>WNFJ01710368.1_pt1 | contig 13177 bp, 12 predicted proteins | sample 5400461 | NCBI WGS metagenome assembly WNFJ01 (sample SAMN13153349, study PRJNA577476) | soil metagenome | isolation source: 115 cm saprolite on Douglas fir-dominated hillslope | place: USA:California | collected 2013-09-17 | reverse complement strand
TTACACGGACGGCCTCTCTGTCATGACGCAGTAATACGATGCCGAAGACATCAAAAGGGATCGCTGGCTCTAATTCTGCTGCCAAATGAGCATAATCAGGCTTCGTTCCACGCAGTCGGGAGACGATGCGTGCAACACGTTCAACGATGGCAGATTGTTCCTGTGTGGGTGCTTGCGTTCTTGTCTCCATCTCTGGTTCCTGGATCTCTTCTAACAGTCCCCCCCATTATCCGATTACAACCGACCAGTTCGCAATCCCGGATTTCATCACAAATATTCTATAAGCACAGCCGTACACAGTCAAACATTGTAGCACATTTCATACTACAATGTATTACAAATGGGATCACAGGTGACAATAGGGCTTCTCTAGCCTGATAATACCTGAAGAGTATACCATACGCCGCAAGTGACCTCAACGTAATCAGGAATCCTGAATCCTGAATCCTTCTCCTTTTCTGATGTATTATAGTACAAGCATAAAGCATGCATAGCCAAAAGGTACTTAAACAGGGAGTGAGCCTTTTTGAGAATTGGTGCAACTAACGTGAGGCGTATCCGTTTGCACCAGTGGTCCTTAGGCGGCCCCTGCAAACGTCTGGACCGAATTGTGCAATCTGACTTTGTCTCAGTCTAGTTACACTGATTGGCAAAAAGTTTCACTTCCTGACGTTGCTCGCAGCACTCTAACCAGTCTTATTTTACATGCCTTTTCTACGAAAAAGGCTCACTCCCTGGTGCACATTAAAACTGCAACAACGTTGTTACGTTTCACATGCGTCGGCGTGGGTGTACCGCGAAATTTTGGTGGTGCTCGTCTGCACTGACAAATGTGTTGATAAGGATTGCACCTGTTATGGCTAAATGTCATTCCCAAGGTAGTCGCAGGACATAGCGCTCTTCAAAGCGGCTCAGATCCAACAGGGGGAGCATGGCCTCTTTGGCAGCATTGAGGTGTTCCTGGCCACAGTGGATCGTCCCATGCTCCAATAGCGCGATCAAAGCGCTGGAGACGAAGTCCGCCACGCGGGGAGATTCGTGATCGACCAGATGAATCCGCCGGACGTGCTCATCCAGGCCCTCAATAATCTCATTCATCATTTGGTCGGGAGACACTTCCTCATCCTCCTGATGACGATCATCTCCTACCTCTTCGGAGGCAGGATGTTCTTTCTCCTCAGCGACTTGGAACTGTGCTCTGTTTGCTCGCCATACGGCTCCAAAGACATATCCGTGAATGTACCCAAAATACTGAGACCCAAGTTGTGAAGGATCAATGTGCCGCACTACATCTGTCAAAGCGGTGTAATACGGGCGTAAGAGTGAAGCAGCAACCTGACAATCTCCATAGATGTGAAACCATCCCTGTATCTGGTGCAAGTAAGGAGCAAGTTGTGTGGGTATGCTGACCTGAGCAAGCGGTACGTCCCTTTCCGACAGCGAGTGGACTGTCCAATACGGTGGTTGACGAGTGCGCTTCGGATGCCGTAAGAGGCGACTTCGCAAGGGGTAGTGCGCCAGCACCTGGGGGATAAACTGGTTGACGAGCCAGTGTTCAGTATACTGTGCCGTCCAGCTTCCATTAGGGCCAACTACCTGTTTCCAGGGGAGTTCAGACCACTGCTCTTCAGCTGCTAAATACTGATCCTCCTCTACGCAATAGAGCAGATCTATGGTCTCCTTGAGGAGATATACAGGTTTTCCACCATAAGAGGGGTAAATGAGGACATTCTCTACCTCTTGGCCGTGATGCACACGGAGGCCGAAATTCTCTCTATCGAAAATATGCCAGGGAGAAGTCCCTGCGAGGAAATCAAACTCACGAGCGAACCGCCGCATGAGTTTCCAGAGCCAAGGCTCAACGGTGAGGATGTGGAACCCATGCAATTGGAACTCCGGTAGTGAGACGGGAAGGTAATCCCATGTCTGGAGCGTATCTTCCGTGCTGACGAGGATAGCTTTATAGATATGGCAAACATCATCGATGCAGGCACACAATTCCCTGGCTTCTTGCTCAGATAGAATGACGGTTGTTTGCCCGAGTTGCGCTTCAAAATTTCCATCTGCTGTCTTCCGTAGAAAACGACGTGTCCCCCAATGGGGCTGTGTGCCCAAACCGGTCATCAGGCTCTCCAGGATCTGCCGATGGGTGAGGTAGCAGGTGAGTCCTTGAAGGAGCAAATTGCTAAATACTATACGGCATGCGCCGTCGCCGAAAGCTAGGGGAAGATCGCACACGACTGCCACTTTTGGCCCTACGACGGTCAGCCGTCTTCCTTCCTGTGACCTGGATCGTCTGAAGTCCCCTTTCGCCAACCGATCATGAAGATCCGGGTGACGATCGAGCACATGCATGAGATCAATGTAGAGCGTATGGGTTAAATCGTCTGCAAGTTGTTCTTTGAGATGCTTGACCGCATCGAAGCAAAGCTGGTGATAAAGTCGATGCGCGGTCGCCTGCTCCTGGAGTTCGCGAAGGGTCGCATCGAGTACCCGTTCCTCTGCACGATAGCCATGCCGCTTGACCACCAGCAATCGATGAGCGTTGGTCACCACGAGAAAGAGCGGGGTCAGTCGATACCCATAAGAGCGAGCTTGTTCCAGTGCTTCATCCAAATGAGTTTCACCTGGCTCTTTGGCTTCGACAATGATGAGCGAGGTATCAGCAGTTTGCTCCTGTTGCTTAGTAGTTGAGAAATAGATCTGATCAATAGCCTGTCCTCTCCCACGCCTACCGGGCTCGTACATTTTCAAGGAATATTGAGGATGGCGAGACGCTTCAGGATATCCTAAGTGCTGGAATAAGGGTACGACAAACTTCGATTCCACCTCTGCTTCGTTTTGGAAGAGGTGCGGATCAAGTGTCTGAAGCCAGGCGAAGAACTGATCGAACCGCGTATCATCTGACATGTTGCACCCCATCAAGCAAATCGCTACCTTATCTCATGGCATTATACTCTCTCCCGTAGCTAAGGGAAGTCAATAGACTCGAACGAAAGCTATAGCCGATATCATTGTTACTAAACATCGGAATGGGCCACTTGGGGTTATCAGTCTCTATTGCCATCCTGGAACTAGACGCTTACAAGACCTCACGATAAATCCCCAATAGTACTTTAGTGTGGTTCTACTGAGATGAGAAAGCAAGGTAGTTAAGAGGTAGTGTTACCTGAATAGGTCGGCTAACTCCCTGACTCGCTGCTCATTGGGCCATTTTTCCTGCATCAGTTGATAGATGTCGTAGGACTCGCTGCGCCGTAACTGGGAGCCGAGGACCTTTGCTGAGGCTCCAATTGATTGAAGATAGTCCTCGCTTTGATCCAGATTGCCAAGTGCAACTGAGGCTCTTGTCTGGCAGGCCGTAAATTCACAATGCTGGTGTGACTTTATCAACCTCTGCCAAGGCTTTCCATGCCTCGCCTGGCTGATTTAGGTTTAGTTCACCTCTACCACAACTATTCACTGGAAGCATTTAGCTGCATCTGCCACATGGACAGGAAGTGGTGTATCTCCCTTCCTGATAAGTTCTGCAAAAGCGTTTTTCAACACACTAGTTTTTTCTACGTTATGCAGAAAAATGCTACGGAAATTCTTGTACCTCGTCATCAAACTTCACAACTAAGGGGACTCGCTGAAATAAAGTGACCGGTGAAACGCGCTTTTGCTCAGCAATCTGCATGTTCCGCCCTAAAAGAAACTCGATAATTAGCTCAATGATAAGCTTTTAACTATGCGAAGTTCCAGTTGTTCATTAAATTTTTTCACAGGTTGGTTACTGCTAGCTATTTGGGTAACATACTCTCCGAGAATGTCACGTACTAGCTCTTCACTTTGCTGAAGAAATTCCTTTGCTGCATGACCAGGAGGATCATGCTTCGTGTCCTTTTTCAATTCAGGGAGGGTTTTTCCATCGTGAACAATACTGCTGCGAATGTCATATATTTCCTGAAGAAGTGCTTTGGTCTCTTTTGGGTTCCTGCTATCCGCTACCAATGCAGCTCCACGCAAAACAAATCTATACGAAAGTTCCTTGCTTAATCCAGCGAGCAAGCAACTCTCCAAAGCAATAGTCAGATCAATTATTCTATCCTCATCATTCTCTCGACTATATGCTTGATTGAAACGACGTAGGGCTACCGTAAGGCCCCCACGTTGAGCTTGCGAATTGAGATCCTGCAAGGAGACAAAAAGATTGTTGACTTGCGACAACTCTGCTTCTGTAATGCTATATTCAGTTCCACTTTGACGAACATCGTAATCACTCGTTCTTGTAACAGTCGGAGATGGAAGCCAGATCGAACGTATTTCGCTTCGCTCAAATATTGCCGGTGCCCCAATGTCACCTGTTTTGGTTAGACGTAATGCCGTTAGGACATCTGCTAACTCACCGTTAATTTCCTCCACTCCATACCGCTTAGTTTGATCTTGTAGACGAGTTTGAGCAAGCTTGTACTTAGAACGAAGAAAAGCACCATGTTCGATTGGATTTGTCACGCTCGGATAAAGGTCTACTTCGCTATTCCATGTCAGCGTTTTCTCTTCTGGTGTGAATGGAGCTAGTACAAGGTGCTTGCCTATGGTAACTTCTTTTTGTAGCTCGCTAATAAAATTGAGTACAGGAATAGTCACCTCATAACGTTTGAGAGGAGCAATCCAATCGTCCTTATAGCGATGATAACTTTCCATAAGCTGTTCTTGTGTTGGGTCTAATGTATGATAACGCTCAATAACATCTCGTATGGGGAGAAATAATTGGTGGATTAATGATATCTTTATGTCTTCAAATAAGGGAGGTGGCCCTGGATATACTGGCTGTCGAAGTATCCCCTGATCCCACAGTGCCTTAGCACATTTTTCAAACTCTGTCAGTGTCCAGGGTTGCTCAGTAACGATATAATGCATTAGCAACCCGTTGTAATCATTGTTTATCTGTGTGATGCGTACAGATGAACCTTCATCAAAAGAAACATAATAACGCACCTCCACAGGTATTCCGCCTATGAATTTCATAAATGATTTCACACGAACGAGGATTATTTGTGCAAAAATGTAAAAGAGATGGTCAAGCCGCTCAGGAACCTCTAGGTCATGATCTCCCATTGATGTAACCCTCCTCATAGATATGCATAAAGGCTATAACACCATCGCTGTCTTTCTCACTGCCTTTCTTTTACCACTTCGTAAGCTTGCTGAGCTTCTACGGGCCGATTAAGCGCCTTGAGGGTATCACCCTTTCTACGATAGGAATACTTATCTTTAGGTTTAAGCTGAATAGCAATTTCGTAGGCAGCAAGAGCTTCTTCAAAACGCTTAAGATCGTATAGTGCATCACCCTTGACCTGGTAGCTATAAGCGTCTTTAGGAGCAATTCTAATAGCTTCCTCTAGGACGGCAAGGGCTTCCTCATTACGATCTAACAAATAGAGACTATAACCTTTGTTTTGGTAACCAATTGTAATAATTGGACCAAGCTGAATGGCCGTTTCATAGATATCAAACGCTTCATCGTACCGTTCAAGCTCAAAAAGGACATTTCCTTTACCGCAAAGGGCTTCAAGATAACTTTGGATGCCATAAGGGGATTTGTGTTTATACTGATTTTGTAGAAGTTGTTCATAGGTGGTCAGAGCCTCATTATAACGTTTCAGTCCAAGTAGGGCGCCAGCCTTAACGAAATAGATAATATCTTCACAATTGGTAGGATCACGCTGAATACCTTGCTCACACATTGCAAGAGCTTCCTGGTGTTGCTCAAGCCGTTCGAGTATCCAGGCTGTCTTGTAGTATCCATACCAATCATAAGGGTCAATACTCGTAGCCTTTTTACTGGCGATAAGAGCTTTCTCAGCGTATCCATCTTCCCAATAAGCTTCACATTCCTGAAACCATTGTTGCCTTGACTTTGGTGAGAAATCTTCCAACTTTTCCAAAATAGTGAACGCAATACTCTCAACTGTCTCTTCATGCCAATCAAGATAGGCTACAGTCGGCAAGATACCGGGGATTTCAGTTTTATCCAAACGTATAGGTAGAATGTATGCTCGTTGCTCCGTGAATGCACGCGCTTGTGCGGCCTTGCGTTCATGGGTTGTCCATAGTTTCGTAGCATAGTGCTGTGAAATAAATATGACACAGTAGTGCGCTTTATTCTGGTAGATATCAGATAGATAGGTATAAAGGTCTTGCCCCCAAAGGGTTGATTTCTCATACTTATCATAAAAAACTTTTATTCCCTGGCGTTGTAAAGTATTAGCAAGAGCCTCGGCATAACTACGATCTTCGCTAGAATAAGATAGTGCAACATCATAGGGATAGTGCTGAGGGAATGGCGTTTCTTCCTCAGCCCCAGCAGTCGATGGTACCTTTACATTTTCATTGCCTGGACTGATATGTAAATATTTTTCCCTAATCAGCAGCATTGTGCTGTCCAATAAGCTTCGTATCGTTTCTATATCATTAGGTATAAATTCTGCTTGGAGTGTATTAAGACAATATTGTGTAAATTGTAATTTTTGTGAAGCGGTAAGGTACGCTGTACAAAAAAGGACGTAGACGTTAAATTCACCCGCTTTACGCTTGGAAAAATCCTCCTTGAACTTAGTATCTATATCTTTCCGAAGCGTCACGCATGCCAAGCCCTTTCCACCGCTATCGGTAGTAAAGGTTATATCCACACCACCATCACTTCCACCTCGTGGTGCCATTAGTACAACATTTTTATAGCCTGATGCATTTAATATATCAGCGCACATTCTTTCGAAGTCATGCTGATTGTCGAATTTTTCGAGGGCTGCTATTGTGTGCGAAAACAAATTCTCATTGACTCCTCTTGAGGAAAAAAGTAACGGAGTTATTTTACTTGAACCTCAACCTAGTTTCAAGATCGGTTCGCACAATTTACCAGCGCATTGAAAAGGTCGCTTGTGTAGCTTTTCTATGTTAGCTCGACAAGGAGTGCTTTTTTCAACGCGTTGAGTTCATAGGTGTAACGAATGCCGCCAACACGTATGGTGTCGTCTCTTAGATCGATGCGTGCGTAAATTCTGATCTTGTCGTTTCAGCGGTTTGGGTATCTTAAACCCGGGCCAGACTCCTCATCCGCTTGTTTTATTGCCGAGGCATTCACTAAATATGCATAGGATAAATACGGCATTTACAGTAGTGGTACGTCTACATCGTGTGCTTCATAATCGGTACCCAGTCGCTCATTAATTATCCTTAGCACCTTGTTCACCAGGACAATTCCTACGGCTTGCTTTGCTTGCGTTCCATGCGATTAATACTCGCCTCGGAAACATCCGAGGCAAGGGAAAGTTCACGTATTTGTAGCCCTGCTCGCTCTCTGAGCTCTCTCACCGTGGGTTTGCGCGTCACATGAATACTCCTTTATCTACGAGGGACAACGATCATGTGCTTATCATAATCGATCATAATAAGTAAAGCAATATTTTTACCCTTTAATCCTTCTGAAAAGACAATTCTAGCCATCTTTTTCAAGTAGTGGTGTGCCGCCGCCACAAGGCTGATCTTACTAATGTGCTGAGGGGACTTTCTTGACTTTCAAGATCGATCTTGATTGATAAATAAATATTTTTATCCTCAAAACTATTGACATATGCCTTAAAATAGGTTACACTTACGCATGGTTGCCGTTGTAAGAACTTCAGATAGCTCTGGGAGCAAAAAGGAGAAACGCTCATGCGTTTTGAAGCACAAACTATCGTGATCCGTGACCAGCACCAGGCTGCCCATCCTCTCCCTGTAATGGCCGGTGTGCAGGATGATGGGACACCCACCGGACTCGCATACCACCTCGGCATTCGTTCGATGGAGCATGACCCTATCGCGTACGAGGATTGGTATAGCCTGTCGCACCAGACCAGCGGTCTGCGTGTTGGCCGGGATGCTGCGGTCACGGATGAGGCGGCCGCTCGTCGCTGGCTCGAGTTGATTGCAGCACTTATAGACTGGACGCAATCTGCTGAAGTGATCAAGCAGCACGCTTCCAGGTTGCAAGAGCAGGTGGAGGCCGCACGTCAGCAGGCATGTGCAGAACAACAAGCGGAGGAACAGAAGCGAGAGGAGGTGAAGACTGCTACACCCGGAGTAGCGTTCCCTGGGAATGCCTGCCTGTAATAGCCCTGGTAAGCAATCAGCACAGGCATTCCCCTTGCCGTTTGACCCTTATCAGTGATCGCCGGCTTCCCTATTTTAGCAGGCTTGCCCGGCGGTCGCAAGCTTGAACGCATGTTCTTCATCAAGCGATAGCTCTAGAAAGGACCGCCAATGACCACCGTACTTCCTCGATCATCACAAGAGCAGCAGGATACTTCTGCATGCGCTTCTTTCTCTTCCTTTCCTGATCTCTCCAGCCTCTCAACGCTATGGGTGCCGCTGCACGAAGTCAGGCAGCAGTGGGCTACCTTTGGTCAGGAGGCGCTGACCACCTCCGCGCTGATGGCCACCAGCACCGCCTTTGGGGGTCTCTACTGGGAAACCCACGCGCTGCAGCATTCCACCTGGGCAGCCCAGGAACGCGAGCGCGAACGCTGGCACCAGGTCGTCTTCTGGCTCAGTCGAGCCGTGCAGGACCTGGACTGTGCGCTGGACCGGTGGCAGCAGGTGCTCAGTTGGCTCGACCTGGCAGGCAATGACCACCGGCAGCAGGATCCGGAAAGCCTGGAGACCATCCGCACCTTGATGGCGCAGGTGCAGTGGCACCAGGGTCGCCGCCGTGCCCTACACCAGCAGGTACTCAGCGAGTACATCGAGGCCAGGCAACGCAAGCAACAGCAGTGGGATCAGCAAGGCAGCCAGCACGTGACTGGCCCTCTCTCCGAAGCACGAGAGGAGGAGGTGTAGCGATGGCCACTATCAGAGAACAGATCGCCCGGCATACTCGTACTGAGGCGACGACGCAACAACAGCCAGTAGCCGATGACCCGCTGGCTCCCACACCTATCCGCTTTACGCACTGGCACGATGCGGATGGGGTCATCCACAAGCGGACGGTCAATGAACCCACAACTGGATGGCACCTGGAAGACGATTCCGCTGATGAGGATGCTGAACCACTGCGACCACGAGGCCAGGCCTATACGCCCTCGCGCCAGACCCGCGACTCCCAGCAGCAGGCGCGAGTGACACAGGCCTACCCACCTGACTACGAGGATGCTGACGATCAGTATACGGCACAGGCCCGCCCACCACGCAGCGCCATGCGCTACCAGCAGACGCTGCCAGGACAGTACCGGGAACAGACAGTGCTGCCAACTCCCCCGCAGCGCCTGCGCCGCCAGCGCCTCACCGGGAATGCTTCCGATCAACGGCACCATCCTCCCACACGACGCAGGAAGCACTGGTCCGTGTATCTGGTGACCGGCATGGCAACCATGACCAGACACGCAAGCAGGTCGCCGCACGCCTCTTATCGGTGAGCAGCCCGACACAGAGCCAGACTGCTCCCACCACCGGCACCGGTCATGCCCCTGCCCGAGTAGGAGAGGGCACAGTGACGTTTTACAATGCCGCACCTTACAGACAAACGGTGGCAGCAGGGACCACGCTTACCGGTGCTGGTGGGGTCGAGATTGTGACCGATGCCCCGGCGGTCATCCCTGCGGGGGACCCTCCCACCTTTGGCATTGCTACCGTTCCTGCGCATGCCGCAGTCATTGGGCCGCAAGGCAACATTGCCCCACTTGATCTCAACGGCCTGTGCTGCATGGCTGGGGTATCGGTCAAGAACACGGCTGCCTTTCATGACGGCCAGTACGCCTATGACTACCCTATGGTGACACAAGCAGATATCGACCACGCAGCAGGGCCGCTCGTAGCCACACTTACACCAGCGACCCAGGAGAGCGTGCAAGGGGAGATACACCAGGGCGAACGGCTTGCCGGGCCGGTAGCGTGCCAGCCAACAGTCACCTCCGATCACCCGGTCGGCAGTGACGCCTCCCAGGTGACGGTCAGTGTCTCGGTCACCTGCCATGCTGAGGTGTACGATCACGAGGCGGTGGTGCAATTGGTGACCAACACGCTCATGCAGCAAGCGACGACAACCCTGGGCACAGACTACTCCCTACGGGGAACAATCAGCACGACCATCACTCAGGGAGGAGCAGCCCCACATGCCAAACCGGGAACACTCACCCTCCTGGTCACCGGACAGGGCGCGTGGGTCTACCAGGTAAGTACGGCAGAACAGGCACGTCTTACGAGGCTCATTGTAGGATTATCCAGGCAAGCAGCAGTCCAGGTCTTGCAGCAGCAGGAACAGCACCATCTTGCCGGTATCCACATCCAGATCAGTGGGGTGGGGACGGATGGCAGCAGGCTGCCCGCTGACCCGGCACGTATCCACCTACTGGTGGCGATGGGAGCGTAGAAAGGAAGCCACTCATGCAGCACAACACGCACAAGAAGCCGTTCGTCCACCTCGCGTATCGCAAGATCATGATCGACCATTTACCGCTGTGCGACCTCTCTCACAGGGTCAAGGCCGCAGCAGTCGTGCTGGGCGCTCCGGTCAGAGTCTTCTACAGTGGCACGGCCAGGGACCGCCAGGGTATCCTGCTTGACCTGACCCACGGCGGATGGCACGAAATCAAGGTGGAGCAGCATCCCAGACAGCGCTACTTCCCGCTGATAGGCACCGAGGAGAGCAGGACGTGTGGGAGCATCTCGTGCTCTTCCAGCCAGCCAGCGAGGAAGAAGAGAGGGAGGAATAAGTATGAAACAGCGCGTTTTTCTCTGCAAGCACTGCCAACATGAGCTCACCCTGCCACGAGCAGGCATGCGCTTACAGGAGATCAAATCCTGGTACAGGTACTCACGGTGCCCATTATGTAAGCAGGAGCTACGAGTCGTAGAACGAGTACCTGCACCTGTGGTTCCAGCATATACACAGTCACCACTATGGACAGAAAGAGAGGAACGAGGCGGAATGAGCGTAGGGGCCAATCCTACGACTCGTCCCTGACCAACGCAACAACGAGACCGTCACGCTGGCTACTGGCATTTTACCACATGCCTCTGGCCGCGCATTTACCCTGCTGGAGGTGCTTTCATGTCTACACCATCACCTTCCGAGGAGAAACTACTGTTAGAGCGCGTATTCCGCCGGTTACTCCCCGAAGGGGTAACCCTTCTTGTTAATCCGCATAAGCGTGCGATTGCCGTGTTTGGAGAGTCGAACGCACCACAGCACCGTATCGAAACATTTGCTCTGAGTGAATGGAGGGTGTTACTTGCGCTTGCTGAAGCATATCCACACTACAATCCCTACGAGGCATTAATGGCACGGCTCATGGCTGGCCCTGTTGACTATTATCGAGAGCGCTGGCACCAGGCACAGCAGCAAGGTGCTTTGCGGGAGGAATTACGTCCGGTACGCCTGGCTATCACCAATATTCGTGCCAAACTCCGTTCCTTTTTGCTAACGGTTGCTTTCATTCCAGAGACAGGATACCTTCTTGTTGCACTCCCCTCAAATAAGCCGGATATCCGCTCCACGTTGTGCTAACGTTCCACAATGCGGGGTAGAAGAAAGAAGAAGAGAAAAGAGAGAAGTGGTGCAGAAACCAGGCACCAATACCCAATAGATGTAGGAACCCATGCAGCAGATCATCACCGCAAGCTGAAATTGAACACAACACCCGAGGAGCAGTTGCTCAGGCAAATATAGCATACATCACCCAGGAAAGGAGGATCCCCGATGCAGACCGTGAGAATCTACAGACTGACCCATCTTTCACCAACCTTCTTTGGACGCCTCAGGGCCGCACAGATGGAAGCGGCCCAGGTCTGGAATCAGTGCTGCGAGCTACACAAAGCGGCACGCGCCACCCATAGCACGTGGCCTGGACAGGACGACCTGCAACAGGCCACCAAGGGACGCTTTGCCTTGCACAGTCAATCGGTGCAAATGATCGCACACGCCTTTCTTGCCAACATCGATGCGACCCGCCAACTGCGTGCCACGCATCCCAAGATGCGCATGAAATACCCCTGGAAGACCAAACGCTTCTATCCGGTCCACTGGCCTGCCCAGGCCGTGAGTAAGGAGCGCGGGCGGGTGGTACTGCCAATGGGGCGCGGGCGCGCTTCCATTGTCTTACCTCTTGACCTACCGGAGCATAGCGGGGCCTGCACATTGGTCTGGAACCGTGGCTTTGAGTTGCATGTGTGTATCGAGGTGCCACTAGCCACGCATGCCCCTGGGACGAACCGGGCCACAGTGGACCTTGGGGAGATCCACCTGGCCGCCGTCACCACCAATACAGGCGCTGCCCTGGTCGTCTCAGGCCGTGGCATTCGCAGTCTCAAACGGCAGCGCAACATGCGGCACCGGCAGCTTGCCAAAAAGCAAGCACGCTGTCAGAAGTATTCCAAACGTTGGAAGAAACTGCAACGGGCCAAGAACAAGATGGCAGGCCGTATCGAGCGGCGCGCGCGTGATTTGCGCCACAAAGCCACGCGCCAGGTGCTTGACTTCTGCGTAGAGCAGCAGGTTAATACCCTCTTCATCGGCAACCCGCATGGAGTGCGCCAGGAGAACAAAGGACGCCATCACAATCAGCGCATGGCGCAGTGGGAGTACGGCCGTGATATCGATTATCTCACCCACAAGAGCAAGCACGCCCGCATTAAGAGCTTCACTGGCTCGGAACGAGGAACCAGTAGCCAGTGTCCGGTATGCAGGCACAAACACAAGCCCAGAGGCAGAGTGTGGAAGTGCAGGAAATGCGGATTTGTGGGGCATCGCGACGTCGTCGGCAGCGTGAATATGCACAGGCTGGCCTACGACCAACCAGTGACCTTTCCTCGTTCGGTCACGTATCTACGCCCTGGCCCGGCCAGGCGTAGTAGTAGGGTAGGCACGCTCCGTGCATCCTCGTGATGCATGTGGTCTTAGCGAGTCAATGGGTCAACCACCTCTTCCCAAGAGAGGGTCCCACAAGGGACAGGCCACACCAAAGAAGTCACTGAGAAACTTCTCCCCCTTCAGGGGAGGAGAGTGCCACAAAGTACATGAAGCCACACCAGGAATATGTTTTCTAAAAGGCCTAATACGGTGGAATAGGCGGCGAGCGAGGTACCGTTGACTCGGCCCTTCTCTCTCCGCCCTTCCCCAAACCACGCATGCACGCTTTCCATGCACGTGGCTTTCCAG
>WNFJ01257783.1_pt1 | contig 13179 bp, 13 predicted proteins | sample 5400461 | NCBI WGS metagenome assembly WNFJ01 (sample SAMN13153349, study PRJNA577476) | soil metagenome | isolation source: 115 cm saprolite on Douglas fir-dominated hillslope | place: USA:California | collected 2013-09-17 | reverse complement strand
CGCCCCTACACGCTGATCCTCGACTTCGTGCCGACCGGCGAGTACGTGCCGCACTACACGGCGCTGGAGAAGGGCTGGTATCGCGACGAGGGCCTCGACGTGAAGATCGTGCGCGGCCAGGGCTCGGCCGACACCGTCAAGCGCATCGCGGCCGGCCAGGGCGAGGTCGGCATCTCCGACATCTCGGCGCTGATCGCGGCGCGCGCGAACACCGACGTCAAGGTGAAGGCCATCGCGCTCTGGTACCGGCGGCCGCCGCACGGCATCTTCGTGCGCGCCGACTCGCCGATCAAGACGCCCAGGGACCTCGAGGGCAAGAAGCTGGCGATCTCGCCGGGCAACAGCCACCAGATCCTCTGGCCGGTGTTCGAGCGGCTCTCGGGACTCAAGCCGAACTCGGTGACGTGGGTCACCATGGACGCGGCGTCGATGCCGCCCTCGCTCATCAAGGGCGCGACCGACGCCGTCCCCTTCTTCGTCGTCCACGAGGCGCGCATCCGCAAGATCGCCCGGCAGCAGAACGCCGACATCCGCGTGCTCACCGCCTGGGCCGACCTCGGCCTCGACCTCTCGTCGACCTCGCTGGTGGCGCGCGACGAGACGATCGCGAAAGATCCCGACGGTCTCAAAGCGTTCCTGCGCGCCACGCTGAAGGGCGCGGACTACGCATTCCGGCAGAAGCACTTCGACGAGGGCGTCGGCTATGTCCTCAAGCACCACCCCGAGGTGGATCCCGACGGCGCGCTGGGCGCCGCGCAGGTGGCCGCGCGCTTCGTCTATGCCGAGGAGGTCACCGCCGGCAAGGCCGCCGTCGGCCAGTTCGAGGCGGCCCGGCTCGAGAAAACGCGCGACACGTACACGCAGTACCTCGAGCTCAAGCGCAGGGTGCCGCTCGAGGAGATCTACACGAACGACCTGCTGCCGGAGAAGAAGTGATGGCGCTCGTCATTCGCGGCGCCCGGGTGCTCGCCGGCTCGCCGCCGGCGCTGAGGCGCGCGGACGTGCTGGTCGAGGCCGACCGCATCGCCGCCGTCGGCCCGGGGCTGGCGGGGCCGGCGGGCGCGCGAGAGCTGGACGCGTCCGGGCGCATCGTGCTACCCGGGCTCGGTAACGCCCACACGCACGCGGCGAGCCATCTGGCGCGCGGCCGCGCCGGCAACTGGACGCTCGAGGATCTGCTCACCCATGCGCCGGCCAACTACGGCTATCGCACGCCGGAGGACGACTATCTCTCGGCGGCCATCGGCGCCATCGAGATGCTCAAGACCGGCTGCACGTCCGCCTACGATCTCTACATGGCCGTGCCCGCGATCACCGACGAGGCGTTCGAGGCGACGGTGCGCGCCTATACGGACGTCGGCGTGCGCGTCGTGCTGGCGCCGGCCGTGGCCGACGTCGTGTTCTTCCAGACGGTGCCGGGACTGATCGATCTGCTACCGGCCGATCTGCGTCGCACGGTCGAGGGCATGCAGGCGGCGCCGACCAAGGGCCTGCTCGAGCTGACCGAGCGCATCATCCGGCGCTGGAACGGGGCGGCGCAGGGCCGCGTGCGCGTCGCCGTCGCGCCGACGATTCCCAACCAGGCGACCGACGAGTTCCTCGACGGCTGCGCCCGGCTCGTGGGCGAGTACGGCGTGGGCGTGCACACGCACCTGGCCGAGTCCAAGGTCCAGGTGATCGAGAGCCGGCGCCGTTTCGGCAAGAGCATCGTCGCGCGGCTCGCCGAGCACCGGCTGCTCGGGCCCGGCTTCGTCGGCGCGCACGGTGTGTGGCTCTCCGCCGACGACATCCGAATGCTCGCCGACGCCGGCGCCGCCGTCGCCCACAACCCGGGCAGCAACCTGCGCCTGGGCTCCGGCATCGCGCCCGTGCGCGAGCTGCTCGACCGCGGCGTGACGGTCGGGCTCGGCACCGACGGCTCGGTCTGCGCCGACAACCAGAACCTCTTCGAGGCGCTGCGGATCGCGTCGGTGATCAGCACGATTCGCTTCCCGCATGAGCCCGGCCGCTGGCTCGACGCCGGCACCGTGTGGAATCTCGCCACCGCGGGCAGCGCGCGCGTCCTCGGACAGGCGGCGGACCTCGGCGCGGTGGCCGCCGGACGCAAGGCCGATCTCGTGCTGGTGCGCGCCGATTCCGTGTTCCTGCAGCCGCTGGCCGATCCGCTGAACGCCCTCGTGTATTCGGAGACCGGCGCCGGCGTGGAGACCGTGCTCGTGGACGGCCGCGTGGTCCTCGAGGGCGGCCGCGTCACCGCGGTGAACGAGGCGAGCATCTACGCCCGCGCCCAGGAAGCCGCCGAGCGACAGCACCGCGCCTCCGCGGAGTCTCGCGCGCTGGCCGGGCGGCTCGCGCCATTCGTGGCCGCGGCGTGCCGCGCCGCCGTCGCCACGCCGCTGCCGTTCGACCGGTACGCCGCGCCCGCGCGGACGTGATCCGGCTCGACGGGGTCGAGAAGACCTACCGTACGCGGCGGGGCGACGTCGTGCGGGCCGTCGAGGACGTCACGCTGCGCGTCGCAGAAAACGAGTTCGTGACCCTGGTGGGGCCGAGCGGCTGCGGCAAGAGCACGCTGCTCAAGCTCGTGGCCGGGCTGACGCCCGCCACGCGTGGCACGATCCGCGTGCGCGACACGGCCGTGCGCGAGCCGTTTCCCGACGTCGGCTTCGTGTTCCAGCAGCCCGTGCTCCTGCCCTGGCGCTCGGTGCTCGACAACGTGCTCTTCTCCGTCGAGATGCTCGGGCAGCCGCCGCGCCAGTACCGCAAGCAGGCGGCCGACCTGCTCGCGCTGACGGGGCTCGGCGGCTTCGAGACCAAGTATCCGCGCGAGCTCTCGGGCGGCATGCAGCAGCGCGTGGCGATCTGCCGCGCGCTGCTGCCCGACCCGAGCCTGCTCCTGATGGACGAGCCGTTCGGCGCGCTGGACGCGATGACGCGCGAGGAGATGAGCCTCGAGCTGCTCCGCGTCTGGGAGGAGCGGCGCAAGACGATCCTCTTCGTCACCCACAGCATTCCCGAGGCCATCCTGCTCGCCGACCGCGTGGTCGTGATGACGGCGCGGCCGGGCCGCATCGCGCGCGTGCTCACCATCGACTTGCCCCGCCCGCGCACGATGGAGCTCGAGTTCGATCCCCGATTCAAGGCGGCGAGCGACGAGGTGCGCAGCCTGATCTTCGCGCGCCGGGTGCCCGTGCCGTGATCTCCCGTCGCGTCGTCGCCGACTATCTGGTGCCGGCGGCAACGCTCGTCGGCGTCCTCGTCACCTGGGAGGCCGCGACGCACGCCTTGCGCATTCCGCGCTTCGTGATGCCGCCGCCGTCCGCCATCCTCGCCGAGGGCTGGGACTGGCGCTACCGCTTCCTCGAGCACACGTGGGTGACGCTCGGGGAGACGCTCGGCGGCTTCGCGCTCTCGATCCTCGTCGGCGTGCCGCTGGCCGTCCTCATCGTCTATTCGCCGGGGATCAAGAGCGCGCTGTACCCGCTGATCGTGCTCGCCCAGTCGGTCCCGAAGATCGCGATCGCGCCCGTGCTGCTGCTGGTGCTGGGCCACGGCGAAATCCCCAAGGTCTTCGTCGCGTTCCTGGTCGCCTTCTTTCCCGTCGTCGTCGACACGGCGACGGGGCTGGCGGCGACGCCGCCGGAGCTGCTCGACCTGAGCCGCTCGTACCGCGCCAGCGCCTTCAAGACGTTCGTGAAAGTCCGGCTGCCGATGGCGATGCCGTTCTTCTTCGCCGGCGCCAAGGTTGCCATCACGCTGTCCGTGATCGGCGCCGTGGTCGGCGAGTTCGTGGGCTCGGACCGGGGCCTCGGCTACATCATCCTGTCCGCGACGTCGTACTGGAAGACGGAGCTGGCGTTCAGCTCGATGATCCTGCTGTCGCTCATGGCCATCGTGCTCTTCGGCGCGGTGGCACTCGTCGAGCGTTTTGTCTGTCCCTGGTTGGCACCGGCGGGCGAGGAGTAGGCGTCACCGCGCGCGTCGACGTCACCGCACGAACAGTCGACGTCAGACGACCGACGCGGCGATCGCCCGCGTGATCGCACAACGGGCACCGACGCGCACGCACGCCCACCCGGCGTGCGATGTCCACGCGTGTGACGCCCGGTCGGGCATCCGTGCACGCGTGTGTGACGCCCGGTCGGGCATAAGTCCCGTCCAAGCGAGGCTGGCTCGCGTCGTGCTAGCCATACGCCCCCATGCTCACCCAAGACCCGATCACGCGACGATTCGTCACACTCGACGGACAGCGCGTCTCCTGCCTCTGGCGCGACGGCGGCCACGAGGGGGCGACGCTCGTGTTCATCCACGGCTCCGGAATGAGCGCCCGCTACTGGAGCGATCAGACGCGCGCGCTGGCCGATACCGCGCGCGTGCTCGCGGTGGACCTGCCCGGCCACGGCGACTCCGACGACGCGCCCGCGCCGAGCCTGGCGCATTACGCCGACGCCACCGCCGGCGTGATCGACGCGCTCGGGGCGCGGCCGGCGATCGTGGTCGGTCACTCACTCGGCGGCGCCGTCGCGGTCGCGCTCGCGGCGCGCCGCCCCGCCGACGTGTGCGGCCTCGTGCTGCTCGCGGCGTGCGCGCGGGTGCCGCCGGTCTCCACGTCCGCGCAATGGCTGTGGGCTTCGCTGCCCACGCCGCTGCGCCGCCTGCTCTTCTTCGTCACCGCCAAGAACGTCCTCTTCGCGGCCGGCGCCTCGCCGGCCGCCATCGCGCTCGGCATGCAGGAGCTGCGCGCGTGCCGGGCCCGCACGCTCGCGGCCGACGTCGCGATCGCCCGGTCGATGGACGTCACCGAGCTCGCGGGTGGGCTGCGCGTGCCGGCGCTGATCCTCTGTGGCAGCCGCGACCGCGTCACGCCGCTCGCGCTCTCGCGTCACCTGCACGCGACGATCGCGGGCTCGCGGCTCAGCCTCATCGACGGCGCCGGCCACATGCTCCTGATCGAGGCACCCGCCGTCGTGAACCGCGAGATCTCAGCCTTCGCCGCGTCGATCGCGCGGCAGCTTCCTCCGCCGCCCATCGCCTTCGCGCGACGGCGCTCACGCTGGGGCCGGATGCTCCAACGTGTGCTGGCGCTCGTGCGTGGCGTCCTTCCGACTGCCCGCCGCGTGGGCACGCGGCCCTGACGCGCCCGCTCACTACGCAGCAAGCGCTCGGCGCCACCCGCGTACGTATGCGCTGGCGCGCACTTGACGTGTGGCACCATCCTTGCCAAGGATCCGGGTGCTGGAGGGGACGATGACGGAAACGGCGACGGCCGAGGTCGGATTCTGGAGCGAGCTCGACGATCAGGTGCTCGCCTGCCTGCGCGACGGCCCGACGTCAACGTGCGACCTGGCGCGTCGGCTCGGCCTCTCGCCGGCCGGCGCAACGTCCCTGCTGCTGATGCTAGCGGCCGAGGGCAAGATCCGGGTGACGGGCGTCGAGCTGGCTGAGACCGCCTAGCCTAGTCGCCTGTCGCGAAATCGAGAAGCGCCACGGGTTCCCCGGGGCGCTCTGAGCGTTTGGGGGGTGTGGGGGGGCCATCTCGGGGCCCCCCACCTTCAGTCAGTCGCCCACCGGGCGGAAGCGCAGCCCGGCCTTTTCCCGGACGATCACGCCCGGCCGCGGGAAATGGGCGGCCAGGATGAGCGTGCCCGAGTCGGCATGGCGCTCGACGAACTCGCGCCGCGTCTTGGCGGCCTGCGCACCGTCGTAGCAGAAGCGGCTCGACCACTCCGGCTCGGCCACCTGCACCACGCGATGCATGAGATCGCCGGAGAACACCGCGGTGCCCGCGCGCGTCGTCAGCCGCACCGAGACGTGGCCCGGTGTGTGGCCGATCGACGGCTCGAAGCGAAGCCAGGGATCGATCTGGTGCGTGTCGTCGACGAGCGTCGCCTGACCGGAGGCCACGATCGGCAGCACGCTGTCGTCGATGCAGCCGTACTCGTCGCCGCCGCGCTCGTTCTCGTGCTTCCAGAACGCCCACTCCTCGCCCGGGAACACGTAGCGCGCGTTGGGAAACGTCGGCACCCACGCGCCGTCCACGAGCCGCGTGTTCCAGCCCACGTGGTCCACGTGCATGTGCGTGATCACCACCACGTCCACCTGCTCGGGGGGGACGCCGGCGGCGGTGAGATCGTCGAGGAACGTACCGCGACGCAGGTGCCAGATCGGATTGCTCGCGCGCGGCTTGTCGTTGCCGACGCCGGTGTCGATGAGGACGACGTGCTCGGGCGTGCGGACGATCCAGGAGCCGATGCGCGAGCCGAGGTCGTCCGTGCTGTCGTCCCAGAAGTCGGGCTTGAGCCAGCCGTGATGGCGCGCCACCCCCTCCGCGGTGGACGCCGGCAGCATCGACGTCGTGGGGAACGACGAGCGGCCGATCTCGATCACGCGTGTGAGGTTCACCTCGCCGAGCGTCAGCTTCGTCATCGTCGTCCGGCCTCCTTCACCAGCCGCGCGACCTCGCCGGGCTGCGCCTGTCGCCCGACGTCCTTGTAGGAAAACACCGGGCGGCCGTCCACCCGGACCGTCAGCTCGCCCAGCCCGCCCAGGCGAATGCGCGCGTCGATGCCCTCGCGGGCCAGCTCCTCGCGGAGGCGCACGGCCTCCCGGCGATGCTCGCCTCAGAACAGTCAGCGGCGGATGTCGACCGTCACGGCCGTTGCTCCGTGGGCAGCATCGCGATCAGCGGATCGAGGTTCTTGAGGCTCGGCGTGAGCTGCCCGACCGGGTGCGCGTGCACGGCGGCGACGATCGCGTCGTTGAACGGCGTGGGCACGCCTTTCTGGCGGCCCTCGGCCGAGACGTGGCCGTTCAGGAAATCGACCTCGGTGCGCCGCCGCTTCATGACGTCCTGCAGCAGCGAGGGACGGCCGCCGGTGCGCCGCTTGGCCTCCGCAGCCAGGTCGGCCTCGACCTCGGCGAGCCCGCGACTCTCGGCCGCGTCCACGATGCGCTGCGCCTCGATGCCGATGAGCGGCTCGATCGTGTGGCCGTGCGCGCGCCCGACGCGGATGGCCTCTGCGCCAAGCTGGATGGCCACGCGGCGCGGCCCGGGCTCGAGCCGCAGCTCGGCGGAGCCCAGACCGCTGAGGCCCGCGACCGCGTTGCCCATGCAGTTGACGGCCAGCTTCGACCAGCGCTGGCCCCAGAGGTTCGTGGTCACCTTTGTCGGCGACACGTCGCTGAGCACGCGCGCCAGCTCCTGGGCGCGCGGCGTATCGCGGCCGTCCAGCTCGCCGAGGTGGAAGCCGACGGACGTCGTGTCCGTGCGGATCGCGTGGCCCGGCTCGTACAGCCCCGCGCTGATCACGATCACGCACCCGAGCGTGCGCTCGCGGCCGACCACGGCCGCCACGCGCTCGTCGTTGATCCCGTTCTGGAAGTCGACGACGACACCGTCGGGCTGCTTGAGATACTGCGCGGCCAGCTGCGCCGCCCAGTCCGTGTCGTAGCTCTTCAGCGCCAGAAAGATCGCGTCGAACGGCGCGTCGACCGACTGCAGCTCGTGCAGGTGCAGCGCGCGGACGGCCACCAGGTGCTCGCCGACGGTGCCCGACAGCCGGAGGCCGACCTTCTTCATCGCCTCCACGTGATCCGGCCACTGATCGACAAGCGTCACGTCGTGACCCGCCTTCGTGAGCATGCCGCCGACGACCGACCCGATGGCGCCCGAGCCGAGAATCGCGATCCGCTTGATCATGCGCCGGAGTGTAACACCGGCGCCGAGGGCCGGGACCGGGCGGGCCCTAGGCGGTGCGACGGCGCGCGAGGCGCCGGCCGACGGCGGGCCGCGCCGGCGGCTCCTGCGACGAGGCGCCGGGCTCCAGCAGCCGCTTGGCGAGATAGTACTTCTTCGGCCGGCGGCGCTCCTCGCGGCCGCGCGCGCGATCGCGCTCGATCTGCCGCTCGAGCATGGCGAAGGCCTGCTCGAACGCGAGGCGTGGGCTCTCGGCCGTGAGGTCGGTGTGCAGCTCGGGGCGGCGAGGCAGGTCCACGGTGATCGAGCAGCGCGCCGACGGACCGCCCTTGGCGCCGGTCTCGTTGGAGAAGTGCACCCGCGCCGTCGTCGCCGGCACGTGCAGGCGCCCGAGCGATGCGGAGGCCTTGCCGCTCACGAGCGTGCGCAGCGCCCGATCTTCGCCAAGCCCCTCGATCACGACGCGCATGGTGCGGGAAGAGTCGAGCAAACGGTATGCCGATGACTCCTGTGGCACTGGGGTTGCTGCCTGTCTCGGCCCTTCAAGGGGGTGCACCGTGATGACATTCGGTATTGCCTGGGCGCAGACCTCGGCCACGGCGCCACCCGCCGCGGCCCCCGCGACGAGCGGCGGATCGGCGGCGGTGGGATTCCTGGTCATCCTCGGACTGCTGATGCTCGTCGGGATCGCGGTCAAGCTGTACGACCGCAAGCGCAAGCGCGACGCGGAGGCCGTCCACCTGCAGGCACAGGTGTCCGACGCGCTCATGCGCGACGCACGGCTCGCGGGCCTCGTGCTGACGCCGACCGCGCACGTGCCGGCGTGGGGCAGCGGCCCGGCGACGATCGAGATTTCCGGCGAGGTGCCTGACGCGACCGTGCGCGACGCGGTGCTGCGCGTCGCGCGCGAGGAAGCGGCACGGCTTCGCCCGGACGTCCAGATCCAGGACCGGCTGACCGTCCGCCGGACCGTCGCGGCGTAGCCCCGGCGGCTACTCGGTCGGAGCGCGCGCGCGAGCTGCGCGAGGTGATTTTCGTCGTGCCACGCCATCAGCGTCAGGAACTCGTCGACCGTGCGCCGCCCGCGCGAGTCCAGCTGCCAGCCCGCGCGACTCCACGCGTCGGGGGCGAGGCCGCGCAGCAGCATCAGGGTTTCCGTGCGGCGCCGCACGAAGGCGCGCACGGCGTCGTGAGCGTCGTGCCGAAGGTACTGGCGCTCTTCGGCCCAGCGGTTCGGGTTGGTCGTCGCAAAACGCGGCTCGTCGGCGGCGAGAATCGCGGTGAGCCGGTCGTGGAACGACTCTTCGAGATCGCGCAGGTGACACACGACTTCGACGGGCGACCACGCGTCGGCCGCGGGGCGGCGCGCCAGCGTCGTCGCCGGCGTCGTCGTGATGGCCGCCGCGAGCTCGGCCGGCGTCGCGGCCAGCCGCGCGAGGCGCTCGGCGCGCGGGCGACGCTGCCATTCGGCGATCCGTTCTCGAGTCTCCATCGGCATCCACTATATGGCGGCGGCGCGTTTTTTGCGCAACGCGCGATGGCATCGCCCCTGCGACCGACCAGCGTCCCGGGCTCGTTCGAGGCACCCTAGCCGTTCGTCCCCAGCGGCCGGGAATCGATTCGGGTAGAATCGGGCGACGTTCGATCCCGGAGGCCTCGATGCCCGAGTCGATTCCCGCGCCGCTCATCATCGACACACTCAAGGACACGTTCCGCGAGGCGCGCGCCGCCCTCGCCGCGGAAGGCGTGCGCCCGCGTCACGAGCACCTCGGCTGGATCCTCAGCGTGCCGGACACGCACCAGAAGACCGTGCTGGCGGCGCTCGACAAGGAGCGCGCGCTGCGCGTGCTCACCTGCTCGACCGAGGACGAGGCCAACGCGGTGGCGGCCGGGCTCTGGATGGGCGGCGAGCCGTTCATGCTGATGATCCAGCACGCCGGGCTCTACGCCTCCATCAACACGCTGCGCGGCGTCGCCATGGACGGGCGCGTGCCGATCTTCTCCATGATCGGCCTGCTGAGTCGCGAGAAGGACAAGGACCCGCGTGAGTCGCGTCATTCGATGGTGCGCTACTGCGAGCCGCTGCTCGACGTCTTCGGCGTGCCGCACGCGCGGCTCGAAGGCCCCGACGACGTGCACCTCATCCCCGAGTACTATCGGCTCGCGCAGAAGCGCCGCGGGCCGGCCGTGGTGCTCGTCGGCCTGGAGACCTCCTGATGATGAAGCCCGAGGACGCGCTGCAGGCGATCGCCGCGGCGCGCGGCGATGCCGTGTGCGTGCCGACGATGACCACGTCGCCCGCCTGGCGCACGCTCGCGCCCGACGACCTCTCCGTGGGCTGCGTCGGCTTCATGGGCGGCGCCTCGTCGCTGGGCCTGGGGCTGGCCCTGGCCCGTCCCGATCGCCGCGTGCTCGTGTTCGACGGCGACGGCTCGCTGCTGATGCAGCTCGGCTCGCTGGCCACCGTGGCGGGCGCGGCGCCGCGCAACCTCGTCCACTTCCTCTTCAAGAACGGCGTCTACCACACCTCCGGCGCGCAGGAGATCCCCGGCGCCGGCGGCGTGGACTTTGTGCAGATGGCGAAGGGCGCCGGCTATCGCGCGGCCTACGCGATCGGCGAGCTGAGCGAGCTCAAGCGCCGGCTGCCCGCGCTGCTCTCCGCAGAGGGGCCGATCCTCGTCGAGCTGCACACGGGCCTCGCCGACAAGACGCCCATGACGGCGGGCATGGGCACGCCGTTCCACCAGCAGGTGGAGCGGCTGCGCGCACACCTCATCGGGGCCTGACCGGCGAGCCGAGCGCCGGCGTCCGGCACGGCGTCAGGCGGCGCGGCGGTGACGGCGGCCCGCGGCTCTGGCGGCGGGCTTGCGCGCGCGGAGGCTCGCCTCGAGCGCGCTCATGAGGCTGCGCACCTTCGGCTGACGCTCGACCCTGGGCGCGCGGATCGGCTTGCCCGCCGCCTTGCGCTCGATGATGTCCAGGAGGACCTCGCGGTAGGTGTCCTTGTAGCGCTTCGGGTCCCAGTCGGCGGCGAGCGTCTCGATCAGGCGCAGGGCCAGCTCGAGCTCGCGGCGATCGCGCGCGGTCGTGGGCGACGGCAGGCCGAGGCTCGACGGCGAGCGGAGCTCGTAGGCCCAGCGCAGCGTCGTGAGCACGAGCGCCTGACCCGCCGGCTCCAGCGCGGCCAGGTGCTCGCGCTGGCGCAACACGATGGTGCCGACGCCCACGCGCCCGCTCTGGGCGAGCGCGTCGCGCAGCAGCGCGTACGGCTTGGCCGCCGCCGGGCCCGCCGGCGCCACGTAGTAGGGCTGGGTGAAGTAGAAGTCGTCGATCGAGGTGCCCGGCACGAAGTCGCGGATCTCGAAGGTCTGCGTCCCGGGCACGCGCGCCTTCTCGAAGTCCTCATCGGTCACGACCACGTAGCGATCCTTCGCCAGCGCGTAGCCCTTGACGATCTCGGCCCAGGGCACCTCGACCCCTTCCTCGTGGCACACGCGCTTGTAGTCGATTGGGCTCTCGTCCCTGGCGTGCAGCAGGCGGAACGACAGCTCGTTTTTCCGCTCGGTGGCGGGATGCAGCGCGACGGGCATCGTCACGAGCCCGAAGGTGACGGCCCCTTTCCACATCGGGCGGGGCCCGGAGCGTTTGTCGTCGTCAGCGTGCTTCCGCGCGCGCGCCTGCGTCGCCATACGGCCTCCTTGGTCTGTCGAGCAACGGGGATGCCAGCTACACGCGGATGTCCGCGGACCGGATCCGCTTCACGCCCGCACCGCTCATGTCCGCCCACGCCTTGCCCAGCGACCCGTCGGCGTCGATGCCACGCGTGGCGTCCTCGATGACCAGCGCGTCGAATCCGGCCGTGCGCGCGTCGAGCGCCGACCACGCGACGCAGAAGTCCGTCGCGAGCCCCACCAGGAACACGCGCGTGAGCCCGCGCTCCTTCAGATAGCCGCCGAGTCCGGTCTTCGTCTGACGGTCGGCCTCGAGGAACGCGGAGTACGAGTCGACATTCGGGCGGTAGCCCTTGCGGATGATCAGCTCGGCGTGCGGGATCCGGAGGTCCCTGTGCAGCTCCGCGTCGGGCGTGCCCTGGATGGCGTGATCGGGCCAGAGCACCTGCGTGCCGTACGGCAGGCGCGTCGTCTCGAACGGCTTCTTGCCGGGATGGCTCGAGGCGAACGAGATGTGGCCCTTCGTGTGCCAGTCCTGGGTGACGATCACGTGGCGGAAGGCGGGAGCGAGGCGGTTGATGATCGGGATGACCGTGTCGCCCTCGGGCACGGGCAGCGTGCCGCCGGGCACGAAGCAGTTCTGCACGTCGATGACGGCGAGGACGTCCGTGTCGCCGGGCGTGATCATGCCCAGAGCCTCCTCCTTGGCGCCGCTGGCGCTACGCTAGCCCCGCCGGGCGCCGCCGCGCAAGAGCGGGATCGCGGCGGAGGCGCCGGCGATCCGTTGACAACTTATTCTCCGGCGATAAACTTTCTCCGTGACCCGCTTCGCCGTCCGTCCCGAGCGTCCGTCCCCGCCGATCGAGCCGTTCGTCGAGCGCTGCCGTGCCGCCGGGATCGCGGCGACCCCCCAGCGCCTCGCGATCTTTCGACGGCTGGCCGCCACCGACAGCCATCCGAGCGCCGAGGAGCTGCACGCCGCCGTTCGCCGCGAGATGCCGACGCTCTCGCTGGCTACGGTGTACAAGACGCTCGATACGCTGGCCGCCATCGGCGCTGTCCGTCCGGTCTCACGCCTGGGCGCGCGCGGACGTTGGGACGCCAACCTCGCGCCGCACCATCACCTGGTCTGCATCGCGTGCGGCGCCGTGACCGACGTCACGGAGCCGCGGCTGGAAGCGGCGGCGCGGCCGGCGGCCGCGGTGGCGGCGCGTCACGGCTTCGAAGCGGCAGGCCACACGGTAGAAATCTTCGGACGCTGCGCCGCGTGCCGCGGCCGGAAGCGGACCGGCAGTTCACCTCAGCAGGAAGGGAGAGCATCGCTTCGGCGGCAGGAGGATCGCGACACGCCCCTCCGTCCAGGCGGTTCAGGGGTGACCCGGCGGTCGAGGCCTGCTTGGTGCGAGACCCGGCTCGCATTCGGTCGCCGATCACGCGTCGGATCCAACCCGTCGAGCACGATGGCGAGATACAGGAAGCCGGCCCACGTCGGGACTTAGGTGATCTCGGCGACCCACAGACGAAAGGAGAGAACAGATGTCAACCGAAGCAAAGTGCCCGTTCATGCACACCGCTAGCGGCGTCAGGTCGAACCGCGAGTGGTGGCCCAATCAGCTGAACCTCAAGATGCTGCAGCCGGCGGATCCCATGGGGAAGGACTTCAACTACGCCAAGGAGTTTAAGAGCCTGGACTTGGCGGCGGTGAAGAAGGATCTCGTGGCGCTGATGACCGATTCGCAGGACTGGTGGCCGGCGGACTTCGGCCACTACGGACCGTTGTTCATTCGCATGGCGTGGCACGCCGCCGGCACG
>WNFJ01145880.1_pt1 | contig 13181 bp, 10 predicted proteins | sample 5400461 | NCBI WGS metagenome assembly WNFJ01 (sample SAMN13153349, study PRJNA577476) | soil metagenome | isolation source: 115 cm saprolite on Douglas fir-dominated hillslope | place: USA:California | collected 2013-09-17 | reverse complement strand
CGGTGGGAGGAAACTTCACGGTCCACTGCTCGCGTGCGACGTGAGGTGCGTTCGGGTCGCGCACGAACCACTCGGTGTCCGTGTATACCCAAACGTCCAGACCATGCTTCTCGATCGCCTCAATCACCTGCTCCGGCACTCCCGCTGGTAGAAACTTCTGATCAACGACGGTCTTAAGATCGGGCAGGATCAAAACGCCGCCATTGAATGCCGCCAGAGGTTGGCTGAGTTTCAGCGGATCGATCAGCATGGCCATGCCACGCGGAGGACGTCCGCTGGTGACGGTGAATTGGATTCCGGCTTCTCGCAAACGCGAGACGGCTTCCACCGCGCGCTTCGTCAGCACTTTCTCTTGCGTGACGAGGGTTCCATCGACATCCGCTATCACCATTCTGATCGGCTTTGCCGCTCTTTCATTTTTCGATGCCATCGTTAACCCCGCTCTTCGCATTCCGCTGGCTGGCCGGGCTGAAGCCCGGGCTCTACAGATCCATTCGCATCGCTCCTGGCTATTGCTCCTGGTAATTCCACAACAAACCGCCGTCGACGAAAAATGTTGTTCCCGTGATGTAGTCAGATTCGTCGGAGGCCAGGAAATTGGCCAGACCGGCGACGTCTTCCGGTTTCCCGAGCCTTCCGAGCGGGATATTTTCCGTTAGCTCTTTGAGCTTTACCGGATCATTCAAGAGTTTCGTGTTAATCGGCGTTTCAATCGCGCCGGGCGCGATCGAGTTTATGGTGATCTTGTTCGGGGCTAGCTCGATGGCCAGGTTTCGCGTCAGCATCTTGATTCCTCCCTTGCTCGCGCAATAGGAGGCGAAATGCGGGAACGGAAGTTCTTCGTGCACGGAGCTGATGTTGATGATTTTTCCCGGGCGATTTGTTTGCCGAAGGTGACGCACGACCGCTTGCGTTACAAAAAACATGCCCTTCAAGTTGACATTGAGAACAGCATCGAAATCCGCTTCAGTCACATCCCAGAAATCAGCGCGTTTCTCCAGGCCCGCGTTATTGACGAGGATATCGATTTTGCCGAGGTTCGCGACGGCCTCTTCAATGAATCGCTGGCCGTCGGAAATGTTTCCGACATCCGCTTGAAAAGCGGCCGCGCGCCGCTTCATCTCTGTTATTCGCTCGACTACTTCGTCCGCGCCTTTTTTGTTCTTGCGATAGCAGATCGCGACGTCCGCACCTTCGCATGCGAGACGCTCCGCGATCGCGCGCCCGATTCCTTGATCTCCGCCTGTTACGGCGGCTACTTTGCCCTTCAGTCGATTGGACACCACTCCTCCTATTGTTTCTTTCAGATCACGACGCGCAGCCTCGCGATCGAAGCTTGGTGTCAACGACTGCCACACGCCGCGAAGTACGAGTGCACATACGGTGACATCGCGCCATGTAAGGGGCGCAGCATGCTGCGCCCCTACAAATTCGGCGTCAGGCGACGGTTACTTCCGGGCTCAAATAAACGTCCTGAACTGTATTCAGCAACTGAATGCCTTCTTGCAGTGGCCGCTGAAATGCCTTCCGGCCGGTGATCAGTCCGGTGCCGCCTGCCCGTTTGTTGATCACCGCGGTGACGACGGCTTCCTCGAAGTCATTCGCGCCGGAGGCTCCGCCGCTGTTGATCAGACCTGCGCGCCCCATGAAGCAATTCGCTACCTGGTAGCGGCAAAGGTCGATGGGGTGATCGCTGGCAAGGTCGGTGTAAATGCGCTTGTCGAACTTGCCGTAGCTGGAATCGCTCATGTTGAGCGCTTGATAGCCGCCGTTGTTCTCCGCAAGCTTTTGCTTGATGATGTCGGCCTCGATGGTCACGCCCAGGTGATTTGCCTGTCCGGTCAAGTCCGCCGAGAGATGGTAGTCCTTATCCTTCTTGAATGCGCTGTTGCGCAGGTAGCACCACAAAACTGTGCCCATGCCCAGCTCATGCGCGTGCGCAAAGGCCCTGCTGACCTCGACAATTTGGCGGTCGCTCTGCTCCGAGCCGAAGTAGATGGTCGCCCCTACGGCGGCAGCGCCCATGTCGTACGCTACCTTCACCGTCGAGAAAAACACCTGGTCGAACTTGTTTGGGTAGGTCAGCAATTCGTTGTGATTCAGCTTCATGATGAAGGGGATTTTGTGCGCGTACTTGCGCGCCACCGCACCGAGGACGCCGCACGTCGAAGCCACAGCGTTGCATCCACCTTCAATGGCCAGCTTTACGATGTTTTCCGCGTCGAAGTAATCGGGATTTTTCGCGAAGCTAGCGCCTGCGGAGTGCTCAATTCCCTGATCGACGGGCAATATCGATAAATAGCCGGTCTTGCCCAGGCGGCCGTGTTCGTACAGCCTCTGGAGGTTGGTCAGAACGCGAATGTTCCGGTCGGAGCCGGCCCAAACGCGGTCGATGAAGTCGGGCCCAGGAAGATGGAGGCGCTCCTTGGGAATTTTCGGTGAATGGAATTCGAGCAAAGCCTCCGCTTTTGCGCCGAGGTGAGCTTGAATTGTGGTACGTGGACTTGTAGCCATCGTTTTTCTCCTAAACTGCTCCCTTTGCTTGCGGAACGAGCATGCTGGCCGCAGATGGATCCACGAGCCACAAAACCTTGCCCTGCTTCGGGTGGACCATCTGCGCAGGAAGTTGTTCCGGCTCGTACGGCCCTTCCAGCACAGCTTTCAGCGCAGGGGCCTTTTCCTCGCCGTGCACCATGAAGATTACGCGGGCCGCATTGTTCAAGACCGGAGGTGTGAACGTAATTCGGTCGGTGTAGAGCTTGCCTACCCAATTACTGACGACCAGACGGCGTTCTTCCCTCAGTGCTTTTGTGCCAGGGAAGAGAGACGCCGTGTGCCCTTCCGGGCCCATGCCGAGCAGCACGAGATCGAAACGCGGCAACTGGTCCGGTTGCAATTGGAAACTCGCGCGTAAGTCCTGCTCGTATTCCTCGGCTGCTTGCGCGGCATTTCGCTTCTCACCCTTGATGCGATGCACCTGCTTTGGATCCACAGGGGCTTTGCTAAGCATCGCTTCCGAGGCCATGCGAAAGTTGCTCTCCGCGTTGTCAGGAGGCACGTGCCGCTCATCGCCGAAGAAAAACTGGATCTTGCTCCACGGAACTTTCGCCTGCAGCAGAGGATTGCTAGCGAGCAGTCCGTACAATACTTTCGGCGTGGAACCGCCGGCGAGCGCGACGGTGAAGGAGCCCTTCTCTTGGACGGCCTCGCGCGCTGCGTCCAAAAATTCCGCCGCGGCCGTTTGCGCGATGCCCTTGGCATCCTCCAAGATTCTGATTTCTTGATTGTTCGTCATAGTTTAGTCTGCACCGGCAGTCGCCCGCCCAACGGCGGCCGGAACGTCCGTTGGCTCGGAGGGCGAGTGCTCTTCTCCGATCGTTCGCCACGCACGGCCGTCCCGCGCCAGCAACTCGTCGGCTTCCGCCGGACCCCAGGTTCCCGCGGCGTAGTTGGGAAATTGTCTGGCTGGTGTTGACTGCCACACGTCGAGCACCGGCTGGATAACGCGCCAACCTGCTTCGACCATGTCCGCGCGCTGGAATAGAGTGGCGTCGCCGATCATGCAGTCGTGTAGCAGCCGCTCATATCCCGTGCTGTGAGAGCGTCCGAAGTCGCGCGCGTAGTCAAACTCCATGTTCACCAGACCGAGCTTCATAACCGGGCCTGGGACTTTGGCGCCAAAGCGCAGGGAAATGCCTTCGTCGGGCTGAATGTGAATGACCAGCCGATTGGTTTGCAGATCGGCGATCTTGGTCTTTCGAAACAGCACAAAAGGAGAGCGCCGAAACTGGATGGCAATCTCTGTGGCGCGACGCGGCAGGCGCTTTCCGGTGCGCAAGTAAAACGGCACGCCGGCCCAGCGCCAGTTGTCGATCTGCAGCTTCAACGCAACATAGGTCTCGGTATTGGAGGCGGGCGAGACCTTGGCTTCCTTGCGATAGGCCAGCAACCTTTCTTTTCCGGCAAAGCCCTCGCCGTATTGTCCGCGAACTGCTGTGGTGATTATCTCCTCGGGATTGGGAACTTGGACGGCGTGCAGGATTTCCGCTTGCTTATCGCGTACCGCATCGGCATCGAACGAGATCGGCGGCTCCATCGCGGTCAGCGAAAGCAACTGAAAGAGATGATTGGGCACCATATCGCGCAAAGCGCCGGCCGTCTCATAGAAACCGCCGCGCTGTTCCACGCCAACGGTTTCGGCCGCTGTAATCTGCACGCTATCGATGAAGTTGCGGTTCCACAAGGGCTCGGCGATGGCATTAGCGAAGCGGAAGACCATGAGGTTCTGCACGGTCTCCTTGCCCAGATAGTGATCGATGCGGTAGATCTGTTGCTCCTCCAAAATCTGCTTGAGTTCGCGGTTCAGCTGTTTCGCGGAATCCAAATCTCTTCCGAATGGTTTTTCCACGATGACCCTGGCCCATTTGCCGTCCGACTCCTGGGTGAGTCCGGCCTGGCCCAACTGCTTCGCCACGGGAGCGAAAAACTTGGGGGACACCGCCAGATAGAAAAAGCGGTTTCCTTGGGTGGAGTGAGTTTTTTCTACCGCTGCAATCTGCACTTTTAGCTTTTCGTAGGCGGCGGAATCCTGGAAATCTCCCGCGACGTAGTAGGTCCGCTCGAGGAACCAATCCCACAGCTTGGGATCGATGGGCTCGGGCGCGAACTCCTTGACGTCTTTGCTGAGCTGTGCTCGAAAGGCTTCGGTGGTCATGGCATCGTAGGAGAAGCCAATTACCGCGAATTGCGGGGAGAGTAGCCGGTCTTTGGCTAAATTACAGAGAGCTGGAATGAGCTTGCGCTTGGTCAGATCACCGCTGGCTCCAAAAATCACCATCACGCAGGGGCTATCCTGCTGCCCTTGTTCCTGCACAATTTCTGTCATAGTCGTTCCTATCTGGTGGTTCCCTTCTCAACGTCTGTTTACTTGGCGGCCGCGGCCTTCTCGATGTGCCCGCCAAACTGAAAGCGCATCGCGGAGAGGAGCTTGTCTGCAAAGTCGTCTTCCCCGCGCGAGACAAAGCGCTGGAAGAGAGATGCGCTGAGCACGGGCGCAGGCGCCGAGGATTCGATGGCGGCGAGAATCGTCCAGCGTCCCTCGCCGGAATCCGATACTCTTCCGGAGAATTTTTCGAGGGATGGCTGCTCCAGCAAAGATATTGCGGTTAGGTCGAGCAGCCAACTGGCCACGACGCTGCCTCTACGCCATACTTCGGTCACATCGGCGAGAGGAAAGTCGTAGCGGTAATTTTCGGGATTGCGGAGCGGCGTCGTCTCTGCATCGATTTCGCGAGTTCCGCTGCCGGCGTTGGCGTGCTTGAGGATGTTGAGTCCTTCCGCATAGGCGGCCATCAATGCGTACTCGATTCCGTTGTGCACCATTTTGACGAAGTGTCCGGCACCGGATGGGCCGCAATGCAGGTAGCCCTCTTCGGCGGTTCCGGGGACTTTCTCGCGGCCGGGTGTGCGGGGAATGTCGCCGCGTCCTGGGGCGAGCGATTTGAAAATTGGATCGAGATGCTCGACGATTTGCTTTTCGCCGCCGATCATTTGGCAATAGCCGCGCTCGAGACCCCACACGCCACCGCTCGTGCCCACATCGACGTAGTGCAATGATTTCGTGGCGAGTTCTTTCGCGCGGCGAATGTCATCGATGTAGTACGAGTTGCCACCGTCGATCACGATGTCGCCGGCTTCGAGCTTTCCGGTTAGCTCTTTCAGCGTGGCGTCCACCACGGCAGCCGGAACCATCAGCCAGATTGCTCGCGGCCTTTGCAGCTTGTTCACCAGATCATCGAGTGACGTGGCGGCGATAGCGCCGTCGCGGGCGACTTGCTTCACGGAGTCTGCATTGCGGTCGAAGGCCACGCATTGGTGGCCGGCTTTTTGCAGCCGGCGCACCATGTTGGCTCCCATTCTTCCCAGCCCGATCATTCCTAGTTGCATCGATATTTCTCCTGAGTTGCTTTGCTTCGTTTTGTTCCAGTACATCACCTAATCGCACACGCGTGGGCGTTCGGGGCGCAGCGTGCTGCGCCCCTACGGGATTTACGCTAGGGCTTGATCGACGGCGGCTTTTAGTTTTGCCAGGCCTGCTTTCACGTCTTTGTCGAGGTGGACGCGAAGGGCTCGTCTGCTACGCTCTGCAAGCACCGCGAAATCCCCGCGAGCTTGCGCTGCCTTGACGATGCCGAACGTATATTTCTGGTCGGGGACCGGAAGATCGACGGCGTTGTCGCAGGTGATCTGCAGGAAGACACCGCTGTTGGGGCCGCCCTTGTAGGCTTGCCCTGTGGAGTGCAGAAAGCGCGGACCGAATCCGAGAACGGTGGCCAGCTTGTTCTTGTCGCGCACGATGTGGCGGATGGACTGCAGAGCGGCTTCATTTTCGGCGTTCATGGTGATGTAGCCGAGCAGAGCGAAATAGTCTCCCTGGCCCGCGCGAGAGAGATGAGTTTTCAGGATTTCGGTGAGAGTCTTTCCATTTTTGAGGGCGTCTGCGTTTTTCGCGTCGGCGTAGAGCTTCACGCCGTCGCCTTCGAAGAACGGCGCTTCGGCAGGCAACTTCCCAGTTGCTTCGTATTCGCTTGTTAGTTTTCGGGTTGCGATCTTGCTAGCTTCCACGTCCGGCTGGTTGAAGGCGTTGATGCCGATGATCGAGCCGGCCACGGCTGTTGCAATCTCCCAGCGGAAGAATTCTTCGCCGATCGCGTATGGATCTTGCACTGCGATTCGCACGACCGGCTGGCCCACTTTCTCCAGGGCTTCGACGGCGGCATCTTGCGCGCGATCGGGTGCGGATTCGAGACGGAGATACGCGAAGACGCGATCGGTGCCGTAGTTCTCAGGCTTGGTGACGCTTTCGCGGTCGACGGGAATAATTCCCTTCCCACTCTTTCCGGTGGATTCCGCGAGGAGCTGCTCGAGCCAGGCTCCGAGATCGGAAATACCCGGAGAGGCGATGATGGTCACTTTGTCGCGTCCGTTATTGGCCAGAGTTCCGAGGATGGCTCCCAATACGACACCGGGATTTTCTGATGCGGGTACAGTAGCTCCGCATGCGTGAACCATTTCTTCGGTGCGGTTCAGGAATTTCAAGACATCGATCCCCATTATCGCGGCAGGGACCATGCCGAAATTGGATAATGCTGAGTATCGTCCGCCGATGCTAGGCACGCCGGAGAAGATGTGCCGGAACTTATCGTTCTCCGCGACGTGCTGCATCTTCGAACCGGGATCCGTGACGGCAATGAAGCGATTTCCGGCTTCCTTCTCACCGATGGATTCTTTCACGCGGGTGAAGAAATATTGTTTGTAGATGTTGGGTTCGAGGGTGCCGCCCGATTTGCTGGAGACGATGAAGAGAGTGCTCTTCAGATCGATCTTCGCTTCGATGGCTTTGATCTGCGCGGGATCTGTGGAATCGAGGACGTGCAACTCGGGAAATCCTTCGATCTTTCCGAAGGTGAGCCGCAGGACCTCCGGGCAAAGGCTTGAACCTCCCATGCCGAGTAGAAGAGCGTGCTTGAATCCTGCCTGCTTTACTTCGGCAGCGAGGGAAGTCAGAGCCGCGCTATGCGCCACCTGGTCGTCGGTGATTCCCAGCCAACCGAGCCAGTGATTCTCATCCGTTCCCGACCAAAGCGAGGCATCCGCTCGCCACAAACGGCGCACCTTGCCGTTTTTCTCCCAATCCGTAAGCGCGCTGTCGACGGCTGCTGATAGTTTCGGCGGCAGAGTGTAGGAAACGGAATTGATCTTCGCCGTGGAGTCCTGGCTTTTCCGCGAGCCCGTTGCTTTCAGGAGCTGTCCGAAGGCGTCGACGAATTGGCGCAGGCCTTCGTCCAAGAGCGTGTCTGTCACCGTTTTCATCGAGATGCCGGCGCGCTCTACGGCTTCCATTGTGTCCGCCGCGTTCTCGAGGTCTTCTGTGAGGCTCATGCGAAGCCTGCCGTGTTCGCGGAAGGCGTTGAAAGTCGCGGGAGGAATGGTGTTGACGGTGGAAGGGCCGATCAGTTCCTCCACGTAGATCACGTCCCGGTAAGCGGGATTTTTCGTGCTTGTGCTCGCCCATAGGAGCCGCTGGGGCTGCGCTCCTTTTTTCGCCAGGGCCTTCCAGGCTTCTCCCGAATACAATTCCGTGAAGCGGTGATACGCGAGCTTGGCGTTGGCGATGGCGACTTTGCCGAGCAAGCCGCTTAGCCGTGCGCGCTGAATCGGATCGGTCGTCGTTTTCAGTTGGCTGGTGATTTGGCCGTCGATCTTGGAGTCGATGCGGCTGACGAAAAAGCTGGCCACGCTGGCGATGCGGCTGACCTCCTCGCCAGAAGCCGCGCGCGCGGTCAGACCTTCTATATAAGCGTTTGCAACCTGCTCGTAGACGTCACGCGAAAAAAGCAGCGTTACGTTGACGTTGATACCTTCGCTGATCAGTTGGCGAATCGCTGCAATTCCTTCGGGCGTGGCCGGCACCTTTACCATGAGATTCTCGCGACCGACTGTCTTCCAGAGTCGCCGCGCCTCTTGCAAAGTTCCCGCGGTATCGTTCGCGAGCAACGGCGAGACCTCGAGGCTCACGTAGCCGTCGTGGCGCTTGCTTTCGTCGTACACGGGGCGCAGGATGTCTGCCGCGTCCTGCAAGTCTTTCACCGCGATTTTTTCGTAGAGACCTTTGGCGTCCAGAGCGGCCGATTCCTTGCTCTCGATCACCGCTTCATAATCGGTGCTGCCTACGATGGCCTTTTCGAAGATTGCCGGATTGGAAGTAACGCCGCGCAGCCCGTCTTCCACGACTAGGCGCTTCAGCTCTCCGCTGGTGATCAAACTTCGGCGAATGTAATCCAGCCAGACGGACTGCCCAAAATCAGAGAGCCCTCTCAGCGGATTTGCTTCTTTCGGAATGCTTAGTGCTGCCGTTGTCATTTTGCTAGTTACCTTTCTATAGCTGCTAAATTCCAGAATGCTATGTTGCGGACCGTGCGTTCAAAGATTCCAGACCACATTTCGCTTCAATGGCTTCAATCTTGGCGAGCCGGCGGAGGTGCCGCTCCTCCTGCGATTGTTTGGCGCTGACAAACGCGGCCACTAGCTCGTTCGCGAGTGCTTCGCCAATCACGCGTCCTCCGAGGACCAGCACATTCATGTGATCGTGCTCTACGCCCTGGTGCGCCGAATACGTGTCGTGGCACAGGCCGGCGCGAATGCCGCGACATTTGTTCGCGGCCACGGAGGCGCCGACACCGCTTCCACAGATGAGCACGGCGCGCTCCACGCGTTTGCTGAGAACCGCCGCGGCCACTGCTTCTGCGAAGTCCGGATAGTCAACTGGGGTCGTATCGCAAGTTCCCAGGTCTTCCACGGTGTGGCCCAGGCTGCGCAAATACGCGAGTACCGTTCCCTTAAGCGAAAATCCGGCGTGGTCGGAAGCGACGGCGACATGCATTATCATTTCCCCTGCGCAAGCTGCGCTTTGGCAGCTTCCACAACGTGGCCGGTGGTGAACCCAAATTCCTTTTGCAGCACTTTCAACGGCGCGGAAGCTCCGAATGTCTTCATCCCGAGGATCGCACCGTCAATGCCCGTGTAGCGGCACCATCCGAACGTCGATGCTTGCTCCACCGCTACCCGGGCCTTGACAGTTGGGGGCAACACAGTGCGGCGGTATTCTTCGCTTTGCCGCTCAAACAATTCCCAGGAAGGCATGCTCACGACGCGAGCGCGTATTCCTTGCCTGGTCAGCTCCTCATAAGCTTCTACGCACAGGGAAACCTCGCTCCCGGTCGCCATGAGCAGTACGTCTGGCTTGGCGCCGTCTGCATCCGCGAGTACGTAGGCCCCCTTCGACAAACCGCTCGCCGCTGCGAAGCGCTTGCGGTCGAACGTGGGCAACGCTTGCCGCGTCAGGATGAGCGCTACCGGTTGCCGCGGCATGGCCAGGATGGTTCTCCACGCTTCCGCGACCTCGTTAGCATCGCAAGGCCGCATAACCACCACGTTCGGAATGGCGCGCAGTGAAATCAGATGTTCGATGGGCTGGTGCGTCGGGCCATCTTCGCCGACGCCGATGGAATCGTGCGTGAATACGTGCGTGACGGGAATCTCCATCAAGGCGCTGAGACGTATCGCGCCTCGTCCATAGTCGCTGAAAATCAGAAAGCCCGATCCGAAGGGTCGGAGCTTGGAGAGCGCGAGGCCGTTGAGGATCGCGCCCATCGAGTGTTCGCGGACTCCGAAGTGTAAATTCCGGCCCGAAGGACTATCTGCCTGAAAATCGCCAGCGCCCGGAAAGGTCAGTCGTGTCTTGGTGGAAGGAGTGAGGTCCGCGGAGCCTCCGACCATCCACGGAATATTCGGCGCGATGGCATTGAGGACTTTGGCGGACGCGTCGCGCCCGGAAACTCCCTTGCTATCGGCTGGGAATACCGGAATGTCTTTCGACCAGTTCGCCGGTAACTCTCGCCTTTGAATTTCGTCGAGCTCCGCCGCGAGCTCCGGGAATTTCTTCCGGTACTCCGCAAATTGCTTTTCCCACTGTTCGCGCGCTTCGCGGCCCCTCTGCCCAATTCCGGACTGGAGGTGCTCATACACTCCAGGGGGAACCAGAAACTTGGCGTCAACCGGCCAGCCGTACGCCTGCTTGACGAGCTTGATCTCTTCTTCGCCGAGCGGCTCGCCGTGCGCAGCACTCGTATCCTGGCGATGTGGCGAACCATAGCCGATATGGCTATCTACGATTACGATGGACGGTCTGCCTGTCGTACCCGCGGCATTACGCAGCGCTTTCTCGATGCGATCGAGATCGTTGGCATCCCCTACACGAACGACATTCCATCCGTAGGCGAGAAACCTGCCGGCGACATCTTCGGTGAACGTGATATCGGTTTTACCTTCGATGGTGATGTGATTGTTGTCGTAAATCCAGCAAAGGTTATCGAGCTTCAGGTGCCCTGCAATAGAGGCGGCCTCGCTCGAGATACCTTCCATCATGCAGCCGTCGCCGCAGAGCGCGTAAATCCGATACTCGAACAGCTCAAAATCCGGACGGTTGTATCGCGCCGCGAGCCATTTTTCGGCGATGGCCATTCCAACGCTCGTCGCCACGCCTTGTCCCAGCGGACCGGTGGTTGTCTCCACGCCAGAGGTCCAGCGGTACTCCGGGTGCCCAGCGCAGCGGCTCCCAAATTGCCGGAAGGACCTGAGGTCATCCAGCGTGACCGAAGGCCGGCCCAGAATTTCATATTCCGGATCGACTGCTTTGACCCCGGCGAGGTGAAGAATCGTGTACAGCAGGGTCGACGCATGCCCAGCCGAAAGCACAAAGCGGTCGCGATTCATCCAAATCGGATCGTGCGGGTCGAATCTCAGAAGTCTCTGCCACAGGCAATAGACCGTCGGTGACATACCCATTGGCGTGCCGGGGTGACCGGAATTCGCCTGCTGGATCGCATCGATGGCCAGCGTCCTCATCGTGTTTATGCAAACCTGGTCCAGATCCAACACCCTCTGAGTCGTTGACATCACACTGCCCGCTTTCTGAAGCAACCGCCGAATTTCTTGCGTCGCATTTTCAAATCCGTTCTTCGCGTTTCCGTATCACGCGCCGACTTTACTCTCACTGCAGTCACGCGTTCTTTCGAGTTTCTGTCTCCCGTTTCCAACTCCTGCGACAACTTTGGCCTGCGCATCGTCGATCCAGCCGGAAGATTTCGTGACCGACGTCAAACGAATTGCCCTCGATGCTGCGCAGCTTCCCTCGCGACTCCTAACGAAATCCCCCGCGCCGGCCCTCCGGTTTGCAAGCCTCGCTCTGTCAAATGCTCGCCACCGGCAACACGCGTCACAACCATTTCCCAACACTTCTGCAGTAGGTACAGGCTCCCAACCACTAAGGCGAGCGCGGCAAATCCAATCGCGAACAGCGCAAACGCAGCGGTCAATTCCTGAACAAAATAAAGTTGCGAAGCCCCTAAGACCCCGAGGAAGCACCACATCCACTTGCGACCCTTGTCCTCGATTTTCATCTTTTTCCTTCTTTAGGTCCGCACAGGCGTACGGCTAATAGCACTCCACAACCGATATTGGGGGACCGTACATCGCGCCGCGTTCGTAACCCGACGAACGCTGAAATTGGCGGGGCGTCATGCCCACGAAATTTCCAAATACTGTTGTGAAGTGGGCCTGGTTCTCGAATCCCACTCCTAGCGCGACGTCGACAATCTTCGCGTTGCCTAGACGGAGGAGCTCCTTCGAACGATTGATTCGCTCGTGCAGAACGAACTGATGCGGCGCCAACCCGGTGCTGCGCTTAAACAACTTGGAGAAATGCGATTGGCTCATCTCCGCCAACCTGCACAGCGCGCTCACCGCCAGCGGCTGGTCTAAATGGTTTCGGATGTGCTCGACAACGCGTGCCAGGCGTCGCGGGGGCATGCCGAACTCCTGCTCGCAAGGAAGGTATGACGCTTGGACAAAGGCGTCGGCCAGTTCCCATGCAAAATCGAGCGTGACGCCCCCTGCTCGCATCACGAGAAGATTCACGCCATCGTCCTGAACTCCATGGCGCGCCGAGTGCAAGTCATGGCACAAAGCCGCGCGTACGCCAGGATGCTTATTGGCCAACACGGAAGCTCCGATCGACCTAGCGCAGATCAGCACACCGCGTTCGACGCGGCCCGTGTAGACCGCTGACGACAGTTGATCCGTTATGCTCTGGTAGTCCTCGCCTCCGCAACCATTCGCCGGACAAACCTCTTCGGCGGAGTGTCCCTGTCCGGCAAATCTGGCTCTCAAACGTTCCTTACATTCGAGTCCGATCCGGTCCGAACCAAGCCCTATCCGCACGATCACTCCTCAAGGCAAATTCGCCAGCCTGTAGTGCAACGCGTCTGCCAATTGGCAAGCGCTCACGGTAACGGCAAGTCATTGAAAGTGAAGGAGGATGAATGAAAAGAAGGGGACACGCTGTTCCAGCGCCCGATCGCGCGTGACGACCTCGACGTTTCCGTCAAAGCCTCGTCATGAGCCGCGGACAAACCGAACTCTTGGATCCGCCGCCCGAACGTCTTCTATCCACTGAAAACAGGATGGATGGCAAATTTTCCCGGCAAGCCTCACTGATGGACACCGAGATGCTTCATGAGCAAAGAGGAAAGGGAGATCGCCAGTGAACCACTCATCGATAT
>WNFJ01483533.1_pt1 | contig 13182 bp, 15 predicted proteins | sample 5400461 | NCBI WGS metagenome assembly WNFJ01 (sample SAMN13153349, study PRJNA577476) | soil metagenome | isolation source: 115 cm saprolite on Douglas fir-dominated hillslope | place: USA:California | collected 2013-09-17 | reverse complement strand
AAAGCCCAATGCGAACACCGCCGATGCTATCACAATTATTTTGTTCCCCATGATCGATATCCCTCCTGTTGTTTGGCCGATTGAACCCAACAACCATTGCGAAGTTGCCCAAAAAGCGGGGCACCGCGCGTTACAGCGCCGGACAGCGCCGGTCAACGTCGCCCACAGGGCGACGGCTACAGATCGCCAGTTTCGGGCGCTACTTTTTGTCTAACAGAGGCAGGTACGCTTCGTACCCTCTGGCTTTCATTTCTTCTTTTGGAATGAAATGGAAGGCGGCCGAGTTGACGGCGTAACTTTGTCCGGTGGGCGATTTCGGATCCGAAAAAAGATGGCCAAGGTGGGCGTTACTTCGTTTGGCGCGCACCTCGGTGCGTTTCATATCGTTCGAAGTGTCCGGCTTTTCGACCAGAAGATCTTTCGAGATCGGTTTGCTAAATGTGGGCATGCCGATCTGACCATCGAATTTGTCGAGCGAAGTGAAAAGTGGTTCGCCGGTAATGACGTCGACGTAGATGCCGGTGCGCTCGTTGTTCCAGAAGTCATTTTGGAAAGGCGTTTGGGTGCCACCTTCCCGCACGACGGAATATTCCTCGGCTTTTAATCGGCGTTTCAAGACGGCGTCGCTCGGGACCGGCCGGCTCGGGTCGAAACCAGTGGTCTCCTTCTTTTCTTTCTGTGTGAGAAAGAAGACGTAGAGCCCAGCGGCGATTAGCACGATCGCGATGCCAACGCCGACGTACGTGCTGATCGCCGATCTTTCCTCGCTGGTGATTCGCCCCCCGTACATTAGATCGCAATCAACATTATTGAATCGGAGATCACCCGCATCCGTCAAGACAGAATCAGACGGCAGACGGCTCTGATCTGCGACTGCGTCGCGACTGTTGAAAACTCATCCGTAACGGTGGGGCTGCCGAAGATTTACCACAGAGGACGCAGGGATCATCCACAGATTGAAACTCGCTCGCTTCGCCGCTCGCTGCTTCACTCGCGGTCCGGCGGCTGCCGGATCGCTGATCCATCACGCCGTTCACAGATCCGCAGATTGATCGCAGGCGGCACGCCTGCCGCTACAGCAAATTGCGCTCGAGCACGAAGGATTGAAGCACTAGAATCAACAGCTTGAATGAAGCTATCGCAGAAGTTCGAGGAGGCGCTGGTTTACGCGAGTGTGGTGCACGGCGGCCAAATCCGAAAGGCGACCGGAATTCCATACATTGCGCATCTTCTCGGTGTGGCCAGCATCGCGTTCGAATACGGCGCGGACGAAAATGAAGCTATCGGCGCGTTGCTACATGACGCGGCTGAAGATGCAGGTGGCGCCGCCCGGATCGACGATATCCGGGTCCGGTTCGGCGAAAAGGTGGCCACCATAGTGGAAGGTTGCACCGATACTCTGGAGACGCCGAAACCGCCCTGGCGCGAGCGCAAAGAAAAATATCTCGCGCATCTCAAAGAGACCGATTCGTCGACGCGGCTCGTGTCCGCCGCCGATAAATTGTTTAACACGCGCAGCATTCTGCGGGAGCTCCGACAACGCGGCGACGCTGTCTGGGCGCGCTTTAGCGGCGGTAAGAAAGACAGGCTTTGGTATTATCGCGCGCTGGTGGCCGCGTTTCGGCAGTACGGCGATCACAGCGATCTCATCGACGAGCTCGATCGCGTTGTGACCGAGATCGAAAAGCTTGTGCGAGAAGAAGGCGAGTCACCTGCAGTGAAACGCTAAATGACGATTTTGTTAGCAAAGGATTAAACGTACCTCGTAAACCTTGTAGCCACGCTCCTGTGGAGCGTTTGCATATTCGCAGTTCGGTGTCGTGGACGGCGCACAGCGCCGTGGCTACAGGGCCTGCCTATTCTGAAAGCATAGCTGCCCCAGGGTCAACCCAGGGACGCTGACGTTTCTTTCTTCTTGAGCGCGAGCATAATTCGGCCTCTTCACCGCGATTTTCGCGCGGGTCGCCCAAGCCGGGCTTCGGCCAGGTCAATGTCGCGTTGAATCCGGCGCAACGCCTGGTCGTTGATGGCTTCTTCGTTGCGCAGTTGGATCACGGTGTCGCGTTCTGTTTGTAACACTTCGCGGGCCAATTCTTCAAAGTCTTTCGAGAATAATCTCCTGAAGCTTTGTTCATCCGCGCCTTCACTGCGAAGTTGCCGGATACGGTCTTCGTATTCCGAACGAAGCCGTTCAATGGTTCTGGGGTTGGCTCGCTTTGACGATGCGATTTCCTCGAGACGAGCAAGAGCTGCTTCGTTGGCCTTCAAGCGCGCCAGCCTCTCTTCTTTTTCTGTGATGCGATCGTCTTTAATTTTCAGCAAACGAACCAGCGGCGCAAGAGTGAGTCCTTGCAACACGAGCGTTGCGAAAATGACGCAGAAGGTCAGCAGCAGGATGAGGTCGCGTCCGGGGAATGGTTGGCCGTTGGCGAGGACAAGCGGGATCGCGAGTGCGCCGGCAAGCGAATCCGCGCCGCGCATCCCGGTCCATGCTATCAACGCAGTCTGTTGCCACGGAGCGGGATTTTTACGGCGAAACGTTGGGCTCAGCAAACGCGGCAAGTAAGTGGCTCCGAACACCCAGAGGAAACGAACCAGCACGATCGCCGCAACGAACACGATAGCCAGCCAAGCCACGCGAGTCACGGTGCCTGGAGCGAGCGCTTGGACAACCTGCGGCAGTTGAAGCCCAATGAGCATGAAAAGTATTCCGTTCAGAATGAACGTGACCATTTCCCAAACCGGCAGCACTTGCAGGCGCACGCGCCCGCTCAAGATCCGCGGGGCTCGCCATCCGACGTAGATGCCCGCAATTACGACTGCGAGAATTCCGGAGACATGGAGCTTTTCGCCGCTGAAGTAGGCAACGTACGGCGTAAGTAGTGAAAATAATGTTTGAACAGGCGGATCGTCCAAACGCTTTTGCAGTTGGACTACGAGCCAGCCCACGGCCAGACCAACACAGATGCCGCCGGCAGCGACAAAAAGAAATTGCAAGCTCGCTTGTGCCAGCGAAAACGCGCCGGTTATCACGGCGGCAACCGCGAAACGGAACGAGATAAAGGAAGTAGCGTCGTTTACCAGACTTTCGCCTTCGAGGATGACAATAATTTTGCGAGGCACCCGCAGATTTTGAGTGACCGCCAGCGCTGCCACGGCGTCGGGCGGCGAGATGAGGGCGCCGAATACAAAACCTACCGCCAAAGGTAATCCGACCAAATGGTGGAACAAATAAGCAGTCACGGTCATGGTCACAAGGACGAGAACGATTGCCATTGGGAGAATTGAGCGAAGGTTTGCCCGGAAATCTCTCCACGACGTGAAAATGGCCGCGGGATAAAGCAGCGGCGGAAGAAACAGATCAAAGACCAGCTTCGGTTCGAGGTGAATCGTGGGAAGACCCGGGATCACAGCGAGCCCCACACCGCCGATCGTGAGCAGAATTGGATATGGGATTCGGATTTTCCTGGCGACGATCGCCAGAAGAGCAACGGCAACGAGACAAATCAGGATTAATTCGGTTTCTTCCACGATCGTTCCGATTGCGTCCGAGCTTCTCCGGAATTAGATCATGCGTCCAGTCATGGCGAGACAATTCAAGCCCGTTCGTTTTTTTGTGATGATGGCCGTGGCGGCGTTCGTCGTGTGTGGTGTGACGGCGTTCTACACTCATCGCGCGGCTCACGGCCGAACGGCGGAAGAACGTGCAGCTTATGCCACCGGCGAGAGAACCGGAGAGGAAACGCCGCACGACGCAAAGTTAACGACGGCCGCAGAATTGAACATGATGGCTCAGAAGCATTTCAAGCAGGAGGGAATCGGCAACCAACAGGCTTGGGACCTCGCCTTCGAAAACGGTTACACGGACGGGTTCAAGAAAACGCATCCGCAGTGAGCGGAAACAATGTTGTAACCACACTCCTGTGGAACGTTCGCATTATTGGAAACTGAACGTCGTGGACGGCCATAGCGCGGTGGCTAGAGCAAACGCGTTACTTCGTTCGAATTGAAGGATTTTGAACGCCCCTTCCAGCGGCAATGTCTAGTTTGCACTATGACCAAACTCATTGCGTTAGTAACGGCGGGACTGTTTGCGGCAGGGACGATGTTCGCAGGCGAACATGGCAACTGCACAAAGCAAGTCGGAAACGAAGCGAAGGCGGCATGTCAGGTTTCATTGGCCAGTCTTAACCTCACAGCTGAACAGAAGACGAAAATGGATACGGCTATGGCGGAGCATCAGAAGGCCGGTTGCTCGGAAGGCAGCGAGGCCAAATACATGCAAGAAGCAAAATCAACCCTGACTCCGGAGCAGTACGCGAAGTTCAAGGCCCAGTGAAGGCCCAGTGCAAGAAAGGCGAAAAAGATAAGACGCAGGCTTGATTTTCCGATTTGCAATTGGATTTAGGCTCGCGCCGAGGGAGATCTCGGCGCGTTCCACGTACGGGAAATTGCTATAACCGTCGCCCTGCGGGCGACGCATCGCATACGCACGAAACGGAGTCGACTGCGCTTCCCGCAGGGAAGCGGCTACAGCTCGGTGACGGCCTACGATCTCAAACCTATTGGGCTTCGCAAACGCAATCAAAGCGGGTGCTATGACGCGGCCATACGAAGTTCGTGTTTGTTCGGCGCGTGTGAATCCTGTTTAATTCAAGCCGACCGAACCAGGTGAGCAAGGATTCGACGCGCTTCTATGAAAATAAAAACCGCACTTAAATGGACGATCGGCGTAATCGCAGTTGTGATTCTTATGGCGGTGGGCGCCGTGGTTTTGTTGTTCGTCGCGTTTATTATAAACATGGAAAGAGGTGAGGAGCATGGCCGCCAGTTCCGGGCGGAGCAGCGCTCGGGGAAATTGGACTTTGGCGATCAGCCGGCGTTGTTCGCTGTGGCCCAAGGTATCGTGAAGAACGATCAGGACACGATCCGCGCCGCTGCGAAGGGCGTCCCGGATTTGCAGGCGCCCGGACGCGACGGCACGACGCTGCTCTACTTCGCCGTGACGGAATCATGGCAGCGCCCGGAATTAGCCGAGGCGGTTAAAACTTTGCTTTCGCTCGGCGCGGACCCGAACTACACCAACGGCAAACGGGACTCCTTCGCGATGGCCAATGCGGTGCATGCGTCGGCGCCAGTTCTCAGCGCGATGCTGGAAGCCGGTGGAAATCCGAATGCTCGCGATGAGTTCGGCCGGCCAATGATCCTCATGAACTGGTATCTGGGCTACTACGAAAATCAGGCGAGATCGCGACTTGAGCTGCTCCTTGATCACGGCGCTGACGTCAATTCCGCGATGCCCGAGGATGAGTCGGATTCTACGGGCTATCCGTTGCTCCTGTACCGCACGAAAATGGGACTCAAGGACAAGCTCGCTTATGCGGATGCCCTGAGGTTGCTCGAGCGGGGCGCCGACCCGAATCGTGCCGGGACTGACGGAATGACATTTGGAAAGATGCTAATGGACCACCGGGCGCATTTCCAGCAGACGAACAAACCACCGCCGGTGGAATTCACTGCGCTTTGGGACTGGGCCGAGAAACACGGGTTCGTCCAGCAAGCGCAATAAATCTGTTACCTCTCGATCAGCTAACATGCCTGCTCGACAACGCAGGTATGACTCTTGTATTAGCTGGCGGTCATGAACCCGCCACCTTTACCAGTTCGGAAACGGTTTCCCTGGATTCTTTATGGGATTGTGCTTGTGCTGATCGCTGCGTTCGTGTTTGCGCCGGTGGGATCAGTGATGTTGTGCGCTTGGATCGCGAATGCATACGGGTGCAAAGTAGATGAAGGCTCGGTGCATCCGTGCATCATCAACGGCCACGATTATGGCGAGCTCCTTTACGATCTCGGCGTGATGGGTTGGTTCATGCTTGTTACTCTTCCCGGCGGCCTACTTGCATTTGTCTTTTGGTTCATCGCTCTCATCCTCCATCGTGTCACTTGGCGAAAGCGATTCTCTGCGGCGTTGCCCCCGATCCCCAGCCCGCCATCAGCGGCGTGAGTTTTGAGTGTGAGAATTCACGGCCTTCAGTTTCTTGCAGTGCTAGCTCTTGCCTGCATTCCACTCGATTCGCAAAAGACGTACGCCGCCGCTACAGCAGCGAAGCCGGCATTCGTTTTCGGAGGCGCCGGTTATCTGCGCCGATGGTCGCAGAATGATCAACACGAATTTACGCCTGAAGGTCAGGAGAACCTCGAGAAGTGGTCAGATATGATCACGATAAATGTTTATCCCAGCGCTCATGATGGTGACGCGCTGTCAGCGAAGGCGAACGCGGTCCTGGAAAATTACAAAAGTCACCAAGGCAGGGTGCTCCGGACCAATTCCGTCCCTCGGACACCGGATCAGCCCGCGGAACATTTCATCGCGGTGGTGTTTGGCCGGTCGAACTTTATCGAGGTGGCGTTTGGCCGCTTTAAACTAGTGGACGGCGTCGGATGCTCGATTGTTTATTCACATCGTATTTACGGCGAGAAAGTCGGCGACCAAATGAGTGCCTGGCTAAATGATAACGGCGCGAAGATGGAAAGGATCCTGATGGAATGGAGCAATGTCCCGTCGCCAGCTTCGCTTCGTGAGTTGTCACGCAAAGAGGGTCGCCCCAGCGACGCGAAAGCTTCCCCTTCGAAGTCCTAACAGATTTCGGCAGAAAGTTCTGCGATCCGAGCCCGCCGCTACAAGTTGCCTGTCGTTGACTAGCAACTGCAACTCTTGCCGCAATTGCATGCCTTACCGTTATTCATGGGGCAATTCTTGCCGCTCTTCTTGCAGGCAGGCTGATCTGCGGCAAACGCTGTTGCGCAAATGATGGCCGTGAAAATCGAGAAGAGAATTTTGGCGTAAGTTTTCATACAGATTGAATCTTCTGCAGCAACCAAAGTTGCGCGAACAGAAAAATAAGAAAAGATCGGCGGTAATAGGCTGCGGTTACGCACTGTTCATCTTGAGTTATGCACGATGCTTGGTCGGAACCGTGGTAGTTCTAGCTTTGAGCAACTGAAACGTTGAGCGAAGCTCCGAGCCAATGAAGGATCTTACTCAAGGATCGGTCACCAGACATTTGCTTCATATGTCTGCGTTTCTAGCCATGAGCATGGTGGTGCAGACTCTTTATTTATTGGCCGATCTCTACTGGGTGGGACATCTCGGCAAGGAGGCAATCGCGGCCGTTGGCGTAGCGGGCAACCTCACGATGATTGTGCTGGCGCTAACTCAGATGCTCGGCGTGGGCACAACGGTGTTGATTTCGCAAGCCGCAGGGAGGAAGGACCAGCCCCAAGCCGAGCTGGTGTTCAATCAGTCTTTCGTGATGTCGATTTTGGTTGCGGTTGCCCTTGGTATTGTCGGATTCCTTCTCCGTCCCGCCTATTGTGATTGGCTGAGCGCGGACACGGCGACGGCGACGTTGGCAAAGGCTTACCTGCTCTGGTTCCTTCCCGGACTGTTGCTGCAGTTTCCGCTCGTGGCGCTAGGCTCGGCGCTGCGCGCTACGGGGATCATCAAGCCGGCCGTGGGGTTTCAAGTGCTCAGCGTCTTGCTCAACATCGTGCTTGCTCCCTTGTTGATTTTTGGAATTGGACCGTGGCCTAAACTCGGAGTAATCGGCGCAGCGCTCGCGACGTTCATTTCCATTCTCGTCGCTGATATGCTGATCGTTATCTATTTCGAAAAGAAATATCACTATCTACGCTTTCGGTTTCCGCTTTTTAGACCGCAAACAAAAATTTGGGCGGGCATGCTGCGCATCGGCGTGCCGGCCGGCGCAGAGTTTGTGCTGCTTTTCGTTTACATCATGCTTGTTTACGCAATCATCCGCGGCTTCGGACCAGCAGCTCAGGCGGGTTTCGGAATCGGGGCGCGCGTGATGCAGGCGCTTTTTCTACCGGTGGTGGCGCTCAGTTTTGCTGTGTCGCCTGTAGTGGGTCAAAACTTTGGCGGCCGTCACGCCACTCGGGTCCGTCATTCCGTCTATTCCGCGCTCGGCATAGCGTCGCTGATGATGCTGGTGCTTACGTTCATCACGTTCCTCGCGCCGGCGGCGCTGATTCGCATCTTCTCGCGCGATCCGCGAGTGATCGCCTTCGGCAGCGAATACCTTCGGATCGTGTCAGTGAATTTCGTGTCGGCGGGAATTGTCTTTGTAAGTTCCAGCGTTTTCCAAGGAATCGGCAACACGCTGCCGCCGCTGTTTAGCTCGTTGACACGGCTAGCCCTGTTCGCTCTGCCGGCGATTTACATCTCGCGAACGCCCGGATTTGAAATCAGGTACGTCTGGTATCTATCGGTTGGGTCTATCATTCTTCAGATGTGCGTTAATCTTTTGCTGCTGCGACACGAACTGCGGAAGCGACTTCGATTCGACGAACCGGACACTTTCATTCCTGCGAGTGCGACAGCGTCGTAGTCATGTGTCGCAGGCTCTCTTCAATTTGGTCAATCAACTGAGGGATATTGATTGGCTTTGCGAGAGATCGATGCCCTTCGATGCGGAGACCAGCCTTTGTCTCAGGTTCTGTGACTAACGCGGTGAGAAAGATAATCGGCGTGTTCCGCAACTCTGCATCGGCTTCAATTTGTGCCGCTACTTCGCCTCCATCTGTCTTCGGCATCATGATGTCCAGCAAGATCGCATCCGGTCTAAAATTCCGGGCGCTTTGATGAGCCTGGTCAGCGTCGTTCTCTTCGAGCACGACATAGTTGCCGGTCTTTTCGAGAAGAATTTTGACCAGGTGTGTGCTGTCCGGGTCGTCGTCGACAATCAGGATGCGTCGTTTTTCTTTGCTTAGCGACCTGGCGATCACATCGATCTCAGATTGATCGAACCAATAAACGTGAGACCGCGGGGGATTCTCGCTGACGACGTACGAAGCATTGACGTTAAATCCGTCAGCGTCTTCGATGACCTGAAGCACACCGGGTACTTCCGAATCTATTCCGTCTCTCAACGGCTTGAACATCACAGTCCGTCCGTCGATCTCATCAGGAGACTGGGGCAGCTTAACCGTTGGCGGTCTGTGGCTCATACCGCGTGCGTAATCTTATGGCTTCGGTGGTTCGCCGGGCTTTGCGATTTCGCCGGGTTTTGGTGGAGCGCCGCCTGCAGGCGCGCCGCTTCCGCCGGGAATGTCTTGGTCAGGGGCACCGAGAATGTCAGGCTCAGTAAATGAACTTGGATGGTTGGCCAGCTCTTTGCGCAAAGTGGCAATTTGTTCGGCTGTGACCGGGCTTGCGCTATTGCCCCAGTCGCTCCGCTCGTAGGACATGACGTCCGCGATTTGTTTGTCAGTCAAAGTTTTGTCCCATGGTTGCATCACCGCCGTGCCATACTGTTGCCCTTTCACTTTCACTGGGCCTTGCAAGCCTTTAAGCACGATCATGCCCATGCGTCGCGAGCCGCCGTTTGTAAATTCAGAACCCGCAAGCGGCGGATATTGACCGGGCACGCCGAGACCGTTCGCTTGATGACACGTCTGACAATTTGCTGAGAAAACTTTTTTGCCCCGATCGTGCGGTGATAATTCAGCAACTTGTTCGCCTCCGGCAGGACCCCCGGCTGCTTTCTTTGCGGGAGGCGGCGCGCCCATCGGATCGAGTCCGCCACCGGTGAAGTTACCGGAGTAACGGCCGAGATAGGCGCCACCAAAAAGTATAGCCAGTCCGTAAATCGCGATCAGCCAAATCGAGAGCGGTTCGGCGCCGACCCGCGGTTCGCGTTTTTCACGTTGAACAGCGGCGTGCACCTGTTGGACGTCGGACTGTTCGCCGTAATCCATTCCCTGCCCTACGCGCGCTGGCTGATTCGGTTCGTCGTTCATTGCATTGTCATTTAGCGGGAGCCGGCGACGGCGGTGGCGATCCAGCTGCGGGCGACGGTGCTCCAGATGCCGCCGGTGCGCCTCCGGCCGATCTGACTTCGTTCAAAGGATGCGATTGATTGAGCGCCATTAGGTAAGCGACGAGACATTTCGCGTCGTAACTCGGAATTACTTCCCAACCTTCCGGTGGCGCGTCGGAGCCGGTGAGGCGGAGTGCGTCCGTCGAACGTTGGTCACGGATGCGGCGCTTTTCATAAAGGAAACGATAGGCAGGCATGTTCGAATCGAAGTTGATGCTGCGCGGCGAATAAAGATGCACGTGATGCCAGGCCGCGGAGTACATCGGAGGCTCGCCAATCGTTTGCTCTGGCCACGGCGGTCCTGCCGTCAGCGGACCGGGGGGTGGCGATCCCTTTAATGGAGACGACGCGGGTGAAGGAGCGGTGGATGTGGCAGCGGCAGTTGCGGGCGAACCAGCAGGTGGAGGCGAAGTCGCCGCTGTCTGCTGCGGCGGTGCAGCGGGAGCTGTCGCAGGGGAAGCTGCAGCAGAAGGAGCCTGGCTCTGTTTCGCAACCGGGGAACCACCGGTTGGTGCCGCGCCTTGTGGAGCAGTCGAGGGCGCGGGACTTGTTCCTCCTCCCGGCGAAGCTGAAGAAGATGCAGCACCCGCTGGAGGGGGACTCTCCTGTTCTGCGGGCGCGCGTGCGCCGATATTCGCGATGTCCTGGCCCATGCGCATTTTCGCCAGAAACACCGGGCGCTCGAAAATGTAATCGCGAGGCGCGCTGCGGCGATTACCCCATCCTCGCTCGATATCGGCTGCTGCGTACTCGGGGCGCACTTGCTGACTGTGACAATAAGCGCAGCCGTTCGCAGCGTAAACGTGTGCGCCGCGCTGGAACATTCCCGATTGCGGCCGCGGATAGATATCGGTGCCTTCCTCGTCGGACTGCGGATTGAGATGTCCAATCTGCCAATTCGGAATCACGGTCAATCCGACCCACGAGAAAGCGAACGTGCCGAAGATTCCCAGAAAGAGAGGAGCGAGGCCTTTCATCAATGCCCTCCGGAAGTCTCCGCTTCAACCGGGTTAAGGAATGTGGGAACTGTCGATGTGCGTCCCAATCCCAAAAGCATCAGTCCGAAGTGATATGCGAAAATGAAATGGGCAGCCGTGAGCAAAATTCCGGCGAGACTGCGTCCTCGCAGATACGGGAGCACCGTTTCTACAGTCTCGCTGAACGGGAGCGAAGGATTCTCCATGTCTGCGCCTTGGAGAAAGCCGCCGGCGAGCAGCATAAGGGTCATCAAACCGATGCCGTACGCCGATGCCCAGAAATGCAGTTTAATCAACGACGCGTACCGCCATTCGCGCCCGACCAGACGCGGCACGATGTAGTACATCGAGCCAAAAATCACCATGGTGAAAAATGCGTAAAGACCGAGATGCGAGTAAGCGATGCTGGTCTGCGAGAAGTTGACGTAGCGCGCGACTGAGCGAAGCGAAATCAACAGACCAACCACGCTAAAGACGGTGTAAGACATTGCGCCGAAAACGGTGAACCGCAGCGTCGGGCTGTAGCGCATCAACGGAAAATAACCCTGCATGGTCATATGATGATTAAGGCCTACAGTCGCGACAGGGATCATGCTCAAGATCATCGCGGCGATGCTGGCCGTGATCATCCACGCCGGAAACGGCCCATCGACCAGCCGCTGCATTCCAGTCCAGCTTGAGAAAAGCGCATACGTCCAAAAACCAATCGTCGCCAGGTGATAACTGTACACCGGGCGGCCGATGACTTTGGGAATCATGTAGTACGCAGTGCCCAGGGCAATGGCCCCGAACCACAGAAAGAGCAGATTATTCGCGTACCACCAGCCAACAGCCGATTGCAAAACTCCCTGCACCGGCACGACGAAGAGCATCAGTTGCCCGGCCGCGTATAGCCACGGGAACCAAAGAAACGCGCCGAGCAAATACCATTGCGTAATGTAAATTTGTTCGCCGCGACGATAGCGAAACATGAGCACCGCCCACGAAGCGACGAGCGTGTAAGCAACGAAAAGAATGATCGCTGCGTAGCCCGGAAATTCGAGCCATTGATAGCCGGTGCTGTCGCCTAGAAGAATTCCGCCAACCCCCAATAGCACGCCCAAATTCCAAAAGCCTGCGGCCGCTACGAGCAACAGCGGGTATCGCAACACCGTCCGGCACAACCGCGCCATTAGCCAGATGGCCGTGCCCATTCCGGCCATCGACGCCCAGCCGTAAACCATCACGTTCATGTGCGCGGGCCGCACGCGTCCCCATGTGAGAAAACTGATGTTCGAAAGCAGGTCAGGCTCGTGAAGTTTGAATGAAACGAATCCCGCGAGCAGCGTGCCGAGGATCAGCCACGCCATCGCGGATGTGTAAAACATCAGCACTGGCACACGTGTTGACGCGTCTATGTACGCGCGCTCCAACTGGTCTGTGGCTCCAGCGGCAGCAGAAACTGATGGTTCTTTCAGTGGGATTCCAGTGGCGTTCATGGGCCTGTAGTCGGGACGGGTGAAGCTGGTGCAGACGCTGCTGGTTGCGTTGCTGGCGAAGGCGACGAGGGAGCTTGTGTTGAAGGCGAGGCAGCCGTTTGAGCTGGCGGCGAAGCGGACGCAGCGGGAGCGGACGTTGAAGGCGAGCCAGCCGGCTGAGCCGCGCCAGGTTTCGGAGAAGCTCCCGGAGCAGGCGAAGTTGGCGCGGCTGGAGACTGCGCCTGTGGTGTAGCAATTGGACCCGCCGGCGCTGGTTTTTGCTTCGCAAGGTCAGCGGTCGTCAGTTCGATCGCGCGACTGATCGGGATGCGAACAACGTCTTTGTTCTTATCAACCCAAGCGTACGTGTTCAGCGCCTTCTCTGCGTCTTCGCGCACGCTTTTCAGTTGTTCCATGCGCTTCTTCGCCCGCGTCTCTTCGTAATCGCTCCCCCGCGGCATCGGCCCAATCACCGCCAGCACGATTACGCCGAACAATGCGAAGAGAAGCATGACCCCTAACCACGTGGACAACGGAGCGCGCGAATGTGCAATCTGGCGGAGAGATTCGGGGTCGGCCATTTCAGTTGACGGTTTGCAGAGATTCGATCAGGCGCGGATCGCGCACGGGAAACAGTGAAGTCCTGGGCACCAGTCGCAAATAAACGAAACCGAGCGTCGCGCCAATGGCGATGAGCGAAAGCAAATCCCAAATACTGGGATGAAAGCCGGTGCCGTGTAACGAAGGCAGAACAATTAAGTAGATGTCGAGCATCTGCATGCAGACAATCCATCCGGCCACGATGCAGAGCTGGTGCGGATGCTTCTTGATGGAGCGCATTAGCAA
>WNFJ01239469.1_pt1 | contig 13182 bp, 12 predicted proteins | sample 5400461 | NCBI WGS metagenome assembly WNFJ01 (sample SAMN13153349, study PRJNA577476) | soil metagenome | isolation source: 115 cm saprolite on Douglas fir-dominated hillslope | place: USA:California | collected 2013-09-17 | reverse complement strand
AACGGGGTGATGGCCGACCTCGGCACCCTCCCCGGTGACCCTTTCATCGTAGCTTTCGGCATCAACAACCGCGGTCAGGTGGTCGGTGATCTGGCAACCGTGAGCGGGGCCGGCCATGCTGCCCTCTGCACACCTACACCTTGACAAGGTAAACACGATAGAAGGACGACACCGCCGAGACTAACCGGACCATCTTCACCGGAACGGTCACAGCGGTGTCGTCCTCCGATAGCCCTGCTCAGGGATTCGTGCGCTGGTATTCACCGCGGAATTCCGTCGTCCACGTGGAGCCGTTATCTGCCGATTTCTCCCATGACTGTTCAACCTTGTCCCTGCTCGTGCGAACCACCCGGATTCGGTTGAGAACCGCCTCTCCATTCGGTCCGCGACTGGGTCCGTAAAACTCGGCGGAACCAGATGTGACCTTTCCCTTGAAGACATGCACGCGGCCCTGGTTGTCGGCGAACATTCCGTGCCAGCTCTTATCATCCGAGCTATAAGCAAACATGTTTTCCCCCGTGTGACCTCTGCCGCCGTCCCACCTCTCGATCAGCAGGCATTTATCGAGCATGAGGGACACCGTGCTCGTGCTGCCGGCGGGCGGGCCGAACGCCATTTGTCCCCTCGTTGTGAGGGCAGAGCGTTCCGTCGCAGGGGGGTGCGGTTGGTGGGGATGCAGGGCGGTAAAGATCAGCACTGCGGCCATACCTGCCAGGAGCAGGATGACCGCCAGAGGTGCTTTAAGCGAGAACCTGCCTGCCCACAATAACAGACTGCCTACGCCGAGGCTGACCAGGACGCCGAGAACGTTGGTGATGCTAAAGCCGTGCATCACGTGCGGGACGATGTGGATCAGAAAGACTCCGGCGAAGAAGCAGGCGAGGTAGTTGTACCACTTCATCGGATCCTCCAGCGCGGCCTGCTTTCAGGCGGGAATTCGGCGGAATCTCCCGTCGGGATTTCAGGCTACTACGTCTACGCCGCCTGCGGGCCCTTGGAGTCTTCGGGGCGTGGATAGAAGGCTTCGACGATGGTGGAGATGCCGCCTCGGGGGCGGAAGTCGCCGACTACCTTGGCCCAGACGGGGTCGGTGGCTTTGACGACGTCGTCGAGGACCTGGTTGACGATGTTCTCCTGGAAGATGCCGAGATTGCGATAGGTGAAGAGGTACTCCTTGAGGGATTTGAGCTCGAGGCACTTCTCGCGGGGCATGTAGCGGATGGTGAGGCGGCCGAAGTCGGGCAGGCCGGTCTTGGGGCAGACGCTGGTGAACTCGGGGTCGTCGACGAGGATCTCATAGGCCTTGAACTGGTTGCGCCAGGTCTCGATCTCGGGAAATCCGGTGTCGAGGCCGGCTTTGGCGTGGTCGTCGGTGTAGCCCGTGGTTTTGGTGGTCATTGGGCTATTTTACCGGGTTCAGGCGGACGTGAGGATGGGGGAGGGCTGCAGGAAGGGCTCGGAGAACCAGAAGGCGTGGGCGGTGGAGCCGTGGCTCTGGTAGTGCTCCAGTCGCTCCCTGCCTTCGGCCACGGTGGGCCGATGTCCGGCGGGCACCCACCAGAGGCAGTAGTGGGGCTTGTCCATCTTCTCGAACCAGGCGCGCCGCTGCTTGAAGAACTCGAGGTGGCGGGAGTCGTAGACGTAATTCTTCAGCGCGGCGAGGGACTCCCAGACGCTCATGTTGACGATGACGAAGGGGTCGTCGTTATAGACGATGTCGGTGGCGTTGCCGGCTTCGGATTTCAGCCGCCAGATGAAGCCGGGGCTCTGCTCGGCGAGGGCGTTGATGGGGTCGAGGCCGGCGACGAAGTCTGCGAGCTGCGGATCGTCGAGCGGCGCGATCAGGCGCGCGATGTTGATCTGTGCGAGTTGGAATTCGTCCATGCGCGATCGTAACAAATGTGATGGAAAAGACAGATTGAGTTGAGCGTCAGCAGCCGAACTGGCGGTCGAAGCGGCGGATGATCGCAGCACAAAGCGCACCCGCCTAGTTGCGGCGGCCCAGGGTTGGGCGGTCATCCTTGTTGTTGGGGTTGTTGGGATCGTTGGGGTCGTTGTTGCCGCCGCCTACGCGACGGAGGGTGGGCTTGTTGCCGTTGCCCTTGTCGTTGAGCTTGCGCTTGTTCTCGATGCGGGCGAGGCGGGTCTTTACGTCGTCGAACTCGCTGGTGGTGACGATGTAGTCAGGCTTCGCGGGCATGATAGTGGCGATCTCGTCCTCGGAGCGACCGATTCGGTCGGGGGTCTGGGGGTGGTCGGAGAAGACCTTGGAGAGGGTGCCGGGCTTGTGCTTCTCGAGAGCGTCGATCTTCTCGAAGAACTGGATGTAGGCCTGGGGATCGTAGCCGGCCTTGTACATGTACTGGAGGCCGAGCCAGTCGGCCTCGCCCTCGAAGTTGCGGGAGAACTGGAGGAAGGTCAACGGGACGGCGAGCTGGGCGGCCTCGTAGATGCCGTAGCCGGTCCAGGAGCCCTGGGTGAAGATGATCAGGGGGATGGAGCCGATCTGCGCGTAGTTCATGCGGGTAGACTGGCGGGCGGCGTGGTGGGCGCAGACGTGGGCGGTCTCATGGGCCATGACGCCGGCGAGCTCCGCCTCCTCGTCGGCGGCCATGATGAGGCCGGAGTTGACGTAGAAGAAGCCGCCGGGAAGAGCCATGGCGTTGATCTCGTCAGAGTCGATGACCTTGATGGTGAAGGGGACCTTGCAGTCGGAGTTCTTGACGATGTTCTGGCCGATGCGGTTGACGTACTCGACGACGACGGGATCGGTGACCATGTGGGCGGACTTCTCGATCTCCATGGAGTAGGACTTGCCGTTGCGAATCTCCCAGTCGACGGAGTACCAGTTGCCCATGCCGCGGCCGCCGATGTCTCGGGTGCCCACGGCATTGACGTCGGCTTCGCTACCCTTCTTGATGTGGGGGTCGAGGTTTTCGCCAGGGGACGGGAGAGAGTCGGTCTTCGCCTTGGCGATGGCGGCAGCAGCCTTGTTCTCCTCCGGGGTTGGCTGCTTTTTGGTGTCGGGCGTCCTGGGCAGGGGAGTTTCGACCGGCACGTTTGCGGGAACCTGAGCGTAGGAGAGGGTCGAGATGGCGATGAGGGCGGCTAGACCGAGGTGCGTGACCGGACGCATGGGGATTTCTCCTGTGGGGGGCCGCTTCCCTGCTGACTGGACGCAGCTCGACATTTATTAGACGTAGTATGCGCTTTTTGGGTGAGCCGGAACAACAGTGGTGAGTGGTTGGTGGCTAGTGATTAAGAATGTAATCACTGCCTGTCGCTGCTTTTCACCAGGTGGAGTAGGCGGTGCCTTCGGAGGAGGTCTGCTGGGCTCCGGAGTGGACGTCGGTGATGCCGGGATCGGTCTGGTCGGTGGTGATAAGGGCATCTCCCTGAACGGGAACCCAGGTGTCTGTACGTTTGGTGATGGGATCCTTGGGGATGGACTTGAGGTAGCCGGACTGAACGAGATCGTCGAGGGTCTGGGGGCCCTTCTGCTTGTCGACGGTGTAGGAGTCGATGGCCCCGCGCATGGTGTAGAGGTCTTCGCGGAGGACGGCCTCGTTGGCCCTGAGGACGTTGTGGGTGTAGGACGGGATGGCGATGGCGGCGAGCAGGCCGATGACGACCATGACGATCATCAGCTCGAGCAGGGTAAAGCCTTGCTCTGTGAGCCGTTCGGGCGGTCGTGCGGCGCGGGATGTTCGCATGGCTACCATGTGGAGTACTTTGTGCCATCGAGGGCAGTGCCCTGGCTCTTGGTGTGGACGTCGAAGACGTTCTGGCCTCCGAAGGAGTCGGAGTCGGGGTCGTCCTGGTTGGAGCGGAGGCCCCACTCGGGGGTCCCAGTCATCGGGTCGACGGGGATGCGGCGGAGGAACTTCACCTTCTTGCCCTGGATCTCGACGCCGTTGACGAGGGTTTCGAGGTCGGGGGGATAGTTGTAGCTGTCGGCCTTGGTCATGATGCCGCCCTTGTCGGCTGCGTCCTTGTAGTGGTCGATGGCGTCACGCATCTCCCAGAGGTCGCGGCGGAGTTCTCGCTCCTTAGTGCGCTTGACCTGAAAGCGCGCGACAGGGATGGCGGCGCTGACGAGGATGGAGATGATGGCCACGGTGATGATGAGCTCGATGAGGGTGAGGCCGGATTGAGGGTTGGTGGCCGGGGAAGAGCCCACCTTAGCCTTGTGGCGACTGTCGTCACCGCACGCCGAAGATGGGGCACCCAGGGTATTGGCCGGGAAAGAGACAGCACCCGGGTTGTTGCTGCTAGCGATCACTTCACATGCACCACGGCCTGCGAACCGACGGCCGGTAGATTGGCCTGGGCGCTGTTGCGGGCGCCGACCTTGACGAGGGAGAGGTTGGAGTCGCCCGCGGCGGTGGCCTTGAAGGTGAGGGTGGCCACGCTTCCCTGTCCGTTGACCCCGGCAACGTTGGGAGGACGGGAGGTGGAGATGGTGACGAGGCCGTTGCCCTCATCACGATGGACGATGGCGACCGCCTGGCCGTCGCGGCTCAGGAGATCTCCGGCGTCGACGTTGACGAGCTGGAGGACGCTGGGGTTGAACTGGAGCTGGATCGGCACAGAGTAGAGGTCGCGGGCGTTGGCGGCCATGACGGCAACCTGGAAGGTGCTGCCGACGGTCTGGTTAGCGTTCGCGGGGACAACTGAGAGGCTGATGGGCGGACCGGCTGGAGCCGCGGGTTGGGCCTGTGGCTGGGCTGGATTCTGACCCGGAGGCAGGTTTGGATTCTGGGGTTGAGGCAGAACTGCGGGCTGGCTGGGGAGCAGTCCGGGGTCGGGCTGCGCGGGAGGCAGAGCTGCCTGCTTGAGCTGCTCCACCATGGCGTTGGCGGCGTTGGCTGCCGTGGTTGCGGGGCCGGTCGGACGTGGGGCGGCGGGCGGGTTGCCGAGGTCGGCTCCGGGCTGCAACAAGCCGGCTGCGTCGTGCCGGAGTTCGACGGACTGGCCGGTGCCGGTATCGATGGAGCGGGTGTTCAGGCGGGTGAGGACGGACTCACGCACGATGTGCGGGATGAGGAGGAAGACGATCTCGTTCTGCTGAACTTCCTTATTCTGCGAGGAGAAGAAGTACTTGAAGAAGGGGAGTTCGCCGAGGCCGGGAGTCCCGCTGAGGCTCTTGTTGTCCTGCTTGGTGAGGATGCCGGCGAGGATGCTGGGTTCGCCCTCTTTGAGCTGGATGACCTGCTCGACAGTACGCTGGCCGATGATGGGCTCGGTGACACCGCTGATGGTGACGGAACCGGTCTGCGAAAGAACCTCGATCTTCAACTTGAGGGTGACCTGGCGGTCGAAGTGAATGGTGGGGGTCATATCGATGTTGACGCCAATGTCGAGGTAGGTGAACTGGGTCTGGACGCCGATGCTGGCAACGCCGGTGGAGACGCCGGCGTTGTAGGAGCCGGTGGCGATGGGGATTCTGGAACCGATCTTGAGGTTGGCTCGCTGGCCGTCGGTGGCGCGGATCCGAGGGTTCTGGAGGATGCGGGTATCGGTGTCGGTCAGCAGCGCGTTAAGGGTGCCGCCGCCGATACTTACGGCAAAGTTATTGGCATTGATATTGGCGAGCGTGTTAAGGGTGAAGTTGGAAGGGGTGGTCGTGGTGCCGGTAGTTGTACTGGTGCTGGTGGAACCGGGAGAGGCCTGGGGGGTGAGAGTGACCGATTGCGGCAAGGTGATGCCGAGATTGCGGATCTTGTCACGATTGACCTCGAGGATAGCTACGTCGACAACCACCTCCGGCTTGGCGCGATCGAGGTCGTTGAGGAGCTTCTGCGCGAGCAGGAGCTGGTCCGGCGTGGCGCGCATGACGATGGCGTTCTGGCTGGGGACGAGGTTGATCTTGATGCTGGGGTCGAGGAGATTGCGGATCGCGGTCTGGATCTCGTTGGCGTCGGCCTGCTGGCTGGCGTTGGTGAGATAGAAGGTCTGGACGGCTACCGAGTCGAGGTCGGTGCGCTTGGTGCGGGTGTTCTGCGCGACGAAGATGGTGTTGGACGTCACGGGCTTGTAAAAGGTGCCGGCGATGGTGCCGACGATGCGGAGGGCGTCGGAGAGGGTGACGCTGTTGAGGTCGACCGGGATGCGCTTGGAGGTGTAGTCGGGGTCGAAGAGGACGTTGAGGCCGGCAGCCTTGCCTATCGCCTGGTAGATCACCTTGACGTCTTCGACCATGTGGAGGGTGATGGGTTCGGTGGAGACGGGCTTGAGCTCGACCGGACTGGAGATGCCGCCGATGTTCTTGAGGGTCTCGTCCGGGGTGGGGGGTTGCGCGACGGATGGCGCGGTGGAGCCCGGCGCGGGCTGGAGGCGCTGGATGATTTCGAGCTCCTGCTGGGCGGTCTGGTTGCCGGGATCGATCTGGAGGGCGCGGGTGAACTCGGCGGCGGCACCGGCGAGGTCGCCACTCGCCTTGAGGACGCGGCCGCGGTCGACATGGCCGACGGAGGCCTGGAACTTCATGCGCTCGTAGTGAGCCTTATAGCGGAGGTCCTTGGGTTTCTTGAGGAGCGCCTGACGGTAGGCTTCATAGGCGGCGTCGTAGTCCTGACGAACCTCGGCCTCCTGCCCTCTCTTGTTCCAAGTGCTGGCCGACTGCGCGTGGGCGACAACCGGTGCGACGCCTGCGAGGCAGGAGACGTAGAGGAGGAGCGAAAGCGCCCGAACGGCGCATGTCGATAGCTTGGTGATGTATGTGTTCCCGCGACCCATGCTGCTTCCGTTTGCGTCCTTTACACCGTGAAGAGTGTGGCGTTTGCCGGAGTACACGCCTGCCCCGATGCTGCAGATGGGGAGGACGCTGCCTGTGGGGGCGTTGCCTGCCAGGCTGTTGCGCTCGGGTGAGTATAACATTCGGTGCAAATTCAACCTCGCAAAATAGGGTACGTCTTATGGGGCATTCGCGTACGCTTTCGTGGGCGAATTGCGAATGTATCTTTCTGGTTCACGCTGCTCTGCGGCAGTGAGGGGCTGGGGGTTAGACGCGCGGTGTCGTCGCGGGTGAGTCGATGGTTGCAGGCATGTTAAAGTAAGAGATTCGATGGCTCGTAACCTCTCCAATCCGACGGTAGCTCATCAGCCTAAACCAGTGGTGAAGGAGAAGGATCGCGATCCCGTGGCGGCGGGTCTGCGAGATGCCTCGTTCAACCGGTCGGCCAGCTTCAACTACTTCCTGTCGGACAAGTTCGAGGCGGGCGTCGCGCTGCGGGGGACAGAGGTCAAGTCGATCCGCGAGGGCAAGGCCAACCTGAAGGACGCGTACGGGTTGCTGAAGGATGGGGAGTGCTTTCTGCTGAATGCGCACATCGGGCCGTTCTCTCATGGGAATGCGATGAACCACGACTCCTTGCGTACGCGGAAGCTGCTGCTTCACAAGGCCGAGGTGCGGAAGCTCGAGGGTATGACGAAGCAGAAGGGCTTTACTCTGATTCCGACGCGTCTTTATTTTCGCAACGGGCGGGTAAAGTGCGAGCTGGCGCTGGCCAAGGGCAAGCAGGACTGGGACAAGCGCGAGACGGAACGCAGGCGCGAGGCCGACAAGGAAGCCAGGGCGGCTGTGGCGCGGAGTCAGCGGCGATAGATTCCGATTGGGATCCGATCAGCGGTGGATTGGGTCGATCTTCTCCTCTCTGTGACTTTTTGTGTAGAGCGATGGGGTGGGTGTCGCGCTAGGATAGAGCTATGGACACGAAGGTTCTCTTTCAGGATGCTGCCGGGTTTGCTACGCCGATGCTTGCTGTCTTTGCGGTGGATATTGCTACGGGTAAGGATGCGGATCCTCTACCGGCGCTGCTGACGACGTCGGACGCGATAACCGATGCGGCGGCGAAGGTTCTGGAGTCGGGTGAGTTCAAGGCGACGCTGGGCGAGTCGCTGCTGCTGCATGCTCCGAACGGGTTGAAGGCGGAGCGGCTGCTGATCGTGGGGCTGGGCAAGGCAAAGTCGCTCTCGGTAGATGAGGTTCGCAAGGGCGCGGGGGCGGCGGTACGTGCCGCGAAGCCACGCGGCGTGCGGGAGATGGCGATTGCGTTCCCTGAGGACCATGCGCTCTCCGATGAGCATCTGGAAGCACTTCCGAGTCCGCTGACGGCTCGGGCCCTGGTTGAGGGTGCGGAGCTGGCGGAGGTGGACTATGACACGTATCGGAGCGACCGCAAGGACCGATCGTTGCAGACGCTCACGGTGATCGCGAAGGAGTCTGAAAAAACGACCACGGTGGAGATACAGGCGGGGTTCGATGAGGGGTTGATTGTAGCCGCGGCGCAGATCTTTACGCGATCCCTGGTGAACGAGCCGGGCAATGTGCTGACTCCGACAGAGTTGGGCAGGCGTGCGGCGGCGATGTGCGCGGAGATGGGGCTGCAGTGCGAGGTCTACTCGACCGAGAAGCTGCATGAGTTGAAGATGGGAGCGTTCTGGGCGGTATCGCAGGGGTCGCCCGAGCCGCCGGCGCTGATTGTGATGACGTATGAGCCAAAGCTGGAGAAGGGCAAGACTCCGGCTGCAGGTGCTCCGGTGCTGGGACTGGTGGGCAAGGGGATCACGTTCGACACGGGCGGAATCTCGATCAAGCCGGCGGAGGGCATGGAGAAGATGAAGTACGACATGGCCGGCGCGGGCGCGATGATCGGCGCGATGCGGGCCATCGCCGAGTTGAAGCCCAAGGTGAAGGTGATTGGCGTGGTCTGCTCGGCGGAGAATATGCCGGATGGAAAGGCGTTCAAGCCGGGCGATGTGGTGACGGCGATGTCCGGCAAGACGATTGAGATCGTCAATACGGACGCCGAGGGCCGGCTGGTGCTGGCCGACGGGCTGCACTACGCCAAGACGCTGGGATGCACGCACCTGATCAATGCGGCCACGCTGACCGGGGCCTGCGTGGTTGCGTTGGGAATCCTCAACGCGGGATTGTTCTCGAACGATGAAGAGACCTGCGAGAAGTTCCAGGGAGCGACGAAGGTCTCCGGCGAGAAGTTCTGGCGGCTGCCCTGCACCGATGATTACAAGGACAATATCAAGAGCCAGATTGCGGACATCATGAATACCGGCAAGACTCGTTGGGGCGGCGCTATCTCGGCGGCGATGTTCCTGAATGAGTTTGCGGGCGACACGCCGTGGGTGCATCTGGATATCGCAGGATGCGCCTGGAACGACGAGAACAAGCCGTGGGTTGCGAATGGCCCCACGGGGATTGCCGTGCGGTCGATCGTGGAGTGGGTTCGGAGCTACGGCAGCTAGGGCCTTACTTGAAGGACAAAAGAAGCTCCCGCGCGGGCCTCTTTTTGTCCCTCGCATCAGGCTACAGCGTGGTGTACCGTCGCGCGGCTGAAGAGCTCTATCATTGCTTTGTTGAAGGCCGGAATATCGTCGGGCTTACGGCTGGTGACAAGATTCTTGTCGTCCACGACCTCACGATCGACCCACTTCGCTCCTGCGTTGCGAAGGTCGGTTTGAAGCGATGGCCAGGAGGTCATCGTCTTTCCGCGGACGGCATCGGCCTCGATGAGCGTCCAGGGGGCATGACAGATGGCGGCGACCGGCTTACCGTCGTTGAAGAAACTCTTTACGAAGGCTACGGCCTCCGCATCGGTTCTGAGGTGATCCGGGTCCATGACGCCGCCGGGCAGGTGCAGCGCGTCGTATTTGCTGCTGTTTGCCGCCGACAGCTCAACGTCAACCTTGATCTCGTCGCCCCAGTCGGTCATGTCCCAGGCTTTGATCTTGCCGGACCTGATGCCAGACCTGGGAGCGACGACGTCGACCTTTGCGCCAGCATCCTCAAGGGCCTTTTTGGGCTTCGTTAGCTCGATCTCTTCGACGCCCTGGGTGGCCAGGATGGCCACGTGTTTGCCTTTCAATTTGTCTCGAAACTCGGTATTGAAAACGCTCATGATGAAACTCCTCTGTGGACCTGGAGTCCGAAGTTAGCTACGTGAGATTCGAACCTTCAGGCTTCCGTTGTCCTGTGGAAATACAACGCGACGAAAGCGTTCCAACACGAGAGGACATTCCTGCGCACGCTGAAGGTTATGTACGCAGGAACATGGAGCTTACATGCGTTCGGGGGCTTCGATGCCGAGGTAGTCGAGGGCGCGGATCATCTCGCGCTGGGCGACGGCGGCGGTGGCCAGCAGAAGCGCCTTGCGGGTGGGGTCGGTCTCGTGGAGGACGTGGTGGCGGTGGTAGAAGTTGTTGAACTGCTGGGCGAGCTGGAAGGCGTACTTGGCAAGATAGGCGGGCTCGGCAGTCGCGATGCACTGCTCGATCATGAGGGTGAGTTTGGAGGCGAGGAGCCACGTCTCCCAGAGGCTGTTTCCCTCCTCGCTGTCGAGGATGTTGCTGACGTCGAGGGTAGCGAGGGCCGCTGTTGCAGCTGCTGCCGTCGTATCACCTTTGCGGAAGATATTGGCAGCGCGCACGATCGCGTACTGGACGTAGGGGCCGGTCTCGCCCTCGAAGCTGAGAGCGTCCTTGAAGTCGAATGCGATGACGGTGTTGCGGGTGAAGCGCACCATGAAGTAGCGCAGCGCGCCGACGCCGATCTGCGTGGCGATGGTGAGGCGCTCGGCGTCCGTGAGATCGGGATGGCGGGTGTCCACCTCGGCCTTGGCGGCGGCGATGAGCTGGTCGAGGAGATCGTCGGCCTTGACGCCGAAGCCTTTGCGTCCGCTGACCTCGATGTAGGCCTTCTTGCGGTCTTCTTCGCTGATGGCGTAGCCGAGCTCGATGGCGCAGCGCGGCGTGAGAGCGACCATCTCGTAGCTGAAGTGGGTGTAGCGATCTGCGGCCTCGGTGAAGCCCATGCCGCGCAGAGCCTGGACGACCTGGGTCTGCGGATCGTTCTGGCGTGAGTCGATGACGTTGTAGATGGCGTCGGCATGGCCGAAGGTGGGGTGCCCGGGATCGCCAGCTCCTGCGGTGGAGATCCAGCAGGTGTGGGTGGGGTACTCGTGGAATTTTTTGTAGCCGAAGTCCTTGCCCGGGAGGAGGCCGAACTTCCAGAGGTGGTAGGCGATGTCCTTGCCGACATAGGTGACGGTGCCGTTGGAGCGGACGATGACCTTGGCGTCTTCGTCGGGGATGTCGGTTCCCTCTTCCGCTTCTATAGCTCCGGCGCGGCGCATGACGTAACAGTCTTTGTTCTTGCCGGAGGTCTCGAGATAGAGGACGCCCTTCTCCATCATCAGCGTACGAGCGGCGTCCCAGAAGTGCAGGCTGAGGATCTCGCTCTCGCGGGGCAGGAAGTCATACTCGATGCCGAGGCGCTCCATGGTTTCGAGATGGCGGCGGAGGACGGCGGTGGAGATGAGATCGGCGATGGCGGCGGTATCGTTGCCTCCGGCCTCGAGGGCGTGAAGCGTGTCGAGGCGAATCTGCTTACGTGCGGCGAACTGCGCGGGGTCGGCGGTGTACCACTGCGAGACGCGCGCGTAGAGGTCCCAGCAGTAGAAGTCGATGCGCTGGTTCGTCTCCATGAGCTCGGTGAGGAGTTCGCGAGTGCTATCGAGGGTCTTGCCTTCGAGATGGACGAGGCCGACGACGACGTCGGCTACCTGGACGCCGGTGTTGTCGATGTAGTTCTGGACGCCGACCTCGTAGCCTCGCTTGTAGTCGTCGGGACGAAGGAGGCGCTGGAATGTATCGCCGAGGATGGCGTTGCGGAGGTGGCCGATATGCGCGGCCTTGTTGGGGTTGATGCTGGTGTGCTCGACGAGGCGGAAGCCGGGGCCGCCGATCTCGGCGTGCTGGTCGGCCGCGATGCGGCGGACGGTGGCGGCGCGATCGAGGCGGATGTTGAGGTAGCCCGCTCCGGCGACCTCGACGCCGGCTACTCCCTCCAGTTCGGGGAGCGCCGCGGTCAGCTCTGCTGCAAGCTCGGTCGCGATGGCGCGAGGGGCTTTGCGGAGGCGCTTGGCCAGCTCGAAGGCAACGGGGAGGGCAAGCTCGCCGAGGGCGATGCTGGGCGGCTGCTCGACGGCCAGTTGCGCGAGGGTGACGTCGTACTTCGCGAGGAGGATGGCCTGGATGCGGGCCAGAAGAGACTGCTGGATTGTGCGATACATGCTTCGGGTTCACCGCTGGATGAGATGTGATGGGGCTTGGTTGAGTTTACGCGAGGCCGGCTTGAATAAAGACTAGGGAAGCTCGGCGGGGAGAGTTTCGATCTCCTCGAGGAGCGGCGTGTGATCGTGAATGCGGAAGCGGTGGATGAGGAAGATGGCGCCGCCGGCTCCCGTGACGGAGACGAGCAGCCAGGCGTGAAGCGCGAGGCCGTAGAGCGCGGCCTGGGGCTCGGACGCGCCGTGGCCTACGAGCGAAGTCTTCACGGCCCACTCGAAGGTGCCGATGGCTCCCGGCGAGCTGGGGATGAGATAGGAGAGGTTCGCAACGGAGACTGCCTGCCAGGGGCCGATCCGGTCCGTGACGAGGCCGATGAGATGCGCGGCGGAGACGAAGATCATGCCCTCGCAGGCCCAGATGACGGCGGACTGGACAAGCAGCAGAAGCGAGCCGAAGATGCCGATCTGGCGGATGCAGTCGAGGGCGAGGAGTACCCAGTGCTCGACCTTGGCCAGCCTGGGATTCTGCGGCAGGCGGGCGAAGAGGCGGCGCAGAGCGGGCTCGAGCGTGCGCGCTCCAAGGAGGAGGACGAGAAGCCCGACGGAGGAGACGCCGAGCAGCGACTCCGCCACAAGACGGGAGTGCGGGCTGACGCCGGGCCCCATGAAGGCGACGAAGAGGAGAACCAACGTGAAGATGTCCAGGAGCTTTTCGAGGATAACCGTGCTGAGAATAACGGAGGGTGAGGTTGCGAGGTTGTCCGCATAGGTGAAGACGCGCATGATGTCGCCGATGCGGAGCGGAAGGATATTATTGGCAGCCAGCGAGGTCATAAGGACGCGGGCGCAGACCCTGAAGCGAGCGCCCGTGGAGTGCATCATGTGAGTCCAGCGGACGCAGCGCAGCGTGTAGCTGGCGAAGGTAAAGGCCAGCACACCGATGATCCAGGACGGATGCGCAAGCCGGAGAGCGCGGATATGGTCGAAGGAGATGCCCTTGAAGGTGTACCAGAGGAAGAAGGCGCTGATGAGCAGGCCGGGGACGGTTTTGAGGAGGTTGCGGCTGCGGGGTGCGGTCATGCAGCCACCGCCATCG
>WNFJ01229157.1_pt1 | contig 13182 bp, 7 predicted proteins | sample 5400461 | NCBI WGS metagenome assembly WNFJ01 (sample SAMN13153349, study PRJNA577476) | soil metagenome | isolation source: 115 cm saprolite on Douglas fir-dominated hillslope | place: USA:California | collected 2013-09-17 | reverse complement strand
TCGATCCGGCCCGCCTTCGCGAATTTCAGAGGAGAAGTATTGATAGCCCGTGCGATTTCTTATATTGAGGATCACGCACCAAATAAAATTCGTGGTGAATCCGCCCAGCAGTACCACGATCAGCGTCGGTAGCCCCTGCCAAATTGGCGAGGTGCCGTGCTTCACAGAAAGAGCTTTGATGGGATCGCCTGCAGCGAGGCCATAAGCGAAGCAGGCACTCATGATCCCCGAGAAAGTTGCCACTACAAGGCCGCGCTTCAAATCAAATTCCTTGATGGACGCACGCTTCTGCTCTGCGGACATCTCTTTTTCTTTGGACATCCCCGCCGCTCCCGCAAAGATTATCCCGAGGACGCAGACGGCCACGCCCACAAGGATGATTCGCCCCGAGGACGTGCCCAGTACCTCGGAGCGGAATTCGCGGCGGAAAATCGGCGGCATCAAGGTCCCGAAAACGGCGGTATAGCCGAGCGCCACAGCCATACCCAGGGACATGCCGAGATAGCGCATGGTGAGGCCGAACGTGAGGCCCCCCAGCCCCCAAAGAACCCCGAATGTATAGCTCCAGAAGAGACTGCTCGCTGGCGTCTCATGAAGGACGAGAAGCACGCTGCGCGTCATCACCAAGGCCAAAAACCACGGCGCGATGATCCAACTGAAGAAACCACCGACCAACCAATAAGTTTCCCAGGACCAGCTTTTCACGCGGCGGTAGGGAACGTAAAAGCTTGCGGACGCCAAGCCACCCAGCCAGTGTAAGAACACGCCCACGGGGGGATTTGGTGCGAGCAAACGGTCCTCTTTCGTCTTGAAGCAGTCAGAAAAGAAACGTGATTCCCGGTAGCTCGGAACAAATGGGAAGGCACGGGAACTCGCGACTGTAGTGCCAGAAGGGGGCGCTGTCAATATTGCAGTCTCTATCGCGTAAGCGTATCGTCGATGACGCCGCGGCGGTCTTGCCCGTGAAATGATCGGCCAACGCGCTGCCTTGGAAGCCGGCGAAAGCTTTTCGAATGAAAACCAAAGAGAAACTCCAATTCCTGGAAGATCGCTGGGACGATCAGATTGCCAAGAGCCTCGACGAAGCGGAACTTCTGCGCTATCGGTCCAACCTCCTGGGATCGGATTTGCGCATCACGAATTTTGGCGGAGGAAACACCAGCTCCAAAATCGAGGAATTGGACCCCCTGGATGGAAATAAAGCAACGGTCCTGTGGATTAAGGGCAGCGGCGGAGATCTCGGAAGTATTCAACGGAAAGGCTTCGCGGCCTTATACCTCAACAAGTTGCATGCCGCGGAGCGGCGATACCGCGGCGTGGAATTTGAAGACGAGATGGTCGAGATGTACCCATTATGCGCGTTCGGCAACAACACCGTAGCAACCTCGATTGATACTCCACTGCATGGTTTTCTTCCCTTTGCACATATTGATCATCTCCATCCGGACTGGGGAATTTCTTTAGCTGCGGCGGCCAATGGGCGCGAGAAAATGGAGGAGTTCAATCGCCTCTTCGAACACAGATTGGTCTGGCTGCCCTGGCAACGGCCGGGATTTGAACTTGCCATGATGTTGCGTCAAGCAATCAGTTCCAGCAAGGGCTGCGACGGAATTGTTTTGGGCGGGCATGGCTTGTTTACCTGGGGCGAGACCCAGCGGGAGTGCTATTCGAATACCCTGACTATCATCGATCAATTGGGTCAGTTCGCCTTGAAACACGTCGAAGAAAAGGGAAGTACTCTCTTCGGCGGCACTCTTTCCGTGACGCTTGAAAACCACCCCGAATTAGCCCTGGACATTTTTCCATTTATCCGCGGCCGCATTTCCGGCCGGCAACGGATGATTGGGAGTTTCAGCAGCAGCGTGGAGGTCCTGCGTTTCGTCAATTCACGTGATGCACAGAAGCTGGCGCACCTGGGGACAAGCTGTCCCGATCACTTCGTTCGCACCAAGATTCGGCCGCTTTTCGTGTGCTGGGAACCGTCGAGCACACTAAGTGGTCTTCGTGAAAAGTACGATGATGCGTTAAAGGTCTACGGGCAAGAGTACAAGCAATATTACGACTCCTTCGCGACGTCTGATTCACCTAGAATGCGGGACGCCAATCCCACCGTCGTGTTGATTCCCGGCATTGGAATGTTCAGTTTTGGCAAGAACAAAACGGAAGCACGAATCACCGGGGAGTTCTATACGAATGCGATTCACGTCATGGAAGGGGCGACCGCTCTTGGTTCCGGGAAGACTCCCGAAGTCTTGCCGCAAGCGGGACCTGCGACGAAAACGGAGGCCTTTTCCGTCCACGAAAATTATGTTGCGCTCCCTCCATCGGAGGCGTTTCGCATCGAGTATTGGAAGCTGGAAGAAGCAAAAATCCAGCGCCAGCCACCCGAGAAGGAATTGAGCAGGCGCGTAGTGGTAGTGGTCGGTGGCGGCAATGGAGTAGGCCAGGCCACAGCGTTACGAGCCGCACAGCGAGGAGCACACGTGATCGTCGCGGACCGCGATCTGGACGGGGCGAAGAAAACGGCAATGGATGCGCAAAAGCTTGCAGGAAAAGAAGTGGTTGCTGTCGTGTCTATCGATATCCGCGAACGTGAAGCGATCCGCAAGGCTTTTCGCGAAGTGATTGCCATGTACGGCGGCATCGACATTTTAATCAACACCGCTGCTATATTCCCGTCGTCGTCGGACGGCGTAATTCACGACGGACAATGGGGCGCCACTCTGGACATCAATGTCACTGCGAACCATCGCCTAGCCGACGAGCTCGCCCACATTCTGCGCGAACAGAATCTAGAGGGGAGCATTGTCTTGACAAGTTCCGCGAATGCCGTGGTGCCCAAGCGCGGCAGCGAAGCATACGACGTGAGCAAAGCGGCGCTCAGTCATCTAGTGCGCGAACTGGCCATTTCGTTTGCGCCAAAGATTAGAGTAAACGGAATCAGTCCCGCTACCGTGGTAAAGGGCTCGACGATGTTTCCGCGTGACCGCGTGATTGCATCGCTCACGAAATACGAAATCAAGTTTGATCCTCAGGCAACGGACGAACAACTGCGCGGACTGCTCGCGGAGTTTTACGCCAAGCGGACACTGACGCATCAGCCCATCGACCCGGAAGATTGTGCTGCGGCAATTCTGTTTCTGGCGGGACCGGAGTCCCGCTGCACGACAGGTCATTTGATTCCGGTGGACGGCGGTCTTACGGAAGCATTCCTCAGGTAAAGCCGCCGTTCAGTGAAAGCTAGCAGATAAATGGCGCCGGAGGTCGAGAGCAGTCGCGATGGAGTCGTCGGCAAAGAAAGCAGCGCTTGTTGCCGTGGATTTAGGCGCGCAGAGTTGTCGTGTGTCGCTCTTACGATGGGAAAAAGATCATCCAAAAATTAGCGTTGCCCATCGCTTCCCGAATGGCCCCGTGGCCACACAGGAAGGCCTCCGCTGGAATATCGGCAAGATTTTCGTTGGAATCAAGCACGGCCTGCGCTTGTGCGCGGAGGCCGCACCCGAGGGAATCGCGGCCGTTGGCGTGGATGGATGGGCGGTCGACTATGTTCGCTTGAATGCGAATGGGGATGTCATCGGGGATCCCTTCTGCTATCGGGATGAAAGAACACTGGAAGCCGAGAAGAAAGTCCATCAGATTATCTCTCCGTCGCGACTCTATGCATTGACCGGTATTCAGTTGCTCAGCTTGAACACGCTTTATCAACTCTACGCGGATAAACTGGCGTGGAAGAGTCCCAGCACAGCGTGGCTTAACTTACCTGAGTATGTGACCTATAGGCTGGGTGGGCAGCGCGTCGCGGAATACACAAATGCCACCCACACGCAGCTAGTGCGATTGGGCACGCAGGAATGGTGCGAGGAGATATTTCAAGGCATAGGTTTGGATATGTCTGCAGCGCCGCAGATTGTGCCTACAGGAACAGTCGTTGGAAGTATGGGAGGAGAACTTAATAAGCTCCCCGCTTTTCGCGACACAAAACTGATCGTTCCAGCTTGCCACGACACCGCATCGGCAATTGCGGCGATTCCCGCCAGGGGCGATGATTGGGCATTCATCAGCTCCGGCACATGGTCGCTTGTCGGAACGGTTCTCAAAACTCCTAGCGTGAGCGAGGAAGCCCGGCGAATGAATTTTACAAATCTCGGAGGCGTGGGGAGATCGATCTGCTGTCTGAAAAATGTGAATGGTATGTGGCTGCTACAGCAGTGCATGGATGAATGGGAAAAGCGCGGGACGCCTGTGACGCTGTCTGCATTGTTGCAAGAGTGCGAGGTGCTTCCCGCTCCTGATTATTTGATCGATGTTGACGATCCTCCATTAACGCTTCCCGGCGACATGCTCGGGAAGATCAGTGCGCAACTACAGCACGCGGGTCGCCCTGCATTTTCGCCGGGAAACCGCGATATTCCGCTCATCGCAAACATGATCTTTCACAGTCTGGCTGCGCGATACTCGGAAGTAGTGACTTCGGTTGCAGCAATTACGGGCAAGAAACTGAAACGGCTCTTTATCGTTGGCGGCGGAAGCAAGAACTCTTTATTGAATCGCCTAACAGCGGAGCGGACGGGGCTAGAGGTAATTCTCGGGTCGGCCGAGTCCACGACGCTGGGCAATTTTGCCATTCAGATAGCGACCCTGCAGGGGGGTTGGAATGACAAAACGGGAGTAGCCGCCTCAGCCGTGGCGCAGTGGGCCGAGGAATTAACGGCGCCGTCGTTCGAAGAGGTGCGGAAGCGAAAGGCAGTCTGAGAAAATTCCATAGGGGAGCAATTTGTTTGCCTGGACAACTTGAGGTCACAATGAGGACTAAGCAAGTCGAGTTGGTTTGGAAGGCGCTCGATAATCTCCGGATCGAGCTGCCTTCGTGGGGCTTTGCGAATACTGGCACGCGATTCGGCAAGTTCATCCAGCTCGCTGCCGCCAGCACCATCGAAGAAAAATTCAGTGATGCCGCGCAGGTGCATGCGCTGACGGGCGCCTGCCCTACTCTGGCCTTGCACGTTCAATGGGACCTTCCCGGCGGACTGAAGGACACTGGCAAAGTCAAAGACCTTGCCAACAAGCATGGAGTCAAACCGGGTTCGATCAATCCGAATGTGTTTCAAGACCAGGATTACAAGTATGGATCCCTGGGAAATCCTGACGCATCGATTCGGCGGAAAGCCCTGGACCACATTGTCGATTGTGTGGCCATTGCCGAAGCGCTGGGTTGCAGGGATATCACGCCGTGGTTTGCGGACGGTTCGAATTATCCGGGGACGCAAAGCATTCGCAGTCGAATTGGCTATTTTGAAGAAGGATTGAAAAAAGTGCACGCCGCGCTCCGGCCTGGCCAGCGGTTGCTCGTTGAATATAAGCCGTTCGAGCCAGCGTTTTACCATACCGACATCGCCGATTGGGGCATGGCCTTTCTCTTGGCAAGAGCCGCGGGGCCGCAGGCATTCGTACTCGTGGATACCGGGCATCACTATCAGGCGCAAAACATCGAGCAAATCGTCGCGTGGCTCCTCCAACACAAAATGATTGGAGGGTTTCATTTCAATGATCGGCGGTATGCCGACGACGATCTCACTCTTGGTTCCATCGATCCTTATCAGGTGTTCCGCATTTTCCACGAAATTCTTGCCTTCCATGCGGAAAGTGGCACAACGCCCGATATCGCTTTCATGGTGGACCAAAGCCACAACCTGAAGGGAAAGATCGAAGCAATGATCCAAACCGTGTGCACGGCGCAAGAGTTGTACGCGAAGGCTGGCACGGTAGACCACGCGACGCTGCGTGGCTTGCAGCAGAGCTGTTCTCTTGTGGATGCAGAAGAGTGCCTGCGCGGCGCATTCTGGCTCGATGTGCGGCCCATTATCGCGGATTGGCGAAAATCCAAGGGATTGCCCGAAAATCCTTTGGAGGCCTTTCGAGGCAGCGGTTATCTGGAGCGGGTGACGCGCGAGCGCCGGGATCGCCACGTTGGGGCAACCGCGTCGTACGCCTAATCAGTTAGCTTCCAACTGGACAAGGCGATCGCGCCGAGCCCCGGACCGCGGCATGAAGAAGCGCATGGTGGCGAATGGCAATGAATGCGCAACGAAGATGGGAGAGAGTGCCTTGAATCAAAATCCGCCGGTAACAAATGTTTTCTGGCTCCTCCGCAGTCCTGCTCTTCTCCTTCTACTCGTTACGTTGTTGCCGCAAGTGGGATTCGCGCAGGCGCCTTCAAAACCGGTACGACTCAAATGCGATTCGCTGGTGAACCCGCTGGGAATCGATTCGAGAGCTCCGATGCTTTCCTGGCAACTGCAGGATGAGCGGTTTGGAGCGCGGCAGACAGCTTACGAAATCCAAGTTGCTTCGAGCTCCGCGCTTCTCGCCGCGGGCAAGTCCGATGTGTGGGACAGTGGCAGGGTTGAATCCGATGAATCGGCAGGCGTGAGCTACGCAGGTCCGGCACTCGCTTCTGAGAAGCGTTACTTTTGGCGCGTAAAAGTTTGGGACAAAGACGGGAAGCCCTATCCAGCAGGTGACGCGAGCTGGTGGGAAACCGGGCTAATGGACGCGAATGAATGGCGCGCCAAGTGGATTGGAAGCGAAGAGCACGAATACCGGCACGTCCGCGAGGCTGATGCCGCCTGGGTTACCAACCCAAAGGTCGAAAACTTCCAGGCAACCGGCGACTCGCATCACGAATTCCGTTTTTACTTTGAAGTTGGCAAATCTGTGAAGAATGCGGATCTTTTCGTGACCGGTGAAAACACCGCCGCAGCCTGGGTGAATGGGAAGCAAGTCTTGAACGCGGACCCGCTTCCGCCATGGGGGCAAATGCCGTGGCTGCATTACAAAAAGAAAAATATTACTGCGGAGATTCAATCGGGGAAAAATCTCCTTGCGATCGAAGTGACTCACTATGCCCCCCGGAACCAGCGAGGTCAGGCCGGCAACTGCCAGACGCCCATGAGCTCCACGCTGTACATAGAAATGACGGACGGCTCTGTGGAAGTATTCGCCACAGGAGGAAAAGGCTGGAAGTCCGCGCTAAACGCGACGGGCGAATGGTTTACACCACAATTCGATGACAGTCCCTGGCCTGAAGCTGAGTCTTACGTTTCGCCATCGTCAAACTTTGGCGTCACGAAATTAGGAAAGCCGTGGAACACAGGTCCGGTAGGAATCCTGCGTCGAAGTTTCCAAGCGGACAAACCCGTAAAGTCGGCGCGTCTTTATGCCACCGCTCTGGGCGCGTACAAATTTCATCTCAATGGCAAGCCGGTCGGCGATCAGATTCTTTCGCCCGGCTGGATGGATTTCCGTCAGCACGTTGCCTATCAGGTGTACGACGTTACCGGCGAGGTTACCACGGGGAAGAACGCCATCGCGGCTTTTCTCGCGCCCGGCTGGTATACCACACCCCTTCAGTGGTTCGGGCAGGGTTACAACTACGGGAATACGCCACCGGCCCTGAAGGCCCAACTGCGGATCGAACACTCCGATGGGTCCATCGAATGGGTTGTCACTGACGAGTCCTGGAAAGCAGCTCTCTCTCCCATCTTGTTTGCGGAGATTTACGATGGCGAAACCTATGATGCCCGCCGCGTGCAACCGGGGTGGGATACCGCTGCGTTTGACGATTCGCGATGGGGAGCGGCACAACAAATCCATCCGCTAGAACCGGAAATCGTTTCGCAATATTTTCAGCCCATCCGGCAGGAGAAAATCCTGACGGCGAAAACCATCACCAACCCCAAGCCCGGCGTTTTCATTTTTGATTTTGGCCAGAATCTCAGCGGCGTGGCGCGATGGCGCGCCCAAGGGCCTCGCGGAACTGACATCCAGCTGCGATTTGCGGAAGTTCTGAACCCGGATGGAACGGTATACCTGGACAACCTGCGAACTGCAAAAGCCACGGACCACTACATCACCGCCGGAAAAGGAATCGAAGAGTATCAACCTTCCTTCACGTTTCATGGATTTCGCTATGTGGAAGTCACCGGATTCCCGGGGAAGCCAACGATAGACGCGGTGAAGGCGGCCGCCTTTCACACCGATGCTCCTTTTACCATGCAGTTGCACACCGGAAGCGCAATCGTGAATCAGCTTTGGAGCAACATCCTTTGGGGACAGCGGTCGAATTTCGTCGGTGTGCCCACGGATTGCCCGCAGCGCGATGAACGATTGGGATGGACCGCCGACGCGCAAGTATTCTGGCGCGCAGCCTCCTACAATATGGATTTGACCGCGTTCTCCAGAAAATTTGGAGCGGACTTGCTTGGCACACAAGCCGGGTCGGATATGTATGGCATTTTCGCTCCGGGTACGATTCAACCGAATCCTGGTTTTGGCGCCGGATGGAGCGATGCCGGCGTCGTCATTCCATGGACTTCGTGGAGTCAGACAGGCGACAAATCGATCATCGAAGAAAACTGGCGCGGGATGGAAAAGTATCTCGCGGCCATCGAGAGCGCCAATCCGGATTATTTGTGGAAGAAGAATTACGGTATCCCCTTTGGGGACTGGCTTTCGCCGGAAGGCCCCACTCCTGAGGACATCGTTGCCACCGCTTATTGGGCCTATGACGTGACGCTTATGAGGCAGATGGCGCATGCGCTAGGCAAGAATGACGAAGAGAAGAAGTACAGCGAACTCTTCGAGAAAATTAAAGACTCTTTCAATAAAGCCTACGTGCGGCCGGACGGATTTGTTGGCGGCGTGCCACCACTGCCTGTATTCGCCTCTGGCACCGCTACCAACCTAAGCGATAAGCCCGTGGATACGCAGACCGGATACGTCCTGGCGCTGAAGATGAATCTCTTGCCGGATTCCCTGCGTAGCGCAGCGGCTCAGAAACTAGTCGATAAAATCGCTGCAAATCACTGGCGCCTGAGCACGGGTTTTCTTGGGACGCCTTACTTGCTGGAGGTGCTTACCGATGCGGGCCACGCCGATGTGGCCTATCGCTTGTTGCTAAGCACGGAGTATCCGTCCTGGGGATATCTGGTGGAGCATGGCGCAACTACAATGTGGGAGCGCTGGAACGGTGACCAAATGCGTGGTGATCCCACCATGAATTCCTACAACCACTACGCCTACGGAGCTGTGGCGGATTGGATCTACCGCTATGCCGCAGGCATCGACACGACCGCTACGGATCCAGGGTTTCATACCATCTTTCTCCATCCGAATTTCGATTCGCAGCTCGGAAGCCTGGAGCTTGCCTATCAGTCCAACTACGGGACAATTCAGTCCACATGGTCGGCGACCGTCACGGAAGCGGTGTGGAAAATTACGCTTCCACCTAACACAACGGGGATTTTGCCAATTCCTTCCGAGCAAGCGAGCCGCTGGAGTCTTGACGGCGAGACTATTTCGCGGAATCAGAAAGTGAAGCCAATTAGCAAGCGAGAAAGGGAAGAAGTGTTCGAAGTTCCGGCCGGAAGCTACACGTTTAAAGTCAAAGTGGTCCAGCGGTGAACGCTTTAAAAACCTCATAATTTAACCTGGCAAGAACATTCCGCCGAATGAGCTCCTTGAGAATGCCCTCCCGAGTTTTCCTCAGCCTCAGGAATTCTCCGTGAAATTTCCTCTCAAGTGCCGTTACAATCTCTCTGCTTTCCAAATGAAAAAAATCACTATCGCCGTCGGCAGTAAGCGCGGACCAAAGCTCAATGCCGTCAAGGAAGCGCTCGAAGCATTTTCCAGCGTCCTTGCTGGCGAAACACAGTTCGAAGTCATTGGCGTCGAAGTCGAAAGTGGAGTCAGCCACACGCCCGCATCTCGTGAGGAACTGATGCGCGGCGCCCGCCAACGCGCGCAAGCACTGGTGGAGATGGTCCACCGCAGCGCAGCCGACTGGCAATACTTCGTGGGCGTTGAGGGCGGCCTCGACGTTATCCAAGAGAGCGCATCCGCGAAGGAACTGCCGACCCATCCGGATTTGAAACCAAACGGGTTGCGCCGCGTCTTCCTGGAAAGCTGGGCCTATGTCTCCGACGGTACGCAAGGCCATTACGGCCGCTCGGGAAGCATCGAGCTGCCCGAAGCTCTGGCCCACGAAGTTCTCGAAAACGGCGTGGAGCTTTCCGTTGCCATCGATCGGTTTGCCGGAGCCGTGGGCATCCGCGACGCGCAGGGCGCTTGGGGCGTGCTTTCCAACAATTTCATCACGCGTCAGGAAGCCTTTCGAGTTGCCGTGATTGCGGCATTCGCCCCGTTCTATAATGCCAAGATGTATAGCGCGGCCGCCGCTGCGAATTCGCATGGGTAGGGTTACGATAGATCGTGCCCCGCGGTCGCAGATTATTCGCCGAATTTATTTCGGCAGAAGCGTGAAAGGTAGACACTCATATCATTCAAGTTTGAGATTCTTCACTGAACACTGAAAACTGATAACCGATAACTGGTCTTAAGGAGCAATCGTGGACATCGTCAAAGGCAATATGGGCTGGATCGAAGTCGTCGTCGGCCCGATGTTTTCCGGCAAGAGCGAAGAACTGATCCGCCGCCTGCGCCGCGCCGAAATCGCGCGCCAGCGCGTGCAAATCTTCAAGCCTGCTATCGACGCGCGTTACGCCGCCAACGAAATCGTGTCGCATTCCGGCCTCGGCATTCCTTCCGACAACGTCTTCAAAGCCGCCGAAATCATGGAAAAGCTCTCCCCGCGCACAGAGGTCGTCGGCATCGACGAAGCGCAATTCCTTGGCGACGAGGTAGTTGATGTTTGCACGAAGCTAGCGAATCTCGGCAAACGCGTGATCGTCGCCGGCCTGGACACTGATTACCGCGGCCGCCCGTTCGAACCCATGCCGCGCCTCCTGGCCATCGCCGAAGAAATCACCAAGCTGCTGGCCATTTGTGTGCGCTGCGGCAATCCCGCGGTTCACACCCAGCGCCTGGTGGATAGTGAGGAACTGATCGTCGTCGGCGCAACGGGCGCTTACGAAGCCCGCTGCCGCCGCTGCTTCGAACCCAATCCCGCTCTCGCGCAAGAGAAGAAAGACGGTCCGCTGTTCATCGCCCGCAACCGCGGCACCTCCGCGGGCGGTAGCTGAGACACTCCCTCCAATTCGGTACACATGTTGGCGCCACCAGCGCAGGTGGTAGTGCCTTTCCGTTGACAGCGGTCGCGTTCACTGGTTGAGATGCGTATCTTCTTCCGTCAAACTGTCTCGACTGAAAATTCTTCCGAATCGAGCTGGTTCGCACGCATGATCATCGAATCTAAAGCACCGACCCGCGTGGACTTCGCCGGAAGCACGCTCGATATTTGGCCGCTCTACCTCTTTCATCCGGGCGCCGTCACGCTGAACGCGGCCATCTCGCTCTATGCATCGTGCTCCATCGAAACCCTTCCCGCCGGCGATAATCGCATTAAGCTGATTTCCCGCGACATCAAGCGCGAGGAAAGTTTTGCCTCTTTCTCCGCTCTCGTGCAGGCCAAGCGTTACCGGCTCCCACTCCTTGCGGAAATCACCAAGTTCTTCCACCCGCCGGGCGGTTTCACACTGACCACGGATTCCGAAGCTCCCGCAGGCGCGGGCATCGGCGGCTCCAGCGCCATGGCAGTAGCGATTTGTGCCGCGCTTGATCGCTTTACAGGAGCAGGGAAGAGCAAAGTCGATTGGATCCACATCAGCCGCGACGCCGAGGCCATCGTCATCAATGTTCCCACCGGAACACAGGACCACTATCCGCCGGCCTTCGGTGGCGCTGCTGCCATCGAACTCCCGCCCGGCGGCGAGCATCGCGTCGAACTTCGCGTCAACCTCGATGAACTCGAGCGCCGCGTGATGGTCTGCTATACCGGCAAGCCGCGCCAGCACGGCATCAATAATTGGGAAGTTTTCAAAGCCCATATCGGCGGCAAGCTCGCCGTGCAAAACAGCCTCGAGCGCATTTCCGAAGTCGCTCAGGAAATGCGCGTGGCCATGGAAAAACCCGATTGGCAGGAAGCTGGCCGCCTCATGCGCGAGGAATGGTCCTTCCGCAAGCGAAACCTGCCCACCATTTCGACGAAGACCATCGACCGTGTCATCGAAAACGCTCGCCGCAACGGAGCGCTGGCCGGAAAAGTCTGTGGGGCGGGCGGCGGCGGCTGCGTCGTACTTTTGATTGAGCCTGGCGCCCGTGAACGCGTGGAAAAGGCCATTCGTGAAGCCGGCGGAGAAGTTCTGCCCATGACCATTGACCGCCAAGGTGTCCAAGTGGTCTCGCGCTAAAAACAATGCCTGGAATGCACGACCAGTATTACAGTTTACTCACACATCGAGTACAGGTAAGAGAGAAGCGTCCGTCCCCAAGCCGGGCACCTGTTCAGAGGCTTCATTGCATCGTAGAATAGGAAAAGTGGGCCCCGGCTGAGTCGGGCCACTAAAGCTTATGTCGAACTGGCTAGCCTTACCTCTGGCGTTTTTGCTCTTGGCTGACGCGGATGTCCCGCGGATCAACAGCCTCCGCGCGCCTGCAAACCCGGCCCCCAGCTTTCCTTCCGACGAGGAGATTCCTCTTTTCCCAAATGCCGGTTCATCCTCGGACAACGGACAGTCCCAGAGCCAATCCCCCTCGGGTGCCGCGAAAAGCACCACCCTCCAGGAGACTTCCAAACTCAATCTGATTCGTTACGTATCGGGTGAATTTGCCAAGGCCGTCAAGCCCCTGCCCGCGGGCAAAGAGGGATTCCGCTTGATCGTGGGGAAGCCGCTGGAGTCCGAAACGCTGGATCGCGCCGTCGCGACGCACGGCGCAGCCGTTAGCACGGGCGACAAAGTTCAGATCACCAGGCTGGAGTTCCGCGCGCACCAGATTGTGGTCGATTTGAATGGCGGCGGGCGCGGCAAGAGGCACTGGCGCGATCACCTCCAAATCGGCCTTGGCGGGCCTCCGAGGCCGTCAGTTCAGAGCACGTCATCGCAAGATCCGGGCCCTCCGGGCCTCCAGCCCGGGATGGGCAGCACTATTTTTCTTGATTTCGACAAGCCGCTTCCGGACCTCACGCCGGACGAATTGAAGCAGCTCCTTTCGCCATTCTTGAATTTTGCGAAAGAGCGCTCCGCCGCCGTTCAATGGTTCGACACCCTGCCGCCCGAAATGAAGAAGGCCATTCAGGAGCGCAAGCCCGTCGTCGGCATGGACCGCGAAGAACTGGTTGCCGCTATCGGCAAGCCCGACCACAAAGTGCGCGAGCGCGATTCCGAC
>WNFJ01145420.1_pt1 | contig 13182 bp, 13 predicted proteins | sample 5400461 | NCBI WGS metagenome assembly WNFJ01 (sample SAMN13153349, study PRJNA577476) | soil metagenome | isolation source: 115 cm saprolite on Douglas fir-dominated hillslope | place: USA:California | collected 2013-09-17 | reverse complement strand
TTGGTGAGGATGAAATCCACGCTCACGCGCTGCGAGTTGCGGATCACGAAGACGATGAGCAGCACGAGCACGAGCGCCGCGACGATGGCCTTGGCGCCCCGCCTCGACTCCGGCGAGGCGGACGATCCCGACGAGGTACCAGGGACCGGGTTGCTACCGGAGGCCGGCGTGCTCCGCCGGGGGTCGGGCCAGCCCGCGCTCATGGGGAAAGTCTAGACCGCGGCGTACGTCGTCGGGGCGTCACATCCGCAGGGCCGGCGGTGCTGGCAGAGTGGTGATGTGGCCGCTATGAGCAACCCTTACCCGGCGCCTTGAGGGGCGCCGGCAACTCTTACCCGGCGCCTTGAGGGGCGCCTCGGGGCCCACCCGTCGCTGGGCGGCGCTCGTCGGCGCGGTGGCAATGGTCTGGGCCATGGCGGTGCCACCGGCCGTCGCCGCCTCGCGGGGATACCGCACCGAGGACCACGTGATCGACGTCGTCGACGGTCCGGCCGGCGACCAGCACGTTGCCCTCGACGCGACCCTCTACATCCCGTCCGGTGCCGACGCCGCCCACCCCGTCCCCGCCATCATCGGCGCCCACGCTTTCGGCCAGGAACGCCACGCCCTCGCCGGCGAGGCCGCCTTCCTGGCCGGCCGGGGCTATGTGGTCCTCCTCTATTCCGCACGCGGATTCGGCAACTCGACCGGCAAGATCGGTCTGGACTCGCCCGACTACGAGGTCAAGGACGTCCGCCAGCTTGTGGACTGGCTCGGCGGCCGGCCGGAGGTCCGCCGGGACGCCGCCGGCCCCCTCGTCGGCATGTTCGGTGAGTCCTACGGCGGCGGGATGGCCCTGATGGCGGCTGCGTACGACCCGCGCATCCGGGTGATCGTGCCGATCGTGACGTGGAGCTCCCTGGTGAGGAGCTTTCTGCCGAACGACGTGTCGCCCTCGGCCCCCCAGCCGGGCGTGTTCAAGCAGGCGTGGGCGAGTGTCTTCCTGGGGGGACTTTCCCTCGGTTCGTTGCGAGGTGGCACGCCTCTTTCCGTCAGTCCCTGCCCCGCCTTCGTCGACGCCGTCTGCGCTGCGTACGTCGCCACGGCAGAGACCGGGCAGGCACCGCCGGAGGCCCTGGCGCTCATGTCCGCCTCCAGCCCCTCCAGCGTGATGTCCCGCATCAAGGTCCCGACACTGCTGGTGCAGGGGGAGTCCGACACCCTCTTCGACCTGAGCGAGGCGGCGGCCAGCCAGGCGGCCATTGCGGCCAACGGGGCGCCGGTCAAGACGGTGTGGATCCCTGGCGGCCACAGCGCCCTGCCCGCCCTCAACGCCGGGTCCACCGCCCAGCGCATCCAGTCGCTCGCCGGCGCCTGGTTCGACCGGTGGCTGAAAGCGGATGCTTCGGTCAACACCGGACCGGCGTTCGAGTGGTACGACGCAGCGACCAAGCGCTACGTCGCCGGGGCCACCCCGGCAGGCGGGGCCTCCCGGACCCTCTTCCTGTCGTCGGACGGGCGCCTCACCCCCGCCGGCGGCCAGCCCGCCGCGCTCAGCCAGGACCCGACCGGCGGCTTCTTCTCGGGCCTGCCTCCGCTCGACATCCCCGGCCAGAATGCCTCCTTCGAGACTGCTCCACTGCCCAGGGCCGTGCAGGTGGTGGGGTCGCCCCATCTCCGTCTCCGGCTGTCGTCGAGCACCTCCGACCTGGTGGCGTTCGTCAAGGTGGAGGACATCGCCACCGATGCCACCGTCACCCTGCCGGGGGGCCTCGTCGGCGCCATCCGCCTGACGGGTCTGACGCCAGGGGTGCCGGCGGACGTGGAGGTGACCGTGCCTGCCCTCGCGCATGTGTTCAACGCCGGCGACCGCATCCGGCTGGTCCTGGCCGCCACCGACTCCGCCTACGCCAATCAGCGCACCGCCGCGATCTACGGCATCGCGCTCGACCCGGCAGCAGGTCTCGCGCTCAGCCTCCCCACGGCTGCCGTCCCGGTGGGTGGGGGCCACGTGACCGCCTTCGCCGTCGTGGCGGCGGTCGTGCTCGCCGGTGCGGCCGTCCTGGTGCTCCCCCGCCGCCGGTCAGCCGCCGTCCCGGCCGGTGTGGTCGTGGGAGCTGCCGGCGCCGACGCGGTCACGATCTCCGGCTTGAGCAAGCGGTTCCGGGGCGGCCTCGTCGCCGTGGACGACCTCTCCCTCTCAATCGGGGCGGGCCAGGTGTTCGGCCTCCTCGGTCCCAACGGCGCGGGCAAGACCACGACGATCCGCATGCTGATCGGCCTCGTCTACCCGACGGCCGGCTCCGCGGCGATCTTCGGCGAGACGATGCGCCCCGGTCACCGGGTGCTCTCCCGGGTCGGCACCCTGGTGGAGGGCCCGCGGTTCGTGCCGCACCTGTCCGGCATCGACAACCTCCGCCTCTACTGGCGCGCCGGCGGGCGACCCCTGTCGGAGGCCCACATGGAGGAGGCCCTCGCCGTGGCCGAGCTCGGCGAGGCGGTCAACCGCCCGGTGAAGACCTACTCGCAGGGAATGCGCCAGCGCCTCGGCATCGCCCAGGCGCTCCTCGGCCGGCCGGAGCTGCTCATCCTGGATGAGCCCACCAACGGCCTCGACCCACAGCAGATGTACGAGATGCGCCAGCTCATCCGAAGCCTCGCCCAGCGCGGGATCACCGTGCTGCTCTCCAGCCACCTCCTCGGCGAGGTGGAGCAGGTCTGCACCCACGCCGCCATCATGGACCGCGGCCGCCTGGTCGCGACCGGTACGGTGGCCGAGCTCGTGGGGACCTCGCCGACGGTCTACGTCGAGGTGGACGACGCCGAGGCCGCCACGCGGGCGCTCCGCACTCTCGCCGGCGCCGGCGGGGTGAAGACCGAGGGGACCGGCCTCGTCGTGGATCTCGACGGTTCCCGGCCGGCCGACGTGGCGGCCACCCTCGTCGCCGCGGGCATCGGCCTCCAGGCCATGACGCCGCGCCGGCACCTCGAGGACGTCTTCCTCGGCCTGATCGAGGACGAACGTGCGACGAAAGGCCCCGAGGCGCCGGATGAGAAGGAACCTGCAAGCGAGTCGAAGGTCTCGTAGGGTGGTCGTCGAGCTCATCAAGCAGGTCCGCCGGCTCCGCACGAGGCTGGGCCTCGGCGCCATGGTCGGCCTGCCCGCTCTCCTCGCCCTGGTCTTCTGGCTGGGCCGCGGCCAGGCGGGGGAACGGGGGGCACCGCAGGACATCTTCGCCCTGGCCACCCAGTCGGGCCTGAATTTCGCGGCAGCGTCCCTCGAGGCGATGGGGAGGTTCTTTCTCGTCGTCGTCGTGGCGCTCTTCGCCGGGGAACCCGTGGCGGGGGAGGCGAACTGGGGCACGCTGCGCTACCTGCTCGTCCGGCCCGTCCCCCGGCCCCGCCTGCTCCGGGACAAGCTCGTGGTCTCGATGCTGCTCGGCACCGTTGCCATCCTGCTCGTGCCCCTCGCCGGCATGGCGGCGGGCACCATCGCATTCGGCTGGCGGCGCCTCCAGATCCCCTTCGGCTCGCTCGGGACCGGCGCCGCGCTGACCAAGCTCGCGATCGGCACGGCGTACCAGGCGGCCAGCCTCAGCGCGATCGCCGCGCTTGCCTTCATGCTGTCGACGATGACGTCCTCGCCGGCCGGTCCGGTCTCGGTGGCGGTCGGCGCCGCGATCGTGTCGCAGATCCTCGACGCCATCCCGTCGCTCGGCAATTTCGCCAAGTGGCTGCCGACCCACTACTGGGGGGCCTGGACGCAGATCCTCGCCCGCCCTCCGCGGAGCGGGGACATGCTGCGGGGCGTCCTCGGGCAGCTCCCCTACGTCGCCGTGTTCTGCGTGGTCGCCTGGGCCTGGTTCCAACGCAAGGACATCCTTTCCTGACCCACCGTCCACAAAGGACTTGCCTCGGAGGGCCGCCTCGCCTATAGTTCGTTTAGAACTACCCAGGCGCCCCTCAAGGCGCCGACTGAAAAAGCGGGGTCAATCAGATGCCCGAGCGCAAGGACCTGCCGGCGACGACGTACGCCATCCTGGGCCTCCTCACCTGGGGGGAGATGTCCGGCTACGACCTCGGCAAGCTCATCGAGGGCAGCATCGCCCACTTCTTCTTCAAGCCGGCCAAGAGCCAGATCTACGCCGAGTTGCGGCGCCTGGTGGGGGAGGGCTTTGCCACCGAGCGGCAGGTCGCTCAGGACTCCCGGCCCGACAAGCGGCTCTACGCCGTGACGCCGCAGGGACACCTGGCCCTCCGGCGCTGGCTGGACGGCTCCGACGCGGGCCCGGAGGTCTTTCGCAGCCCGTTGTGCCTCAAGGTCTTCCTCGGCGCCCAGATGGACCGCGAGACGCTTGCGGCCCAGGTCAAGGAGGCCTTAGACGCTCGCGGCCCAGGTCAAGGAGGCCTTGCGGCAGGCCCAGGAATCGCTGGCGGCGGTCCAGGACAGCGAGCGCGAGATCGCCGGCCGCCCCGAGTTCTTCTATCCCAACTTCGTGCTGCAGCGGGGGATCGCCCACGAACGGGCCACGATCCGCTGGGCGTCGGATGTGCTGAAGGCTCTGGAACGAGACGGTGTGAACGCGAGCAGAGAGGGAGGCTGATGGGAGTACTAGCGGTGGACCGTGCCGGGACGCGCGAAGCGTTGCTGGACGTCACAGAGAAGCTGGCGGACATGATCCGGCCGCTGCCGGACACGGCCATCCCCATTCCTGGCGCCGAATGGACGGTGGGGGAGACGGCCAACCATCTCGCCATGGCCGGCCAGATCTTTGTCGACCTCGCCAGCGGCATCCCCCGCGTGCACGGCGACATGACCAAGGAGGGCCTGGCCACCGCCAACGCCGAGTGGCTCGCGCGGGACCCCGAGCGGAGGGCCGACCGGCTGGCGGATGCGATCGTGAGCAGCACGCAGACGTTCCTCGACGCCGTCGAGGGCCGGCCGGCCACCCAGCCCGTGCTGTCGCCCGCCGGGAAGATGGACATGGAAACCCTCATCAGCTATGCGCTGACGCACACGCTCATCCACGCCTGCGCCATCGCCCGGGCGCTCCGCAGGCCGCTCCCGGTCACGAGGGAGCACGTGAATCTCATGATGCCCTTCCTTACCGTGGGCATGGAGAGCTTCGTGCTGAAGGAGAAGACGAAGGACCTCACCGCCTGCTTCCTGCTGCACCTTCGGGGCGGGCCGCAGGTGGCCGTGACCTTCGACAAGGGCGTCCTGCGCCTCGGCACCAAGCCCCCCCGGCGGGTGGACTGCCACATCGTGGCGGAGCCGGTCGCGCTCTTCCTTGTCGCCATGGGCATGAAGAAGCAGTGGGGCCCCATCGCCACCGGAAAGCTGATGACCTGGGGGACCAGGCCCTGGCTGGCCCTGCAGTTCGTCGGCCTCTTCGCAACGCCATGACGCCGGCAGAGGAGGCGCCCGCGCAGGAGGTGGTGACGGCACCAGAGGCGGCGTCGACGCCGGCGGGCGCCGAGCGCCGGTTCGCCAAGGCCCTCGTCTTCACCCCGCACCCCGACGACGCCGAGCTGTCGGGCGGGGCCACGATGGCGAAATGGGCGTCGGAGGGGACCGAGGTGATCCTCTGCGTCGTGACCAACGGGGCCATGGGGTCCAATGACCCCTCGGTCGGCCGGGAGGAGCTCATCGCCACGAGGGAGGCGGAGCAGCGAGCCGCCGCCGAAATGCTCGGGGTCTCGGAGGTGGTCTTCCTGGGCTACGAGGACGGCTACGTCGAGGACAGCCACGAGTTGCGGCGGGACATGATCCGGGAGATCCGCCGGCACCGGCCCGATGTGGTCGTCGGACCGGACCCGTCGATGTTCTACTTCGGCCAGCAGTACATGAACCACCCCGACCACCGCCGGGTGGGGGAGGCCTTCCTGGCCGCGGTCAATCCGGGGGCCACGACGGTGCCGCTGTACCGGGAGGAGCTCTACGACAAGGGCTTCGAACCGCACCAGGTGAAGGCGGTCCTCCTGTCCCTCACGACCAACGGCGACTTCACGGTCGACGCGGAGGGATTCATGGACCGCAAGCTCGCCGCTCTCCGGGCCCACGACTCGCAGTTGGGGGCGTGGGAGGGCCTGGAGGGCTTCGTGGTCGGCATGGCGGAGATGATTGCGACGTCGTCCGGGACGGGGCTCAAGCAAGCGGAGAGTTTCAAGGCCTTCTTCTTCGACTGACCCCCCTGAGGGGCGTCTTTGTTCTTTGCGTGCGACGATGCGATTTCCGCAACACCATGCACAAAGAACCTGGACTCACGGTCGCCCGGGGTGTCAGTAGGCCTGGGCCCAGACGGCCCGCTCGGTCGCCGGTTCGCCGCAGACGATGCAGGCGCCTTGGACCGGTGCCGGGTCGAGCGGCAGAGCCCGCATCGTGACCCTGGTGTCGGCTTTCACCTTGTCCTCGCACGCCGGGCGGCCGCACCATAGGCCCTCGACGAAGCCGCCAGGATCCTTGATGAGCGCCTTCAGCTCCTCGTACGAGGACGGCCGGAACGTCCGGCCCTCCCGGAAGGCCAGCGTCCGCCTTCTTCGACTGACCGCAGCTCCTTACGGCTCCACGACGAACCAGATCCCGCCGGAGCCCTCGCCGCTCGCCTGCCCCTCGGCGCTGTCGCCCGAGTACCGGTAGAGGGGGTGGTCGTTGTAGACGAGCTGGTTGCCGTTGGCGTTGGCGGTGACCCGGAGCGTCCCGGTGAGGTCCGGGCTGGGGTTCGGGGAGCCCGAGGGCTGGACGAGCGGCAGCCAGGAGTTCGCGCAGCTTGCCGAGCATACCGACGAGGCGCTGTCCTTCGAACGGAAATACAGGGTGAAGCCCTGGGCGTCCACGAGGACGGTCCTGGTGCCACCGTCGACCGTGGCCTGCCCGCTCCGCAGCGTGTAGGACGGCCCCGTTGGCGAGGGGGAGGTCGAGGAGCTCGCCGCCGGGTTGGGAGGCGGGTGGCAACCCGCGAGGAGGCCAACGAGCCCGAGCAGCACGCCGACCACCCCCACCCCACGGACCATAACGGCCGACAGGGTAGCAGCGTCAGGCGCGGGAACGGATCTCGATCCTCCCGTCGAGCACCCGTGCCTCGTAGGTGGGTTGGGGTGCGGTCGCCGGGCCCCGCCGCACCGAGCCGTCGGTCAGGTCGAATCGGCTGCCATGCCACGGGCAGGGGACGCCCAGGCCGTCGATGTCGCCCTCGTGCAAGGGTCCGCCGGCGTGGCTGCAGGTGTCGGACAGGGCGCAGATCTGCCCGGCAAAACGGTAGAGGAGCACCTGGTTGCCGGCGGCCGAGACCTGCTGCGCCTTCCCTTCGTGGAGCTCGGCGTCGTCCAGCACGTCGGTCCAGTCATCGATGGGTCGCTCGAAGGCGGTGTGATCGACGCCGATGCCCCGGCGGAATGACAGGTGGCCGCCGAGGTAGGCACTCCAGCTCATTGCCGCACTGCCGGCGACTGACCAGAAGATCCCCATCCCCCGGTGGCCCCGCCGCCGGGCCAGGTAGGAAAGGCCGTAGCAGGCGAGGGCGGCGCTGTTGCCGAAGGCGTGGGCAGCACCGACCGCCCAGTCGCGCTCCTCGCCGAGGTCCGCCAGTTCGCTGAGCCCGGTGAGGGCGGTGGGGACCGCGGAGAGGACCCCCAGCCCGACGAGGGTCTGGGCCCCCGCTGCGGCGTCCTCGCCCCCCAGGAGGTCGAGGGCCAGGGCGCTCGTGAACGAGCCGATCGGCAGGTCGGTCAGGACCGGGTGGGCGGCGTGGCCCAGCCAGGTGCCGGAGAGGAAGTCCTTGACGGGACCGGGCTTGAGGACCCTGCCGACCGCTCCGCCGACGGCCTGCCCGATGCTGCCGAGCCGCTTGTTCCTGCTGATGCGCCCTACGAGCGCCTCCATCGCTTTTGGCATGAACCTTTCTTACCCGGGTTTTCGGAACTGACGACAAGAGATGTTCCCGGGGAACAGTGCGTGTCGTCAGAATGCACGGCGGCTGGCGAGGGCCCCCTGCCGCCGCTCAGCGGAGGATGCCGGTGTGGCCGAGCGAGTACCGGCCCGGCTGGGGCCACAGGCACAGCCCGTGCGGCCCGTTGCCCACCTTCACCCTCCCGACGAGCTGGCCGGTCGTGGTGTTGATCGCGTACACCTCGGAGTTGTACCGCCCGGTCAGCCACAGGGTCGTTCCGTCGGCGGACACACCCCCCATGTCGGGGCTCCCGCCGCCGGGGATGTGCCAGGTCGCCGTCACCTTGCGGGTGGCGAAGTCGATCAGCGAGACCGACCCCTCCCCGCGGTTGGAGACGTAGAGGACCTTCGAGTCCCGGCTCACGTACAGCCCATGGGCGTTCTTGCCCGTCGGGATGAAGCCGAGGAGCTTCATCGTGGCGCCGTCGACCTCGTCGACGCCGTTGGCGTTCATGTCGGCGACGTAGAAGATCCTGCCGTCGGGTGAGAGCTTCACGTCCTGGGGCTTGCCGAGGGTCTTGCCCAGCTTGGGCAGGGCGAGCGTGCCCACGACTTTCTGGGTCGCGACGTCGACCTTGATCAGCGAGCCCGCGAACTCGCAGCTCGCAACGAGGTATGTGCCGTCGGCAGAGAAGTCCATGTGGTCCACGCCGTTGCAGGACACGGCGAGGGGGTTGCGGATCGCCATCGTGTGGGGATCGCGGAAGTCCAGGCGCTGCATGCGCTCGGCCACCACGATCGCGAAGCGGCCGTCGGGCGTGAAGTAGAGGTTGTAGGGGTCTTCCACCGGGATGAGCGCACCGGGTTTTCCCGTCGCCGGGTCGATGGGGACGAGGTCGTTGCTCAGGTCGTCGGTCGCGTACAGCGTCTTCAGGTCGTAGGACGGGACGACGTGCTGGGGCTGTTTGCCGACGGGGAAGTGGCTGACGACCTTCATCGTCTTGGGGTCGATGACGTCAACGGTGTTGGACCCGGAGTTGGGGACGTAGACGAGCGTGGGGAAGTGCGCCACCACTGGGCTCAGGAGGTTCGGGCGGTCCGCGGCGTAGATGTCCCTGGGGTCCTGCACGGGGGGCATGCCGGGCAGGGCCGTGCTCGAGACCGTCCCGGTGACCGCAGGCCCGGTCGACGCGTCGTCGGGGGGGCTGACGACTGCTGGGAACGGCTGCCCGCTCGAGCAGGCAGATCCCACGAGAGCCACGAGGACGAACCAGAGGGTAGTCGAAGGGAGCAGCGACCTCCGCATGGGCTGAGGCTACAGGATCGCGAAGAAAAAGGTCCGGCAGGAGCGGCTGGGAAGCGTTTGGGTGTTTCGAACTCTTCGCAATCACCGGCGGAGATGCCGCAGGTCATGCGGGATAAGGTTATGCGACCGTGATCACCCTGCGTGACGTTTCGAAGCGGTTTCCCGGCTCCGGCGGCTACGCGGTCAGGGACTTCTCGCTCGAGGTGGCGGAGGGGGAGACGGTCGTCCTCGTCGGCCCTTCGGGCTCGGGGAAGACGACGATCCTCCGCATGATCAACCGCCTCATCGAGCCGACGTCGGGCACGATCGAGGTCGACGGGGCGGACGTCATGAGCATCGAACCCGTGATGCTGCGGCGCCGCATCGGCTACGTCATCCAGAGCATCGGGCTGATGCCGCACCGCACCGTCGCCCAGAACATCGGGATGGTCTGTGAGCTCGTCGGCTGGGATTCGGGCCGCATCCGGGCAAGGGTGACCGAGCTTGCGGCCATGCTGGAGCTCGATCCCGAGCTGCTGGGGCGCTATCCCTCCGAGCTGTCGGGGGGCCAGCGCCCCCCCCGGTGATGCTGATGGACGAGCCGTTCGGTGCCGTCGACCCGATCGTCCGGGCACGGCTCCAGGACCAGCTCCTCAACCTCCAGAGCCAGATCCGCAAGACGATCGTCCTCGTCACCCACGACATCGAGGAGGCGATGAAGCTGGGGGACCGCATCGCGATCATCAACCGGGGCGGGGTGCTCGAGCAGTACGCCTCGCCGGAGCAGATCCTCCGGGCCCCGGCGTCGCCCTTCGTGGCCGACTTCATCGGAGCGGAGCGTGGCCTGAAGCGCCTCGCCCTCATGGCGGTGAAGAGCGTGGACACCGAACCGGGGCCACTCGTCGACCCCGGCGCCGAGGTGCCGGCGGCCCTCGAGGTGATGCGTTCCCACGGCACCGACTGGGTGGCCGTCGTCGACGCCGAGGGGCACCTGCTCGGCTGGGTGGATCGCAACGGCCTGTCGGGGCTTGCCACCGTGGGTGAGGCGGAGCCCAGGCCCTTCTCCGCCGTCGTTTCGCCTGCCAACTCGCTTCGCGAGGCCCTCGACGCCATCGTGATCAACAAGACCCATGTGGCTGCCGTGGTCGACGACGGGCGCTACTGCGGCCTCCTCACCCTGGAGCGGGTCGCCCAGGAGCTTGCGGCCACGTGAGGGCGCCGGCGGAGGCCCTCGTCAACTGGGGCTGGCTGAGCGGCCACACGGCGGCAATCGCCCACCTCGCCCTCGAGCATGTGCGGCTGACGGCGATCGCCCTGGGCATCGGGCTGGTGATCTCCCTGCCCCTCGGTATCGTCGCCTACCGGCACCGCCGGCTGTACCCCCCGGTGAGCTGGTTCGCCGGCCTCCTCTACACGATCCCGAGCCTGGCGCTCTTCGCCCTGCTCGTGCCCTATACAGGGCTCAGCACCCTCACCGCCGAGATCGGCCTGGTGAGCTACACCCTGCTCATCCTGATCCGCAACATGGTCGCGGGCCTCGACGCCGTCCCGGCCGACGTCCGGGAGGCGGCCCGGGGCATGGGCTACAGCGACCGCCAGCTCCTGTGGCGGGTTGAGGTCCCCCTCGCCCTGCCGGTGATCGTTGCCGGGGTCCGGATCGCCGCCGTGACCACCATCGGCCTCGTGACGGTCACCGCCCTCATCGGGCAGGGTGGCCTCGGGGCGTTGATCCTGCAGAGCTTCAACCAGAACTTCCCGACGCCCGGGCTTGCCGGGGCTGCCCTGTCGGTGGTGCTGGCCGTCGTCGCCGATGTTGCGCTCGTTGGGACGCAGCGGGTGCTCACGCCGTGGACGAAGCCTGCCGACGTGCGCCGCGTGGTCGAGAGCGTGACCCCGGCCGCGGTGGCGGGCGCCTGATGAGCACGCTGCGCCAGGCCCTGTCCTGGCTGGCGGACGGCTCCCACTGGACGGGCAGCGGGGGCATCCTGCAGCGCCTGGCCGAGCACCTCCAGATGTTCGCCATCGTGATGCTGATCGCCGCGGCCATCGCCCTGCCGCTCGGCCTGGTGATCGGCCACGCCCGTAAGGGGGGGTTCCTGGCCGTCAACGCCGCGGGCATCGGGCGGGCCATCCCGTCCTTCGGCGTCCTCGCCTTCGCCTTTCCCCTCGCGCTCCGCTACCACCTGCCGGGCCCGTTCGCGTTCTGGCCCACCCTGGTCACCCTGGTCGTCCTGGCGGTGCCTCCCCTGCTCACGAACACCTACGTTGCGGTCTCGAACGTGGACGCCGACACGCTCGAGGCCGCCCGGGGCATCGGGATGACCGAGCGGCAGGTGCTCCTCCGGCTCGAGCTTCCCCTCGCCGCCCCGCTCATGCTCGACACGCTCCGCACGGTCGCGGTCCAGGTGGTGGCCACGGCCACCCTCGGAGCCGTCGTCGGATGGGGCGGCCTCGGACGCTTCATCGTGCTGGGCTTCGCCAACGACATCTACCACGACCAACTCCTGGGCGGCGCCATCCTGGTCGCGCTCCTCGCGATCGCGGTGGACGTCGTCTTCGGCCTGACGTCCAGGCTTCCGGCCCTGCGCAGGGTTCGGGTATAGGGTTTGGCCCCGTACGTGCACGGGGCGTCCTAGGGGAGGGAACGATGGTGCGCAAGCGCAGGTTCTGGGCAGTGGCGGCAATGCTCGTCGTGTCGGTGGTGGCGGCGGCCTGCAGCAAGAAGTCGACGACGACCACGTCGTCTCCGTCGGCGCCTGCGAAGCCCTCCGTCACCGTGGGGTCCGTCACCTTCTCCGAGAGCCAGATCGTGGCCGAGATGTTCGCCCAGGTGTTGGAGAAGGGGGGCTACAAGGTGAACCGGCAGCTCACCCTGGGGAACCGGCAGATCCTGCAGCCGGCGATGCCCGGCTCGATCCAGGTGGCGCCCGAGTACGTCGGTTCCCTGCTCGCGTACCTCAAGGGCACGAAGTCGTCCGACCCCGTCACGGAGACCGCGCAGGACAATGCCCTGCTCGCCCCGAAGGGTCTCACCGTCCTGGACCCCTCGGCGGCCAACGACACGAACGCCTTCGTCGTCACGAAGGACACGGCCACGAAGTACAACCTGTCCAAGGTGAGCGACCTGAAGCCCGTCGCCTCCAAGCTGACCCTCGGCGGGCCGTCCGAGTGCGCCACCAATCCCCTGTGCCTGCCGGGCCTCAAGAGCGTCTACGGCATCACCGGCCTCAAGTTCCAGCCGATCGGCGCCTGCGACAGCGCAACCGCCAACGCCCTCGACAACGGGGGCGTCGATGTGGCGGAGCTCTGCTCCACCCAGTCCATCATCGCCAAGAAGGGCTGGGTCGTGCTCGACGACGACAAGAAGCTCCAGCCGGCCGACAACATCACCGCGGAGGTCTCCGTGCCCCTGCTCCAGGCGCAGCCGGACATCAAGTCCTCGCTCGCCGGCGTGCTCTCCAAGCTGACCAGCCAGAACATCGTCCAGCTCAATGCCCAGGTCGACATTGACCACAAGGACGCCGCCGTCGTGGCCAAGGACTTCCTGACCAGCAACGGGCTCCTGTAAGCGCCTCCCCACCCGGAAGTCCGGAAGTGGGGAGGAAATTACGCGTATGACGCGCAAAAAGCTCCTCACTTTGGGCCGGGTTCGCTGGGTGGGCCCGGTCAGAAGATGCCGGGGCCGGGGGTGAGCAGGTGGTCGGGGTCGAACCGGCGCTTCATGGCAGCCAGCCATGGCCAGCGGTCGCCAAAGTGCCTGATCCAGTCCGGTTGGCGAAGCGCGATCGTGCTGATCGAGTAGTGGTGGCCGCCAAGTTGCCGGTTCAGCTCGAAGAGCTTCCGGTTCTGGTCGAGCATCCTGTGGATGGCACGCTCCTCCGCAGGGGCGGTTCGCAGGACGTCGCAGAGGAACACCACGTCGCCGGGAGGGACCCGCAGCAGCGGGGTGCTGAGCCTGTCGGGCCGAAGGGGATTCAGCAGGACCCGCAGAGGTCCGACGTTGTCCTCCATCGGTTGGGCGAGCAGGGTC
>WNFJ01753729.1_pt1 | contig 13183 bp, 10 predicted proteins | sample 5400461 | NCBI WGS metagenome assembly WNFJ01 (sample SAMN13153349, study PRJNA577476) | soil metagenome | isolation source: 115 cm saprolite on Douglas fir-dominated hillslope | place: USA:California | collected 2013-09-17 | reverse complement strand
CCTCAATCGGGCGTGGGCCTGTTCTGACGACGAGTTCTTTTCGGAGGGAATCTAAAAATGCACGTTGCAATCCCTCAATCGGGCGTGGGCCTGTTCTGACGCCGTGCTGGCAGTATAGCATGGCGGGCTGTCGGAATCCAGCATTTGCGAGAGGGTATTACTTTTCGCTGTTGGGGTGCTTATCATGAGACGCAACATTTCACCTTCGGTTGTTTCTTTGCGCTTTTCATGCGCTTTCATACGGTTGCGAGAGGCTATGCTCAGCTATGACAGTGCTCTACCCTCTCGCAACTACTTACCCTTCTTAGACAATAAACACGATGTCTTCGGTGGGAGGTTCTCCTCCCACTGTCTCTACTTTCTCGACGCAACTCGCGCATAGTGGGTAGAAGCGTACGCTATCCTGCTGGTCTCCTAAATACTTCGCCAACTTCGCTTTGAGCAAGACGAATTCTTTCTTTGATAAAAAACACTCGAAGAGCGAATATTGGGTCCACTTGCCAAACCCTGAGAGAATTTTATGGATTTTCGTGCGCCTTCTGTCCTCAGAAATGTCATAGGCGATGATGTAGCACATTGTTTGAGTTGAAGGGATTGCCTTTATTGTCATAGGGCTATACTTTCTATCTACTGGTAAAAGCCGGGTATTCAGCAATCTCACCCGTCAGGTATTTTGCGATGAGCCGTGCCTGCAATTCAATACAGCGCCTGTATTTCACCTTGTAGCCAAAGACTGGATGCGTGATCTCCTCATTCAGCCGCTCCTCGAAGCGCGTGAGGAACAGCTTACGTGGTTCTTTCTTCAAGCGATATGCTCCTAACTCGACAATAAAATCGTTGGGAGTAAGCATCCGGTTGTTTAAGACTGTCAGCACGACTGAGTCTGTGATGAGCGGTCTGAATTCTTCCATCAGATCGAGCGCCAGCGCGGGGCGGCCATACGTCGAGCTATGCAGGTAGCCCACGTATTGATCGAACCCGGCAATCTGGAGCGCGCTTCCCGCCTGGCTCGTCAGCAGCGTATAGCCATAACTGAGCAGCGCGTTTACCGCGTCAGTCGGTGGACGCCTTACCCTCCCGGCAAACGCCCATTGTTCTTTGTCGGCGAGTAGCTTCCCAAAGCAGCGAAAATAGGCGGCGCTGCCTGCTCCTTCTAAACCCAGGATCGTCTCCAACGGAGTTCCGCTAATCCCAGCATCCCCGCTCACCAGTGCTTGAACCCTGTCTACCTGTATATCCAGAGCGATCAATTGCCGGATCAGGTTGCCCATATGATCTATCTCTTGAGTGAGCGCGGCATCGGGCTGTCTGCGATTGTACCTTTGTAACATGGTGCGCTGGTTGGCTAGTTTGCCGATCACGAAGCGCCGGGCCAATTCGCAGCGTTTGTCCAGGTCATTATGTGCCCTGTGTTGCGCCATACGTAGCAGGGAGTTTTTAGAGAGCGGTGGTGAGAGCTTCCCCTTGAACTGCCCATACTGATTCAAGAAATGAATCTCGATCTGCTTCTCCATCAGTAGCGAAATTGCAGAGGTTGTCATGGTGATCTCACCCATTACCACCACATCGTCCACTTTATGCAGTGGAATGCGCTTCTTGCAGGCGGGAGAGACTACTGCTCCTCCCTCGCCTTTCTTCTCAGGAATCTGTACGAGCAGACAATCCTCGCTATCGCGGCGCACCAGCGCGTATTCTTCAGTCAGGTAGAGTGTTTTCCTTTCTCCCTATTAGCAACTTTACTTCTTCGGGTAGGCATAGTGGTGCCAGACTACAATCACGACAACGAACCGCCATTTTTCCTTCGAGCGGCTGTGGAGGTGTGCTGAGTATAGCGATCTCGAGTGCTTTATCAATTGAGGCCAGCGTCCTGGCGCGTAGTACCAGTGTGAAATCAACCTGTATGCGTTTGCGCGAGCCAAAGTAGAAGATATACCCGTAGGGAATAGGCGGCTTCCCTGGTTGACGCTCTTCCAAACACAGCGCCTGGGCGCACAGTTGAATGTGATCGTTGAACCACCGACCTTGCCTCCCGTGTTTATATTCCACTGGCACCAAGAGCCCGTCATGTTCTTCGATGACATCGGCAAATCCCGACAGACGTAGTTTCTCGCTGTACAGATACAGGCGATTGATCTGAACTGCTCCATCCTCGCTGGTATGTTTGCCCGGCTCATCGGCTCGCTCATGCAGCAGTGTACCACCAAGTACGAAGTCATTCACCAGCATATCCCCTTGCACAAATTCGTAGTGAAAGCGGCGCGGGCAATATTCCAATGCGTTCAAATAGGAAATGGGAATAGTTTCAGGCAATTCGTGATCGCTCATATACTACTCTCCCGCCGTCTCTCCCACTTTATTGGTATTGGCTGTCTTCGTGCTCGCAAGATTGATGCACCTGGTCTGACCCATCCCCATAGAAGTCTTATAGCCGACGCCGCTAAAGAGCGCAAAATGCGCCAGTGGCGTAAGCCAACATGCCTCGCGGCTAGCTTGCGCTTCATAGGTAATCGTGCCCTGAAAGCCTGGTTGCGCAAATTTGTTCGATGGCAGGTAGCGCGTCTCCAGCCTGTAGCAAGCGACGATCAGCGATTCGGCGCACCAGCTTACAAAATCACGCGGGTTCAGGCCCGTCGCAGTCAAACGCAGATGCGCCGGCGCGAAAACCTCCCACTGCTTTGCCAGGCTTTCAAAAACGTAGGCGGGTTCAGGCAGGAGATTCATCAACTTCCCCCAACTCTTCTGTCCCATGCTGAATGCCGTTGGCGTAGCAAATTCAAACGCATACTCCCTCTGGACACCGGTGAATGCACTCAAATCAGCGAAAGATGAGTACGACGCCCACGAGTTGGCGGCGGCGCCCGGTTCAGGTGAGCCGATCAAGCGGCTCACCTCAAAACGCGCCTCGCCCAGGCGAATAATGAAGGTGCGCGGTTTCGTAATCAGGTGTTGGAATAGCACCCCGAAAATAGCCGAGTCCAGGATGGTGATACGCAGCCAGTAGACCTGCCCCGGAGATACCTGCACCTTCTGGTTCTTCGTTATAGCCTCTTCCAATTGCGTAGAAGTTAGATGATTGAAGCCTTGCAATAGCCCGACCGTAAACGGGCGGCGCTGGTTCGGCTGGTGCAATTGTTCCGCCAGGGCCTCATCATTCTGGCGTACAATGTCCAGGAAAGCCGCGTGCGCCTCTCTGCCTGCGCTGGGCGAAACCCACCCCACCTCGATTGGATGCAACCGCAGCAGGATCGAGAAGAGTTCGCCTCGTTCAGCAGCAGCGTTCCCGGTCTGAAGCGGCAGATATGTCACCTCTTGCATGATTCATTCCCTTTCGCACGAGGAAGTTGACCTTCACACATACATCTCCTAAAAAATCATCGGACACTCGTCTTCGCTTTGCACCTTGCGCCTATCTCTGGCGATGTCTTTATAGGGTATTTCGCCCCACACTAAAAGAGCCATCGTGCCCAGCACCGCCAGGTAATCGTGGGTGCTGCCATCGCCAAACATGACTTGCAGGCTATAGGGGAGAAACTGGGCCTGTTTCTGAAGGCTCCAGAGCGTAGTCGCGGTGCGACTCTCTCTGGCAGCGACAAAGGCCGGTATGTAGCGTTCGCTGAACATCGTTCGCACGTGCGCCGGCAGACCATGATGATTGTTCAGGGCTGTTACCTCCAGGCCATAGAGCGCGGTAGGGTGGTAGGCAAAGTGTCCCTCCTCTTCCCAATCAATTCTTCTGTACTCCCCGACGCTCAATTTCAAGCCAATCTGCAGCCGTTCATCGGGCGGCAATAACCCCCGGAGATCACAATAGATGAGCGCATCCTTCGCGCCTTCTGGCAGGGGCAACTGCAAACGATGCTGCCATTCTTCGAGAGAGCCGCAGTATTCTACCTTATAATTCTTCACAATGTGCAAGGCATCGTACAGCGCTGCAGGCTCACTTGAGAGCAGATTTTTTGTATCGCCCACCAGGGCCAGCGGCGGCTGAAAATCCTCGCGAAAACTGAAACGCGCTTTCTCAAGAAAATAACAGCGCAAATCTTGCTGCAACCAGTTGTAGGCATCGATTTCGTTTGACCAGCCTTTGCTCTTCTGCTCATTTGTTAATCTGCGTTCGCACACTTTCAAACACTCTCTTCTCTCTCTGGGAACTGTCACCAGGCTGCCATAATGCTGGGCGCGTTCTATGTGCTTTTTGGTACCACTTCTCAGCTTTTGGTAGGTCAGTTTTGTGTCTGCCGCGAAAAGTTGCTGCATCTCGTCGAAGATCGCCTCTATATCCAGCTTGTTCTGGGTCGATGTCATGCTCTCAAGGCGATAGATGGGTAAAAAAGCCTCGGCAATTGCTCCGCTTTTGATATAGGTGTAGAGTGAGTTGCGAGCAGGGAGGTGTTCCTCGGCCAGCTTACGCAAGACGGCGCGGCTCAAGGTTTGTCCATCGTATGGCTGCAAAGCTTTATAGAATTTAGCATCAGTTATTGCCAACACGCGACTATCAATAGCCTGTTGATCTTTACCTAACACACGGCCTGCGCGTCCTAAACGCTGGATAAACTCATCGCCGGAGCGCGCATCCAGCAGCAAAAAGTCGATGTTCTGGCGCGTCTTGCCCAACCGGTCGAAGTTGTAGCCGATATCCACGGTAGGAGTAGCCAGAATAAGACGTTTCGCCTTCGCATCTGCGCGCCCTTCACGACTTTCTGCGCCCGTCAATCGTCCCATAAGCTCCGTAGAGAGAGTATTGCTGGCTCTCAAGTCGTAATAGATCTGGTTGATACGCCACAGCGCACTGGAAATAATGGCTCCATCCTCACCCCGGTTGAGCCAATCAGCTATCTCTGCCCTCTTCTCATGGGCAAGCGTCAGCAACCCCTCTTTCATCTCATCAACACTATAGATTTCCAGTTGTACCGGCGTCAGGGCCGCTGTTTCGCTTGTCTGCTCCAACTCATCAGCAGGAGCGTTCTCAGGTTCGATCCATCCAATCTCCACTCCCAGACGTTCCAAATACTCTTTCACGTTTTCATTAGGAGTAGCGGTCAAGAGGCAAAATTGCCGGTTGGAGGACTTGCCGAGGTATCCATAGTGTTTGGACAGGCTCATGAAAAAGAGGAAATTGGCAAGCTGCTTGGGGTTATAGTAGTGAAACTCGTCGATAATGATGTAGTTACATAACGTGAAGATGTCCTGAAACAGGGGGATGCGATCGTATTGGGCGTACAGGCAGTAGAACGCATAATAAAAGATATCCGGGTTGACCACAAACAGCGTGGCCTTTTTTCCGCTATCCGGGTTGACCTTGCGCGGATTTTGCAGGATGTAGTGCAAGGCTGCTCCGCGTCTTAGTTCACTTTCGCTGAAGTCTGACACATGCATGTACTGTTTAATAGTGGCTCTGCTGATTGATACGACGCGGTAAGGCAGCTTGTTCTCCCTGCAAAACTTCTCGGCATCACATGCGTGTTGAGCCAGGAGTTCGTTGGTGGGCGCGATGAGCAGCGCGTTATGCTCGCTGCTCTCCAGGGCATTGAAGCCGATGTCCGTGGCGCGCTTGAGGAGGCGCAGCAGAGCCGCTTTGGTTTTCCCCGTGCCGGTATTGTACGTGTTGACAATCAGCGGTTCTGTTGCATTATAGGTGCGCCACTGGTGGTAGAGCGGGTAAATCCCTTGCTCCTTTGGAAAGGTTTCAGGCGAGGGATTATCGCCTTTCCACACACGTTCATACTGTGGCTCCAATAGCAAGCGGATTGAAGACATGGTAGCCTCTCTTCTTTATTCATGTATAGCCGGTGCCACATTTCTCGTTAATTGATGACATCCACACCAAAGCGCATACCGGCAGGCAAATAAGGTAAATAGTCTGACCCGCTCTATCGCCACACTGCCAGAAGTCGCCGGAGAGATGGCAGCGGCTCAGCAACGGCGCTGGATGCACGTTGTAGATGCTGAATGACCGCAGTTGAGTGGCCGTCCCGCGCGGTAAATCGACGGCATTGAGCAGAAAATCGAGCGCCACCGCCTCCAGCCTGACAGGTTGAGTCGCTTTCAAGGTAAGTCTCTCCCATACCAGGCGAGCCTTGCTGTTGAACTTCCCCAGGCGGATATAGTTGGGAAAGTTCAACTCGATCCCGTGCTGGTTCAGCAGGAAAAAATGTGCCTGGCTGTCCAGTCCCAACATGCGAATCTTGCCAGTTTGCGGGAAGTTAGCCGCGCGCGCCTTTTTCTCGCGATCGCTCGCAATCGCATTCTGATCAAAGCGAAAGTAGTAACTATCGGTCTGCGCATTGAACTGGGTAATGGCATAGCGCAATTTATCCGGCTGAAAGGTAGCGGGAGTCACGTAGACCCCTCTCTCGTTGAGCGGGCCTAAATCCTCTTTGTAACGCGGCGGCCCGCTCCAATCATACGGTGCGGCGCACAGCCCCAGCGCATACGCCAGGGCATAGTTGCCGATCAATGGCTCAGTCTCATAGAAGGTACCTATCTCGCGGCTGGCAAAATAGGTATGCTCCTTGAGAGTGAGGCTGGCGCGGTAGATTTCCACTGCCATCCATTTGCCTCCTTGCCTGATCTATTTACTGACTGGCTGATACCCTTTTTCAATTTCCTGTAAGAAGGCTTTCACGCTCTCGGTGTCACGATAAAGCGTGATAGTCTCACGCAGAATGTTCGCAAGCGACTCTCCGCGCACCACCACTGGCGTCCGGCTCACCAGCCGATCAAGCAGGACATTAGCAGCAGCATCTACCGCCTGCTGAACCTCTGTGTCGGAGAGCGGGAAATCCAGTTCATCCTTGTCTCCCAGCAGGATGTCGTAAACGGCCTGCGTCAATTCCAGGTTCGAGAAGATCTCGGTATCGCTGAAGATAATGGCGCTCAGGGTATTGCGCACCCTGCCCAGGCGGCTGCTGATCGCACCGTAGCGGCTGCTCCTCAATACGTTCCCAATAGCGTATTGCAACTCCCCCGCCGTGACATCTTTGAGGGTCTCGATATCCAGAAAGTGCGTTTCGGGCAGCACATACTCGTCCTCGTTGATAGAGGTGGAAGCATCGCCAGTGATGGGGTTGCGCATCGTGCCATTATCAAAGGTGGCATTAAATGTGCGCCGCCCCGTCACCTGGGCGACCGGGCCGAGCGAATATGCGTCGTCGGTCATTACGCGGCTCTTCTGCGCCCCACCGCCACCAACAGCGTAGCCGTAGAGCATACAGTCGATGCACTTACTGCATGGCGCGTTCATGTTGAGCGAACAAGGCTGTTCGTTATTTTTGACAGTCACCATTTTAAGCAGATCATGCTCGCGCAATAACTCGCGCCCGGTCCGGCGTTCCACCGCCGTCTGTTTGCGTTTGCTAATCACGACGCGGCGCATCGGCTTCGCATTCTCTTTCCTCTCTCCGGCAATCACGGTCTCCTTCACCAGACCTTCTCCGCTGCCCTCGGTGCGGAAAATCGTCTCGGACTCTGTCTTACGAATAATCAGCAGGCTCACATAGCGCCCGCGCGGGAAATTGCTGTAGCGTGGCAGCAAATATTCGCTGTACTGGTTGAGCAAACTCATGTTACTGATAACGGTCAATCCTCTGACTCCTTCTTTTTGTGTTAGATTCCAACATGTACATGTAGTGGGGCGTACACCTATAAGCGCCAACTTTAGCGGTGAAACAACCAGAGCGGGGGCAAACCCCGCCCTGGCAATGGCTTACACCCGCCTGGCAATCAATTGTCATCGCCCTGATCAATGCCCTCTTCATCTGCGCGCTCTATCTTGCCCTCCGCTTCAGCGATATTTTTCGCCTGCCCGCGCGCGACAAAATACTCTGCCAAGGCCTGCCGGTAGTAGACCAGGTAGGCGCTTCTAATCAGTCGCTCACGGGTCAGCAACCTGTTCACTTTGCCGCCATGAGCCTTTGTCAGAACGCCGTCAAAGAACAAATCCACATAGTGGTTGACTTTGCCTTCTTTGGTACGTCCCGGTTTGTAATTGGCACCCGCGATTCGCTCAAGATGTTCAAAGATCAAACCCTGCGTGCCTGCACGCACCAGATCTAATTCATTAGAATCATCCGGTTTAGGGCAGCGGTCCAACTCCTGTAAGATGATATCAAACGGTTTTAACATAGAGTTGCGCTTGAATGATGAACCACGAATCCCGTTTGTCGCCGCATATTCGGCCAACGCTTTCAGTTCTTGCATACCTATCCTCCTGACTTACGATGTATGTACCAGTTTTTCTAGCAGGGGAGCCACCTCGCGGCTCAGTGCAATGGCATGTTGTTCGGGGGAAATTTTCACCCTTCCTTTCTCAGCATCCACTTTCTTTTCGATCAAACGATCAGCCTGGTAGAAGAGCGCCAGTTCATCGTCCGCGGCAGCCACCGCGAAGTCATGCGGCACATCATCGGACTTGCTGCCGCTGTAATACAGCGTTTTTGAAAGCTGGTGCAGTTGACCAAGCTTGCGATGAAGTTCCTCGACTTGCTCGCGCTGCATACTTGTCGCTGGCACCAGCCAGCTCATATTGCGGGGCATACCCTCCACCATCAGCACCACTGGTTGATCATCGATGCGCTCGCGGCTCAAATTGAGCGGGGGAATGGGCAAACGCGAGAGAATGGCGCGGCACTCAAACCAGCGCCCCAGGATCAGTGCCATCTCCAGCGCCAGCATGAACTGCACACCGTAGTTATCGCCCGGAGCAATGATCGGCAAAACCGGTGTATTGCTCAGCGCCTCCGACAGGGTAGGCAGGCCCAGCCCGTTTGTGCTGGTCGGGTATCCTCGTATACCTTCCTCTACTTCCTTCATATTTTGGAAATAATCCCCTGGTCTGATAAAGAACGCTGAGTGCTCGCTATCCCGCAAGCGATTGATGCTCACCCACCATGCCCGCAGCAGTGGTTGTGTAAAGAAGGAGTAAGGAAACAGGTGCAGGTAAAACGTGACCTGCTCCGCCCCGTACTTATCTCCGTGACTGCGCCAGGCTAACTTTTCCAGGATGTATTGGGCGCGGCACACGGCGCACACATTGCGACTGGGGTCGCGCGAACTTCCAGCCTCGAGACGGTTCGAGAAGAACTGCACACCGATGCTCTTTGGCACCTGGGCAGACATCCACTGGCTGGCTTTCAGGGCGGTACCGCAGTAGCAGCACTGCTCATACTGGCGTTTATCGGCATACAGCCGCAAGCTTTCTCCGAAATCCGCTAGCATGACTGGCCTGGGAAGCGTGGAATCGTCTGGTGAGTTCCTGGAGTCCCAAACCTCCAGATTCACTTTGAGATACTCGACGAGATACCCCGCTTCGAGCGGCTCACCTGTTTCGCCCGGTGTAGCTATGGTTTGATCGGTAGGATCACTTTTCGCCTTGCGAGGCTTCCCGGCTGTTTTTACTTCTGCGGCTTGCGTTTCCAACAACTCGATATCGGCCAGTACAGCCTCTTCCATCTCATCCAGATCCATAGCTGACAGATCACGAGCTATAAAATAACCACGGCGGTAGGGATCAATCAACCGGTACACCTGGTCATTGCTCTCAGGCAACTTGAAAAGGCGATAAACGCGCGTCCAGGGATCAATTTTCAATGCCTTCAGCGCATCGCCCCGGTGATCCTCCAAAAACTTGCGGTAAGCTGAAGCGAACTCGCCGCGTCTGAGCGCCGTTTCCTCGACAGAAATGAGATCAGCCTGTTCGAGCAGCTTTGCCACCTGCTCTTTCAGTTCTGCGCTAGGTAGAGGATGAGACAGCGCCTCTTGCAGGTCATTGCGGGCAAATCTATCGCGCTCGGCTCTCCAGTCCGGCTTGTACTGTTTCCGGCGCACTGTATTCGCAATGACAGTAAAAATCCGGGCCGTGGTAGCGCCGCTTTCGATAGCGGCAGCATCTACTACAATACCAACAGGTTTGGCTTTGATAAATTGATCGAGTTCGTCTAGCTGAGTAGCGGCCAGCTTTCTTTCAACCCTGGTCGCTACTTCGCGTAACGTTTCTGGTGTCCATACCAGCTCTATGTCTCTGTCCAGCAGGTAGTTCACTCCCTCTGGATAATACTGGAGATCGATGCAAGCATCTTCACCGTACTTCTCTCGAAAGTAGGCGACCAGTTCGTTGTGGAGCACGTTGGTGAACAGCCCACGCAGTTCCGCCAGCCGGTGACCGGAGAAGCGGTATTGCCGCTCTGGCATAGCCGCATTGATATGTTGCAGCAGTTTGTCCCGTAAATGCACCTCCTGGGGATCGCAATGATCGCCAGAGTGCGAGTTATCGGCTGAATCAACCGCTTTCATCAAGTGCTTCAACACGCCCTTCGAACGCGCCGGTCGCAGCTTGCAGGTGTCGAATACACGTTGATCGAGCGTCAGTGTAGAACCTGTAGCCGCCTCCTGGTGGGAATGAGCCAGCAACACAATGTCTTGCAGGTAATCTCTCCATTCAGCAAAGAACTCATCTGCTTGCAACTGTTCCAACTCAGCCCGAATTTTCTCCGGCGTAGCGGCATCGTTATAGTTTACGTATTTGCCATCGGCCCGCTTGCCATATGCCGGTAGTTTATTCAGGTCGTGGATGGTGAGCGCCAGCAAGACACAGCGCATCTCGCGCTCATCCAATCGTATCGCCGGACGCAGCTTTTCAGCCAACGTCACCAGGTCCATCACATGGCTGTAATAGCTCTGCCCCTGCTTCGCGCCGTATTGAATGATTGTTTTATAGCGGCGCAGTTGTTTGTTGGCGATTTCGCGCAGGTAATCATCAAACACTATGGAAGCGCCAGAGTCCTGCTCAGAATCGCCGGAGAATTTCAGAAAACTAATATCCGCGGGCATCTTAAACCCTCCTTACTTTCAGCAATAGATAGCAGATGAAAGCAACCATTTCTCCCCAGTGTGGCTTCAAGCACCCTGTGCTTTCTCTGCTCTAGTGACAATGTAGCAGATAAGAGCGACATACTATGTCGCATCAAGTGAAAATGCTGACGAGTTTTCATGGCTTGTCTTTTTTCTCATAAAAACTCATCATACGAATAACTGCCCGGTGCATGTGCTCGCCCAAATGAGCGGGTTCGACAAGCTCGGCTTGGTCGCCGTCCTTGAGAAGCTGTTGAATGACACGCCACTCGTTGTGCGCCTTCGCTCGCACAAGCACCCTGCGCTTCTCCTGCCCCTGGCAATCAATAAATGCCTCTTCCCGTACCGTTGTTTGCGTAAGCCAGCGCTGGCTCAAGCCACGTTTCGCGATCTCCCCGTCAATCCAATAACTGAACTCCACCGTGGGGCGTTGTCGTACCGCGTCGATTGTGTTGTTGAGCATTGCGAGGCTTTCCGCCTGGATGCGGTCAATGCGATACTCCAGAAACTTGTTGTGCGTATTGCTATAGCCGATGAGGTAGAAATGCCCATCCAGGTAAATAATGTAATAGGGGTCGATGTGCTGGTGAACAACGCTCTCCTGCTTGCTGCGCACGGAGGTATAATTGAAGCCGATTTGTTGCCTGTTCAGAATCGCCTTTTCAATGATGTCGAGAGTCGCGCGATAGGGAAGATAGTCCGCCGCCGTCGTCAAGTTCAGGTGAATCGAGGGCCTTTTGATGCGCTCCTCGAAATGCTTCGCTTGATCTGGTGCCAGTGATGCGGCCAGCTTTTTGATCAGGCCCAGAATATCTTCAGCGAACGGATTGTGCGACGCTTCTGCTGCCGGAAGCAGGAGAACTCCCGTATGCGGATGTTTAGAGCTTGCTGCCGGGTCGATGAAGAGATTGTACAGCAAAGCCAGTATATCCACCTCCTCTTCATTAAAAGGAGAAGGGACAGTCGGCCCTGAGCCTTTCACAAGGCTATAGCGTGCCGGGTGTCCCCTGGCCTTTGCCTTCTTTATTACGAACCCCTGCTCTTCCAACACCTTCATATCTCGCTCGAACATCCTGTCAGCCCGGCGAGAAGCATCGTCATCACCCTCGCTTTTGTAGTAATCCGGCAGGCGTTGGTAGATTTCCTGGCGCGTGTATTCGTGCATCATCAAAATCCTGAGCAGGTGAAAGATGCGCCCTAAAGACTCGCGCTTCTGACCGTTTCTACCTCTGCCTGCTTTCACTACTTTTTCTCTCTCTCAATGGGGCAATCCTTCACCCACCAATGCTGCAAAATTGCCCAGGGTACAAAGAAATAATGGGGAAGATACTACCGAATGGATTTCAGGTCTTGCTATTTATGGGGACGAACCAATACGACTCCCAATATCAAGCCTAGTATGAATGTCATAAGCGCTACTATCGCTACTGCATCTATACTCATTTTTGAAAAGCCTCCATTCTACGATACAATATACAAGTTTTGATTATGATGACCTTATACGAAATATAACATGAAACAAAACAAATAGCAAGAAATATATGGATGTCTCCAAGACATAACTTAATTATATTAAGGTCAAAGGAACTTAAATCACGTTTAGAAACTAATTATATTAAGGTCAAAGGAACTTAAATCACGTTTAGAAACATACATAAAAAAAGAGCCTATCAAATTGACTAATAATTTTCTATTTGCCAATTTGATAGGCATCTTTAACGCCTGAATAGATATGTATATTGATCCCTCACTCGGGCTTAGTTCAGGCAAATCATATCGATGTAGCCAATGACATTTATCAATCCCCCATTCGGGTTTAAGCTCACTACTATATCTTATAACATCCTATCATGTTTCGCAATAAAAAACAGATACTGCACATTGTTTCAAATTGGCATGTTCTAGGTTCTTCTTCCTCAGCCGGAGAAAACGCCGGAGTCCACCAATGATACGGATCATAGCCTACAATGGCGCGGTAGCGGGCAGACCAACGACAATCAAGTTGCTCATTCGGAAAAGCTCGTTCAAGCATCCTTTCCTCCTCGGAATCGACCTACACTTCCCACTACTTGTGAGAAAGTGTGTCCTGTATGGCTTGTACGCCTCACCATCCAGGGCACGTTTCTAGCTAACTGTCGTCGTCGCTTCCTTCTTCGTCATCATTATCGTCGCCTTGTCCAGGCATTTCCACATCTCCTTTACTAGATGAAACATATACTCATCATTCGCGTAATGGCTCACCATTCGCGTAATGAGCTAGGCAAAAGAGGAATTTTCTGGCATACTGAGGAGCATGAAAGAGGAACTGTCGATAACGAACGAGCGCATCGATGAC
>WNFJ01629435.1_pt3 | contig 13183 bp, 14 predicted proteins | sample 5400461 | NCBI WGS metagenome assembly WNFJ01 (sample SAMN13153349, study PRJNA577476) | soil metagenome | isolation source: 115 cm saprolite on Douglas fir-dominated hillslope | place: USA:California | collected 2013-09-17 | reverse complement strand
AAGACAGAACTTGGGAGCATCAAGCGCCAAAACATGCTTGACTCCCAACACAGATGCTCATCCCACCTTCTCCCCTGCGGGGAGAAGGAGTGAGAGGCCCTGCGTCCCTGAAGGCGATTCCGGCCGCGCGCTCAATTCTTGAAAATGTATGCGTGCACTCACGCCTGTCCCGGACCAACTGTTTGAACTAAAGTTTCGCCATGCAACGAACCAAGCCCCCGTTTCGCGCCGATCATGTGGGCAGCCTGCTGCGGCCGGCTGCGCTCAAGGACGCGCGCGCCAGGCACGAACGCGGCGAGATCGGCGCCGACGAGCTCGCCGCCATCGAGGACCGCGAGATCGCGGCGGTGATCCGCAACCAGGAGGCGGTCGGGCTCAAATCCGTCACCGACGGCGAGTTCCGCCGCGCCTCCTGGCAAACCGATTTCCTGATCGGGCTCGACGGCGTCGAGGCCTATCACGGCGAGCGCAAGATGCTGTTCAAAGGGCCGCAGCCGCGGCCCATCCTGCTGCGGCTCAAGCACAAGCTCGGCGCCTTTCACGGCCATCCGATGCTCGATCATTTCAAGTTCGTTGCCGCGCACGCGAAGGTCACGCCCAAGATGACCATTCCGTCGCCCTCGACGCTGCACTTCCGCTACGGGCGCGAGGCGGTGCCGCATTCGGTCTATCCGGCGATGGAGGATTTCTACCGCGACCTCGGCCAGAGCTACCGCCAGGTGGTGCGCGCCTTCGCGGACGCCGGTTGCCGCTATTTGCAATTCGACGAGGTCAATCTGGCCTATCTGTGCGATCCGGCGCTGCGGGCGCAGGTTGAGGCGCGCGGTGATGATCCCTCAACGCTGCCCCTGATCTATGCCGACATGATCAACGCGGCGATCGGCGATATTCCCGCCGACATGACCATCACCATGCATCTGTGCCGCGGCAATTTCCGCTCGAGCTTCGTGGCCAGCGGCGGCTACGACCCGGTCGCGGAAATCCTGTTCAACGCCATCAAGGTGCACGGCTATTTCATGGAATACGACAGCGAACGCGCCGGTAGCTTCGAGCCGCTGCGTTTGGTGCCCAAGGGCAAGACCGTCGTCCTCGGTCTGGTCACCAGCAAGACCGGCCGGCTCGAAGATCGCGCCCAGATCAGGCGCCGGATCGACGCGGCGGCGAAATTCGTCGACATCGAGCAGCTTTGCCTGTCGCCGCAATGCGGCTTTGCCTCGACCGAGGAGGGCAATACGCTGGCGGACGACGAGCAGTGGGCCAAGCTACGCATGATCGTGGAGGTGGCGCAGGAGGTGTGGGGGAAATAGCAATGGCTCAGGGGATCGTCGCCGACAAGGTCGCCATCGTCACCGGCGGGGGCCGCGGCATTGGCCGCGCCGTCGCGCTCCTGCTGGCGCAGGAGGGGGCGCGGGTGTTGGTCTGCGATATCGGCGCGAGCCTGCAGGGCGCCGGCACCGATGCGGAACCGGCGCAGGACGTGGTCGATGAAATCCGCAAGCGCGGCGGCGCGGCGATCGGCTCGACGCTCTCGATCGCCGAGCCCCGGAATGCCGACGCCATCGTTGCGGCCGCGCTCGGGGCGTTCGGGCGCGTCGACATTCTGGTCAACAATGCCGGCATCCTGCGCGACGTCATCTTCCACAAGATGAGCTGGTCCGATTGGTCGGATGTGATCGCCGTGCATCTCAACGGCGCGTTCAACATGAGCCGCGCCTGCGCGCCGCATTTTCGCGCGCAGGGCTCCGGCGCCTTCGTCCACATGACCTCGACCTCGGGCCTGATCGGCAATTTCGGCCAGGCCAACTACATGGCCGCAAAGCTCGGCATCATGGGGCTCTCGCGCGGCATCGCGCTCGACATGGCGCGCTTCAAGGTGCGCTCCAACTGCATCGCGCCGTTCGCCTGGACCCGCATGATCGATTCGATTCCGGTCGAGAGCGAGGAGGACAAGCGGCGCATCGAGCGCTTCCAGCAAATGACGCCGGAGAAGGTCGCGCCGCTCGTCGTCTATCTCGCCTCCGATCGAGCCGAGGGCATTTCGGGGCAGGTCTTCGCGGTGCGCAACAACGAGGTCTTCCTGTTCAATCAGCCGCGCCCGATCCGCTCGCTGCACCGCTCCGACGGCTGGACGCCGGAGACGCTCGATCAGCAGCTCAAGGGCGCCTTCGGTCCCTCGCTGACGCCGCTCGATCGCTCCGGCAACGTCTTCTCGTGGGACCCGGTGTGATGCATCGCCCCTCCGTTCGTCCCCGCGGAAGCGGGGACCAAGACCTGCCACATTTTTGCGAAGCAACTGGTTTCCCGCTTCCGCGGGAATGAGCGGAAGAAGCAGCAAGGTCACCATGCCCATCGTCTATGACAAGCTCCTGGCGCTGAAAATTCCCGAGGTGGCGCAGGCCTACACGGAAAAGGACGCCATTCTCTACGCCCTCGGAATCGGTCTCGGCCGCGACCCCATGGACGAGGACGAGCTGCCCTTCGTCTACGAAAAGAACCTGAAAGTGCTTCCGACCTTCGCGGCGGTGCTCGGCTGGCCCGGTTTCTGGGTGCGCGATCTCGACACCGGCATCGATTGGGTCAAGGTCGTGGCCGGCGAGCAGGGGCTGGTCCTGCATCGCCCGCTCGACCCGCGCGGCAGCGTGATCGGCCGTACCGGCATCACCGAAATCATCGACAAGGGCGCCGGCAAGGGCGCGCATGTCTATTCGGAGCGCGTGCTGATCGACGGCGCAAGCGGCGAAAAAATCGCCACCGTGACGCACACCACGGTCTGCCGCGGGGACGGCGGTTTTGGCGGCCCGCTGCGCGCGGCGCCGGCGGTGCATCCGATCCCGGCACGCGCGCCCGATCTCACCTGCGACCGGGGAACGCGGCCGGAGGCCGCGCTGATCTATCGGCTCAGCGGCGATCCCAATCCCTTGCACGCCGACCCCGCCGTCGCCAAGGCGGCAGGCTTTCCGCGTCCGATCCTGCACGGGCTCGCGACCTTCGGCATCGCCTGCCACGGGATCCTGAAATGTCTCTGCGACCATGATCCCGGCCTGCTCAAGGCCATCAGCGGCCGCTATTCGGCGCCGGTCTTTCCGGGCGAGACCATCCGCACCGAGATGTGGCGCGACCGGGCGATCGTCAGCTTCCGGGCCCGCGTGGTTGAACGCGACGTCATTGCGCTCAACAATGGCCGCTGCGAGCTGACGGTGTAGTATTGAAGGCCGCACGTTTCGGGAAGGCGGACGCGAATGACGGACAACGGCCCTGACAGCTCTGCCGGCAACCTCGCGCAAATCCGCGCGTCCGTGCGCGCGCTCTGCGGCAAGTTTCCCGGCGAATATTGGCGCCAGCTCGATCACGAGCGCGCCTATCCGGGCGAATTCGTCAAGGCGCTGACGGAAGCCGGCTTCCTTGCCGCCTTGATCCCGGAAGAATACGGCGGCAGCGGTCTCACCCTGATCGAGGCGGCCGCCATCCTGGAGGAAATCCATGCCTGCGGCGGCAACGGGGCTGCCTGCCATGCCCAGATGTACACGATGGGCACGCTGCTGCGGCACGGCAGCCGCGCCCAGAAGTCGCGCTGGCTCCCTTTGATCGCGGGCGGCGAGTTGCGGCTGCAGGCCTTCGGGGTGACCGAGCCGACCTCCGGCTCAGATATGCTGAGCCTCGCCACCACGGCCCGGCGCGAGGGCGATCACTATGTCATCAACGGTCAGAAGATTTGGACCTCGCGCGCCGAGCATTCCGATCTCATGCTGCTCATTGCCCGCACCACGCCGCGCGAGGCCGCCAAGACGCGCACGCACGGCCTTTCGGTCTTTCTCATCGACATGCGGCTCGCCCAGGGCACCAGCATGCGCGTCAATCCGATCCGCACCATGATGAACCATGCCGCCACCGAAATCTTCTTCGACGATCTGCGCGTGCCGGCCGAGAACCTGATCGGCGAGGAGGGTGAAGGCTTCCGCTACATTCTGTCCGGCTTGAACGCCGAGCGCATCCTGATCGCGGCCGAGTGCATCGGCGATGCCAAGTGGTTCATCGAGAAGGCGACCGCCTACGCCAAGGAGCGCCGGATATTCGACCGGCCGATCGGGCAGAATCAGGGCGTGCAGTTTCCGATCGCGCGCGCCTATGCGCAAATGCGCGCTGCCGAGCTGATGGTGGGGACGGCGGCCGCACGCTACCAGGCCGGGCAGGACTGCGCTGCGGAAGCCAATATGGCGAAGCTGTTGGCGGCCGAGGCGTCCTGGGCGGCGGCCGAGACCTGCGTGCAGACCCACGGCGGCTTCGGTTTCGCCGAGGAATTCGACATCGAGCGCAAGTTCCGCGAGACGCGCCTCTACCAGGTGGCCCCGATCTCGACCAATCTGATCTTGTCCTACCTGGCCGAGCACGTGCTGGATCTGCCGCGGTCGTATTGAACTTGCTGATGTAGCCCGCATGGAGCGCAGCGCAATGCGGGATAGCCGTTCCCGGATTACGCTGCGCTCCATCCGGGCTACGCCACTTCATCCGGGCTACTGGGTGACATCATCCCAAGCCCAAGGCCCCGAAGGCATCACGATGATGGGCCGCGGCCGCGTCCGAAAAGCAGCAGAAGACGACGCGCTCGAGCGCGCGCGGCCCCGCCCTGATTTCCGCGCTGACGGCGGCGACTGCGATCCGCGCCGCGCGGTCTGGCGGAAACCCGTAGATGCCGGTCGAGATCGCCGGAAAAGCGATCGAGCGCAAGCTCTGCTCGGCCGCGAGCGCGAGCGACGCGCGATAGCAGCCAGCGAGCAGCGCGTCCTCATTGTTGCCGCCGCCGCGCCAGACCGGGCCGACCGCGTGAATGACGTGTTTCGCCGGCAGCGCGTAGCCGCCCGTGATCCTGGCCGATCCGGTCGGGCAGCCGCCGAGGCCGCGGCATTCGGCGAGCAGGCCCGCTCCGGCGGCGCGGTGGATGGCGCCATCAACCCCGCCGCCGCCCGCAAGCGATGCATTGGCCGCATTGACGATCGCGTCGACCGAAAGCGTGGTGATATCGGCGACGCAGATTTCAAGCCGCGTGGTTCCGACCAGGGCGCTCACCAATGGGAGGGGGGCCAGCACCATGCGGTCAGTCTAGCACGCCCATTCGGCCTGCGCTTCGGCCGCGAGATCGACCGTGCTGCGGACCCCGAGATCGTCGAAATGCTTGCTCAGGAAATCCTTGCCGGCGCGCTGGCCGCCATTGCGCAGAAGCTCGAAAAAAGCGAAATCGGAATCGAGCTTCGAGTCGGCCGTGAGCTCCTTGAATGCGCTATCGAGCGCGACGCGATGCACGTTGATGCGCCGGTATTCGCCCGGTTCCCGACCGCGCGGCAGCCGGCCCTGATCGATCAGCCGGGTCACGAAATCGATCGCCCGGTACTCGGCGATCAGCGAGGAGTTGAAGGTGATTTCGTTGATCCGATTCATGATCTCGCCTTGCGTGCGCGGCGTCATGTTCCGCTCGAGCGGATTGATCGAAACGATCACCACGTCCTCGGTGTCGGTGGTGCGGAAGAACGGGAAGATCGCCGGGTTGCCCATATAGCCGCCGTCCCAATACGGGATACCGTCGATCTCCACGGCCTGAAACACCATCGGCAGGCAGGACGAAGCCATGACCACCTCGGCGGTGATCTTCTCGCGCGGAAAGATCCGCAGGCGGCCGGTAAAGACGTTGGTGGCGGAAACAAAGAGCTTGCGGCTGCAGGACGATCGCAGCGTGTCGAAGTCGACAAAGCGCTCGATCAGGTCCTTGAGCGGGTTGATATTGAGCGGATTGAAGTCGTACGGCGACCAGAAGCGCGACAGGGCGTCGAACCAGGCCTGCGCCGGCGAGCCCTCATACGGCATGAATGCGAGCAGCCGCTCGGTCACGGTGCGTTCGCGCTCCGACAAGTGGCCGTTGGTGCTCACGGCGCGCCAGAGAGCGGCAAGGCGTTTGCGCGCCTCCTGCGGTCCGCCGCGGGTGAAGCCGTCGGCCAGCACCACGGCATTGATGGCGCCGGCGGATGCGCCCGATATGCCTTCGATCTCGATGCGCGGGTCGGCCAGCAGGCTGTCGAGCACGCCCCAGGTGAAGGCGCCGTGGGCGCCGCCGCCTTGCAGCGCGAGATTGATCTTCTTGGGCGACGCCATGAACCGGGCCTACTCCGCGGTCCAGCCACCATCGATGGAAATATTGGCGCCGGTGATCTGGGAGGCCGCATCGGAGCAAAGAAAGACCGCCACCGCCGCCACCTGGTCGACGGTGACGAATTGCTTGGTGGGCTGCGCCGCCAGCAGCACGTCGTTCTTGACCTGCTCCGCGGTCATGTGGCGCGCCTTCATGGTTTCCGGAATCTGCTTCTCGACCAGCGGCGTCCAGACATAACCGGGGCTGATGCAGTTCGCGGTGGTGCCGAACGTCGCCAGTTCGAGCGCCACCGTCTTGGTGAGCCCGGCCAGCCCGTGCTTGGCGGTGACATAGGCGGACTTGAACGGGGACGCGACCAGCGAATGCGCCGACGCCGTATTGATGATGCGGCCCCATTTGCGCGCCTTCATCCCCGGCACCGCGGTGCGGATCGTGTGGAAGGCCGCCATAAGATTGATGGCGATGATCATGTCCCACTTGTCGACCGGAAACTCCTCGATCGGCGCCACGTGCTGGATGCCGGCATTGTTCACCAGCACGTCGACGCTGCCCAATATTTTCTCCGCGGTCTTGATCATTTCGGCGATCTCCGCCGGCTTGCTCATGTCGGCGGGAGAGTAGATCGATTTGACCCCAAATTCTTTTTCGATTCCCGCCCGCTCGGTCTCGATCGCGGTTTTTTCGCCGAAGCCGTTGATCATCACATTGGCGCCTTCCTCGGCGAGCGCGCGCGCGACGGCAAGCCCGATCCCCGAGGTCGAGCCGGTGACGACGGCGGATTTTCCCTTGAGCATGATGGACTCCCGGACTCGTGGTGATGGACTCTTGGCGTTGAACTCTGGTGCTGGAGTTTCGGCGATTCAGCGCGGCGGCGAGCCGTTTGCGGGCAAAGGATGGAGCGATCGACAGCTTGGGCACGCACTTGCCGCGGCGCAACGATCCATATCGGGCGCAGCATCACAATTTTGCGACTGCGCCAACGAACACCGGCATTGTGCATGGTCGCATTTCCGGACGGAAAACCGGATTCCACCGCCGCCTTCGCGGGGGCGGGCTTTTCCTGAAAATGCGCCAACAAGCATCACGCCACCTCGGCGGGACGGTCGGCGACGTCGTCGATCGTGCCGCGGCGGCCGATATCGTCGAGATGCGTGTCAAGGAAACGGCGGGTCGCGCGCTGGCCGAGCTTATGCAGCCGCTCGAAGAAATCGAAATCATTGTTGAGCCTGCTGTGCGGGTCGAAGGTCGCGCCCGAGTCGGCCATCACGATGCGATGCAGCCGGATGCGGCGGCAGTCGCCGCTACCGGCGCCCCGCGGCAACCGTCCCTGATCGATCAATTGGTTGACCAGATCGATCGTGCGCAGCTCCGCCGACTGGGCGGCGTTGAAGTTGATTTCATTGGCGCGGCTCATGATCTCGCGGGCGCTCACCGGCACCTTGTCGCGCTCGCGCGGGTTGATCTGCACGATCAGGAGATCCTCGGCCGCCGTGGCCTGGATGAACGGCAACAGGGGCGGATTGTTACTGTAGCCGCCGTCATCTCCACGGCGCGAAACAAGAGCGGCAGGCAGGCCGAGGCCATCACGACCTCGGCGGTGATCTCGGCGCGGCTGAACACGCGGGGCTCGCCTGTGCGCACATTGGTTGCCGAGATGAAAAGATGGCGGTCGATATCGGCGCGGATCAGGTCGAAATCGACGAAACGCTCGATCAGCTCCTTCAGCGGATTGATATTGAGCGGGTTGAGATCATAGGGCGACCACAGCTGGGAAAACGCGCCGAACCAGGGAGGCACCGCCGCGCCCGGGCGTGGCACGAACGAGAACAGACGCTCGACCACGCTGCGTTGAAGCTCCGGCAGGTGGCCGCCGAAGCTTGCCGCGCGCCAGAAATCGGCAAGGCGCTTGCAGGCGTCCTGCGGCCCGCCGCGCGCCAGCCCGTCCGCCAGCATCACGGCGTTCAGGGCTCCCGCGGACGTGCCCGAAATGCCTTCGATCGTCAGCCGTCCGTCGGTGAGCAGCTGGTCGAGCACGCCCCAGGTGAAGGCCCCATGCGCGCCTCCGCCCTGCAGCGCGAGATTGATGCGCTTGCGCCCGCGGCCGTAACCGAGCCGCCGTGGCCAGGCCGAAGGGCGTGGCCGATGGGGCCACAGCGTCGATACCGCCTTGTTCAAAAGCAAGGGAAACATCACATCAACGGTGGTTGAGGAATGGGTCCACCCGGTCGTGGCCCACCGCAATGTGACGGCCTCTTTGTTGCATTGCAATAGAAAAATGCTGCACTGCGTCAAACTATTGTGACCGTTGCAGGAGTTGCAAATCGAGTAAGATTCCACATGGCCAAAGCCAGAGAATCACGCAGCAGACCGGCTCCGAACGTGTTTCCGGGGCCAAACCATGACCATGACCGTTGCAGCAGCGAGGCCATGGCGATCGCGGAGGCGAAGTGCCTCGAGAACGGCCGCCGCCTGACGCCGATCCGCCGGCATGTGCTCGGCGTGCTGCTCGGGAGCCATCAGCCGCTTGGCGCCTACGAGATCATGGAGCGGCTGGCGCCGCAGGGGCCGCGGCCGGCTCCGATCACGGTCTATCGGGCGCTTGAATTCCTGCGCGACAACAGCCTCATTCATCGCATCGAGAGCCGCAATGCCTTCGTGGCCTGCGTCCACAACCATGCCAGCGCCGAACCGGTCGTGTTCCTGATCTGCGAGCGTTGCGGCGCCGTCGGCGAGGCCGCCTCGATGGCGGTGGCGGCCACGCTGAGCTCGGCGGCACGGGCGGCCGGCTTCACGCCGAAATCGCCGGTGATCGAAATCGGCGGCATCTGCGCCCATTGCCGTTAAGGTTGGGCCCGCCGCCACGTTGACGGGGCGCGGACGGTCTGGCACTGCGTCTACCCGGGAAGGCCACTGCAAGACGGTCTCTGCGAGACGGCCTCCGCAAGAAGCCTCGGCAAGAAGGAGACCAAGATGAGCCAAGCCGCGCCCCAGGCAAGGCGCAAGTCCGTTGCGGTCGATGTCGGTGGCGTGACCGTCGGCGGCGATGCCCCGATCGTCGTGCAATCGATGACCAATACGGACACCGCCGACGTGGCGGCCACCGCGGCGCAGATCGCGGCGCTTGCGCGCGCCGGCTCGGAGATCGTTCGCATCACGGTCGACCGCGACGAGGCCGCCGCCGCCGTGCCGCATATCAAGGAACGCCTCGGCCAGATGGGCGTCGGCGTGCCGATCATCGGCGACTTCCACTATAACGGCCACAAGCTTCTGGCCGACCATCCGGCCTGCGCGCAGGCGCTCGACAAGTATCGCATCAATCCGGGCAACGTCGGCTTCAAGAACAAGAAGGACAAGCAATTCGGCGCCATCATCGAGACCGCGATGCGCCACGGCAAGCCGGTGCGCATCGGCGTCAATTGGGGCTCGCTCGATCAGGAGCTGCTCACCCATCTGATGGACCAGAATGCGCGTTCGCCCCTCCCGCTCGGAGCCCGCGCGGTGACGCGCGAGGCCATGGTCCAGTCGGCGCTGACATCGGCGGAGCGCGCGGAGGAGATGGGGCTTGCGCGCAACCGCATCATCCTGTCCGCCAAAGTGTCGGCGGTGCAGGATCTCATCGCGGTCTATGCCGAGCTCGCGCGGCGAAGCCGGCATGGGCTCCAAGGGCATCGTGGCATCGTCCGCCGCCATGGGGGTCCTGCTGCAGCAGGGCATCGGCGACACGATCCGCATCTCGCTCACCCCGGAGCCCGGCGGCGACCGCACGCTCGAAGTGAAGGTCGGGCAGGAATTGCTGCAGACCATGGGATTTCGCACCTTCGTGCCGCTGGTGGCGGCCTGCCCGGGCTGCGGCCGCACGACCTCCACCACGTTCCAGGAGCTGGCGCGCGACATCCAAGCCTTCATTCGCGACTCGATGCCCGAATGGAAATCCCGCTATGCGGGCGTCGAAGCCTTGAACGTCGCGGTGATGGGCTGCATCGTCAACGGGCCGGGCGAGAGCAAGCATGCCGATATCGGCATTTCGCTGCCCGGCACCGGCGAACAGCCGGCGGCGCCGGTCTTCGTCGACGGCAAGAAGGTGGCGACGCTGCGCGGTGCGACCGTGGCGGCCGACTTCAAGAAAATGGTGATCGATTATATCGAGCAGCGCTACGGCAACCGCGGGGCCGGAAGGACGGCGGCCGAATAGCACATCCGGTCAAATCGCGCTGGCCGCGATATTCACCGTGAGCGCCAACAGCGCGACGTTGAAGATGAATGAAATGATGCCGTGGGCCGAGACCGTGTGACGGATCGGCCGGCAGGTGATCGCCACGTCCGACACCTGCGATGTCATCCCGACCACGAACGAGAAATAGACGAAATCCCAATAGTCGGGCTCGCGCAGATCACCCGGAAATAGTAAGCCGCCGCCCTTGCCGCCGTTCTGGTCGTAGAATTCGTGCGCGTAGTGGAGCGCGAACATGATGTGGGTGAACGCCCACGACAGCAGGATCGTGACGACACCAAGCAGCAGATGGGTGGGCTTACGGTCATTCACCCCGGACATTCCGAGCAAGGCCACAATCGCCGCGAGACTGGCGAACGCGGCGGTCGCGGTCAGCGCCAGGATGGCGAATTGCCCTTCGTCCTGCAGCCGCGCGCGCAGCCGGATATGGCGCACATCCGCCACTCCCATCATGCGCAGCGCAAGCGCGAGGTAGAGCCCGACGCCGACGTCCCAGCCCGCCAGGAGGCGGGTGGCGATCCGCCAATCCGACGGACAAAAGGCGACCACTGCGAGACCGATCAGGGCCGCGATGAACAGCCGCGGCCGTGCCCGCACGATGCGGAGCGGCCGCGGCAGGTGGCGGTGAGGATGCGGTTGGTCGGTCATATTTGCCATAGTGGTTCGATCGCCGCGCCCTCTCTTCCTGGCCAATTCGCGTTCGCTCCACTCAACGGGCCGGGTTGACGAAGGTATCCTCGAACAGCTTCCTCCACTTCTCGCCCTCGTCGAGGTATTTTGGAAAGTCGACGAAGATCATATCTTTCGGCAGCTCTTTCGCGCGCGGATCGGTCGGAACCGCCTCCCGACCCGCCAGGATTTTCTGGGCATCGGTCAAATAGAAATCCAACAACAGGAGGGCTGCGTAGGGATGCGGGGCCCTCTTGAACACGCCCGCTCCGGTCGGAAGCGCCACCACCGGCGGCAGGTACAAGATCTCGATTGGCGCGCCCTCGATGTTCTTCATTTGCTCCACGCGGTAGCTGTAGGTGGTCAGCGCCAGCGGCACCTCGCCCGAGCCGACGAAGTTCGCCAGCAGCGTATGGCCCTTGCGGACGGAAATGCCGTTGGCGGCGACGATGTCGTGGAACAGCCGCAATCCCTTCTGCTCACCCATGAAGCCGACCACCGAGAGGAACCAATTGGCATCTTCCACCTCGATTCCGAGCTTTCCCTTCCATTTTGGAGCGCGCAAATCCTCGTAGCTTTTCGGCACGTCCGCCGGCTTGATGATGTTGGTGTTGTAGGCGCCCACGAAGACGCTCAAGCGCGTGGCGATCCAGCCATGATGGGGCATCCTGGCCTGCGGGATCAGCTGGGCGGCGGCGGGCGTGGTGACCGCCTGCAGCAATTGCTCGCGAACCATGATCTCCATTTCGGACCCGGCCGTTTCGGCCAGGTCAGCGTCAAAGCGGCCGCTGGCGTATTCGGTCAGTGCCCGGTTGCGAATATCCTCGGAGCTGCCGCGCCATTGCTGCACCCTGATGCCGTACTTGGCCTGGAAGGCGCCCAGGAGGGCGGACTGGTCCGCCAGCGTTGCCGACGAATAGAGCGTGACGGTGCCTTCCTTCTTGGCGCCCGCAACGAGGCGCGCGGTGCGGTCCGGCCCGGAATAGCTTGTGAGCTCTGCGAGCGTCTGCGCCTGGGCTGGGGCCGATACGCCGCAGACAACGAGCATCGCGGCAAGGAGCGCGGTTGCGCGCCCCGCGTCCGGGCCGTTCGCCATCCACTGACGCGGGTGCCAATCCCGGATCATGCGATCCTCCCGGTTGCGGCCTTCCCTTGAGCCGATCATGCCACTTTCGGCGGCAAGCTCACGAGCTCGGATTGATAGGCGTCGTCCATGCGCGGCGTCAGGCCATAACGGGCGAGCGCGTCCGCGAACATCTGGCGCACCAGCGGCTTTTCGTCCGCATAGTCGATCTGGTTCCCGCCCAGCCGCCTGCTGATCCATGACATGGGAACGCCCTGGCTGTTGCGCGGCGAAGCATGCTTGAAAGCCAGATAGCGCGCCGGCGTCGGCCCCGAATTGAAATGTTGATGAAACCAGGCATTGGGCGGGACGATCAAGGTGCCGTATTTCCAATCATAGCGCTTCACCTCCTCGCCCTGCGGCCACATCAGGGAATAGCCCTCGCCGCTGAGCACGATGACGTGAGCCCCGGGCCCATGGGCGTGGGCTTTCTTGTAGGTGCCGACCGGGAATTGCGAGATGTGGCTGGCGATCGAGCCTTTGGCCATGTTGAAGCGGATATGGCCGCCGCCCGCGCCGCGCTCCTTGGCGGTGATCAGCGGCAGGTTGATGGCGTCGGCGACGAAATTGGTCTGCAGCAGGAAACCGACCTGCTCGCCCTTGGCGCTGAAATAGTCGGGCTCGCCGGAGAAGCGGCTCTTGAAGTCGTAGGCGGTGTTGAAGATGAAATCGATGTTGTCGTAGAGGTTGACGACCGAGGGGCAGTTGGTCACCGCCACGAAGCGCACGACCTCCTGCCCGGATCCGTTGAAGTGCTGGTACCAGCAATTGAGCGGAACGGCGAAAATCGAGCCCGCCTTCCATTCGAAGGTGACCCGCTGGCCGGCATTGTTCCAGATGGTGGTCGAGCCGCGGCCGCTCAGGATCAGGATCATTTCCTCGAACAAATGGCGGGACGGCTCGAGCTTCTTGCCCGGGGCGATCTCGCAGACATAACAGTCGTTGGAGGTGCGCGAGGCTTCGTGGTTGATGTAGACGCCCTTGCCGGCCCGGCGCGGCCAGGGCTTGAGCTCGACCGTGC
>WNFJ01132914.1_pt1 | contig 13184 bp, 14 predicted proteins | sample 5400461 | NCBI WGS metagenome assembly WNFJ01 (sample SAMN13153349, study PRJNA577476) | soil metagenome | isolation source: 115 cm saprolite on Douglas fir-dominated hillslope | place: USA:California | collected 2013-09-17 | reverse complement strand
CCGGCAACGGTGATGTTGTTCTGGGTAAAAAAACCGTAGAACGGCGCAACATCACGCACGCTTCTAAGCGGATAGCGATCCAAAACGCCCGCGAGCACCAAAGCGTTATAAGCGTTGATATAATAGGCCAATTGCGCCTGGCGCTCTTGCGACGACGGGCCGCTGGCACCGATCTGATTGATAATCTCCTTTAGGGCTTGAACATCAGCGCTGTTCTCTTTCCAAACTGAGTATTGGACTCCCGACGTTTTCACGTACTTCTGCAACAATCGCGTGTAGTTCGATTCCCACGCTTCCATGCCAAATGTCGAACAGTAGAGCAAAAGCCAGACAATGACTGCGAGTAAACGTTTCATTCATTCAGAATGTCAGATATCGCGTCGCAGAAAATATTCCGCCTAGACAAGTTCATCCTTCCTGGATTTGTCGCAGCACTGGCGCTTTCCTTACAAAATCTTTTCGAAGAAAGAGGGACCCGGTTAGGAAGAGCAGCTGCATCTCTTTCGGAATATCTGGGTGCACGTTCGCCTCCAGTGTGTAGTCGGATCTAAAATGGTCGACAGCTTGCCAAGTGAGGGCAAGGAGGCAAAGCGAGAATCACTAACGCAGATCTCGCAGCAGACTGGCGCCCGGCGAGCAGCAAGTGTCCGCCAACGCGAATGGCTCGGTGCAGGTAGTTCGCTCTTATTCAGCCGAGGCGTATCCCGACGGAGTTGTCCTCCTGCGCCCTTGACCAGACTTATTGACTGCAACGGTGGTCGGTTGACGCGGGCGTATATATTCGGCAATCATCCTTCATTACCCCCCGTCATTGGGCAGGGAACGCAAACGGTGTCCTCACAAAGACGGCAAATAGTGTACGCGTGCAGCGAGTCCCTTTTAATTCCAATGAGCAATTTTTCGAGCAACAGGACCAGCTCCTCTCGCTCGCAACGAGAAAGCCGCTTAATCGCTTGCTCGAGGCCCGTCCTTCGGTTAGCGAGTAATTTGATACGGCGTTTTTGACCGGAGACTGTCAAATGAAGGGCAACAGTACGGCCATCTTTGTTTGGTCTTCGCTGGATAAGGCCATCTGCCTCAAGGCGGTCGACGAGCCGGACGGTGCCAGGGTGTGACATTCCAAGCACGCGGGCGAGGAAATCGATAGACAGACCAGGTTCATGACCAATCACGCAGAGCGCCGCCGGGGTGCAGCCACCATGAGCAACATGCCTCTCGGCGGTCTCTAAAATGTCGTCGGCGAGGCCCAGCGCGATTGCTCCCAGCAAATTAGCGGTTCGAGCAAGAGACATTGTCTGAGAATATGCATCGTACATACGTGGTCAAACCGGTTCAGATGCTGTATGCCGCATGCATATTTGATCTTTCTGAACTTCTTTTAGGAATATCTGTTGGTATCAGCGGCTCACACTAATCGCAGCTCGACGATGTAAATCGTCGACTCCTCCGAACTTAACCCCCGTCTAATGAAGGAAAATACATCGGTATGAAAGCAAAATTGAACTTGCTTGTCTGTGCGACCATCGTCGCGACGCATTGGGAAGTCACCGCGAATGCGCAGGTTGGCTTCCAAGGCTCGAGCGTGTCCGGAGCCGTCTATACAATGACCAATGACGCCTCAGAAAACAGTATCCTCGTCTACAGTCGAAATTCGAATGGTGTACTTACCTTTCAGGGGCCGGTTTCGACTCACGGCAGAGGTTCCGGCGGAATCCTCGATCCACTTCAATCGCAGGGATCGCTGGTCCTGAGCCAAGACGGCTCGTTCCTGTTTGCTGCTAACCCAGGCAGCGGGACCATCACCACATTCCGGGTCGTCCCATCCGGTTTAGCGTTTGTCGGCGAAACCGACTCCGGCGGAGCGGAGCCAATCAGCATCGCCATCCACGACGATCTGCTCTACGTTCTGAATACGGCGAGTATCACGGGTTTCCGCATTCTGGGAGAAGGAAGGCTCAGTGAGATTCCGTCGTCCACTCGGTTTTTAGCAACAGTCGGGGGGAGAGATCTTGGCGCCTCCGACATCGGTTTCAGTCCAAACGGAAGCTTCATTGTTGTAACCGAAAGGAATGCTAACCAAATCGTGGTTTTTCCCGTCCAGGCTGACGGCACTACTGGCGCTGCGGTCCTGAACCCTTCGCACGGTAACACGCCATTTGCGTTAGCGTTTACGCCCGGTGAGGTTCTGCTGGTTGCCGAGGCCGCTGGCCTCCCAGGAGGCGGCACAGCCGAGTCCTCTTATTCGATTGTGGGCGGAACGCTCCAGCTCATCAGTGGATCTGTGCCGACGCAGGGCGCGGCGGCTTGCTGGAACGTCGTAACAAGGGATGGAAAGTTCAGCGTCGTGACGAATGCCGGTTCCAGCACCGAGGCTCTGTTCTCGGTGTCTCCGAGCGGACAGCTAAGCTTTGTTAGCAGCACCTCAGCCGGGCCAAACACGGCACCCCTGGATACGGCTTTAACCACGAACGGTCTATTCCTTTATACTTTGGATGGCGGAGCTGGATCAATCAGCGAGTTTCGCTTTGATGAAAGCAGTCAAACCTTGACTCTGCTCGGGCGGATCTCGGATGGCTTGACCGCAAACAGCGGGCTACAGGGCATCGCGGCTCATTGACCCGCCTGAAATCTGAACTAGGCCGCTCCAAGGGACCCGGCCGGCTTTGCCCGCCGGCCGGTCGGGGGCAACAGCAGGTCGCTCACGACATATTTCCATGAAATGCCTATCTCCTAACCGGGGGACTCGCGACCAATGAGGCGGGTCATCCTGACGGGCTCGAGACGGAAAATCCGGCCGTCGATAAGCCAAAAATCCGTTAGTACCGTGCAACTTTCACCAGATAATGATGCCAACCCAGCGCGCGAGCTGAGCGACAGACCGAAATTCAACGTGGTGATAATTTACGAAGACCGTGGCACCGGCAGACGGGCGAAGTATTTCTACGAGAACCTCGTTCACGAACTTAAAGGCAAATGCAGGTTCTCGCAATTTCAGAGATTGGGAATTCGGCTGCGCGAGTCGCAGCCCAGGCCGATTTCGTCATTCTTTCCTTACACGGCAAAGCTGGACTTCCGACCGAGATTCGAGAGTGGATTGAAACTTGGGCGCGGCTAATTGCCGATAGTAATGCCGCACTGATTGCGCTGGTCGACAAATTTCAAACGAGGGATGGCACGGCCGCTTGCACAGTGGCTTATCTACGCAATGTCGCCAAGCGAGCCGGGATCGACTTTTTTACTCACACTTTTTTTTGTCGGTCTACAAACTAGAAAGGATCCAAATATGGCTTTATTGACTTACGTCGCTCAAGCGAACCAAACCTCTCATTTTACGAGCACCCGCAACCAGCTCGGGATAGTGATTCTATTTTTTTGGCGGAGCATACGACGCAATGAGTTTGCTTAGATCCGCTTGGAGTTTCGCTAGACCGTTCTTGCCGAGGGCTTGCATCGCGGCTCTGTTGAGTTCCTCACGCACTTCCACGCAGGCTTTCCTTATGGCCACACCGCGTTTCGTCAGTCGGATCACTTTCGCCCGCGTGTCCGTTGCATCGGGGACCTGCTCGACATAGTCGCGTTCCTCCAGCAAGCGGATCAACTGGCTCATCGCTTGCTTTGTTACGCCGGTCCGCTGAGCCAAGACGGTCGAGCGCACGCCGGTCGCGTCGAGGAGAGGCATTACGGTGGTAAATGCGGGTGTGAAGTCCTCGAAGCCGCGCGCAGCGAGGCGAGCCATCATCGCTCCGAGTTGGACCCGGTAGGCTTGCATGATGATCGGCGCTATGTCGGAAGGCAAGGTTTCGTTAGACATGGAGATGTAGTCAAAGTCCTTGACTATCTGATGGTCAATATGCTTTACTAAAGGACTACCGAAAGTTTCGTACTTCTACCCTTCTTTCGAGACAATTTCTGCACCTTTCTAGCACTTTCGGCGGTCTAATTTTCTATCAGAACAAAAAGGAGTTCGCATGTCGCTACATGAAGAGTCGCGCGCACGCCGCCACAAAGCCAAGCAGATGCTCGGCGAGAAAGTCCGAATTCTCGATCGAGAGATCGAAGCTCTCAGTAGAGCGAGGATCGTCGAACGTTCGGCGCGAGTGGGCCAAGTCGCCCCAGAGTTCACCTTGCCGCACACTCATGGAAGCAAAGTCTCGCTCTCGAATTTGCTTCAAAGGGGCCCGGTGTTCAAACTGGACCTCGCCGACCGAAACGGCGAAGAGACCTGGGAGTTGCCGGTCTCTGGTACCTTCGTTATCGACACTCAGCGCATCATCCGCTTCGCCCACGTCGAACCCAACTTCATGACCGGTCGCGACGAACCGGAGGCCGTTCTAGAAGTGCTGCGGGAAGTGCAACTGTGCGTCTCGCAATGAGCCAGCTATTTTCGTTAGAGAGTCCTCGGAGTTGAGTTACTCAGATATCGTTCATCGGAGAAAACATGGATAAACTCGCAATATTGGCATTACTTGAAGCAAAAACTGGCAAGGAGCAGGAAGTTGAAGAGTTCTTAAAGTCGGCACTACCGCTGGCGCAGGCGGAAACCGGAACGACCAGCTGGTACGCGCTCAAAATGGGTGCGGCGAAGTTCGGCATTTTCGATACATTCGCCGATGCAAAGGGGCGCAATGCCCACCTTTCGGGTGAGATTGCCAAAGCCCTGTTCGCAAAGGCTGAGGATCTTTTCGCGAAACCGCCCATGATCGAACAGCCGGAAATTCTGGCCGCGAAAAGGTCCGGAGCCTAGAGAAGGCGGATTCGGCGACGCGAGTTTCTGGCAGAAACACGTTGGCAACTCGCCAAACCCGGAGAACATCCATCCTGATACCTGGGTTGACGAGTTTAATTTCAACCGGGGTAATCAGATATTCGAACGGACCCTGTTTTTCGACTATCAAGACATGTTGTTTTTGTCTACCACTGGTCGGTTCGCAGCACCGATGAGGTAGACGATGTAAGCTGATCGACTTGCACGAGCTAGCCGGCCAAAAGGATATCATTTTAACTCACCGCACTACCGTCGATCCGCCGTCACACTTTTGAAGTTTAATGGTGTTGTTCGCCGCCACCTTCTGCTGGAAACTCCGAAACGAATCCGCCCGAGCGCACTCTTCGCTGTCGGCGCCTACCCTGCTAGCGTTTCCAGCGTGAGAAATTCCTCTAAGCCAAGGGCAACCAACCCCGGACAAAAGAGACGGTATTAAAAACTGTCGTTTGAAATAATCTCTCGAAACCATCAAAGAAATCATGAACCACATCAACAGACTAAGATACATCCTGAACATAGGTGCCATCGTCGCCTCCATATCGCCGGTGACGGCGCAGGAAAAACGCAAGAGCCCCCATGAAACTGTCAGCAAGGTAATCGACGGAAATCGGGTTACGATAGTTTATGGGCGGCCTTACACCAAAGACCCAAATACCGGCCAAAACCGTAAGATTTGGGGCGAACTAGTCCCTTACGGCGAAGTCTGGCGCACCGGAGCTGATGAAGCCACACTCTTAATTACGCAGAAGCCCATTATGATTTGCGGGAGCACGATTCCGGCGGGCGCTTACACTTTATGGACGTTGCCGAACGAAGTTGGGACAACTAAGCTGATCATCAATAAACAGATTGGCCAATTTGGAATTGGTCCCGGATCGTATGACCCGGAACAAGACCTTGTGCGCATTGATCTGAAGAAGGAAGCTTTTGATGCGCCGGTAGACCAATTCACGATAGCCATTTCAAAAAACCCCTCCGGTGGCGGCGTACTGAAAATGATGTGGGAGAGCACAGCGTTCTCAACACCGTTCACCGTACAGAAATAGTCAGGCTATACCAATTTGGCGGTATAATTTCTTACTGCAAATGCGTCGCGGGGCGGCAAACAAACCCCATTCGCCTACATTGTGTATAGCAAGTGGGGTTTAGTGGCGCAGACACTCGCCCTGCATTTATCTGCAATTCACATCCCTCGCAGTTTCTTCCTGAAACGAAACAAGACCTGAACCTGTAGTAATGAATTCGGTAGTTTCAATAAGACTCAGAGCACGACGACTGCGGGTTAGTTTAGTCTGTGGAGTTGCCGTTCTCAGTGGTTCAATCATGACATTGGCGGAACCGATTCCGGCACCGGAGATTTTACAGCAACTGCATCGCTTCCGTGAAATGGGCAGCGTGCTCTACATTGCAGCGCATCCCGACGATGAAAATACAGAATTGATTACCTGTTTCGCCCGAGGGCGAAATTACCGCACTGCCTATCTTTCGCTCACGCGCGGCGATGGCGGTCAAAATATGCTTGGTCCTGAATTCGGCAATGATTTGGGCGTAATTCGCACACAGGAGTTGCTTGCCGCTCGACGTATCGATGGGGGTCGACAATTCTTTTCGCGGGCAATTGATTTCGGTTTTTCCAAGGACTATCGCGAGACCTTAAGAATTTGGGACCGGCAACAGGTATTGAGCGACGTGGTGCGAGTTATCCGCGAGTTTCGACCAGACGTCCTCATCACCCGTTTTTCTCCCATCCCCGGCCGCACGCACGGACACCATACGGCGTCGACGGTGCTAGCTCTGGAAGCTTTCAAACTCGCTGGCGATCCGCAAGCTTTTCCGGAACAGCGACTAAAACCGTGGCAACCAAAACGTATTCTCTGGAATGAATCCATCTATCAGCTCGATGATATAGGTCGAGCCCAACAAGTGCGCATTGATATCGATGGCCACGATCCGGTTTCTGGGGAACGGTTCGTTGACATTGCCGGGCGCAGCCGTTCGATGCACAAGTCTCAAGGCTTCGGTAATTTCACCATTCCAGGTAGAAGCGGCCTGAGATTTGAAATCTTTCAACTTCCCGATGGTGCGCCGATGACGAAAGATGTGCTTGATGGTGTGGACACCACTTGGAGCCGCGTCCCCGGTGGCGCTAAAATCGGAAAGTTGGCGGACGAAATCATTGCTCAATTCGATTCACAGAATCCTGCCGCAAGCGTACCCGAGTTATTGAAGTTGCGGTACGAACTGACTGCGTTGTCGGTGGACGATCCTGTCGTCGTTGAAAAACGGGCACAGCTTGACCGTATTCTGCAAGTATGTCTCGGTCTGGAAGTACAAACTACCATTGAACGGGCCGAAGTTGTGCCGGGCGAAAAAATGCAACTTCATCACTTGGTAGTTATTCACTCCAGCATTCCGGTTCGTTGGATCGCGGTACGTTATCCCGCTATCAAAAATGAAATCGACCAAGAAGTCGTGCTTCCGGCGAACCGATCCAGGTCGTTGGATTCAACCCAAACGCTACCTGTCGACACGCCGTTGAGCCAACCCTATTGGCTCAGGGAAGAGGGCACCGAGGGATTGTCCCGGGTTGGTGATCCTTCATTGATCGGTCGTCCAGAGAATCCGCCCGCGTTTCCCGTCGAATGGGTTTTTCAAATTTCCGGCCAAACACTGGTAATTCCTGATGAGGCGGTACCAGTGACCACGAATTCTGCCAATAGCCAAATTCGTGGTCGTCTGGAGGTGATTCCGCCCGTCTCGCTCGCTTTTGTTTCCGACATTGCGCTGTTAGCTCCGGGAACATCCCATCCGGTTGCAGTCGAAATAGTTGCGTCACGCGCCGATTCGACCGGCATATTGCGATTGGAAGCGCCCCATGGCTGGAGTGTGTCGCCAGCACAGCAATCGTTTCATCTGGTAACCGTCGGTGAGCGGGAGCAGTTTGAATTCACTATCACTGCACCGCCCGAATCTGCCGCGGCGAAAATAATTGCCACCGCGGAAATCGGCGGAGTGCGTTATCGCAACCAGCGCGTGGAAATCAACTACCCGCACATCCCGCCGCGATTGCTTCAGCCGCTGGCGAGTCTGAAGGCCGTCAGTCTCGACCTTGCGACGCGCGGTCATACGGTTGGCTATCTGTCGGGTGCTGGCGACAGCGTGGCGGAAAACCTGAAACAAATGGGTTATTCGGTTAAAATGTTGGACGGCAAGAATCTCACGCCTGACCAATTGAGCAAGCTCGACGCCATGGTGATCGGTGTTCGGGCGTTCAATGTTCGAAGCGACATTGCGTCACAATTACCGGTGCTCTTCGCCTATGTCGAAAACGGCGGCACGATCGTCGCCCAATACAACCGGCCGGACGGCCTCAAAACGAAAACGCTGGCCCCATTTGAATTGCATCTGTCGGGCGGTCGCGTCACGGACGAGAAGGCAGCAGTCACTTTCTTAACCCCGGACCATCCGGTGTTGAACACGCCAAACAAGATCACCAGCGCGGATTTTGACGCCTGGGTGCAGGAGCGGGGAATTTATTTTCCAAACCAATGGGACGAACACTTCACGCCGATTCTTGCATTCAATGATCCCGGCGAGTCGCCGCTCAAAGGCGGACTGCTGGTCGCGCAATACGGCAAAGGCTATTTCGTGTATACTGGACTCGTGTTCTTTCGGGAACTTCCCGCCGGCGGATTTCGATCGGAAAATGAAACGGTCTGCCGCTGTCAAATCAGTTCCACCTGAAGCCGATGGGACCGGCCTGCCGTGGTTGCGCACCTGGAGGGGAGTTTATCTTGTCGTGATAATCAACTTCGTTGTTTGGGTCATCTTGCTTGTCGCCTTGACCGATTGCTGTTCATGAGCGCCTTGGATTTCGTGGTTCTCATCGGCTCCATGCTCGGCATTGCCATTTATGGCATCTGGCGCACGCGGGGTAGGAGCGAACTGAATACGTACCTGAAGGGCGATCGCAAGACAGCGTGGTTTGCCATTGGTCTTTCTGTCATGGCCACTCAAGCCAGTGCCATTACGTTTTTGTCCACACCTGGGCAGGGATACCTGGGCGGACTAGGATTCGTGCAGATTTATTTTGGACTGCCAATTGCGTTGATCATCATTGCCGCCGTTTTCCTGCCGGTTTTCAGACGGCTTAATATCTATACCGCCTACGAATTTCTCGGATGGCGTTTCGATACGAAGACCCGCCTGCTGGGGGCGATGTTGTTTCTTCTGCAACGCGGACTGGGCGCAGGTCTGACCATTTACGCGCCCTCCATTGTTCTCGCAACTATCTTTGGCTGGCCACTGAACTTGACGATTATCAGCAGCGGATTGCTAGTTATTATTTATACCGTGATCGGGGGTAGCGCAGCGGTAACTTTAACCCAAAAATATCAAATGGCTATCATCTTCGCGGGTATGGTCACCGCCTTTTGCTTGGTGGTGGAGAGGCTGCCCGCCGGACTAACTTTCACTGACACCTTTGCGCTGGCGGGTGGATTTCAGAAGCTCAATGCGGTGAGTTTTTCAACGAATGTTCACGAGCGCTATACATTTTGGTCAGGATTACTCGGCGGAACGTTCTTGATGCTGGCCTACTTCGGCACGGATCAATCCCAAGTTCAGCGCTACCTTTCAGGCGCTTCACTGCGTGAGGGCCGGCTCGGTCTGATGTTTAACGCGGTATGCAAAATCCCGATGCAGTTCTGCATCTTGCTGCTCGGCGTGTTTATTTTTGTTTTTTATCAATTTGAACAACCGCCCTTGTTTTTCAATACGACTTTCAGCCAGTATCTCGCGGACCATGACTCTGATCAAGAGTTGCACGCGTATGAAATGGATTTCGATTCGATGCACAGCCAAACAAACCGGCGCCTCGAAGACTGGTTAAAAGCAAGACACAATGGTGATCGAGCGGCCGCGACTGCCGCATTCGCCTCGGCTCTGACCGCGCATCAACGCGGTGAGAAAATCCGCGAGGGCGCTGCGAAGCTATTGTCGGCGGCAAATCCAGGCACCACGGCGAATGATGCCGATTATGTGTTTATCACTTTTATCCTTCAACAACTGCCGCACGGTGTCATTGGTCTGCTCGTGGCGGCCTTTTTCGCGGCCGCGTTGTCGTCGAAGGCGGCTGAACTCAACGCGCTCGGTTCCAGCACGACCGTTGATTTTTACCGACAAATCATCAAGCGCAATGCAACCGACACCCACTGCCTGACAGCCTCGAAATGGTTCACCGCATTTTGGGGGATGTTCGCGATTGCCTTCGCCCTTTATGCTCACCTCGCCGAGAATTTGATCCAGGCGGTGAACATTCTCGGATCCATCTTTTATGGCGTGATGCTCGGTCTTTTTGTCATCGCATTTTTCATACGGCGCGTTGGCGGTACGGCGGTTTTCTGGTCCGCACTGGTATCGCAAATACTCGTGTTTGTTCTCTACTTCACTCTTCCGATTTCCTACCTCTGGTATCCGCTGATCGGTTGCGCGGCGTGTGTCATTCTAAGCATCATTCTGCAAACCTTTATAAACCACGCTGGCAAAACAGATAAAAGCCGCACGCCATGACGGCCCCTATCATTTGCTTCGGCCAGCAACCCTGCGGGTTTTTCCCGAAGCGCTTTCTATTCGCAAAAATCCGGACCGCGCTGCGGCTGCAAAGCGAAATCGGTGGTGAGATTGTTTTCTTCTTCCACGACAGCGATCACGATCCGCGCGAAACGCGAACGGTTCTGCGCGACCGTAAAACCAATGAGCCCACGCAATTTAACTTCGCCTTTAAGAATAGTATTCAGCGCAAATTTTCGCCGCTCTATCTCAAAGAGATTGCCGAAGGCTGGCGGGATAAAACCGGACGGCAATTGCCAAATTATGTCAGTAAGCGTTTGGTCGAAGTTTTCCAAATATCTTCTGCCCCCAATGTTGCTGACTTCTGTCTGGAGATCTATTGGCAGATGGGATTGCTCGTTGATATTCGGGTGGTGCGTTCGAGTGCCCCGGATTTTCGTGCCGCGGCTTGCAACGTCCCGGACTTTTTTGTGGATGTTCCACACGAAGATGAAATTGTCCGTGCCCGTTTTATCGGCGACGCTTTGAAACTGCACGAAGGGGGAGAGTCATTCGTGACGCTGCCGCCGACTGTGTTCACCAAGAAGCAAATCAGCCCGACGCGCGACACGCGTTTTCGCTGGATGCAGTCTGTGGTGAATTGCAGCCACTATATCTGTGGTGCGAGCGAAAAAGATTATCTTCGCCCGGAGAAAACTCCGGAAGTCAATTTTATCAACCGTGACCCCATTGACCGGTCCGATGAAGCCTACACTGAATTCGAATGAACTTGGGCCATTGTTGGCCTTCGGCGCGCATCCCGATGATATTGAGTTCGGCTGCGGTGGTGTCATCGCGAACGAAACCCGTGCCGGACGCAAAGCGCATTTTGTTGTTTGCTCGCGCGGCGAAGCTGGATCTCATGGTACGCCCAAACAACGGGTTACTGAAGCGAAAAAATCCGCACGGCTGCTAGGTGCCACAATTGAATTCATTACGCTTGAAGGTGATGCTCATTTGGAACTTCGCGCGGCTCACGCAACGAGATTAGCGGAGATTATCCGCCGCGTTGGCCCCGGCACACTGCTTGCCCCGAGTCTGGTTGAAAATCAGCATCCCGATCACGGACGTCTGGGAAAACTGGTGCGCGATGCCGCCAGGTTGGCTCGCTTCGGCGGCTTGAAAGTACTGCGCCGCTTGCCACCGCATACCATTAAACAATTATTTTTCTACGCGGTGACACCTGAAGCTGAACCATCCAATATCACTCCTATATTAATTGATATTTCTGCGCCGGAACTTGTTACCGTGTGGACGGCCGCGATGAAAGCCCATGCAACCCAAGTTTCCAGTCGCAATTATATTGAGTTGCAACTCGCTCGCGCCCGCTTGCTCGGCGCGCGCACCGGAGTTGATCATGCCATCGCTCTTTTCCCCAACGAACCACTGCTGTTCGGATCCCTGGCGGAGGCGGGCATCAGCGCGCGAGGATTTTGATGTGGATTCACAGCGTCGATTAAAGATTGGGATTACTTGTTACCCTTCCATTGGTGGAAGCGGTATTCTGGCTTCGGCGCTCGGGGAAGAATTGGCGCGCCGCGGACACGAGGTCCATTTCATTAGCTACGAGCGTCCGTTCCGAATGCCCGTGAATGCGCCGCGACTTTTTTTCCATCCGGTGGTGATCAACGATTACGGGTTGTTCAAGTATCCCGATTATACATTACCGCTATCGGTGAAAATGGCGGAAGTGAGCCGCGACTATCAACTCGACATTCTTCATGTTCACTACGCCGTGCCCCATGCCACCGCGGCGATTCTCGCGCGTTCAATGTTGCCGCCCGAGCGACAACCGCGCGTCGTTACCACGTTACATGGCACCGACACCACGTTGCTCGGTTACGATCGCGGTTACGGCCCGGCCATCCGCCATGCGCTCACTTGCTCGGACGCGGTTACGACCGTTTCGGAGTTTTTGAAACAGGAGAGCCAGAGGGTACATGGCTTTGCAGGCCACATGGAAGTCATCCATAACTTTTTTGAGCCACGTGCACCGCAGCGTTCGCGTGAGGAAATGCGACATGATCTCGGTTTGCGAGACGAAGTAATGTTGCTTCATTGTTCAAATCTGCGACCGCTAAAGCGCATTGATTTGCTGCTCGAGACGGTAGCGCTCATCCGTCCGCGTGAATCGTTCAAGCTCGTCATTCTTGCCGGCGGTGATTTTTCCCCGTTTGCTGGTGACGTGGGCCGGCTGGGATTGACGGACCGGGTGATCGTGCGGGAAAACGTCAGGAACATGGAAGATTACCTGCAAGCTGCTGACGTGGGGTTATTCACGTCTGAAACGGAAAGCTTCTGTTTGAGCATTCTTGAAGCGATGTATTTTGCCTGCCCCAGTGTTGCACCACAGGTTGGGGGAATCCCTGAAGTGGTTCAGGATAAAATAACCGGACTGCTTACCCCATTTGGTGATTCTGAAAAAATGGCTCGCGCGGCCGAGAATTTAATTCACGATGCAACCCTGCGTGCCATACTTGGCCGAGCTGCTCAAGCGCGCGCCCATGATGAATTCTCCGGTAGGGTTATTGTGCCACGCTATGAAGCACTTTACCGTCGTGTCTGTGGCATGTTCAAGTTCAACGTCTGATCAATGTCGTTTGTTGGCGAAGAGGTGAGCTGGCGAGGTCGGCGACCCCGCCGTAAACGAGCAAGTTTTTCCTCTCACTGATCTCCCTTGCTTAGCGGTCGCCTAGGAAGTGTAGGATCGCGTAGTTGAAAAGTTCAGGGTCCTGCAGGAAGGCGAAATCGCTTACGTTTGGGGGATCAGCATTCCGGCGCGTGGAATCGTTGAAGCGAAGCTTTCGCT
>WNFJ01537047.1_pt1 | contig 13185 bp, 9 predicted proteins | sample 5400461 | NCBI WGS metagenome assembly WNFJ01 (sample SAMN13153349, study PRJNA577476) | soil metagenome | isolation source: 115 cm saprolite on Douglas fir-dominated hillslope | place: USA:California | collected 2013-09-17 | reverse complement strand
AGCTACGGCGCCAAGGCGGAGCACTATCCCGTCGTTGGCGCCGCGTTGCTGTGGACCTTGGAAAAGGGCCTAGGCGATGCCTGGACGCCCGAGGTCGCGGATGCCTGGACGGCGGCTTACGGGACGCTGTCCGGCTTCATGATCTCCGAGGCTTATGGCCGCCCTGAAGCCGCCGAATAAGGATACGCCGTGAGCGAACCGCTGGTTGTCGTCGGCAACGGCATGGCCGCTGCGCGTCTGGTCGACGAACTGACGAAAATAGCGCAAGGGCGCTATGCGATCGCCGTGATCGGCGACGAGCCGCGTTTGGCTTACAACCGCGTACTGCTCTCGTCGGTATTGGCGGGCGAGACCGCGTCGCATGAGCTCGAGCTCAAGCCGGCCGCGTGGTGGCGCGACCGTGGCGTGACCCTGAAATATGGCTGCGTCGCCACCGAGATCGATGTCGGCCGCCGCGAGCTCAAGATCGCCAATGAAGAGAGCATCGCGTTTTCCAGGCTCGTCCTTGCGACCGGCTCGTCGCCGCTGCGGCTCAATGTGCCCGGCGCCGATCTGGCCTGTGTGCATACCTTTCGTGACACCCGCGATGTCGATCTGTTGCTGACGCTCGCCGCGCAGAAGAAGCGTGTCGTGGTGGTCGGCGGCGGATTGCTCGGGCTGGAAGCAGCCTACGGCCTCGCCAAGGCGGGCGCGCCCGTCACCTTGGTCCATCTGATGGACCGGCTGATGGAGCGCCAGCTCGATGCGCCGGCGGCGGAACTATTAAAATCGCTGGTCGAACGCAAGGGCATAAAAATCCTGCTCAATGCCAACACCGCGCGTATTCACGGCGAGACACGCGTCGAAGGCGTCGAACTGACCGATGGACGCCGGATCGACGCCGACGCGGTGATCTTCGCGGCGGGTATCCGGCCGACTATCGCGCTGGCCAAGGACGCCGGCATTCCCGTCAATCGCGGCATCGTCGTCGACGATCATCTCGCGACCGGCGCGCCTGACATCTTCGCGCTCGGCGAATGCGCCGAACATCGCGGCATCTGTTACGGCCTGGTCGAACCGGCCTACGAGCAGGCGGGCGTCCTGGCGCAACATCTCGCGGGCAGGATGACTGCGTATCAAGGCAGCGTCGTTGCCACTAATCTGAAGGTTTCGGGCGTCAGCGTGTTTTCGGCGGGCGACTTTTTGGGCGCGGATGGAACCGAGGCCATCGTGCTGAACGATTTCAGGCATGGAACTTACAAAAAGCTGGTGATATCGGACGGCCGCTTGAGCGGCGCGGTTCTAGTCGGCGATGTCGGCGACGCGCTGTGGTATCTTGAATTGATCCGCGGCCGCGAGTCGATCGCAAGGATCCGCAAGCACATGATGTTCGGCCGCTCGCTCGCTTTCCGATCGGAGGCGGCGTGACCCGATTATTCCGATGACAACGGTCGATCCCGCGCTTCGCGCCACGCGCACCACCTGTCCCTATTGCGGCGTCGGCTGCGGTGTCTTGGCGACGGCCGACAGCAATGGCGGTGCGGCGATATCAGGCGATCCCGAGCACCCCGCCAATTTTGGACGGCTGTGCTCGAAAGGCTCGGCGCTCGGCGAAACGCTCGGCCTCGAGGACCGCTTGCTCTATCCGAAGATCCGCATCAGCAAGGGCACCATGGAGCGGATAGCCTGGAGCGATGCGCTCAACCATGTCGCGCATCGCCTGGCGCATATCATCAAACGTGACGGCCCCGGCGCGGTGGCGTTCTATCTCTCGGGGCAATTGCTGACCGAGGATTATTACGTCGCCAACAAGCTGATGAAGGGATTCATCGGCAGCGCCAATGTCGATACCAATTCGCGCCTGTGCATGTCCTCCACCGTCGCCGGTCACCGCCGCGGATTCGGCGCCGACACCGTGCCCGGCTGTTATGAGGATCTCGATCAGGCCGACCTCTTGGTGCTGGTCGGCTCCAACGCTGCATGGTGCCACCCGGTTCTGTTCCAACGCATGCTCGCCAACAAACTCGAGCGGGGCGCGCGCATTGTCGTGATCGATCCGCGCCGGACCGATACCGCTGGCGATGCAGACCTGTTTCTGGGATTGAAGCCCGGCACGGATACCGCGCTGTTCTCTGGGCTACTCGTGCATCTCGCTGAGGCCGGCGCGCTCGATTCCGATTATATCGAACGTCACACCTCCGGCTTCGACGAAGCGCTGGCGCGGGCGCGGAACATCGCCGGCAGCACTGGCGCGACCGCGCTCGCGACTGGCCTGTCCGAGCAGGATGTCGCTGAATTCTTCCAGATGTTCAAAAATACGCCACGCGTGGTGACGCTGTTCTCGCAAGGCGTCAATCAGTCGGCGCAGGGCACCGACAAGGTCAATGCCATCCTCAACTGCCACCTCGCCACCGGGCGGATCGGCAAGCCGGGCGCGTCGCCGTTTTCGCTGACCGGGCAGCCCAATGCGATGGGTGGGCGCGAGGTCGGCGGGCTCGCCAATCAGCTCGCCGCCCACATGGCGTTCACGCCGCCGGACATCGATCGCGTGCGGCGATTCTGGAAGGCGCCGCGCATCGCCACCCATGAGGGGCTGAAAGCGGTCCAGATGTTCGAGGCGATCGCCAAGGGCGAGATCAAGGCGTTGTGGGTGATGGGCACCAATCCGGCGGTGTCGTTGCCGGACGCCGACACCGCGCGCGCCGCACTGAAGAAACTCGAGCTGTTCGTGGTGTCGGAGAATGTGCTCTCCAACGATACCGTCAATGCGGGCGTGCATGTGCTGCTGCCGGCGCAGGCCTGGGGCGAAAAATCAGGCACCGTGACCAATTCCGAACGGCGCATTTCGCGGCAGCGTGCGTTCCTCAACCCGCCCGGGGAGACCAAACCGGATTGGTGGATCGTCGGCGAAGTCGCAAAGCGTCTCGGTTTTGGCGCGGCCTTTGATTTCAAATCAGCGGCGGACGTGTTCCGCGAACACGCCGCGCTCTCGGCGTTCGAGAATAATGGCGGCCGCGATTTCGATATCGGCGCGTTGACGTCGCTATCGGATGAGGCATTCGATGAGCTGACACCGGTACTCTGGCCGATCCGCGCCGGCGATAGCGAGCCGCAGCAGCGGTTTTTCGCCGATGGCGGATACTTTGCAAACGACCACAAAGCGCGCTTCATCGCGCCGGAGATTCCCGCGCTGCGAACCGAGACCACCGCCGGGCGGCCGCTGCGGCTGAACACCGGCCGCATCCGGGATCAATGGCACACCATGACGCGCAGCGGCAGCAGTCCGCGATTGGGTCAGCATTTGCCGGAGCCGTTCGTCGAGATTCATCCCGACGACGCCATCAGATATGGCGTCGCCGATGACAGTTTTGCGCGTGTCGTGACCGATTACGGACAGTGCACGCTGAAAGTCGCGGTCAGCGAGCGGCAGCAGCGCGGCATGCTGTTTGTGCCGATCCATTGGAGCGAACAAACCGCCTCAGCCGCGCGGATCGGCGCGCTGGTGGCACCCATCACCGATCCGTTTTCCGGCCAGCCCGAGAACAAGGCGACGCCGGCCTCGATCGTGCCGTACGAATACGTCTTCCGCGGTTTTGCGCTGTCCCGGCTGCCGCTGCAATTGCCTCCGCAAGTCTGGTGGGCGCGGGTGACGGTGACGGGCGGCTACGGCTATTTGTTCGCCGACAATGCCGATCTCGCGCGATGGCAAACCTGGCTGCGCTCGGCGACCGGCGGCGATCTCGCCGAATACAAGGATTTTGGCGGTGGCGTCTATCGCGCGGCATCGTTCACCGGAGATCGCATCGCGACATGCTTGTTCGTCGGCCCGGCGCGGGATGCGGGCGATTGGGATGTGGTGAAAAACCTGTTCGCGGCCGACGCGCTCAGCGACGATCAGCGCCGGACGTTGCTGTCGGGCAAATCGATGGACGGTCTGGCGAGCACAGGTCCGATCGTCTGCGCCTGTTTTGGGGTCGGCCGGACCACGATTTGCGATGCGATCGCGGCCGGCGCGCGCTCGGCAGCCGAAATCGGCGCGCAGTTGAAGGCCGGTACCAATTGCGGCTCGTGCATTCCGGAATTGAAACGGCTGGTCTCGCAGGCAGATACGGTTGATTCCGAACAACGTCAATTGGCACGCGTGGCGAACTAGCTAAACCGCATTAACTGCCGCCATGTACGATGAAGAGACGTACCCATGGAATTAGGACGTACTCACAAATCGAGCCGATTGCTGCGGCTTGCTCGATGTCCGCTATGCGCCGATAGCGACCAAATTCCGCAGCGCAGCGAAATGACGCGATGTGCCATGAACGGACATTACCAAATGCCTCGGCGAGCCCAACCTTGCTTGCGCAACTGTATTTCTAATTTAAGATACGTCGCGCCACGGAAGGCCGACTGCGGCTGAACACCGGACTTGTCAGAATCGGTCCGAGTTCGTTAGAGACTCGAATTTTGCTCCGCGAACTTCCGATTCCAACTCAACCCAGCAGGATGCCGGCAGATTTTGCGAGCGTCGAGCAATGTGATCGATCTCCACTGTTCTCGTCACTTTCCTTTAGACTTGACAAAAGCGGTCATGAACATGTCCCAGAATTCCGGGAACTTCATCCCGGCACGTCGGGCCTTTGGATCGCGCGCCACGCGTGGCCCCCAGCGCCCGGAATAGCCCGAAAACCCCTGAATACCAGGCCACCATACCTGCCGAACGAGATCATCAGCACTGACGCGGTCGACAAGCATCGAATAGCGGCGACCGTCGATTTTGGTCTCCAGTCGCGCCTCGTCTGTGAGCGAGAATTGCCACGCGGATTTCTTCGTAGTCGCGCCGTTCGGCGGGTCGACGCCGGCCGGATGAATAATCATGCCGAAATATCCTGGCGCGTCGCGCTGGGGTGGATGATCGAGCTGGTCCGGCGTGCGCGTACCTGGGGAATCAAATCCACCGCCGCCGCCGGCAATCCATTCGATTCCAGCCCAGAGCAGATTAACAATGGCTTTGGCCCATACTACCGCGGGATCTGCAACCCACGGGCGGGCGTTTGCATCTGACTCGCTTTGCAGATCATCCAGGCTCTTGCCAAGCAGTTCGGTCGCTCCACAGAACTGCCCGGCCGCATCGTCCGGCGCAAAGAATGGCACCGCTTCACCCAGGAAGCTTTCTTTCAAATAGAGCCCGTGCGTGCCTTTGGCGACGAACAAGCGCGTATGAATGCCTTGTTGCTTTGCGGGACCGCGATTCTGCGGCACGGTCTGGACCTTCAAATCAAAATCGAAAACGCGCATGCCAAGGCGCCGTTCGCCACCAAGAAAGCCGATGTCACCGACGTTGCGTGAGGTCAGGCCGATCGTAACTGGAATCCATTTTTGGGGCGCTGGCCCACCGCCGATTGGGGTGTCCGTTGATTGGTTTCTCAAAAGAAGCGCAATGCACGCCCATTCGCCGGCAAAGCTGCCGAACTTGTCAGAGTCGGCCACATCTGCACAATCGACCAGTCCTTCATCATGTCCGGGGAAGAACAAATAGTAGCAGAGCAGAAGTGGCTCCCCGAGTTCTGGCTCCAGCAGAGTCGGAAAGAACTCCCGAAAATTCGCCGGAGCGCCAGAGCCCATCATTAACAGCCGCAAGCGCGACACGTCGAACACCTCGGCGTGATACCAGAATCGGCTGCCATTGAGCAAAGAGTCGCCGTCTATCGCCGAGGCGGAATTGTACAGCTTCTCAAGCTGGTCGAGATTGGCGAAATGGTTTTGGCTTTTCACGGAAACCGCGGGCCCATCGGTCCAGCCCGTCAACTCCAGGAAGCCGTCATCGGGCCCGCCGGAATACAAGAATGGAAAAGAGCCACCTTGCAATGTCCCGAGGAAGATTCCGGCTTCATCGGGTCGTCCCGAGACCTGCCGATATTGGATGATTGGCGCGGGGAAAGATCCCGGACCACTTTTGCGCCACGACGAATTCTGATCGAACGGATCTACGGCATTCCACAGCGCACAACGTTCCAGATAGCGCTTGCAGTCTGATGGAAAGAAGCGCTCGCCATCGGCGAAATACAGGATCGGCTCGAAAGCACGGATGAGGTCGCTGACATCGATGGTCATCTGGTTCCCCTCAGGCCGACGTTGCGCGTTTGGACGAGCGGCCTCGTGATGGGCGCGCAGGTTCGGTACCGCAGCCGCACTCCTCGTCAAGCAGTCCTATAAGCGCCATAGCTTGCGGATCGCAATCGATGTCAGCGAGTTCGCGCTCTATGAGTTTCCAGCATTCAGACTGTTTGAGCGCCAGGAAGGCATCGTCGCCCCCCGGCGCAATCCCGACGAGCTTCAGCCAGGCGCACCAGTCGGCGATCAGCGTGCGCATCTCCGGTCCCGCGAGATTCCCCTCGCGCCACAATTGCGCATAGCGCTCGCGCACGTCATCGAAGCGCTGTCTGGTCTCGGGACCCTGAGCAGTAACAGTTCGAAGCCACCGCTCGAGTGCCGCATCTATTCCGTCGATCAGCTTCCTGGCGCAATCGGGATATTTGATAAAGGCTGCACGCATGCTTTGCGCGTACCGCGCCCAGCAATCCGCTGTCGCTTTATCGAAAGGCCGGTTCAGGAACGCCCGCTGTATTGATCTGGGATCAAGGCGCCAAACCTGGATCTCGTCGACGTCGCCATTAAAGGGCTCCTGCCCCAAAAGCGCGTTGCCAATGCGGATACCGTTCGTTCCGACGCTCGGCACGGCACATAGCACGCTGCGCGGCCAGGTCACGGCTTCGCCGTCGACGAAGAACTGCATCTGCGTCAACCCGTCATGAATGAGAAGCAGCCGAACCCACTTGTTGACCGGCAAACGATAACCCGGAAAGGTAATGCCGTCCTTGTACGTGCCGATGAGGCCAGCCTCGAGTTCCGGAGGAATTGATGGGTCGACCCGGAATGTGGCGAACAAATTTCCGCCGCTGGCGAAAATCTTGAACGAGTCGTGCGCCTCGATCAGAGTTTGCCGCTGAGAAGAGATGGTGCTGACCCGGACGATGCACTCGACGCGCACCCCTGCCAGAGGTTTCCAGCCGGGATTGGTCTCGATTTGGACGAAGCTGCCCAAAGCAAAATGCAACGCGCCTGAGCCTGGCGAGGCGCCATCGGGAAGGACATCCGCCGAAGGGACGTTAACAACCCCGTGACTGTCGTAGAAGGAAAGGTCTGTGGCAAGTCCGTGCCACTTATAGGTTTGATGGCAAATCAGTTCCCACAAAATCGCCTCCAAATCGCGCAACAAGAGGATGAGGATGACTTTTGGCATCCAGGAAGCAAGATTGCTTAGACACTGGATCGGAGGAAAACAGCGCCTTGCAAGAAAGCGCAAAGATTGCTTCGGGTCAACTAGTGGGCTCTAAAGCTTCTCCGAACATTTGAATCAAACTATGCGCACGGGAGTGACTGCTCGATTTAGGTTGGCCGCTCGGATTGCTCGGCAGTATCGACATTTCCGCGTCACGACCGCTTCACTCCAACAAACGGACATTCATGGGTCCGCCAGCTACGCCCGTTTTTGCCATGAACGGACATAGCGCCTTATTCGATCACCTCATCGGCGAGCGCCAAGAGTGTTGGTGATACGTCAAGTGCCAGCGCCTTGGCGGTTTTGAGGTTGATCAAAGCCGTTCATTTGGACCAAGTCAGCCGGCGAAATTCTGGAAAAAGTCGCCCGTGCGAAACAAGCGGTAGAGTCACAACACTAGGAGCGGGGGTGTGCTATGGTTCTTAGGAGGGCGACAAGAGCTGTCGTCTCCAGGGTAGCGGGAGCCCGGATGTCCACGCGACCTCAAGAGTCGGCTCATAATGACGCGCGCTGGCAGAAACTTCTAACCGAGGGCCATCGGCCACTTCGGATTGCTCACCTGTTGTTCCGCCACCTGCCCAGCCCGCCGCGATGCAAGGTCTGTTACAACCCATTCGGCGGGATTGGCGGTAAGCTGGTGGGTCTCGCAGGGTTCTCGCGTTCTCGCAAGAATCCTAATCTCTGCGCGCGTTGCTGCGACATTCTCCCGCCGGGCGGAGCCGAAATTGACATCGCGGTGCTCTTCGCCGATGTGCGCGGGTCCACCGCCCTGGGCGAGCACCTTGAGCCCAGTGCCTACGCCGCCCTGATGAATCGGTTTTACCGTGCCGCTACCGAAGTACTAGTCCGCCATGATGCAATAATAGATAAGTTGATTGGCGACGCCGTGATGGCGCTGTTCATTCCGGGAATCTGCGGCCCCCAATATCGCCGGCGCGCCGTGGAGGCTGCGCTGGCGCTGCTAGATACCATCGGACCTGGACGTTCGGATGCGCCGCATCTGCCGATTGGAGCGGCCGTGAACTCAGGCCTCACCTACGTGGGCAATGTCGGCAGCGAAGGTGTGGTCGACTTCACTGCGCTCGGCGATACGGTCAACACCACAGCGCATCTCGCGTCGAGCGCCGCAGCGGGCGAAGTGCTGCTGAGCGAAACAGTTTACGCTGCCGTTGCCGAGCGATTTCCCAGTCTGGAACGCCGCACTCTAACATTGCGCAGCAAAGGGGCCGCGGTCGCAGTGCGCGTCGCGCGCCTGCGCTAGTACCAACTTTCGTTGAAGCGTGATTCGTGATTCAACATTGGGATGATACCCAATGCAGTGGAAGTCCGGCTGAGCCCGGAAGATCGCGCGGTGCTTGAAGCTCGGCTTCGTGCTCCGACGGCGGAACAACGGCAAGTGTTTCGTGCGCGGGTCGTGCTGTTGGCGGCCGATGGGTGCTCGACACGGACCAAGTCAGCCGGCGAAATTCTGGAAAAAGTCGCCCGTGCGAAACAAGCGTTAGAGTCGCAACACTAGCTTGCTTCTTTATCGTCGTCGAGCCCAAGACCTGCCAATCCGGCATTGCGCAATCGGACTAGGTCGCGCTCGCCGTTCTTGGCTGAATCAATGATGCGCTTGGCAATTATCTCGTAAACGATTGCTGGTTGTCCCTTATCGTGAAGCTCTTTGCAGGCGGTGTCGAATGCCTCACCGATGATTTGGGTCACCCGGTCGTCAAAAACGATTCCGGCCTTTCGAATAAACGGCAAAATCGCTGACAAACTAACTTCCCCCATGCGCTTCAAAGTGGCTGCGAAGTACAGCCCAGTGAGCAATATTGCACGCACAGGCTCACCACTGATAGGGGCACCCGAGACTTTTGCTGCGCTGCTTGCCACACCCGATGTCCGAGATGGGTCAAACGCGACCGGGGCGAGCCAGCAGCAAGTATGGCCACGTCCGTTATGCCCCGAAAGCGGAAGTAATGTCAGAGCATTAGCGGCTCCACCACGGGCCGTTGCGGGTTGATGGTGCTCCATCCGGCTACATGAAATTACTACCCGCCCTTGACTGCTCCCGCCGTCAAGCCCGCCACGATCTGGCGCTGCGCGAACACCGTCAACAACAGAACCGGCAGGGTGACAATCAACGCCGCGGCGGCGAGTGGGCCCCAGCTCAACTGGTCGAAGGAAATCATGTTGTAGACGGCAACCGGCAGCGTGCGTGTCTCGCGCCCGGCCAGCACGATGCCAAAGACAAAATTGTTCCAGGAGAAAATCACCGCGAGGATGAACGCCACCGCGATCCCCGGCCGCGCGATCGGGAGTGCGACATAGCGGAACACCTGCCAGCGGGTGGCGCCATCGATCAGCGCCGATTCTTCAAGCTCCATCGGCGTGGTCTCGAAATAGCCGATCATGATCCAGATCACGATCGGCACCGTCACGACCAGGTGGATGATGATCTGAGGCCACAGCGTGCCGAGCAGTCCCAGCCATTGGAACAGAAGAAACAGTGGAATGAGATAGGAGAGGCCGGGCGTGATGCGCGCGATCAGGATCACCACCGCCGCCTTGTGCGCGCGCATGCGGGCGAGGCCATAGCCCGCGGGCACGCCGACCAATAGCGCGAAGGCAGTGGCCGCACCGGTGACGATCAAGCTGTTGGTGAAATAAGTCGAGAACCGTTTTGAGTCGAGGACGGCGGAATAATTGCCCCAATTAAAATGCTGGGGGATGAAGACCGGCGGATACGACGCGTTATCGACCTCGAATTTCACCGATAGTGACAGCATCCAGACAAAGAACAGGACCGCCGGCGACACGATCACAATGAGCGCGAAGGCGAGGCCGATTTGGCCAAGCAAGCGTCGGAGCGGGCTCATGCGATGCCCCCGGTGTCGTTCCAGTGGGTCGTTTGACGCAGGCGAAGCAGCGCACCCGCCAGAGCTACAATCAGGGCGAAGAACACGACGACAATCGCGGAGGCATATCCGACGTCGTAATAGACGAAGGCGACGCTGTAGAGATAGAGGTTGATCGTTTCCGAGGCGGTGCCGGGGCCGCCCTGGGTGATGGCAAAGATGATGTCAAAACTCTTCACCGCGTCGATCATGCGGATCATGGACGCGATGAAGAGGAATGGCATGATCAGCGGCAGCGAGATGTAGCGGAATATCTGCCAGCGCGTGGCGCCGTCGATCAACGCGCTCTCATAGGGCTCGGCCGGGATCGCGGCTAATCCACCGAGCACGATCAGCATCACCAGCGGCGTCCATTGCCAGGTCTCGACCATGACCAGCGAAGGAATCACGGTCGCGGGGTGAAACACCCAGAGCTGCGGCGGCAGGCCGACCAGCGACAAGAGGTAGTTGAGGATACCGAGTTGCGGGTGGAACATCATCGTCCACACCAAAGCGATCGCGACTGGCGTTGCCATCATCGGCAAAATGAAAAGGCCGCGCAGAAAACCGCGCATCGGAAATTTGGCGTGAAACACGATAGCCGCGAAGGTGCCGAATATGAGCGGCAGCGCGACCGACAGCAGGGTGTAGACAAGCGTATGCCACACCGACTCCACAAAGCGCGCATCGCTCGGCAGCCGAATGTAATTGGCAAGGCCGACGAAGGCGGGGGGCGAGCCGACCTTCCATTCGTGCAGGCTCATCCAGATCGTATAGGCCCACGGGAAGATGATGACCGCGAGCACCACGATCAGCGCCGGCAGAACGAATGGCCAATAGGATGGCGGCTGCCACCCGCCGGTTTCGCGCGCGGCATCGCTTGATCGAACTTGCGTCGATTCCGTCGCGCTTAAACCGCTCACGACTTTTCGCTGCGCTCCAGGATGGGGCGGAATTGTTCGTGGGCCTTTTTCAGTTCGGTCGCCGGGTCTGCCCCCGACAGCGTCGCGGTCAGCGCGGCGCCGACGATGTCGCGGAACTCCGCGACCGGAACGATCACGGGAAGACCGAGTTTTGAAATTTTGGCCGAGCCGATCACCGAGTCCAGCCACTCCGGCGGCATCTTCACGCCCTTGCGCACGGTATCGTCATTGAGCACCGAGTTACGGAACGGGACGCCGCCGCCGCTTTGCAACAGCCGCGCACCCATGGTCTTCGACACCGCCCATTGGCAATAGAGGTAGGCGGCTTCCTTTTTTGTGCTCGCCTGGGGAATGCCGATGCCGTCGCCATAGGCGGCGGAATATTGACCTTTGGGTCCGGCCGGCACCAGGGCGTAGCCGATCTTGCCGACGACGCGCGACGCGTTGGGATCTTCGATCGGCGGGGCCCAGCCGACGCCGTCGATCCACATCGCCGCGCGGCCTTGCGTCAGCGAAGCCATCGATTCCATCCAGTTGAAACCGGCAACTCCCGGAGGCGCCGTCTTGGTCAATAACCGCTGATATAGTTTGGTCGCCTCGATCGCCTCCGGACCGTCGGTTAAGATATTGCCCTTGGCGTCGAGAAACTCGCCGCCATAGTCGAGGAAGAAATTCGTCCACAGCGTCATGTTGGCGTTGCGCAGGCCGCGGCCGGTAAAACCGTAGATGCCGTTGTCGGGATCGTTGAGCTTCTCGGCGGCGGCCACCATCTCGTCCAGGGTTTTCGGCAGCGCCACGCCCTTTTTCGCGAACAGCTCCTTGTTCCAGTACAAGATAAAATAGTCGACCGACCAGGGCAGCGAATGCATTTCGCCCTTGTCATTCTGGGCAAACTGAAGCCCGCCGGCGGAAAAATCGTCCACCCGGAGGTCGGGCGCGGTCAGGTTCGGATCATTCATGAACGGTGTCAGGTCGGCAAGCCAGCCGGCCCTTTCGAATTGCCGTTTTTGTACGTGATAGCTGACGTGAATGACATCGAAGCTGGGCTTGCCGGACGTGAGCTCGATGACGGCCTTTTGGCGTTGCTGCTGTTCCGGAATGACTTCGGATTCAACTTTGATGCCGGTGAGCTCGGTGAATTCGGATGCGTATTTCTGCAACAGCTCGCCGCGCGGCCCCTTGACCAGGTTCGCTTCAATGGTGGTGCCGGCATATTTCTTCCACTGCGGCTCGGCGCGCGCGGGAATTCCGGTGAGGCTGAGTGCGCTGGCGGCGAGTGTTCCCTGCAATAGGGAACGCCGGGTCGGGCCGAAATGGGCCATGTGATTATCCTCCCTGCAATTCGCCATTTGGTGGCGATGATTATTTGGCCGACGCGTTCTCCGGGCGACCCCGCGAGTGCGTGCCTTTGTCTGATTCATAGCACGCCGCGGAACGGGAACAAGAAATCATCTTGCTTTTTACGCCGGCTGCGCCGGGCGCGACATGACATCGACGGCGCGGACGTGCTCGTTTATGGTGCGCCCCGTCTTTGAAAGGTGAAATCGCGCGATGATGTATCTGGACGCCCCACCGCGGCTCATTGCGACAGAAGTGTTTTCGGCGATGCCCGACCAGTTTCGTCGCAGGGGCACGCGGACGGACTGGGCCGATGCTAACCGGCCGGGCCAGCCGACCGACTGTTTCATCGAAGGTCCGTCATTCGACGCCGAGGGCAATCTCTATATCGTCGATATCCCGTTCGGACGCATTTTTCAGATCGCGCCTGACGGCCAATGGTCGCTGGTGATCGAATATGATGGCTGGCCCAACGGCCTCAAGATTCACCCCGACGGACGCATCTTTGTCGCCGACTACATGAACGGCATCATGCAGCTCGACGCGAAAGCGGGACGGATGCAGCCGGTGCTGACCGCGCGCAATTCCGAATCGTTCAAAGGCTGCAACGATCTGCATATCGCCTCCAACGGCGACATCTATTTTACCGACCAGGGCCAGACCGGGCTGCACGATCCCACGGGGCGGGTTTTTCGGCTTGCGTCGAATGGACGGCTCGATTGCCTGATCG
>WNFJ01193789.1_pt2 | contig 13185 bp, 15 predicted proteins | sample 5400461 | NCBI WGS metagenome assembly WNFJ01 (sample SAMN13153349, study PRJNA577476) | soil metagenome | isolation source: 115 cm saprolite on Douglas fir-dominated hillslope | place: USA:California | collected 2013-09-17 | reverse complement strand
GCGCATCGTGACCGCCGCGCATGCCGGGCTCCGCCGAGCCGGGCCCGGGCCAGTTTTCGAATGGCATGTTCGCGTCATGCCGGACGGCGCCATCGAGAGAATCGTGTGATTCCATGCGTCTTCGATGGGAATGTCGCACATCGAGGTCCAGTGTGAGCCCACAATCCGGGGCCAGTGCGCCGCTCACCCGTTCGGAGCGGGCCTGGGCCCAGGTTGCCGGGCCCTCACATCACCATCGTGCACCGCTGAGGACAGGGAAAGCCGGCGACATCGATGACGAGCCGCATCGCCGCGATAACGCAGCCGCGCGCCCAGCGCCCGGCGGACCTCGCCCGGGCTCAGCGACAACCGCCTGGAGTAAGCCATGACCGCATTACCTGACAACAGCGCGGCCGCGAACCGGCGCGCCTTCCTGGCCGGCGCCGCGGCGGCCGTCGCCGCACCCACCGCGTTCGCTGTCCTCGGGGCCACCGCGCCGGCCAGCGCCAGCGCCGCCGCCGGGTGTCCCCCGCCCGGCTACGCCCCGGTACCGCCGTCGGCGCTCGGGCCCGCCCTCAACGCCGACGGCTACTTCGCCGGGCCGATCACCGGCACCCTCTACTGGGTGACCGACTCGGCCTATCAGGCCATGTTCCTGACCACCCGCGACGGCGTGGTGCTCGTCGACGCCCCACCCACCATCGGCCACAACCTGCTGCGCGCGATCGAGGCCGTCACCAGCGCGAACGGAATGCCCGCCGCGGTCACCCACCTGGTGTACTCCCACTCCCACGCCGACCACATCGGGGCCTCGTCCCTGCTCGGCGCCGACGTGGTCCGCATCGGGCACCGTGAGTGCCGCCGCCTGCTGCTGCGTGCCAATGACCCGAACCGGCCGCCGCCGGACGTCACGTTCGATGACCATTACATCCTGAATCTGGGGGGCGAGCGGCTGCACCTGGCCTATCACGGCCCGAATCACACCCCGGACAACATCTTCATTCATGCGCCGGAGCACCAGACCCTGATGGTCGTGGACGTGATCTTCCCCGGCTGGGTGCCGTTCAAGAACCTCGCCGTCTCCCAGGACATCCCCGACTGGATCCGTGCACAGGACGTCGCGATGGGCTACCCGTGGCAGACCCTGGTAGCCGGCCATTTGGGGCGGCTGGGCAGCCGGGCGGACGGGGACCTGCAGATCGCCTACGTCGCCGACCTGCTAGCCAGCGCCCGCGCCACCATGGCGAGCCTGGACCCCGCGCCGTTCTTCGCCCGGTACGGCAACAACGCCTGGGCGGTCTTCAAGGCCTACCTCGACGCCGCCTCAAGCCAGACGGCCGCCCCGGTGATCGCCAAGTACCTCGGCCAGCTGGCCGCCGCCGACGTCTTCACGAACGACAACGCCTACGTCATGTTCGAGTCACTGCGGGTCGACTATGGCGTGCTGGGCCCGTTCGGCGATCACCCATAGGCCAGGTCATTCGCGTGGTAGTCGAAGACCTCGCTGGCGCCCAGGCCCCGCAGGTAGTCGTGATTGGGCGGGCTGGCCACGCCCAGGGGGCGGACGCCCACGGCCGCCGCGATCTGCACGGCGACGCTGCCCACGCCCCCGCGGCGGCCGTGATGAGCACGGATTCGCCGGCCTGGAGCCCCCCGGTCGACCGAGCCCTCATAGGCGGTCCCGCCGCCGATCACCAGCCCGGCCGCCTCCTGGAAGCTCACCCGGTCGGGCAGGGGGTCAGGCGGTCCGCCGACGCCAGCGCCAGTTCGGCAAACCCGCCACCCACAGGCCATAGACTCGCGTACACCCGCTCGCCCGGCCCAACATCGACCCCGTCGAGCCGCCGGTCACCAGGCCGTCGCTGACCCCCAGCACCGCCAGCGAGACGATGCGTGAAGCATGGAACCGCGTCATAACGGTCTCCTTCCGACCTGGCCCGCGGTCTGGGCGCTGCGCACCGGGCCTGCCGCTAAGGGGGTGTAAAGCTCGGCGCTTGCGAGTGGTGTGGCGACGTGATTGCGGAAGCTCACCCCGCCAGCGACCAGCATTTGCCCGTTTGGCAACAGGTTTGCGGTCTGGTTTTCGCGGTCCCCGCTCATGGGGCCGGTGACGGTCCATGCGCTGGTAGCCGGGTCATAGAGCATGGCCGAGGTGGTGCTGCCCGGGCTGGAATACAGGCCGGTCATCCCGCCGGCGACCAGGACCTCGCCGGTACCAAGGAGCGTCGCGCTGCTGCCACAGCGGCACTCCCGCACCGATGAGCAAGCACCGAGCCCGCCCGTGGCGGCCGGCCACTGACCGGTCGCCGGCTGGTACCGCTCGCTGAACCGGCCGGCGGACGAGACGCCCGCGGTCACCAGCACGTCCCCGTCTGGCGGCAACCCACCTACCCGCCGCCGGGCTGTACAGCTCCGCGCTGGTCAGCGTGACCGGCCCGAAACCAGATCCCGCCACCAACACCTGGCCATTAGGCAACAGCATGGCCGTATCGTTGACGCGCGCGGCGTTACGCTGCCGGCCGGGGAGAAGGTACCCGACGTGGCCGCCGACGCGGAGACTATCGCGGTCCTGGCGTAAGCGCCGGGCCGGGCACGACAGGACCGGCCGACAGCTGGTGCGCTGAGCATCGGCGAACGCTATCGACATCGGCGCGGCAGCACGACCCTTTTGGGTCTGGGACGAACGGGCAGCGAGCAACAGGGAGTCGGCCGCAGACGACACTGCGCCTCGCGAAGCCGAGCGCCGGCACAAGCCATGAGTCCGCCGCCGGGAAGGAGTGCCCAGCGGCCCGCGTGTCGTCTACCCAGCCCGCTGCGTAATCCACGCGGAATACGGGTACCGAGGTGCTGTTACTTGCATCGCCTTCGAAGGAGGGGCCATGAGCTACGCCAGGCAGCTGCTGGACACCTACCCAGGCCCCGTCAACGTCGACGCCAGTGTGCTGGCCGCCGCCATCGACGCGCTCAGCGACTGCGCGCAGGCCTGCATCACCGACGTCGACGCCGACTTGAGCGAGCAGAACGTGACCGAGATGGTCACGTGCATCCGGCTGTGCCTGGAGTGCGCCGATGTCTGCACGGCCTCCATCGGGGTGACAAGCCGCCAGGCGTCCTACGACGCCGGCGTCACCAGGCCGCTGCTGGAGGCATGCGTGGCCATCTGCAAGAGCTGCGGCGACGAATGCGAGCGGCATGCCCGGCACCATGAACACTGCCGGGTCTGCGAGCAGGCCTGCCGGCGCTGCGAGCAGGCCTGCCGGGAGCTCCTGGACGCCCTGAAATAGCAGACCAGCCCGGCGGCGACCAGCAGCGCGCCCAGTTCGTGGCGGTCCAGGCCGGTGCCGTGCGACTCGTAGTCCAGGCGCGGGCGGCGGACCTGCGCGGCCGGGGAGTGGTCGAGCAACTCTTCTCCACGGCGTACTTGTAGAACCCGGCGATCGTGCACAGCCGCCGCGTAACTGTTGCACGGGCGCGGCCTTTGGCTTCCAGATCGCGGGCGAAGCACTCGATGTCCGCCCGGTGTGCCCGAAACAGGCGCAGCTGGTGTTGCTGGCACCAGATGGTGAACTGGCGCAGGTCCAGGGCGTAGGCCTCGCGGGTCAGGCCGCTGTAGCCGGCCAGGAACCCGGCCAAGGCGAACCGCTCCGGGTTGGTGAACACCGGCTCGGCGACGGCGATCGTGATGGACGTGGGCGTGGTGGTCATCGGGCACCTCCCGGGCCGGGCTGAGGCCCGGAAGGCTGGGCCAGCCGAGGCCCCAGCAAATGGATGAGGAGCCGACCGTAAGCCCGAAACGCTGGCGACGCGCCTTCAACCCATTGCCGGACGGTGGGACCCGGCTGGTTGCCCACCGTATGGCGGCACCTGACCGCCATGAAGGGCCGGGGTTACGTGTGTTGCTCCGCAGTTCGATCTCAGTCCTGCGGGTGAGCTGTTGCAGCGCCGGGCCGGGCGGGGGAGCGTGATAATGGCATGGTGCTGCCGTCGTTACGCCGTTGGTGGCTTGTGCCAGCAACCATGGCGGCGATCATGCTGGGCGGAGGCTGCGGGGGCGGTCCCGCGGCAGGGGTATCACCCGGCCCGGGGTGGCGTGCCGTTGCTGGTGGGGACCTGCCATGCCGTCACTGGCGTAGCGGCAAGACCAGTGCGTCGATCGACGACGTAGCCGCGCTCGGCCCGGCCGATGTGTGGACGGTTGGCACGTGCGTGGTCGCGGGCACCGGCGCCGGGGGGCCCGGGCAGGCCACCACGGCGGGGGTGATCAGCCATTGGGACGGGCGGCGCTGGAGGTCGGCGCGGCTGCCGGCCGGGGACCTGGCTGCTCCGGTGGCGGTTTACCCGGGCGTGGGTGACAACCTGATCGCCGGGACCGCCGATGACGACATGTGGGTGGCCAGCGGCGGCCTCGGCGCTGGGCCGAACGCCAACGTCGCTTTCCACTGGGACGGCCGCCACTGGGCGAACCAGTCGCAGGGCCTGCCCAGCGGCGGCGGGTTCATCACCATCGCGGCCAGCGCCGCGGCGGGCACGTGGGCGATCGTGCGACTGCAGGACGCCGGCCCGCGCCAGAACCCCTATGGGACGGCGCTGGTCCGCTGGGACGGCGGGCGCTGGCGGCAGGTCGCCGTTCCACCCCTGTTCGACACCACCTTCCCGCCGGGTCCGCTGGCGGCCGGGCCGGGTGACAGCGTGTGGATCGGCGGCGACACCGCCACCGGCACCGGCGGCTACGGCGTGCCGCTGGCGGCACGCTACGACGGCCACGGCTGGAGCTACCACCGGCTGCCGCGGGCGACATCGGAGGGCGGCCGGGTGACCGGGTTCGTGGCCGCCGGGCGGACCACCTGGGCATTCGTCGGCTACCTCGCGGTGCCGCCGCACGGCTACCAGGCGCTCGTGCCATTGACGGGCGGCACCCCACGACAGCTTATGGTCCCCCGCGGCAAGCTTCTTGACCAGATATACGCCACGGCCGGTGACGCGCACGGTGATGTGTACCTGCTGCGCCTGCTCGTCAACCGCGGCCTCGTCATCCAGCGCTGGGACGGCCACGCATGGCACATCGACCAGTTCGCGGTCCCCCGCCACCCCTACGCCTACCAGGGAGACGGCTGCGCCCCGCCGGGCTCGGCGTACGGTAAACCCGGCGGACGGCTGTATGGCCTGGACATTTCGGCCATCGCGGCGGCACCGGGCACCACCGTTGTGTGGGCGGCCGGATCCTTCGGCCGCGGCGGGGCGGCCTTGTACCCGGATTGCGCGCAGCCAACCACCCAGCCAATCATCGAAGTCGACGGCCTCGCACCGCAGCAATGACGGGCGCGTCGGCACCGGACCACAGTGCCGCAATCAAGTGCCCACATCATGTGTGTGAGCTGGAGTGGCTTGCTGAGCTGGTTCAGCCCGCAGCGACTCTATCTTCCGCGCCCGGCCGACCTGCCCGGCCTCCGGGCACATCTTCGCCGCCGCTCGCCATGCACATACACCCGGATAGCTACCGCGCACGGAACGAGCGAACATTCTCGCTTCTGTGGCGGCGCACATAATCACCATTCCAGCGCGCTGGGATCAGCCCATCGGCCAGACCGGCCAGCGCGCAGATCGGCGGCTCTCGCGCGCAGGCCGCCGACCAGTCCGGTCACCCAGCGTGAACCGGGCTTCGAGCCTGGCGCGGCACGACGACGGTGACCGTGGCGGACGCGCTGGCCTGGGCGACGCTTCGGGCCGGCGCGAGCCCGGGCTGACTGCGGATGCGGATCACCGTGCGCGGCTTTGCCGCCTACCTGGCCACCCTCGACCGTCTGCCGAGGTGCCGCCGGGCTGCCTGCTGCCCGGCGGCAGCCACCGCGCGGTGCCCTACCTGTATTCGGCTGCGGACATCGCCGCGCTGATGGCCCAGGCGCGCCGGCTGCGGACGCGGCTGCGCACCGCGACGATCCAGACCCTGATCGGCTTGCTGGGGGTGAGAAGGGATGCGGATCGGCGAGGCGATCGGCCTGGACGACAGCGACTTCGACCCCGGGCAGGGAATGCTGCTGGTGCGGCACGCCAAGCTCGGCAAGCACCGGCTGCTGCCGCTGACACCTGCTGATCTTGTTGCGTCACAGCACATGATCATCCAGGTGGCCCCGGACCGCTCTACGACGGTCCGCGATTTCACGCCCGGCCGGCCGGGCCGGCCGGGCCGCTTCGCCCGGTTCGGGGAAACCCCGCAGTTCGCCGTGCCCGTCCACGCAGTTCGGCGGAAGGGCGGACTGGCTGCGCGCCGGGCAGGCCCTGCAGCGGGTCCTGCTGACCGCCACCGGCTGCGGGCTCGCCGCGTGCCCGCTCACCCAGCCGCTGGAGACCGCCGACGCGTGGCTGGTCCGCGACCCGGGATCCGGGAGCGAGCAACCGCAGATGATCCTGCGGACCGGCTGCGGGCCGCCAGTCCCGCCGACCCCGCCGCCACGCCTCCGAGGTGCTCGTGGAGCCGCAGCCCGGCGGCAGCCCCTCGCCCGGCACGCGAGACGCCGATGAAGGTCCCCCCGGGCAGTGAACACCCGAGAGACGGCGGCAAGCCGCAGGCCCTCGATCATCCGGGCCGACAACGAAGGCTGCGTGGTCACCTGCCCGTGCCCGATCGGGATGGGCTCGTCGCGGTAGGCGACCGCAACATAGTCGCCGGGAACGAAGCCGGCGCGGGGCGTCGCGCTCATCGCCTCCAGCACACGCTCATTGCTAATGCCAGCTGCCCGGCCGCCGCGACCAGGTCCCCGGGAGCGGCGGCCCGGCTCATGACGTCCCGGGACGCAGGGCCAGCAGGCCGTCCGGCTCGAGATCGACCCAGGACCCGAAACGGCGGCTGGCCCGCTCTAGCACCGTCCGCAGCCACTGCGCGTCCGCCTCCGGGGCGCGATGCAGCCGCAGTTTCCTGGCCCGCATGGGCGCCATCCGCAGGGCCGCGAGCGTGCCCGTGTCCGGCTGCAGCGACGCGAAGTACAGCAGGCGCAGGTCGTCCCGGTATTCCTCATAGCCGGTGATGCCTTCGTAGTCGTCGATGCAGTCACCGCAGCCGTAGAGGACGAGCTTGCCCCGGAACAACTCGACCGGGCGGGGGTGATGCGAGGAGTGACCGTGCACAAGGTCGGCGCCGCCGTCGATCAGGCGGTGGGCGAAGCGGACCTGATCCGGGCCCACGTCATAACCCCAGTTGGATCCCCAGTGGATGGAGACGACCACCACGTCACCGGGCCGCTTCGCAGCCCGCGCCCGGCCGGTGACGTCGTCGGCAGTGGCGTCAGATAAATCGGGCAGGAAGTCGATGCCGGGCCGGGCCGGGGTTGCGGCCCAGCGTGCCGGGATCCCGCTGGAACCCGTTCCGCACGAGAAGATGACCACGCGCCTGCCGCCCGGCACCGGGACGGCCACGGGCCGCCGGGCGTCACCGGTGTCGCGTCCCGCCCCCACCGCCCGCAGCCCGGCGCCGGACAGGGCGTCCAGGGTGTCCTCGAGCCCCCGGCGGCCGAAGTCGAGCACGTGGTTGTTCGCCAGCGCGCAGGCATCGGGCCGGACCGCGGCCACGCAGGGCAGGTTGCCCGGGCTCATCCGGTAGTGCACGGCCTTGCCGGGCGCGAACCGGCGGCTGCGGGTGATGCTCGTCTCCAGGTTGATCACCCGGACATCGGGTGCCAGGTCGTCGAGTATCCGCAGGGCGTCCCCCCACGGCCAGGAGAAGTCGGCCGGCCGCGGGATCCGGCCATTAGCCCGCTCCGCCAGGCGGACATATGTCCGCGCGTCGCCGGCGTATGCCTCCCGCAGTTCCGGGTCGCCAGGGTGCGGGAGAACCTGGTCGACGCCGCGGCCAGTCATCACGTCGCCGCACAGGAACAGGGTCAGCAGCCGATCGCCCACGTCGTCCACTCTGCCAGGCCACAGGTTCATGACCCGAAGTTCAGACGCACCGGCGGGCCGGCGATCAGGCGGCTCAGGCACGTGCAGCCAACGGCAAACCCCAGGTCACGCCCACAGCCGAGTTCTCGGCACCTACACCGGCGGGCTGAGGCGCGGATGCGGTCCAGCTCGGATACGCCTACCTCACCCGCGTCCGTCACCGCGAAGCGCGCGAGCAATTCACCCGGGCCCTGGCGCTGGAGCGTCACGAGGGCCACCATCTGGGCGAGGCCGCCGCACTGGAGAACCTCGCCCTGGCCGACCTGGGCTAGGCCATCCCGGTGCAGCCGCCCGCCATTTTCACACAGGCCCGCGCAATTTCCGAGCAGATCATCTCCTTCAAGAACGGCCCGACGCAACGAGGATGCTTACGTCGAATGGTGCAAGGAAAATTCCGCGTTTCACGATGCGGGTGGTTGTCATCTCAGGTTTTGCGGGCGATGCCTCCGAGAAAGCTTGGCCCTGAGGTGGGGGCCGGGGTTATTCCTTCTGGTCGCCACTGAGCGACGGGAACGAGGCCAGGTTCCTGCAACTCCAGCCCCTCGAAGAAGGACCTGATCTGTTCTTGGCTGCGTGGGGTGATTGATCCAGTCGAGGTGGTGGCGTAGGTCTGAACGGCTTGGGTGAGATTCTGAGGGCTCATGTCGCCGGCCGTCGCGTGGGAGATAACTAGGTAGCTCCCTGGTGCGATATGCTCACGAAAAGTTGCGACGATTTCTGCGGGCCGGTCGATATCGGAAAGGAAATGGAGAATGGCGACCATGAGGACCGCTACGGGCTGGTCCAGATCGATGAACTCGTTCGCCGTTACCTGGTGGAGGATTTTTTCCGGCTCACGCATGTCGGCTTCGATGACGATGGTGCGGGGGTCGGTCGCCAGGAGCGCACGGGCGTGGATAAGGACAACGGGGTCGTTGTCGACGTAGGCTACCCGGGCATCGGGGATGAGCCGCTGGGCTACCTGGTGCACGTTGTCCTGAGTCGGCAGGCCTGTGCCGATGTCCAGGAACTGGCGGACGCCTGCGTTGGCGAGGAAGCGGACCGCCCGCCCGAGGAAGGCGCGGTTTTCCCGGGTCCTTCGTACGACGTGCGGCGCTGCCTCGGCAATTTTGGCCGCGGCGGCACGGTCAGCGGCGAAGTTGTCCTTGCCGCCAAGGAAGTAGTCATAAATTCGCGCGACGTTAGGTATGGCTGAAGTGACGCCGTGCGGCACCTGGCGGTCGGGACTCAAGATACGTGTCTCCTTCAGCGCAGGAAGGGCATCGGCTCAGATGTGCGTCTCGCCCACGATGGCCTCATTATGACAGCATCTCACCGGGCGAACCTGCGGGCATTCATCCCGGCTTGCGGAATCGCAGGATGCGAGCTTGGTAGGCCCCTTCGCACCAGCCGTGGAGGAAGCGGCTGTGCCAGCGGATGGAGCGCATCAGCCGCGTCTCCTCCACCGTGCTGACCGTGGGCTCGGCCAGCCTGGCCCATGCCCACGCCAGGGAGTGGAGCCAGAATGCGCTGGTGTGCGCGGTGATGTCCATGTTCTGATCCATCACCATCCCGGCTTGCTCTGCGGCCTGCTGGTACTGCGGTAAAGTGCCGATGCGGGTCTTCCAGTACGCGTCGAACAGCACACGCCAGGCTGGCCGCGCGAGGAAGATGTCCTCAATCCCGAAGACACCGCCTGGTTCTAGCACGGCGGCAACGCGCTGGAACAGCCGCGGGCGCGCGACGTAGCAACTACTTTCCACCGCGATCGCTGCCGGGTATTGTCTGGTTAATCGCAGATCGCCGATATCGGTGACCAACAGGCGCACCCGATCGGCGACTCCCGCGTCGGCAGCGAAGCGGCGCGTCACCGCAGCTTGCTCGGCCACGTTGGTCAGGGCCGTGACCTGAACTGGGAAGTGCTGAGCCCAGTAAATGGCCCCTCCGCCAAGACCGCAACCTACTTCCAATAGATTTCCGGTGAAGACCGTAGCGGCATCCCAGACCACGGCGGCGCGCTCCAGCAGGCGGTCTTGCGCAGCGACGATCCTAGCCCGGATCCGCTCAGCCGTAGCACCGTGAGGGAGACTGTGGTCGTCGAACAGGCCGATATGGTAATGGACACGCGGGCCCGGCCCGTAGCGGTCAATTATCGCCGCAGTCTTGCCGCGATAATAGCTGCGCACAGATGCGGTCTCGGATGCGGCCAGGGAATATTGTTCGTTCGCCGACATTTCTGTACTGCAAAGTGAGCGGGGGATGCCTAAGGTGGAGTGCATAGTCGTCATCACCATTCTGGAGTCGTGGAAATGAGCTGTGCGGACGCTCCGGCGCGTATGGCAGCGGCCAGACTTACCTTACTAGTCAGCCAGGCTTACCTTACTAGGAGACCGGGCCCAGCCGGGTGCGGCAGGGAAGAAAAAGTGCAGGGGTCCACGACGAAGGCGCGGCGAGCACCGGAAGGCTGGGCCAGCGGCGGAAGCCGATCGGACCACTGGACCACACGCAGCGAACCAGGCGCGGGACGGCCACGCGCCCGCCCGGGAAGGAACACACGCTGCCCATCGACCTGGCCGAATCCCACGGCAGGAAGGCGCAGCGGACCGATCGGCATCACCCGCGCCGGACCGGTCGCCAGTGTCGCGATCGTCCCCTGTGCATCGCGCACACGGACCAGCTCGCCTTCACGGGCGAAATCGGCCAGCACGACGATTAATCGGCGCCGCCCCGCCAATGGCCGAAGATCGCTAGGCATCGGCAGATTAAAGGCCGAGGTAAACGCCGCCATCTGGATCGCTCCCGTGCTCCGCCACGGCGCAGCCGGAAACGGTACTTCAGGCACATCCCCAGCAAGACTCAATTGCGTCACCTCCGCCTAGCGATCAAGGATCGCTAGCTGCTGTTGCGACCGTCCGTTTCAGGCATGACAACCGGCCAGGTCGGCGGATGGCCGCAACGTAGGAGTGTGCTGCCGAGCGTCTGCGGCTGAGGTTGGCAGCTTTCCCTGAGACATGACGGAACTGTCGCGTCCGCGCATCGACTGGTGGTGCGTTACAGCAATGGGTATCACGCGTGATACAATGCTCCCATGACCGACGTCACGATCCGCGAGCTGCGGAACCATGGCGGCGAGGTGGTCGATCGGGTTGCCCAAGGCGAGCAGATAACGATCACCCGAGCCGGCAAGCCAGTAGCTGAGCTTCGGCCTGTCAGTCGGCAGCCGCTGACGGCTGAGGCGCTGCTCGCCCGGTGGCATCGGCTGCCGCCAGTGGATTATCGGGCCATGCGAGCCGAACTCGACGAGGTTCTGGATCCTGCCCTGTGACAGATTCCGGTGAACGCCCTACCCGTGGGATCTTGGACACCTCTGCAGTCATCGCGATGCGGCACATTACCGACCCCTCCGCGTTGCCGTCTGAACCGCTCATCACAACCGTGACGCTCGCCGAGCTTTCGGCCGGGCCTCTGGTGGCACGCGATGAGCGGGAACGCGCCGCCAGACAAGCGCATCTGCAGGAGGCGGAGGCGGACTTCGACCCGCTGCCATTCGACCGAGCGTCAGCACGTGCCTTCGGCAAGGTAGCTGCCTCACTGCGGCAATCCGGCAGGAAGACTGCGGCGCGCGCCTACGACGCGCTGATCGCGGCGACCGCCATGGCTCACCGCCTTCCCGTCTATACCTGCAATTCCGCAGACTTCGACGGGATCGATGACCTGCAAGTCGTGCCTATCAGGCAGTCAGAGTAGGCATCAGGCTGACGAGCGCACCTGGCTGGTCCCCCCGTGGCCACGGGACACCCGCTCACCCCAGGGTGCCCGGCATCGTCGCAGTTCGCGACCGCTGTATTCCGTTCGGGTGAGCTGGCTCGCGCTGTTCGCGCGTTCGGCGCCTCGAAAGACGCCGAGCTGCTGGTGTTCCGCCATAAGGCCGCTCCCGGCACACCCCATGACCGCGGCCCGCTGGGCGGCGGACTGATCCACGATCTGAGCGGAATGGCGGTGGCCGTGGTCGCAAGCGCGCAGAGCTGGTCGGCGTCGAGGAGCTTGCCGCCGAGCCCGCCGTTCTGGTGCAGGTCACCACCGGGCACCTCGAGCCGCCCTACTTCGCTCACGTTGCCGGCCCTGACCGGGTCGAACCCGGAGACGGTGATGAGCCGCTCGATCGCCGCGGCAGCGCGGTCGTCGTCGGTGGCGTAGAAAAGCACCGCCCGGCGCGGAGTCCGGTTCGCGCTGTTGGCGAGTGAGTCGGCGCCGAGCGTGCCGAACGCTTTGACGTAGTGGGCGTCGGCGGGCAGCATCGTCGCCACCAGTGAGCCCTGGGACTGGCCTTCCGGGAGGGTCCGGAAGGGTGTGCCGTCTGCGGTGATGCCGATCGGGTTCGATGGGTCGGCCACGACCTTGCCGTCGAGCAGGTCGGCGTACTCGGTGGTGAGCTGCTTCAGCGCGTCGAACCACACCGCGAACACGACGACATCCGCGGCCTCGATCGCCTCTTGGACGGTTGCCGCGCTGGCCAGAGGGCTCAGCTCGCCCGCGAGCGCGGCCGCGCTCGACTCCTCCCGCGCGGCCAGCATGACCTGCTCACCGCCGCGAACCAGATGCCGCGCCAGCGCGCCGCCGATGTTCCCGACGCCGATGATTGCAGTAGTCATTGGTTGTTCTCCATTCGGCTGTGCGAATCTTCGCGACGGGCACAGGCTCGCCCCCAGCCAGGTGAGAGGTCATCGCCAGATCATGGTGATTCGAGGGTCGTTGACGCCGCGTGCGCTGGGCTGATACCGGGCAGACTGTGTCGCCGACGGCAGGGCGCCAAGCGTATACGCCAAGGTATGCCCTGAAGGTAGCTGCGGCAACAACCCGGCTGATCGACGGGGGTGATCTTCTCGGCCGCTCTCGATCGCGCGGCGGCGAGGAAGGTGCCGATCATCTCGGCTCCGGTCGGCAGCGGGAAGACGTCACTGCCGGCGCCTGGGCAGACCATCCCTGGTCAGTGGCATCGGCTCGCCGTCATCCAGGTGCAGCGCGACCAGCAAGAAGTCCAGCTTTCTGGCTTGCCCAGCCGCTGTCCCGATGGCTCCCGACAGGGGGTCCCTTTGACCGTCTACATGTCAGATGTGGCTGTGAGACGGGACACCGGACTGGCGGGCCTCAGGCAGGCCCAGGTGCTCGGCCAGCCATGGCCCGGTCGCGCTGCCCGGGGCGCGCGCGACGTCTTCCGGTGTCCCGGCCGCGAGGATGTGCCCGCCGTCCGGGCCGCCGCCCGGGCCCATGTCGATGAGGTGGTCGGCGGCGGCG
>WNFJ01138453.1_pt1 | contig 13186 bp, 8 predicted proteins | sample 5400461 | NCBI WGS metagenome assembly WNFJ01 (sample SAMN13153349, study PRJNA577476) | soil metagenome | isolation source: 115 cm saprolite on Douglas fir-dominated hillslope | place: USA:California | collected 2013-09-17 | reverse complement strand
GCATCATGCAGGAGACTGCGGACGTCTACTAGCTCAAACTCTTTCACTGGCGATTTACGCGCAAACGTTTGGATTCGTCGCACAGTAGCTGCAGCATCCTCCGCCGCCGTTTGAATAATATCGAGATTGCGCACCAGCGCCTCGTCCTTGACTTGCCTGCGTAACAATTGTGTTCGACCAAGTATTGCTGCGAGTGAGTTGTTGAAATCGTGGGCCACGCCGGCACGCCGGAAGCTAATTGCCCGAGAGCCCTCAACTTGTCAGCTCTTGCTGCGCGCTCACGTTCTTCCTTCTGCCCTGTTATGTCGCGCGCAATGCCCAAAACTCCTGTTGTTCGTCCATCGACGACCAATGGCGAATTATCAACTCGGGCATACCGCAATCTCCCATCATGGGCGAAGTAGCGCATTTCATAGGTCTGCGGCTGGCCGTTCAAAGCTGCGTGCAACTTCTCTTTCACGAGCTGGCGATCACCCTCATGGACCATGTCGAGAAGGTATCGACCGATGAAATCACTGCGCTCGTAACCGAGACCCAAAAGCGTGGCGCTGTTGCACCACTTGAAATGTCCCGCCGGATCGACCGCATAGATCGACTCCCGAGCACTCTCAAGAATGTTAGTCAATAACGATTGGTGTTCGCGTGCGACCGCCTGCACCTTACGCAGCTCCGAGAGATCACGGGCCGTGCAAACTGCGGCTTCCACAAAACCGTTTTCATTGAGGACAGGCTCAACTGAAACGAGCAACGGGCGATTCAGGCGGCTGGGCGTGATTTCTATCGTGACACTCTGGCGGTTCTCAATTGCCTTTTCGACTATGCACGCATCATCTTCTTCGCCGGACCGCAGAATCTCACAGCAGTGCCGGCCGAGTAATTCGCGTGGGTGAACGGCTTCCATCGCAGCACCTGCTCTGTTCACACGTTTCAATTCGCCGGCTCTATCGAAAATGAACACTCCATCCGACATTGCATCGAACGTTGTTTCCCACTCGGTCTTTCCGCGCGCAACCATCTCAAAGAGTTCGGCCTGCGCGATACCTATGGCCAGCCGCTCCGCCAATGCTTCAACCAAAGACAATTCATCTTCCGTCCAGCGCCGTATGCGGTCCGTCTGGTGAATGCATAGGACGCCGCGGAATTGACCTTTGACCATCAAGGGATAGTTAATCTGAGAACGAACGTCTAACTTGCGCGCCTGAGCACGCACATAAGCACTGAACTCTTCAGGGCCTTCTGAGTAGTTCAAAGCGTCGTCAACGATAAGTGGCTGATTGGATTCCACTAACAGGAGTCCAATGGGGTCATCATGTTCCGCTTCTATGCGGTTGCTGCTTTCGCAGCCAGGAGCGGCGTATTCGTGCTTGAGTGGCGAGTTCAATGCTTCACTGTTGTACAAAGAAAGATAGACTCTGGAAGCAGACAAAGCCATTCCCAATTCTCGTGTAGCACTACTCAAAACCTCCGGCAGGCTAAGCGATGCGCGTATCGCCATGGTCAGACGATTTACCAGGGCTTCGCGCGTCGACGTCGTTTCAGCTTTTTGATAGAGCGCCGCCTGTCTGATTGCAATTCCAGTTTGATCCGCTACCGCCTTAGCGAGCGCGATATCGGATTCACTCCAACGCCTCAACTCTCGAGTGGTTGAGAGAGCAAAAGCGGCTGGTACTTCGTCGCCGACCCGGATCGCAACGTACATGATCGATTGAACACCGGCCTTCGATAAGATCTTTTCATAAAGGTCCCGGATTCTATGGTCCTTCGCGGCGTTCGTGAACGCCAGTACACCCGTTTCGTTAAGTGCTTCAATCAGTGTTTGCAAGTGCGTCAGGTCAAAGTCTGACGCTGCCGGTTGCACACTGTCCACGTGATACTCGGCCACGTTGGTAGCATATTTCGCCTGGTCGTCCCTAATGAAGAGCGAGCAACGGTCGACATTCAGGCAGGAACCCAATTCACGCACCGCTGTTTGAAAAATCTCTTTACTGTCTAACGAACACCTGATCGCTTGAGAAATCCGATGCGTTATTGCCTCGCGCAATGCCTGCTGAGCTAACGCTTCTTCCGCGCGGCGTCGCTCGCTGATGTCCACACCCACCCCGGCCACGAATCTATTTCCGGAGGCGTCAGTGGTGGGAAACTTAAAAACAAGCAAGTGGTGCGGCGCGCCATCTTCGGTCGGGATCGTCTCGAGCACTTCTTCCGGCTTTCCGGTCTGGAGCACTTTTAGATCGTGCTGATGAGTCTCCTTAGCAAAATTGGATGGCAACCAGTCAAAGCTGGTGCGACCTCGCAGAAAACTCAACTTCTCGCCGAACAAACGCTCGAATGGTTTGTTGACGTACGCGTAACGGCCTTCGGAGTCTTTCATAAAAGCCACGGCTGGACTGTTGTCCATGAAGCTGTTGAAAAACGCCTGGCTATCAAGCAAGGCCTCTTCTGAACGCTTCCGCTCGGTTAGGTCACGCCCAATGCCTTGCACACCCACCGGTTTACCGTCGCGAAAAATTACCCGTGTGCTAACTTCCAGTCGCACTCTTCGGCCATCTTTTGAAATAATCTCAATCTCGTAAACGGTAGGTATTTTCTCAGCAGGACTTTGCGCGATTTTCTCACGCGCAAATTCCAGATATTCCGGAGCAATCACATCAGCGATATTGATTCGGAGCGCTTCTTCGCGCGAGTAACCCGTGATCCGTTCGCCAGCTCTGTTCAGAGAAGTAATGTTACCGTTGAGATCGTTTGTGTAAATAATATCGTTGGCGTTTTCGAAGAGTTCGCGATAGCGCTCTTCACTTTCGCGAATTGAGGCTTCCGCTCGGCGATTGTCAGTTATGTCTGTAGCTACGCCAATCACTCCGACAATATTGTTGCTTTCGTCAGTGAGGGGAGAATAACGAACATCGAAGGTTAGATCACGTACAACTACAGCTGCCTGAAAGGTCTCACCTTTCAGCGCGCGGCGAATATGCTCAATCACCGCCGGCACATCATGGTAAAGTTCGAAGACTGACTGCCCTACAACTTGGCCTGGCCGTAAACCAATACTCTTGAGCCCTTCACCTTCGGATAGCGTGAAGACGCCTTCGTTATCAATTGCAAACAGAATGAGCGATGCGCTTCCTACTACTGTTTGCAGACGGGCCTCTGCCTCTCTTAGCGCCTCGCGTGCCCGCTTTTGTTCTGTAACGTCGCGGATTACAGCCTGGACGGCAGGTTTGCCTCGGTAGGTGATGGGAATGCCTGCAACTTCGACGTCGATAACCTGCCCATCCAGCCGGATAGATTTTTCCTCAATCAGTGGCGCTGGTTGCCCGAACTCCTGAAGTTGTGCGAGGCGTTTCTTGACAATGTTATGGTAGTCAGGATGGACTAAATCCAAAACGGACGTTCCAATCAAGTCTTCAGCGCAGGATGCAGCCCAAAGTTTTTGTGCCGCCGGATTGAGATAGGTAAATTTGCCTTCGCTGTGGACAATGATCGCTTCAGGAGAGAGTTTAGCAGCGCAAACTGCGTAGCCCTCCTGCCCCAACAGCTCAACTAAGAAGTCGAGTACTACCTGATCGTCATCGACGACCAGGATCCGGCCACGATCCTCGGAACTTGTGCTCATTTGATCTGCGCCTGACTGTGCGAAAAAACTGCTTAGGGAGGTCCGTCCAAACGGGATGTGGGACTAACTATTCTGCCAACACGAATGTATTGGCTTTTGGAGTATAACAAAGTTGGCAACTGTTGTCACCCCCATTGTTTTCTTAAGTTTAGGGGCGAAGCGGTAACCTATTTATTGGAGCTCCGCCTTCTTGCGGGTGGGCGCTTCCGGGCCTGCGCTCTTGGCAAAGTACCCGGAACGATAATTGAGTTTGAGGCTCTCTTTGCGCAGCTCTGGATTGACTATCTGTATCTCGATATGACGGTAGGAGCCATCGCGAGCCTTGTTTGAAGGAGAATAAGCGACGAGATACTGCTCCCGAAGATCTCGTTGCACCTGGACAAAAGCCTCGCGGAGCTCTCTGTCGTTGCGCGGGAAATAAGCGCGACCTCCAGTCTGCTCAGATATTTTTCGCAGCGCGCCCTCGTTGACGCCAAAGCTGTAGCGATCGCCGATACCGATGGCATAAACGAGGGCATCCGACTTTTGTGCTCGTTCTACAGCATTGTGCAGCTTCATGCGACTACTTGTGTCCTCACCATCCGTGAGCAAAATAATTGCTCTCCGGGTATGCTCAGCGGATTCACTGAGCAGCTCTGCGGAAGTGGCCCAGATAGCATCCCAGATAGCAGTTGAACCTGCGAGGCTCTGATTTGTTCCTGAGATAGGAGGAGTGCCGTTAACTACTACGCCACCCCCTACGTAACCGGACGGCGGAACGAATTCGACTCGGTCAATGGCACGACGCAGTCGATCAATGTTGCCCGTAAAACCTTGCTCGAGCGTAATCTCTCCAGTGAAAGACACTACTGCGCCTTCGTCTTTGCTTGGCCGTAGCACGTCTTCCAGAAAGGTGCGTGCTGCCGCTTTCTCATCGGGCAAGGTTCGCTCTTCAGACGCACTCGTATCGATCAGAATTGCAATCGACAAAGGGAGATCCAGATTCTGTTGGAAAGTGAAAACCTCTTGCGGCTGTCCGTCTTCAAGCACTCGAATGTCATCCGCTTTCAGGTTGCCAATGAAGCGTTTGTTTTTATCAGCGGCCGTGAAAAAGATACTTGTTAGGTTGGTGTCGACCTTTACTACCTCATCTGAGTCTTGCGGCAACTCTTCTCGTGGGCTGGCCGCGGGAGTTGGTGAAGGAGAGGGACGCTGGTTTTCAATATTAGAACCGCTGTTATTCTGTGCAGCTATCCCATTCTCAGCAAACGAGTGATGGGAGGCCAGGCTCAGTGATAACACAGCGAAAAGCATCAGGAACAACAGGGGACGCTTACATTTTTTAAAACACATCTTACTTTGCCCAATCCTCGGTTCTTATGGCGTTACGCTTTCGGCGATGGCCTTATAGCCGTGTTTCGTTCTGACTTTTAGATCGTTCCTGCGCTCGGCAAGTTTCACATCGATCTTTCTGAAGCTGCCATCATAGCGATCGTTTGTAGGTTTGTAAGTGACAAGGTATTGCGCTCGCAGTTCCTTTGAAATCTTCGTAAAGGAACGTTCGAGCGAGAGCATATCACCCGTAAAAAAAGCTATTCTACCGGTCTCTTCAGCGAGCGCACGCAGGTCGCGATCTTTCTTGTCTGATACCTGACCCGCTTCCACGCCTGGTACGCTGCCCAGGAATCCCGCTTTGGTTGAAATACCAAAGATCGTGGTCTCCGTTCTTTGTGCGATGTCTATGGCGTCATGAATATTTGCACGGCTATACGTGTCTTCACCATCTGTGACCAGCACTAACACCCGGCGGCCGGGAGCGGATCTCATCTTCTCGTCGCAAAACTGCCAGACAGCGTCGAAAAGGGCAGTCTGTTTACCCATTTTCTTTACTCCAAAAACTGCGCGATCCAGGAGATCGAGCTTGTCCGTGAAGTCTTGCAGCAGAGTGATCTCATCATCAAATGTACCAAAAAGAACTCGATCCTTTCGCGGCCGGACTACGGTCTGAATAAAGTTCATCGCCGATTCTTGTTCAAACTTCAACTTCCCGGCAGTGGATGGAGAGGTATCCATTAACACCGCGACGTACAGAGGAAACGTTTGCGAGAGATCATCCGAAAACGTTTCGATCTGTTGGGGGACTTTGTCTTCAAGAATCATGAAGTCTTCTTTTGTTAAGCCCGGTACGAACTGACCCTTCTTGTCCACTACTGTGATCGGAAGCCGGACCCGGCGAATGGGGATCTTGACGGACTCCGGAGTTTGTTCCCCGGCCGGTGTAGGACTAGGCGCCGGTTTAGGCTTCTGAGCCCAAACGCCTGCCGCGGCCCGGAAGGAACAAATGACCAGTAAAGAACCGAACAAAAAGCGTACTAAAGATAACGGCATATGATTGGAATTATGATTCAGACGATTCTGGGGCTTGTTAAGCACCGGCGTTTCGATGCCTGCGAAAGCTCACCTGTTGCCCATTGCGGCGACTGCGATGCAAGCATGAGAACATAGAATGGTTAATCGATCAAAGCAGGCTGCGCTCCGGCATTTACAACGCGCATCACGACAATCGAGACACTGCCATCAATTGCGGACGATGGTTCAAATTTCGGACCCGGTGCTACAATACGATTGATTTAGTTTTCAGAGTCCACTTCGTCGCGCAAGGCCTTTCACCGTTCATGCCCGACACACCGAACAAATCAACTTCCGTAAACCCCGATTCACCGCCTGAATATGTTGCTCATTATCGCATCTTGGGTACGCTGGGCAAGGGGGGGATGGGCGAAGTTTTTTTGAGCGAAGACACAAAGCAGCACGGTCGCAAGGTAGCTCTTAAAGTTCTATCCCCGGAACTGACGAAGGACGAGAGCCGTCTTCGTCGTTTCAAACAAGAAGCCCGCGCCGTGCTCGCCCTAAATCATCCGAACATTCTTACCGTATTCGAAATTGGTCAAACTGGGCTGAGCTACTACATGGCCACCGAATACATCGAGGGCGAAACGCTCCGCCAGTGTATCTGGAGCGATCCATTGCCGCTTGATGAAGCTCTGGGCGTGGCTATCCAGGTGGCGATGGCGCTTGAGGCGGCCCATGCGGCCGGCATCATCCATCGAGACGTCAAACCCGAGAATATTATGTTGCGTCAGGATCGCTTCGTCCGGGACAGGTTTGTGAAGGTCCTGGATTTCGGACTGGCAAAGTTGACCGAACGCGAGGGTCCTTCCGCCGATCCCGAAGCAGTGACGATGCCGATCACGAAAACAAATCCTGGCGCAATCATTGGGACCACGGGCTACATGTCTCCCGAACAAGCGCAGGGTGAAAGTATCGACGCTCGTTCGGATATTTTTAGTCTCGGTGTGGTGATCTATGAAATGATTGCCGGACAACCGCCATTCACGGGACGTACCGACAGCCACGTTAGAGTTTCAATTCTCGATTATGATCCGGCACCGCTGGTCCAATATTCAGACCAAGTTCCGCGGCAGCTGGAACGGATCGTTTCTAAAGCGCTTGCAAAGGATAAGAATAAGCGTTACCAGACAGTTACGGATCTCAAGCTTGATCTGGAACGACTTCGAGAAGAGCTTCACCTATCGCAATCGGATGATGGCCACAAAATTGAAGAAGGCCACACTCCCCGCATAACGAACGCGGGCAGAGTTAGAGCCTCACCCACTAACAAAAACTCACAAGCCGAGACTCTCGCTGAAGATGCACTTCCTGGAGTTTCCACCAGAGATCGAGCCAGAGAAGAAAGCCGCCAAAGCAAAGTTCTGGCAGGGCTCGGCGCACTTGTTTTAGTCGTTATTACGCTTGGCTACATATACTGGAAGACATTTTCCAAACCGACGATCAATTCGGTTGCCATCCTTCCTTTCGCCAATGACAGTAACGATCCTAATGCCGATTACTTATCCGATGGCATCACTGAGAGCATCATCAACAGTCTGTCGCAATTACCGACTTTGAAAGTGAAGTCGCGTAACGCCTCCTTCCGGTTCAAAGGTCGCAATCTCGATCCTCAGGAAGCCGGACATGATTTGCAAGTTGGGGCAGTGTTGACAGGGCGGCTCGTTAAACTCGGCGATCGCCTGGTCATTAAAACCGAATTGATAAATGTTGCGGATGGCTCCCAACTTTGGGGATCGGAATACAACAGCAGTCTTGCAGATATCCTGTCGGTGCAGGACGAAGTGTCAAGAAAGATTTCGCAGAGTCTACGCTTGAGGTTAACAGGGGAAGACGAAGAGAAACTTGCAAAACGTTACACGAAAGACGCTGAGGCCTACCAGCTCTACCTCAAGGGACGTTACTTCTGGAACAAGCGCGACGAAGAGGGATTCCGCAACGGAATCAGTTACTTCAAACAAGCTGAAGAGAAGGATCCCAGTTATGCCCTCGCGTATTCCGGTCTGGCGGATTCATATGCACTGCTCTGCGACATTGGGGTAGTGGCTCCGATTGATGAAATGCCTAAGGCCAAAGCCGCAGCGCAAAAGGCAGTCGATACGGACTCGACACTGGCCGAGGCATACACGTCGAGAGCGTTTGTGAAACTCTCATATGACTGGGACTGGCTCGGCTCCGAGGCTGATTTCAGACATGCATTGCAATTGAATCCGAAATATCCTACCGCGCATCAGTGGTACGCTTCCTACCTCATGCAGATGGGAAAGTTTGATCGGGCAAAGGAAGAGATTGAAGAGGCCTATAATCTTGATCCACTTTCACCGATCATCAGTTCGAATACCGGGCTCTATTCTTACTACGAACACAACTACGACGAGGCAATTAATAGATACAAGCAGACACTGCAGATCGATCCCGGTTTTTGGGTGGCGCGTCACTACCTTGCCCTGGCCCATGTGCAGAAAGGTATGTATACAGATGCAATTGCCGAATTGCGGTCACTAATAAAAGTCTCACTCACTGAACCGCTGCCGGACAAAGTGATCGAGACGGAAACGGAAGCAGCAGCTTCGCTTGGTTTTGCTTATGGAATGGCGGGAAAACGTTCTGAAGCTTGGGGGATCTTAGAGAAGTTGCTGGCACTCTCGCAGCGTCGCTACGTCTCCGGCCTCTACTTCGCAATTGTGTATGCTGGTCTGAAGGAAAACGATCGCGCCATCGAATACTTGAATAAAGCCTTCGAAAGCAGACACCCTGGGCTGGTTTTGATAAGGATTGAACCGATGTTCGACAATCTTCGGTCTGACGAAAGATTCAAACACCTCGTCAATCGCTTCGAGCCAATTCCCTGACGTGAGTTCGATCTTCACTCTCCAACTCCGCAACAAGACTCGATAATTCCGCCGGCAGAGGCGCGGTGAATTGCATGCGAGTCGCGGTTTCAGGATGTAGAAATCCCAACTGCTCGGCATGTAAAAACTGCCGGCCCATTTTACGTATATGCGCCCGCAGTCCGGGGTCCCGGATCGTATTGTCGCGACCCGCGCCATAAACTTCGTCTCCTACCACAGGGTGTTTTAGCCAGGCCAAATGCACTCGAATCTGGTGGGTTCGGCCGGTTTTCAGTTCCACATCAAGAAGCGTGAAGCGCTGATATTGCCGGCGCGTCCGGTAAAGCGACAATGAGCTTCGCCCTCCTCGCACCACTGCCATCCGAGTGCGGTTGCTGGGGTCGCGGGCGATCGGTTGATCGATGCGGCCGGTGCCGGCCTCGACCCGGCCATGGACCAGGGCGATATAGGATTTGAACACCGTGCGGTCCCGAAACTGATCGGCAAGGTTTTCAAGTGATGCTTCGGTTTTCGCGACCACCAGCAATCCGGAAGTATCTCGATCCAGGCGGTGCACAATACCAGGACGCAGGACACCGGGGCTCGAGGGAAGCTGTTGGAAATGATAAGCAAGACCATTTGCCAGTGTACCTGAATGTATGCCCGCCGCCGGATGGACCACCATGCCCGCCGGTTTATTAACGACGAGCAGGACATTGTCCTCATAGACGATGTCGATGGGGATATTTTCCGGAGCAAACCTGACAGCGCCGGGTACGCTTAGCTCGACCTCAAGTTCATCGCGGACGCGAAGCTTGTATGAGGGCTTAGAGGCTTTGCGATTAACCAGGACGTCTTCGTTTTCTATCAGTCGCTGCAAACGGGCCCGGCTCCATTCAGCAATCTGGGAGGCCAGATACGCGTCGAGCCGCTCACCTTCATTCTGCGGCTCAATTGTGAAGCTGAGGATTGCCTGCTCCGCGGAATGATCATCGGGGTTATGGCTCATCCGTTCTTTCTTTCAAACTCTTTCATAAACGATACGAGCGCCTTGACACCTTCGACAGGAAACGCGTTGTAAATCGAAGCGCGAATGCCGCCGACCGAACGATGACCTTTCAGACCATCCAAACCCAGGGCCGTGGCTTCCGCAGTGAACTCTTTCTCGAGTTCCTCTGATGGTAAGCGAAATGTAACGTTCATGATTGAGCGACAATCACCGTCTGCATGGCCACGGTAAAAGCCTGTGGCATCTATCGCATCGTAGAGCAGCTTTGCTTTTGCCTCGTTTTCCCGCTCCATTGCCGCCAGCCCGCCTTTTTCCTGGAGCCACGTGCAAACGAGGCTGATGATGTAAATACCCCAGGTGTTAGGTGTGTTATAGAGTGACTTATTCTCGACGTGGGTTCGATAGTCCAGCATCGTGTGAAGTCCATTCGGAATACGCTGCAACAAATCGTCGCGGACGATCACGAGCGTAACTCCGCTGGGTCCCATATTTTTCTGTGCACCGGCATAGATGAGTGCATATTTTTCTACAGGGATCGCGCGCGAAAGAATGTCTGATGAAGCATCCGCCACCAGCGGCACGTCCCCCACTTCAGGCTCGTGCTTCCACTCCACGCCTTCTATTGTTTCGTTAGTGGTGAAGTGAACGTAGGCTGCCTTGGAGTTGAGGTTCAGTTCATCTGGCCCCGGCACGCGGGTAAAGCCGCCGTCAGCCATCGTGGCTGCAATATTCACAGTCCCGGCGCGCTTACCCTCCTTCAGCGCCTTTTTCCCCCAGCTTCCCGTAATGATGTAATCGGCACTTCCCTCAGCCGGGAGAAAGTTCATGGGCACCATGGAAAACTGCAGACTGGCGCCGCCTTGCAGGAAGAGGACGTGATAGTTTGCCGGGATGCTCAGAAGCTCGCGCAAGCCGCTATCGGCGCGCGAGATAATCTCATCGAAGGTCTTCGAACGATGGCTAATCTCCATCACCGACATCCCCACCCCCGGCAGGCTGAGCAGATCTCGTTGAGCTTCTTGCAGCACGGGAAGCGGCAGAATGGCCGGTCCGGCGCTGAAGTTATAAATCCGTTCTTTCATCTCTACTCCCCATACTTTGGCCGCAGCGCTTTGCCCGCGACTCTAATAACCACCGAACGCGGTACGAAGCGTTCAGATTCAACCATGAGCAGGTTGGTCCAACCGGAAATGACGTGACTTTTTCGCCGCGCCAGTCCCCGCAACGCTGCCGCGACTACGTCTTCCGGCGCCTGTGCCGCGCGCATGGGTGGACGGTCAATGTGCGCAGCCTCGAAGAAATTGGTTTCGGTAACTCCCGGACACAGGGCCATCACTTGAATACCATGACGCCGGTTCTCCTCCCAAAGTGCCTCCGAAAAAGAAAGCACGAAGGCCTTCGACGCCGCATAAGTAGCCATGAAGGGGACAGGCTGAAATCCAGCGGTCGATGCGACATTGATGATGGTCCCTTGTTTTAGTTCGCGCATAGGGACAAGGAATCTGTACGTTAGTTCGACCAGAGTCTTGATATTTAGGTCGATCATATTTAGCTCACGTCCTATATCAAGTTTTGTGAAGTCGCCCATCGATCCAAAGCCTGCATTGTTGATGAGCATATCGATGTTGAGCCCACGCTTCTTTGTTTCTCCAACCAGGTTGAGAGCAGAATCAGACTTGCTGAGATCTGTAGCGAGATATTGTGCGCGAATGCCGCTGATGCGTCCCAACTCGTTGCACAGCGTGATGAGCCTATCTTCAGCGCGCGCCACTAGAAAAACATTTCTTCCAAGGGCAGCGAGCCTTCTGGCAAAGGCCGCGCCGATTCCACTCGAAGCCCCGGTAATTAAAGTTGTATTCATTGGTTGGTTAGCTTAATCAGATCGAGCTCTATAATATCGGCACTTGCAACGCGCATTCTATTCAACATCTCGTTTGGCGGAGCATTGTCGAGATTGATGCGCGCGACTGCTGCTGCGGCACCTTCGAAGACAATATTCTCCATCTCCTGGACGTTGATGTGCTCGGCTTTGAGCGCATCCAATACGCTGGCCAGGACACCCGGACGATCAAGATGACGAACTACCAGGCGATGCGTTGCGGGCGTCTGTCGTGCCAGGTTCACGACGTTAGGCACTTTGCCGGTTTCCTTGAATTCCCGCACGATGCGAATGGTCTCGGTGGCGATCGCCTCTTGTGCTTGATCAGTGGAAGCGCCGATGTGATGAGTCCCATAGAGATTCTCTTCTTTTGCGATTTCGTCAAGAAAATCACCGGCACTGCTGGGTGGTTCAACGGCATAAACGTCCAACCCGGCGCGAATGCCTCGAGTTCTCATCGCCTGCACAAGAGCCGCCTGGTCCACTACGTCCCCTCTTGCAGTGTTGATGAAGTAGCTGCCTTTGCGCATTGAGCGGAAGACCTCCGCGCCGATCAAACCTCGTGTTTCAGAGTTGAGCGCAAGGTGAACACTGACTATGTCCGATGACTCGGCCACTGCCACAGGCGACTCTTTGTACTCAATGCCAAGCGCCGCGCTACGTTCGGGAGTCAGAGTACGGCTCCAGGCGACTACAGGCATCCCAAACGCACGCGCGCGGGGAATCATTTCCTGTCCTATTTTCCCCACACCGATTAGTCCAAGACTTCGGCCGTAAAGTCCTCGGGCCTTTGAAAATTCTTTCTTGTTCCATTGTCCACGTCTTAGGGCGATGACATTTTCCGTTATACGTCGATCAAGTGCCAGAATGAGGGCAAACGCCAATTCTGCTACGGCGATAGAATTCTTACCCGGGCAATTTGAGACGTAGATACCACGCTTCGATGCGGCAGCCACGTCAATCGTGTTGAACCCGGCGCCCGCGCGTACCACGAGTTTCACTGGTCCAGCATCCAGCATCGGCTCCGTTACCTTTGTTCCGCGCACCACCAGCACGTCGGGCGCTTCTTTGCGAATGGCCTCGACCAATGCTTCGTCTTTGAGATCTGGCTCGTAGAAGATCTCGCAGCCCAGGACGTGCAAACCGTCGCGGCCAGACTGCTCGAATTTGTCAGCGATTAGAACGCGCATCATGGTATTTTCGATTGCCGATTGCCGATTGCTGAGTTACAGACTCCTAATTGCACATCGTGAATGGCCCTCTAATGCGCCCTCTTAAGGCTTTTCAATCGGCAATCGGCAATCGGCAATCGAAAATGTCTTAGATCGTGTGAATCAAAAGCCCGTCTCGTAACTTTGGCTCAAACCATGTTGACTTCGGTGGCATAACCTCGCCCGCGTCTGAAACTCGCAGCAGTTCCTCAACTGTTGTGGGGTAAAGTGAAAAGGCAACTGCAGCCTTGTGCT
>WNFJ01201327.1_pt2 | contig 13189 bp, 9 predicted proteins | sample 5400461 | NCBI WGS metagenome assembly WNFJ01 (sample SAMN13153349, study PRJNA577476) | soil metagenome | isolation source: 115 cm saprolite on Douglas fir-dominated hillslope | place: USA:California | collected 2013-09-17 | reverse complement strand
GCCTAGCCATCCGAAGCACGCCTTCTTCGTGGTCTCCGGCGACGGAATTCGGAAGGACTTCAATCTTGGGGATATCGATATGCGTTCCATAGCTCCTACCGATCATGGAAATTCCCCTACTTCCGGCCGTTGGTTCAACGAGCAAACACAACGCTGGCATGTTGGGTTGGTGGCTATGTTGAGTGATTGCCTGAAGGTCTGAGCAGTCTCTCCGTTGACGACCTCTTCCAGTGTTGAAGAGTTCAGATTTCCTATTGTGCGGTGAAAGAAGCAAGGACGTACGGAGCCGTCAACTTCGACTACAGCGGAGACCCAAGGAGCGTTGCAGGCCGGTGATTCGGGGGAGGCTTGCCCGAGGTGCTCGCGAAAACGGCGCGGGATACGGCGAAGCTTTGCGGCTGTCTCGACGATGTATCTGTTGTGAATGTCGTCGGCGTGCTCCACGATGAGGCGTTCGATCTCGTTCTCAAGGGCAGCTGCTTCTTTCGCATTCAAGGCGATCTCACTTTGTCTTTCGCTTGGCCACACGAGCGGGCGATTGAAGGCTTCGGAGGTTAGATCGGCTGCAAGGAAGGAGATGGAATCCAGGCCAAGCATCTTTGCCGCGGTAACAGTCGCGCGGAGATGTCTGTGGTTGGCTTTCTGTACGGTAGTTCGACAAGCTATTGGCAGATGAGGGCTCTGCTGACGGACGGCGGTGATGCCTCTCTGGATCAGCTCGTAGGCTCCGTTTACGCGGCGGATGGCGTTGTGGACCTCCCGGGGGCCGTCGACGGAGAGGATTACGTCATCGAACAGTGTGGAGACATCGTCTGCGCGCTTTAGCAAGAGCAGGCCTGTCGTGAGAAGTGTGAGGCGGATATTTTGCTCGCGAAAGAAGTTGCAGAGCGCAGTAAGATCGCTGTGCAGCAGAGGTTCGCCACCAGTGAGAACGACATGTCGAACGCCGAGGCTATGTATCGACAAGCGGTGGCGTTCCAAATCTTCCGCTTTGATCTGCTCATTGGTTTCGCGTTTCCAGATATCGCACATGACGCAGCGGCAATTGCATCGGCTATGAACATTCAGGATGAGAATGGGTAGAGCGGTCAGCTTGGATGCGAACTCGCCTGGCGAAGATGATGTGGCATGGCTTTCATGCAGCGCTGGCACGATCCACCCTCTTTCCGCCGAGGCGAAGGTTATTTCCCAGAACTTTTTGGGCTTCGGCGAGCAAATTATCGACAGGAGCGCGTATCCATAGCTGCCGGCCGTCAATTTCGAGAGGCTGTAGTCCACGCTTGAGTGCATCGGGTAGGCGTTGGTAGAGACTGGAACCAACAAGCTGGACGCGGCCGGAGAGTATGACGAGTTCCACTTGTTCTGAGGTGAGTTGGGCAATTGGAGGTGAGTTGGGCAATTGTTTTGGCGGGACTAAGCCGTTGATCACGCACCGCAATCAGGTCTGCTACCGAACCGGGCCTGAGATGTCCTTCACCGTCGCGGAGGCGAAGAACCTTTGCAGACCTTGACGTCACCATCTCGTAGAGCAGCCCTGCATCGAGACCGATCTGCGTTTGTGCGAAGCTGATTTCGTCCAGTAGGTCGCCCGCACAGGTGAGCGGAGAATCGCTGCCCAGGACAACGGCGTCAAGCGAATGGATGAATGCAGACGAGGGCGTGCAATGGAAGAGGAATTGGTTCGATGTGGGACAAATAACGAGTGAGACACCCCGTTGATTGAGGAGAGACACAGATTTTGCGGTCAAGGCGAGGCCATGTACGAGCACCGTTCGCTCATTGAGAACCTGCATGCGGTCGAGATCGAAGATCTCTTGTGCGCTTTTCGCATCGACTCCTTCGGCAGCATGCAGGACGAAGGGAAGATTGGGCGGAGTGTGATCGAAGTTGCGTGTAAGATTCGGGTCCATTGAAAGGGAATGCGCCCAGCCAAACTTGGAAATGACGCGGACAGGAAAGTCAGGGTCGAGTAACTCTCGCGTGAGCGGGTTGTGATGGCAGATGGTAGTTACGCCGCAGAGGAGATTGCGGATAGCTCCCCACCATAGGCGGACGGATTTCGGCACGCCGCAATGTTGGGCGATGAGAGAGACGCTGACGCGGTGAATATCTTCTGCCCACTGCGTCGAGTTTTCATAGGGACCGTCACCGAGGTTGGGGAAGAGGCTGAACTCCAGGTGGTCGTGTGCGTTGATGAGGCCGGGGAGCAAGAGGTAGCCGGTCAGATCGACTATGCTGGCCGAAACGGAGTCAGGCTCTTTATAGATATAAGGCTGGCTTGCGACGGACTGGATGTATCCGTTTTCCACTGTAATGGACGCAGGGGTTACTGCATCTGGTCCAAGAGCATACCTTGCTCCGGCAAGACGCAGAGGCTGAGCTGTGGCGGGCACGTTATCGCGTCGTGGCGCAAGCCTAGCCGGTTTGCGTAACTGCAGAATGTAAATCGCAGGAAGGTGAGCTGCTGATTCGTAGAATTCGAGCTTTTCACTCTGCTCAAAAATTTGTCTTTCCCGCGAACCGAAGGTCGGCTCGATAAGGGAGAGAATTTCAAAGCCACAAGCTTGAAATGTCTGCGTGATTTGACGGAGAGATTGTGCCCCTGTCTGGATTTGATTCTCCAAGCCGTTCACTTTGAAGGATCTTTTCCAGTTACAAGTGCGCGCAGTGTCCGGATGCATGTCCGTAAGAAATATGGTTGCGCCGGGACGGGTGACTCGATTGATCTCCTGGGCAAAGGCTTTGAGGTTTTCCAGGTAGCTTAGGACGAACGAAGCAAGAGCAAGGTCGATGTTGCCGGCTTGAATAGGCAGTGCGAGGCAGCTTCCAAGGCGAAGTGCCGCTTCCATTCCCAGCTTGGCTGCGGCGCGGCGCAGCATCTCAGGAGAGGTGTCGATACCAACCACACTTGCGGGATGGAGGGCAGACAACTGCTGTAGCCACCTGCCCGTACCGCAGCCGGCATCGAGGACATTGAGGCCGCGAATGTCGGGCAACATCTGGCTGAGAAAGCGCTGCTCCAGCATGAGAAGGGGGTTGGGCTGCTCGTCGTACACTTGTGCCCACGTGTCGAATACACCGGAGGGAACGGCTAAAGCTGGCGCGTTCATAGACTCTCTCGCTTAGGTTTGCGAAGAGCGATGAGTTGGTTTGCCCACTGTAGCTCGACTGGGAAGCGATAGATGCGCAGAGCGTAACGCCACGAGCTTAATGTTTTCAGCAACGTTCGGCTCCATAGCGGAGCGCGTATGTCCTGCACGGTGGGCCAGCGCGAACCGATGACAATTTCAAAGTTGTCGATGAGTTGTTTCGTCTTGCGTTTCAGCCATGGGGCGTTGGTGTCGATGCGCAGGGTGAAGTCCATCCATCGCTTGGTTGCCCACTCTGCGGGCGTGCCGGGGAAGGTGATCTGGCCGTCGATATTTCCGTACATTGCGCCGGGCTGAGGGATGGGGGTGTAGTGATAGATGATGATCTCGGAGTCGGGATTGATCCGCTTCAGCTTACGAATGAAGCGGAGAGTTTCACGGGTGTCCCGCTCGGGATCGCCGGGGTTGCCGATAACGAAAGAGAATTCGGGAATGATGCCGAATTGTTTCGTTCGGCCTGCCATGAGGAGCGTCTGTTCTGTTGTGATGCCTTTCTTCATCTCTTTGAGTGCCCAGTCGGAGCCGGATTCCGCGCCGAAGAAGATCATGGTGCAGCCGGCTCGTTTCAGGGCTTCGAGCGTTTTGTCGGAGTAGCGGGACATGATGTCTACGCGTGCCTCGCACCACCAGCGCAGGTTGAGGTGTGCAATGCGATCCGCCAGATCGCGGGCATGATCTTCCTTGAGGAAAAAGTTCATGTCATAGAACTGGACGGAGTCGGCACCATATTCCTTGACCAGGTGAGTGAGAATTGCGGCCGTACGTTCTGGCGATTCCATGCGTTCGCGCGTTCCGTAGGCTGCGTGGACGCCACAGAAGCTGCAGTTGAAGGGGCAGCCAATGCTGGCGTGATGCACCGCGGTGCGTTTGCCGAAGAAGGAGGGTCTGAGGTATTTCTCGACTGGCAGCCGATGAAACGGGGACCAAGGGAATTCGTCTGGGCCCTTCATTGGCCGCTCCGCATTGTTACGGGGCAGGCCGAAGATGTCTTTGTAGGAAAGGCCAAGGATAGACTCAAACGAACGCTTTCCGCGCATCGCGTCAAGGAGCTCAAGGATCGTGTCTTCGCCCTGTCCGCGAACAATGTAATCGACATACTTTGCGTTGAGCGCGGCGTCGGGATAGACGGAGGGGAAGTAGCCGCCCCAGACGATCTTCACATGTGGATGCACACGGCGGACTTCTCGGGAGGCCTCCAGGGCCGCAACCATCTGTGGGCCGGGCATGACGGAGACGCCGAGTAGTTCGGCATTGTGCTGTGCGATGAGTTGCAGAAGGGTTCCAATTGGATCGTCATCTAAATTGCCGTCGACGATCTCATAGTCCTCGCGCCCCTCAAGCACGGCTGCAATCGCCAAGACTGCGAGGGGAAGGCGGCGGTTGCGGGGTCTGGTTGCGCGTGGATTGAAGAGGATGATCATTTGCTGGCCCTGGCTGTGTAGATTCGAAAGTGAGAGGGTTCACGAGTGCCGCGCAGCTTTGCTAGAAGTGGTCTCAGGTGCCAGCGGATTCCGTAGTAAGGTCTGTGTACCTGCCATCGGATACCGAAGGATGCTTCCATGCGTTGCAGCCGCTGATCTGTGAGATATTCGAGGCTGTTCAGTCCGTCAGATGGAAAGCCATAACGCTGCGTAAACGTTGTGCGGCGCTCAGTGACCATCTGTTGACCGCTGCGCTCATCACGATACCAGGGAGTGTCCGCGATGAGGATAGTTCCACCGGCACGAGTGCAGCGGAGCGCCTCGGCAAGCGTCTTTTCGTAGTTCTCGGAGTAGTGAAATGAGGCGTTGAAGATGACCAGGTCAAACTGATCTTCTGCAAAGGGTAAAGTGTCGAGCTCTGCCTGGAAGCGCGGGAAGAGCGCGGTCAGACGCTTTTTATAATGGACGGCGGCGCCGAGACCATCCTGATCGTTGGTCAGCAGATCCACAGCAACGGGTGAGTGGCCCAGAAGCGCGAGTCGATAACTCATCCAGCCGTTGCCTGCACCAAGGTCCAGTATCCGAAGCGTCTTGGGCCGATGGGAGATTACCGCTGGCAGAATTTGGCGCTCGATATAGCGAAATGTGCGGGCACGTATGGTCCATTGCTGACTGTTGTGACCGGATAGATCGCGATAAGGAAGTGCGAGGTAGTATTCCGCCTTTGTGCTCCCGCGGCCTTCGGCTGATCGAATAAACTGATAGTCCGCCATGAAACGGGAGAAGTGAGCGGCGCGCTCAGGGAGAAGAGACTTCCATATGCCTTGCTCGCATGGGAGCTTCAGACAGCAATCGGAGCAGACCAGGATGGTATCGGTCGCGCTTTTGTTCGGCAGATGGCGTATCAATCTCCCACACCGTGGACACTGCAGCCGGAACTCCTCGGGCTCGTCATTGAAGGAGGCCGCGACATCTTCGTGTTGGCTCAACATCGTCATGCCTGCACCCGCTCGAAGCAGATGAGTACGTGATCGCCGATCACGCGGAACCCTGGCAAGGTAGAGATAGTCTGGTCGATGGAGCACAGTGGGCCGAGTATGTTTGGATGGTTGCGGACCCATGCTTCGACATACGATGGCGGAACTGTGACACCAATGCCTCTGCAAGAACGCAAGACAAAGAATGGTGAAAACGATCTCTGAAGTTGGCGGACGGTGGGGTAGTGTACGTCTACGGCGAACTCACCTACTTTGGCGGTAGTGCGACCTGAACATCTGCGGAATGCTTTGCGGAATTCTCCGTGGATGAAAAACCATAGTATCTCTGAGATGCAGAACCTCGTTGAAAGACAGACCAGTAGTGGCGCGCCGGGCGTAAGCAGCGCTGCCAGATCGCGCGCGGTCTGTCTCAGGTTTTCGACACAGTTCAATCCGGAGAAGTTCGAGAAGGCGCCGTCGAATAACGTGGCGGATCTGAGCTCATGCAGGCGCTCGGTTGGGAGAACGTTGAACTCAATTGAGGCATCAGGATCTTCCCCCTGCAGGCGTTTCCGGGCTATCTGGATCATCCTCTCTGATACGTCACAGGCGACAACGGAGATTGCATTTCGCGAAAGAAAGAGTGCATCTTCGCCGGTGCCGCAGTTGAGTTCGAGGATACGATTGCCGCGTTGGAAGGTTTGAGCGAGCACGCTCCACACGACGCCGCGTTGGGCGCGTCCGATCTTTGACCTTGTGAAGAGGTCGTCATATTGTTCGGCCAAGCTGTCAAAGGCGAGGATCGCTTGAGGCTGAGCTGTCGTCGCGGAGGAAGTCATGCTTCTACCTCCGCGCGTGAAGAGAGCAGGCCGGCTCGTGCAACTTGAATGTCGTGGCGAAGACTTGCTGCAAGGTCGGAGTTCGCCGCCGGTGTGCCAATGAGCCGAGCGAGTTGAACTTCATCCGTCAGCAGCTTATCGGCATAACTGTAAAACGTTTGCGAATGACGGCCCTTAATCTTCAGGTCGCGATCAGAGCTGGTTGCCCAGGGCTGAAGCTGTACCAGACGATCGGAGATCTTCTTGTAGTAGGGCGTGCCCTTGATTGGATACGAAACGGTCGTGAAAAAGACGTCGGGCTTTGAGGTGCTGACGTGCCGGATGGTGGCTTCTATGTCGTCCAGATCTTCCCCTTCATAGCCCCACATCAGAAACATGCCGCTCTCGATGCCGCGCTCACGGCTCATCGCAACCGCCTGTTGCACCTGTTCGACCGTGACCCCGCGGTCCATGGCATCGAGAATTCGCTGTGAGCCGCTCTCAGAGCCAATCCAGACGCGGAAGCAGCCCAGCTCGGCGAGGAGATCGAGCATCTCTGAGTTGAGACGATCTGCGCGCGAAATGCACTCGAATGGTATGCGCAGGCCGCGCCGGCGCATCTCTGCGGCATAGTTTCGAAGCCAGGCGTGATTAATGGTGAAGACGTCGTCGGACACCCACACCATGTCCGGCGTGTAGGTATTGAGTAGCCACTCGACTTCGTCAACGACGAGCAGAGGATTTCGACGGCGATGGGTCTGCCCAAAGACCTGATGGCTGCACCAGCGGCATTTGTAAGGACAACCGCGCGCGGTGATGAAATTCACTGATCCTTTGCCGTGAGCGTCGCGCCATGTTTTCACATAGCGTTCAATGTCGATGGCCTGGCGGGCAGGCCACGGTTGGCCGTCCAGATCCGCAATCTGCGTGCGTTGTGCGGTTTCCTGCATGTTGCCGGTCGCGTCGAGATACGCAATACCGGAGATGGTTGAGCGGCAGTCTGTTGCGCCGGCACGGAACGCTTCGAGCAATTCCTGCATGGTGAGCTCTCCCTCGCCGAAGACGACGAAGTCTGCACCTGCCTGTAGATATTCAAGAGCGTAGGCGCCCGGCTCAGGGCCGCCGACGATCGTCTTCCAGCCGGCTTCCCGCGCGACCCTGAGGATCTCGACCACGTTCTTGCGCGTCATCAGGTTCGCGTAGACGCCCAGGACTGAAGGCGTCTCGGTGCGCAAGTGCTGGAAGAGCGCATCGCGGCTGGAGAACGTTGTGTCGAATACCTCGACATGAAAACCCTTCTGTCTAAGGTGTGAGCAGATATACAAAATCCCAAGCGGGGCATAGGGCTTCATGATCTGTAGCTCTTTGGGATCTTCATAGAGGAAGTAGCCGTGTGTGAGAAGGAGCTCTGCCATCTAAATCTCCCCCGCTGCGGCGGTCAATGCGTGCAGTGGAACGAACTCCTGCTTGTTGCTGGCTTTGCGTGAGACTTCACCTTGGGCGAAGCTGGTTGCCTCCGGGTTTCTGCTAATTGGTTCGAGTTCAGACACTTGTTGCCAAAGAAGGCGCCAATCCATGTGGTTGCCTAAGGAGTTATCGCTTCGCCAGGAGTCGACTTCGGCATGGAGTGCAGTTCTCAGCGAGAGGTAAAATGCGTCTTTGTAGGCAGCCCTGAACATGACGCACAGGTCGTCGCTATCGGTCCAGTTTCGTTTCGAGCCAATTTGTTCCTGCACGCGCTCGTAGAAGAGAGTGCCGGGCAACGGATAGGAGAAGGAGATACCGATGTCGTCGGGACGAGTGCTGCGCACTAGCTCTACCGTTTGCTGAATATCTTCCCAGTCTTCTCCGGGATAGCCGAACTGCAGGAAATAGCATGCGCGGATATCTGCATCGGCAAGGCGCGCCCGTGCTGTTGTCACGTCTAAGACTCGCAGGCCCTTGTCCATTGCATTGAGTACCTTCTGGGAGCCGGATTCAACGCCCATCCAGACTTCCGCGCATCCTGCTCGTTTGAGCGCGGCGACGGTTGTGCGCGTCATTAAGTCGGCACGGGACTGAACCTTGAACGGCAAGGCGCACTTCATCGCTTCAATTTCGTTTGCGAACTGTTGTATCCAATGTTGATTAAGCGCGAAGACGTCGTCACCGAACCAGATATGCTGCACACCATAGACTTCTTTGAGTTCGCGAATCTCGGCTGCTACCAGTTCGGCAGGGCGGACCTGGAATTTATCTCCAGAGATAGGTTTGGCGCACCAGTTACATCTGTAGGGGCATCCGCGGCTGGCGACAACGTTTGTGGAGAAATAACCATGAGCAGAGGTCCATGCTTGACGGTACGGCTGAAGATCGATTAACTCTCGCGCCGGCTTGGGGAGACTATTCCACGCCGGGTTTTTCGGTGCTTTGACCGAACTCTGTACAACGTAGCCTGATGCGTCGAGGTGTACGAGTCCTTGAATATTGTCCACCGGCCTCGCTGTAAGGATCGCGTCACAGAGTTCGACCAGAGTCTGCTCGGCTTCGCCTAACAGAATGAAGTCAACCCCGTTTCGCAGGTAGGCTTCTGCATGGTCGGTCGCATCTGAGCCATGCGCGATGACAGCGGCTCCCGCAACTCGCGCATCCTGCGCGAGTTGCCAGGCAACTTCACGCATACGGGTGAGACACATCTTCGAAAGGAAGTTGAAGTCATCTTCATAGATCGCAACAATCTTTGGCCGTTGCTGCTTCAGGGCTTCAGGGAAGCCGGTCGCGGGGTCTTGCAGCATCGTGTCAAAGAGGGCAACGGAGATGTTGTCGCGCCGTAAAGCAGCAGCGGCATAGAGCGTGCCGAGCGGCGGATACGGTTGCATCTTCCGCACCTGCTTGGGGTCGTAGGAGAGATGGTAGGAGTGTGTCAACAGGACATCCGCCACAGATCACCTCACGAATTCTGCTTTTTTAGCACGCATTCACAGGCTCCTTGGGAAGCTCCTGCCCAGTTACCAGGGAACGGCGCAGAACGAGGCGCTCGGAGAGGCCGGCGAGCCACAGTTCCCACGGAAAGAAGTAGTGGCTCGACCGCAGCCGCCAGCGGATCGGGGTTTGAACGATGAATCGGACTGCGTGGCGCGGCCATGAATAGTCTTTCTGCAGGCGATACATCTGGCTGCTCAGCAGGAAGTATTCAAGCATCCGTTGTAGGCGCGCTAGTTCTTTTCCTTTCAGCCAGGGGAGCGTGTTCGCGCCCAGAGGCATTTCCATCCATTCGCGAAGATTCTTTGGCTCGGGAACACCCAGTTCACGCAGTTGCGGCCAGATTGGGATACCTGGATAGGGCGTGAAGATGTTTGGTGAAAAGCTGACATTGCTAAATTGACGGCTGATGTCGCTCATGGTTTGAAAGGTGATGATGCGGTCGGCTTCTGTCTCACCGGGATAGCCAAAGATAAGGTTGAACGTGACACGGATGCCGCCCAGTTTCGTCTTGCGTGCCGTCTCGTACATCTCATCGACGCGCTGGTGACGCTTGTTCATCAGTTTCAGAACAGCTTCTGAAGTTGATTCAGTGCCGAAACCCATGTGCGATACGCCGCTCTGACCAAGCAGGCGGACTTCGTCTTCGCTCATGCGACAGAGGAAGTCTGTGGAAGCCTGGAAGGTCCAGCGGAATTTGACGCCGGAGTCGACGATCCCGCGAGCGATCGCGAGGGCGCGGGGAAGTTGGACGGGGAAGTTCGAGTCGAGGAGTGCTACTTCCTCGATTCGGTAGCGGGTGACCAGGTCGCTGAGTTCCGCTACAACCCGCTCGGCAGAGAGGGCATTGAAGCGCCTCTTGTAGAAGACCATGTCGGTGCAGTAGTTGCAGGCGTAGGGACAGCCAACACTGGTGGCGTATGCAAGCTTCCGGATACCGCAGACTTTTTCGTATGCGTCGAAGTCGGTGAGATCGAAAGCTGGAAGCGGAAGGGCATCGAGTGGTTCCACATGACGCTCGACATTGTTCTTGCGAAGACCGTTGCTCTTCCACGAAATTCCGGGAATATTATCTAGAGACCGCTTGTTCGCCAGAGCCTGAGCGACTTCCACCAACGTAATCTCACCCTGGCCTCGGACGACAATATCGACGAAGGGTTCACTCAGCGTTTCATCTGGCAGCAGAGTCGGATGCCAACCGCCGAAGATGACGGGGAGCCACGGAGTCTGGCTCTTGACCGCAGTTGCAACTTCGATGGCGCCCCGGATCATGGGGCCGGTAAGCACAGAGATCCCAACGCAAAGAGCGTCTACGCTTTCACATTCAATTCGTGTTCGGTAATCAGACTCAATTGCGGCATCGATTATCACCACGTCAAAGCCAGCTTCGCGCAGAGTTGAGGCGAGCGCCAGCAAGCACAAGGGCGCTCCGAGCGGCGGCCCGTCGTACGCCGGATAGAAGAGGATGACCTTTCCCTGCGTCAGCATGCGGCCTCCACTTGATTGGGCTCCAGGCGCTTGGCATCAACCACGGGCTTGAACCCAGCTGTCCTCTCTTTGAGCTTGTCGTTGAGCCAGAGCTCGACGGGAAAGCGGTACGCGCCATGGTCAAGGCGAATGCGTGCAGGAAACGAGATGCACTTCTGTGCCAGACGGGTGACGCGGCTACGCCGGTCTACTCCAATCGGTATGCGGTCGAAGGCAATGCGCAAATAGTCCCGCATTACTTGTAGCTCCTTGTGATCACGGCCATTGAGCCATGGGAGCTTCGTATATCGTGGAAAAAAGTCTGCCCAACCTTCGAAAGTGTCCGGCGTTTGTATGCCAAGCTCCGCAACCTTATCCATAATGGGAGCCCCGGGATAGGGAGTGAAGATGTTGGTCCAGAATTCGGCCCCGGGAAATCGCCGGCAGACATCCATTATGAAGTGGATGGTCTCCCTCCGCTCCTTAATCCCTTCGCCGGGGAAGGCGAAGATAATGTTGAAGGATGGACGTATCCCTGCCGCCAGTAGGCGAGCCGCGGCCTCATAGATTGTTTCAAAATCCTGAAAATTCTTGTTCATTGCCTTCAGGACTTTCGGTGATCCTGATTCTGCGCCCTGGCACACCTGATGGAGCCCGCTGCGGTACAGCAGCCTCAGATCTTCTGCAGAAAGACGCGCTGTGAGATTGGTGGTTGCCTGTATGCTCCACTTAAATCCTGCGCCAGCGCGTACCAATCCCTCGGAGATAGCCCTCGCACGGTCAAGATCGACCAGAAAGTTGTCATCTACAATCCAGAGCATTTCCAGGTTGTACCTGCGGCTAAGGTCGACAGTTTCTTCTACAAATTGCTCGGCGGGCAATGCATTCCACTTGCGTCCGTAGACGCCTGCGTTTGTGCAGTAGGCGCAATTGTACGGACAGGCAAGACTGGAGGTATACATAGCCCAGCGGCGCCCGCAGCAACGCTCATACGCGTCGAAGTCCGCGAGATGATAGGCCTTTGGAGGCATATCCACGAGGGGTTTAAGCGGTCGCTCGGGAGTGAAGACTAGTTTGTTGTCGCGTTTGAAACCGATGCCTGCAACAAAATCCGGTGCAGAACGATTCTCAATATGAGTGACGAGTTCGAGCAGAGAGTCTTCGCCCTGTCCGCGAACGACATAGTCGATATAGGGTGCCTGCAGTGTCTGTGTTGGCAGCAGCGAGGGATGCCACCCGCCCAGGATGATAGGGAAGTCGGGGTTCCACTCTTTGATGGCCCGCGCAATCTCAACTGTCTCCCGGATCATCGGTCCGGTTACCAGAGAGATTCCCAGGCATAAGGCATCGCGCACTTCTTCCAGCACGCGCTTCTTATAGTCCGGAGTAATCGTGGAATCGATCAGGCACACTTCATACCCAGCGCGCAGTAAGGGCGTGGCAACCGCCAGAATGCCCAAGGGTGCCGTCGCATCCGAACTTGCGAAAGATGGGAAGAAGAAGACGATCTTGCGTGACTTGCCCAGAGCGATCTCCTCGTTCACTGTGGACAATATGTCTTCCTCGCGGTTCAGTTGTCAAGGCGATGTCAGCAGTTTGTAAAACTTTTTCATCATCGATGGATTGAACAATCTCTTGCTGTAGAGTGAAGCGCAACGGGTGTCCTTATGCCGGTAGTTCTGATTGACCAAACCGCGCTGCCGCACCGCAGAGAGCTGTGGTTTGCCGGCGCTGCATGCGATCTGAGTACGAATTCTGCCGCGTTAGCAAGCGTGTTGGAGGATCTGTCGACTTCGGCAAGAGACAGCGGCGTGAGTAGATTCAGCATGCAGATCGTAGTCAATGAGGGGGTGAAGGAATCTGCCGGGAGCCCTCATTTTCGTGGGCTGCATCACATCGTAACTGCGTCATTCGGCAGCTCAAATGTCTTTGTATTTGATTTGCTGCGTTGGAGCCTGAGTGCGAGTGTGTCAGCAAGCGTTGCACGCGATATTCGATTCTGGAAGGAGCGACTTATTCCGATAACGCTCGGTGTGCTGGGCGCGGCCATCGGACTTGTCCCTGTACATTGCGCATGTCTAGCGTCGAAAGGCGATGGCCTGTTAATCGCGGGGATGTCGGGCGCCGGCAAGTCCACACTCTCCATGGCGCTCACTCAGACGGGATTCAATTATGTGTCGGATGACTGGACATACATGTCAGCTCAGGGTGGACAACTCGTGGCGCACGGCACATCGGCTCCGGTGAAACTGTTGCCTGACGCTGTTCAACATTTCCAAAGTCTGAGCAGTCATAGTTTGCAAACATCCATGAACGGCGAACTGGCATATGAAGTTGACGTATTGCAGGCTTTTGGCGCAAGCGTAGAGCGAGCTTGCGAACCTCGCTGGTTAGTA
>WNFJ01148185.1_pt1 | contig 13189 bp, 15 predicted proteins | sample 5400461 | NCBI WGS metagenome assembly WNFJ01 (sample SAMN13153349, study PRJNA577476) | soil metagenome | isolation source: 115 cm saprolite on Douglas fir-dominated hillslope | place: USA:California | collected 2013-09-17 | reverse complement strand
ACCGCGCCGCCATGACGGAGCGCATGCTCGCGGCGATCGAAAATCCCTACACGCAGATCATTGCCCATCCTACCGGCCGCCTGTTGCTGCGGCGCGATCCTTTCGACTACGACATGGAAAAAGTGCTCGACGCTTGCGCAAAACGTGGTGTTGCGATGGAGTGCAACTCGTACCCCGACAGGCTTGATCTGAAGGACGTCTATCTCAGAATGTGCAAGGAGCGCGGCGTCAAGGTGGTCATCTCGACCGACTCCCACAACACCGCCAACCTCTCTTTTATTCGCTACGGCGTCACCATGGCCCGCCGCGGCTGGTTGGAGAAGAAGGATGTCATCAATACCCTGCTGACTACAGAGTTCCTCGCCGCCCTGCGTCCCAAGCCTGGTGCGGCTCGATCGGGAGGCCAAAAGAAGCGGGGGGCGGCGAAGGGAAATTGACGCCATACACGGGAGTGCGGGACGCTTTCGCGGAAGGAACTTTTTCTCCCTTGCTATCGTATCTACTGGCAGAACGGCATTTTACGGAGGGTATTCGATATGAATCCGCTTCCCCACCGCTCGGCCGCTATCCGGCTGGGAATTGTCTGCACGGCCCTTTTGGCAGCATCTGCGGTCGCGGCCCGCGCTGAAGACCTCACCAAGCACTTTCCGGTGTCCGGGCGCGCCAATGTGCGCGTGGAGACCAATGATGGCAGCGTGCGGGTCACGTCCGGCGATTCGAAACAGGTGGAATTTCACGTCGAATACCAAGGCTACGAGTTGGGAAAGACCCTTCACGTCGACTCCCACCAAGACGGCGACAAGGTGGAGTTGACGGCGCGCGTTACCGGCCATTGGGGCTTCTCGTTTGGCCATAATTCGCGGCAGCTTCACATTGAGGTGCGCATGCCAAGGGAAGGCGGGCTGCAGGTGGAAACAGGCGACGGATCCGTACAGGTCGAATCCATCAGTGGGACGGTGAATGTTCATACCGGCGACGGGTCGGTGAAGGCCAACTCACTGAACGGCAACATTGACCTGCATACCAACGACGGCGGCATCACCGTCGACGGCCTGAAAGGCGACATCCGGCTGCGCACTGGTGACGGCTCCATTGAAGCCCGTAACTTGGATGGCAAAGTGGAAGCCGACACGGGCGATGGCCATATCCGCATCGCTGGGCGATTCGATGCGCTCAACGTCAAGACGGGAGACGGCAGCGTGGACACGCGCGTCCAGCCCGGCTCCAAGATGGCTTCGAGCTGGACGATTCGGACGGGTGACGGAAGTGTGGACCTGGTGCTCCCGCCGGATTTCCAGACGAATATCGATGCCAGCACTGGAGACGGCCACATAAGCCTGGGTATCCCCGTCACGATGGAGGGAACCTTCAGCAACTCGCAGGTTCACGGCAAGATGAACGGTGGCGGCCCGCCGTTGACCATTCATACGGGTGATGGCTCGATCCGACTGAGCAAGAGCTGAGGCATGGCATTCGCGAAGTGGAGACGGTAACAGGTTAGCCTCCTTAGTGCCAGTACTTGGTTGGTGCGAGCTCGCGCCTACAGTTGTCCGTATACGGCTACTTCACTACGTACTTGCTGCGTTCTAACTTATTGAAAACAAATGACGTAACTTTGGCGTCCGGATTGCACTTCGGTTTCCTGCATCTTCCGGAGATTGCTGTGATTATTTTTGCCCTGCTTGCCGCGCTGGTTGTTCTGGTTGCGGTCACGTTTATCAGTTCCATCGATTTCTCCAAGAGTCGCCGCCACTGATTCTCTTTCTTCAGGGAAAATCAGAGCTCCCCGTCCCCAGTTATCCCGCAAGAACTCTTCCCGCAGGGGCCTCTCGTAAAGCATAATCGCAGCCTAGATATGGCTGGCACGACAACCAACTCTTGGAACAGCCCTTAGGCTCTCCAGTAGATTAAGTGAGCTGCGCAGTCGTCCCCGTCTTAAGGCCATTTATCCCTCACCTATTGCGCGTTGCAGTTCGTTCGGGATATTACTTCTCGCCATGAAGAACACAACGCTGTCCCGCATTTTTCCAAGCGTGATTTCCATCTTGCTTTTCTCTTGGCTGGCGTCCGATTCTTTTGCGCAAGTCAGGCCGGACGCCGGCTGGCCTAACTACGGCAATGATGGCGGCGGTATGCGCTACTCGACGGCGTCGCTGATTGACCGCACCAACGTGGCGCAACTCAAGCCCGCGTGGACCTTTCGCACCGGCGCATTGCCCCAGGACCCGGAACTCGACAAGAAAGCTGCGTTTGAGGCTACGCCCATGACCTGCACGCTCAAGGGGAAACAGACCTCGTAATCGCCGCGGGCGGCCACGGCAAACTGGGCACGAAGAAAGGCGACTACGTTATCGCCTTCATACTGCCCTGAAGAAATCGAACGAGCGAAACATTTTCATCACTCCTGCGTAACTACTGATACCCAAATGAAAATCGCCGCCGATCAAGCGCCCGTTCTCACTAATCAAAGACAATCCTTTCTCGCGGATGGCATGCCCATCGTCCTATTGCTCGCCTTCGCGAACTTCCTTCTGCATCTCTACTTCAACAATCAGTATGGTTACTTCCGCGACGAATTCGATTACATGGCCTGCGGGGACCATCTTGCCTGGGGCTATGTGGACCAGCCTCCCCTGGTGCCGTTCCTCGTCAAGATGTCCCGGCTCGTGCTGGGTGATTCGCTTCGGAGTATTCGATTCGTACCGGCGCTGGCAACCTCGGCTGCCGTCATTCTGACGGCCATGATCGCTCGGGAACTCGGCGGCAGGCGCTTCGCGGTAGTGCTCTCCGCTTTGGCGTTCATCGCTGTACCCGTGTATCTCAACGACGGCAGCGTCATGACTACCAACTGCCTTGAGCCTTTGCTGTGGATGGGCTGCGTTTATTTCGCAATCCTGGCGATCAAGCGCGATGATCCACGGTATTGGCTGTGGTTTGGGGCAGTCGCAGGCGTTGGTCTGGAGGAGAAATATTCGATTGCAGTGCTTGGCTTCGCCATTGTGGTTGGACTGTTGCTGACCGAACAGCGCCGCGTTTTTACGACCAAATGGATCTGGCTCGGCGGCGCCCTCGCCTTTCTGGTTTTTCTTCCGAATTTTCTATGGAATGTTCAGAATCACTTGCCCTTTGTGCAACTCATGCACAACATCAAGGCCGACGGCCGCGACGTGGTTCTTTCTCCCGCGGCGTACTTCGCCCAACAGGTTCTCATCATTCAGCCGCTCTTAGCGCTTATCTGGATCACCGGCGTACTGGCCTTTCTCTTCTCCGCCCGGCTGAAACCTTTCCGGTTCCTCGGCTGGTGTTATCTAACTGCGTTCACAGTATTCGTCGTTCTCAAGGGCAAGAACTACTACCTCGCACCAATCTATCCGGTCTTTCTGGCGGCTGGAGCAGTAGTGATCGAGAGTTATATTGCACGGTCGCGGCAAGCATGGCTGAAGCCCGTGCTCGTTGTGCTGGTTCTCGCAGGAGGCGCCTGGCTTGCACCAGTCGTCATGCCGGTTCTCCCCGTTCAGCAGTTCATTTCCTACATGGACAAGCTTCCTTTCAAAGTGCCTCGCAGCGAGCACAGCCACATGCGCGCGATCCTGCCGCAACACTTCGCCGATGAATTTGGATGGGAAGAGGTAGTTGCCACTGTGAATCAGGCCTACATCCGGCTGTCCCCCGAAGAACGGCCGGGGTGCGGTATATTTGCGCAAAACTACGGACAGGCGGGCGCGATCGACTTCTTCGGGCGACGCTATGGGTTGCCTCCAGCCCTCAGTGGTCACCAGACTTATTTCCTGTGGGGCCCGCGCGGCTATTCGGGAAATTGCCTGATCGTGCTCGACGATTCCAGAGAAGTCCTGGAAGGCGAATTCGAACACGTCGAATACGTGGGCAAGTCCTCCGATAATCCCTACGCGATGGAACGAGAGATCCCCGTCTACATTTGTCGTGGCGCCAAATTCGGGTCGCTGGCGGAGATTTGGCCGCGGTTGAAGAGATGGCGCTAGGAATCCTTCACGACCGGGCGCCGCGAAGTCCGATCCTTCGCCTTGACTGAATACTATTGCGCTACGTTCGCCGCACGTAGCAGGAGTGTGCCTGCGTCTTGATATACAATCGTGGCCGAGAAAAATGACTCAGAAAAGAGCCCATGGCCGTGGCCTGCGTCTGGTCGCCGCCTATAAACTATTGAAAGGCGTAGGCCTGCTCGCGGTGGGAATCGGCGCGCTTAATCTTCTTCACAAAGACGTCGCGGCGCTGGCGGATCACTGGATCAACATTTTACAGGTGGATCCCCACAGCCACTACATTCGGCTGCTTCTTGCCAAGTTGTCGATTCTGGACGACCGGCGACTGAAAGAACTCAGTGTGGGCACGTTTATTTATTCCGCCATTTTCCTGACCGAAGGCGTTGGCTTGGCACTGGGCAAGCGCTGGGCCGAGTATCTTACGATCATCAGTACTGCTTCCCTGCTCCCGCTCGAGGTCTACGAACTCGCCGAACATGGCAGTTTCGGTAAAGTACTTGTACTGGTCATCAATCTCGCCGTAGTCGTCTATCTCATCATGGAGCTTCGCCGCTTTCCAAAGCGGTCCTGACGGCTTCGCCCGATTTTCAGGCCCTGGACGGTCAGCGCTGGACGCGCGGAGTGTGCCGCGAAGACGGCTCGACGACTGAAAATGGATGATCGCGCATGGAGTTCGAAATGTTTGGCTCGGCGGCGAGTCTCTACGGAATCGTCAGCGTGTACCCCTCGCGCACGGCGGTGGCGCTCTCATTGCCTTGATAGCGGTAAACAACGATCAAAATCTTGTCCGCGCCGATGGCCGGATCGCCGCCCAAGGCGCTATTGGCGACCACAAAACTAAGCACGCCGTCGCGAACTTTGCTCCGCAGGATATCCGACACGTTCACGGTCCTTCCCTGTACGCCGTAATAAGCACGGATGATTTTGAGGCTATTCCAGTCGTCACGGTCGCGGTCGCCGTAGCTCGCGCGGCGGTCATCCCGATCGCGGTCGCCGTAGTTCGCGCGGCGGTCGTCCCGATCATCGCGACGAACGGCGAACATACGGACTTCAACGAAGCCACCCTCGTTGTAATTGAATTCGCGTTGCTCATTCCTGCGATTTTTGGCGAAGATGCGCAGCGACTTGTCTTTCCCGACGGCAGGATCCCCGCCCATGGTTTGATTGTTCACCGCGACTCTGCCATTTACGCCGCCACGTCCGACGAGGTCTTTGAGAATATCGCTGACATCACTGCGCTGATTCCTGAAGCCGTAATCAGCGCGCAGGATCTGCCAGCCTTCCTCCTGGGCGCGCACACCAGCGCTGAAGATGGCGGCGCCAACAGCGAGGATGACCACACCAATGATCCACACCGCATGTCGATTTGAGAACTTCATTAGAGACTCCTTCAGGGCACAGGCCCTCTGGTTTGTTAGTTTCACTTTAACTCCGCTAGCGGCTCTTGGTAATCCCTAATCGAGATGCGATTGTCCAGAATGTCTATAGCAGCGGTATGTTTTTTTTACCCGCGTGCCTCCGCTTCAATGGGAGTAGCGTTATAATTTTTCCCGCTCCGATTTGCAAATCCCGAGGTCTTCCCTCATCATTACTAGTTTGCTTGGGGACGCAGCACGCTTCCGCTGCGGCAATTCTTGTTCTAATTCGTTTTTTCCGCCGATCGCGTGGCGATCGTTCAATAAAAGGAGCGGCATGGAAAAGCCTTCCAAAATCGCGCCCGCCAAAGGAAAACTCGGAGTACTGCTTCCGGGCCTGGGCGCTGTCAGCACGACCTTCATGGCAGGAATCGAGCTCGTCCGCAGAGGCAAATCGCAGCCCGTGGGATCGCTCACGCAGATGGGCACCATTCGCCTGGGCAAGCGCACGGACGCTCGTTCGCCGCTCATCAAGAAATTTGTTCCTCTTGCCGAACTGGCGGACCTCACGTTTGGCGGCTGGGACATTTTCAAGGACAACGCTTACCAGTCCGCGGCGAATGCAGGCGTCTTGAATCCCCAGGACTTGGAAAAGGTGAAGCCCTTCCTTTCCACCATCAAGCCAATGAAGGCCGCGTTCGACCACGATTTCGTGAAGCTGATCGACGGCCCCAACATTAAGAAAGGCAAGAACAAGTACGAGCTGGCGTTGCAGATCAAGGAAGACATCGCCAACTTCCGCAAGACTTCGCGCGCTTCGCGACTGGTAACCTGCTGGTGTGGTTCGACGGAATCCTTCGTCAAACCTGAAGAAGTGCACTCTACGCCGGAAAAGTTCATCGAGGCGATGAAGTCTAATCATCCGGCGATCGCGCCTTCCATGCTATACGCCTGGGCCTCGGTGTCTAGCGGCGTGCCTTTTGCCAACGGTGCGCCAAACCTGACCGTGGATATTCCCGCGATTCAGAAGCTCGCTCACGACCACAACGTGGCTATCTGCGGAAAAGATTTCAAGACCGGTCAGACGCTGATGAAGACCATCCTCGCACCGGGCTTCAAGGCGCGCATGTTGGGGCTGGAGGGCTGGTTCTCCACGAACATTCTCGGCAACCGCGACGGCGAAGTTCTGGAGGACCCCGGCTCATTCAAGACCAAGGAAGAATCCAAGCTCAGCGTGCTGGAATACATTCTCCAGCCGGACTTGTACCCGCAACTGTACGGCAAGATGTGCCACAAGGTGCGCATCAACTACTACCCGCCGCGCGGCGACAACAAAGAAGGCTGGGATAACATTGACATCTTTGGATGGCTCGGCTATCCGATGCAAATCAAGGTGGACTTCCTTTGCCGCGATTCCATTCTGGCCGCGCCGATCGTGCTCGATCTCGTGCTGTTTCTCGACCTGGCGCAACGCGCGGGAATGCGCGGCATTCAGGAGTGGCTCAGCTTCTACTTCAAGTCGCCGATGACCGCGCCGGGGCTGTACCCCGAGCATGACCTCTTTATTCAGTCCATGAAGCTAAAGAACACGCTTCGCTGGATGAAGGGCGAGGACCTCATCACCCACCTCGGGCAGGAGTATTACGATTAGTTCGCGCTAGACGCCGTGAGCTTGCGCCGATTTTGCGTCGACGGCGTCGAGCACGCGCGTGGAGTAAACCAGCGCCGCGCCAGCATTCATTCCGACGGCAACTCCGAGCGCTTCGGCGATCTCTTCTTTCTTGGCGCCGGCTTTCAGCGCGGCGTCGGTGTGCACGACGATGCAGCCGTCGCAGTGAGTAGTGACGGCGACGGCAAGAGAAATCAGCTGGCGCGTCTTTTCATCGAGATGATTCGTCTTCGACCCCGCAGCAGACAACATCTGGTAGCCCCGAACCGTGTCCGGCGAGAGCTTCATCAGCTCGCCGACTCGGGCGCCGATTTCCTTATGGTATTGGTTCCAGTCCATCATCATGGCAGTTTCTCCTCTCGGGTAAATCCGAAATCGAGCGCGATTATACTCTCTGCCTGTGTGAGTGTGGTATCTTCTCCAGTTCACCCGAGACTGCCGGGTTGTGTGGTGGATGTAGCGGCGCGGCGCACCCCTTTCCTCGTGCACCAGTAGAGCAGCCGAACTTATTCCAAGGAGCCGTATTCATGAAGAATTCGTATAACGGGAAGGCTATCCCCTCTGAAGGCAGGCCGATCGGTTACAGCGGCGGCGAGCTGCAAGTGCCGGACACGCCGATTATTCCGTTCATCGAAGGGGATGGAACGGGGCGTGACATCTGGAAAGCGTCGCGGCGAGTGTTCGACGCGGCGGTGGAGCAGGCGTACGGCGGGAAGCGGGGTGTGGCTTGGTTCGAAGTCTTCGCCGGCGAGAAGGCTTTCACGATCCGCGATTTTCGCGTGGCCATCAAGGGGCCGCTGACAACTCCCGTGGGAGGAGGTATTCGTTCGTTGAACGTGGCGCTGCGGCAAATCCTGGATCTGTATTCCTGCGAGCGGCCGGTCCGCTACTTTACGGGCGTGCCCTCTCCTGTGCGCGAGCCGGAGAAAATGAATGTATTCATCTTCCGGGAGAATACCGAAGATGTGTACATCGGGATTGAATGGAAATCCGGCTCGCCCGAAGCGAAGAAGCTGCTGGAATTCTTGAACAACGAAATGTTGAAGGACGGGAAGAAACAGATTCGCTGGGACTCCGGCGTTGGGATCAAGCCGATTTCGCCTACGGGAACGAAGCGTCTGGTGCGGAGGGCCATCAAGTATGCGCTGGCGAACAAGCGTAAGAGCGTGACGCTGGTGCACAAGGGCAACATCCAGAAGTTTACCGAGGGCGCGTTCCGCGACTGGGGCTATGACCTGGCGCGCGAGGAGTTCCGAGCGCAGACGATCACCGAGCGCGAGAGCTGGATTGTGGACAATCTGGACAAAAATGCGGCGCTCCCGGTGGAGCAGAATGCGGCGCTAATCGAGCCGGGACTCGAGTCGGCCACGGACGCGTTCAAGAAGACGGTCTGCGGCGAAGTGAAGCAGACGCTCGACTCGATTTACGCGACTCACGGAAAGGGACAGTGGAAGCAGAAACTGATGATCAACGACCGCATCGCGGATTCGGTGTTTCAGCAGGTGCTGCTGCGGCCGGATGAATACAGCGTGCTGGCAACTTCCAATTTGAATGGAGATTATTTGTCCGATGCATGCGCGGCGCAAGTGGGCGGACTCGGTATGGCGCCGGGATCGAATATCGGCGACGGATTCGGCGTTTTCGAAGCGACGCACGGCACCGCGCCGAAGTACGCAGACAAGGATGTGATCAATCCGAGTTCGGTGATGCTTTCGGGCGCGATGATGTTCGAGTTCCTGGGGTGGAAGGAAGTGGCCACGCTGATCGAGGATGGCATCGCTCTCACGATTCAGCAGAAGCGCGTGACATACGATCTCGAGCGGCTGATGCCGGGCGCGACGAAAGTAGGCACGTCGGCGTTTGCGTCGGCCATCATTGAGAATATGAAGGGCGTGGCGGCGGCACGGTAGTTCAGAAGCAAGAGACAGAAGAAGATAACGCAGAGACGCAGAGAGCGCAAAGGATTCGCAGCGAAGAAGTTCGTCGGAGACAAGGAGAGGCATGAGCAGAAAAAAAGTGACGGTGGTGGGAGGCGGTTTTGTGGGGTCGACCACGGCGCAGCGAATTGTGGATCTGGAGCTGGCCGACGTGGTGCTGACCGACATTTTGGACGGGCCGCCGGCAGGCAAAGCGCTGGACATGACGGAATCCGGGCCGATCACGCGAACGGATTCGCGTGCAACTGGAATTTCGACAGCCAATGGAGATTATTCCGCGACGGCCGGGAGCGACGTAGTGGTAATCACGGCGGGCTTTCCGCGCAAGCCGGGGATGAGCCGCGACGATTTGCTGAAGGCCAACTACGATGTGGTTAAGGCCGTCGTCGAGCAGATCGTAAAGCATTCGCCGAATTGCATCATCATCGTGGTGACCAATCCGCTGGATGCCATGGCGCAGGCGGCGCTCAAGGTGAGCGGCTTCCCGAAAAATCGCGTGCTCGGGATGGCGGGCGTGCTCGATTCCGCGCGCATGAGCGCATTTGTGGCGATGGAGTGCAAGGTCAGCGTGGAAAACGTGCACTCGTTCGTGCTGGGTGGTCATGGAGACGACATGGTGCCGCTGCCGCGGTATTCGACGGTGGCGGGAATTCCCCTCCCCGATCTTTTGCCGAAGGAGCGCATTGACGCAATCGTCGAGCGCACGCGCAAGGGCGGCGCGGAGATCGTGAATTTGTTGAAGACCGGGTCGGCGTACTACGCTCCGTCCGCTGCGGCCGTGGAGATGGTGGAGGCGATTCTGAAGGACAAGAAGAAAATTCTGCCATGCGCCGTGTATCTAGAAGGCGAGTACGGGATCAAAGGACTGTTCGTCGGCGTTCCCGTGAAGCTCGGCGCCAAGGGCGCTGAGGAGATCATTCAGATCAAGCTGACAACCGAAGAAAATGCCGCACTGCAAAAGTCGGCTAGTTCGGTGAAGGAGCTTGTGACTGTACTGGGCCTTTAGCACTTCCGCAAATCGACCATTCCATTGATCGAGCACAAACAGTCCTGCGGTGGAGGCCCCGGGTGATCGAACTGTTGAGAAAGGAATTCGACATGAATCGCAACGACGTAACCGAAGCTATCGTTGCCGCAAAGATTACAAAGAATCTCAAGTGGGAGGACATCGCCAACAGGGTCGGCCAAAGCAAGGAATGGACTACCGCTGCACTGCTCGGGCAAATGGCGCTGACCGAAAAGCAAGCCGAGACGGTGGGCAAACTTCTCGGGCTTGCCAAAGAAGCTGTCGCCCTGCTGCAAGTGCCGCCCTACAAAGGCTCGCTCCCTACTGCGGTCCCGGCCGACCCACTCATCTACAGGTTCTATGAGCTTGTAAACGTGTACGGCACCACCTTGAAGGCTCTCATCCACGAGGAGTTCGGCGATGGCATTATGAGCGCGATCGATTTCACCATGGATATCCAGCGTGAGGCTGATCCGAAAGGCGATCGTGTCAGGATCGTGATGAGTGGCAAATTTCTTCCTTACAAAACCTACTAACCCTGTTCGCCTCAGTTATTCTCACGAATGCGGCTCCTCCCCACACGGGGCCGCTGTCTTAATTAAAAACAGGGCCGGCGCAGTGCCCTGCGAGCCGGTGCCGTGTGCCATGGCGTAACTAAAAGCCAAAGATTTTTTCTGCACCCACCACCAATCCAAGAGTGAAGCCGGCGATGACCACCTCACCGATGGCGCCAACCAAGAACGGGCGCAGGCCCTGTTTGCGCATATCGCTGAAATTGGTTCGCAGTCCGACGCCCGCGAAGGTGAGCAAGAACGCCCAGCGCGAAAGATTCGCGAGCGCTCCGACCTGGTCCTTGTTGAAGAAGTGATAGGTGGCAAGCACGGAGATCAGCAGGAAGCCGAGGACGAACTTCGGGAATTTCTGCCAGAGGAACGCAGCCTTGTTCCCCACAGACTTGGCCTGGCCCTGGCTGGCCCAGTAGATGGCGTAACCGAGAACCACGAATCCGATCATGGCGTTGCGCGTGGACTTGACGAGCACGGCGAGTTTTCCAGCGGCGTCGGAGTACAGCGCTCCCGCGGCGGTAGCCTCCGCGGTATTGTCCACGCCGAGGCCGGCCCAGAGTCCGTAGGCGCGGTCGCTCAGGTGAAGGAAGTGCCCGATCACCGGGAAAGTAAAAAGAGCCAGAGCACCGAGGGCGAGAATCGCGGCGATGGAGAAGGAAGAATCTTCATCGTCAGCTTCGATGGCGCCCTTTGTGGCAATGATGGCGCTCACGCCGCAAACCGCCGAGCCAACGGCAAGAAGCGTCGTGAGTTTGGGCTTGAGCTTGAACACGCGGCCGAGAAAAGTCATGAACGCGAGGGAACCGACAATTTCAATAGCCACGAGAATGAGGCTGACGCCGCCGAGTTTCAGAATATCGCCGAGAAGAAAGCGCGCGCCGAGCAGCACGATTCCGGCCTTCAGCCAGAATTCATAAGTGGCGACACCTGTGCGGAATATCTCCGGGACGCCGACGGTGTTGGAGATCACGAGGCCGAGGACGATGGCCCACAGGACGTATTCAATATTCGGAAATGTCCAGTGATGCGCCTTGGCATAGGCGCCGACATTTTGCTCGAGCAATTTGCCCGCATAGCCGACGGCGGCAAGCAACAGAACTCCGGGAATGACGCGCAGATATCGTAGCACCGACTGGACCGGCCGAACCTGAGGAACCACAACTGCTTCAGCCATGTTTCGTTATCTCCATTTTTCCAAGAATCTTCACCAAGGGATGTGCTTGAGGACACCGATGCGGACCAGCAACGCCAGCAGAAAGGCCACCAGCACGGCCCACGTGTCGAGCGACAGCTTCCAGCGGCTTCCGGTCTTCCCTGCTTCTACTTCTGCACTCATAGCGATGCTCCTGACGGCTTAAAGCACTGACGCTGGTTGCAAGGCCGGATCTTTCCGATTTGTGCGCCAGAACTGCGCGCTGAGATCCTCAACCTCGTGTGACGCTACGCGCCCAACAATCAACAGAGCCGGAGCCGGGAGTTTTTCTTCGCTGGCGAGGCGGGCGACGCTGGACCAGCGCACTTGCTGATGAGAACCCGTGGCCTGAGAGACGATCACGCACGGAAGGTCCGCCGGAAGTCCGCCTCCAAGTAAACGCTCGGAAACCTCGGCATAATCCGCGCCGGGCATGTAGAGAACCAGAGTGGTTGTGCTGGTGACGCAACCCCAATCCATCGCGCTGCCGTCGATTCCGCGCGAGAATGTTGTGAGTAGAATTTGCGAGGCTACCCGGCGATCGGTGAGCGAGATTCCCGCGGCTGCCGCGGCTCCGAGCGCAGCGCTGATGCCCGGAACAATTTCGTATTCAACTCCGGCTTTACGAAGGGCTTCGATTTCTTCCCCGGCGCGGCCAAAAACCGCCGGATCGCCACCTTTCAGTCGGACAACGCTCGGACGCGTCCGCCCATACGAAACCAGCAGCGCATTGATTTCATCCTGGGTAAGGAGCTTCTGGCCGGCACGCTTGCCTACGTCAATGATCTCGGCAGCAGGCGAAATCTTCGCCAAAACAGCATCGCTGACAAGTGCATCGTGCAAAACGACGTCGGCGGAAGCGAGCAGGCGTGCCGCTTTCAAGGTGAGCAGCTCGGGATCACCCGGTCCCGCGCCAACGAGATAAACCTTGCCCATCATGCTACGCACTCGCCGCGGCCCAGCTTCAGGGAATAAGTTTCTGTGTCTCCCCAGTCCACGAAGATATCCTCGGAAGTGGCTGTCACCTCCGCCAAGGGGAGCAGCCGGTCTTTGATGGTCTTGTCCGGCGTGCGCGTCACCCATGCGGAAAACGTTTCCGCCGGTCGCCGGTCCGTCTGATAGAAAGCTAGCAGTTCGCGAATGATCGCGGGGATGGGCCGTGCAGGCACAGACATGATCTGCCGCCCAAATCGCACGCCGTCGGCATTCACTTTGCCGCCGAGCAGGAGCTGGTAATACGGAGCCTGCTGTTCACCAATCTTCCTGACGTTGCCGTAAAAACCGATATCGGCGATGTGATGATGCCCGCAGGAATTCGGGCAGCCGCTGATTTTGATGCGCAACTTTTGGATTTCTGGATCGGTGTAATCGTTCAGCTCGCGCGAAAGAACTTCGGCCAGCGTAAGAGAGCGCGTGATCCCCAGATTGCAGGTGGTTGCTCC
>WNFJ01127325.1_pt1 | contig 13189 bp, 8 predicted proteins | sample 5400461 | NCBI WGS metagenome assembly WNFJ01 (sample SAMN13153349, study PRJNA577476) | soil metagenome | isolation source: 115 cm saprolite on Douglas fir-dominated hillslope | place: USA:California | collected 2013-09-17 | reverse complement strand
TTCGCCTTTGGCGATGGCCTCCAGCGCCATGCGCTTGATTGCGGTCCCTGAAGCATATTGCTCCAGGCATCCGCGGTTGCCACAAGCACAGGGCCTGCCCTCGGACACCACGGTCATATGGCCGATCTCTCCTGCCATGCCGATCATTCCATGCCATGGCCGTCCGTTGACCACAAAACCGCCTCCGACGCCCGTTCCCAGCGTCACCATGCAAAGGTCTTGTACACCCCGACCAGCGCCGACCCACTGCTCGCCGAGCGCGGCACAGTTGGCATCATTCTCGATCATGACGGGCGCGCTGAGCCGGCTTTCCAGTTCGCGTCTCACTGGATAGTTACTCCAGCCCGGCAAGTTGGCAGCGGAGTGCAGAGTACCTGTGGCGAGATCGATAATTCCCGGAATCCCGACACCTATCCCGAGAAGGTTGTATCCGTCCGCGAATTCCCGAACAAGGGAGCGGATGCTGGCAGACATTTCGGCAATCACGTGATCGCGCCCGCGTCGCACCTCGGAGGAGTTGCTGGCAATCCGGAGTAATCGCCCGGTGTCCTCAACGGCGGCAATCCGCATGTTGGTACCACCTAGGTCAACGCCGATGGTGAAGGAGCGCATTGGATTGACTCCGGCGCAACACAAAAAACCCGCTCGTCAGCCAGACGACGATGCTATTATACAAAAACGTTTCAATAAAACAATGGGCGATTTTGCACTTTTACGCCAACCGGAAAAGAGCTTGGAAAAGCTCCAAAGAGGGGCTATGCTCGTGTCTAATAAACTGAACAGGTTAAGTGAGGGGAACTTGCCACGCAGGGAGACAAAAAGGCCAACCGTCACCATACGCGATGTGGCCAAAACCAGCGGTTTTTCCGCCAGCACGGTTTCCATTGTCCTTAATAATGCGCCGCTGGCCCGCTACATTCCTCTGCCGACCAAGAGCCGCATTCACAAGGCCGCCAAGACCCTGGGGTATCATCCCAACATTTTTGCCAAGTCGCTTCGCAGCAAGCGCAATCACACGGTTGGCGTGATGCTCTTTGACGTCACGGATCCATACTGCACGCCCATCCTGCGCGGGATTGAGAATTCCCTGTATCAAGCCTCCTACCTGCCCATGCTCACGGACGCTCACAACCAGCGCAGCCGCTTCGAGCGTTACCTGGAGATGCTGTTGGAGCGCCGGGTCGAAGCTCTGATCGTCCTGGCCAACTGGCTGTTCCTGGACATCAATCTTCTGGCCGACCTGGAAAAGCCTGAGATTCCCACCGTGATCATCGGGCGGGAGCTGCAATCCAATGCTACGAGTTCTGTGATCGTTGACGATGAGGGCGGCGGATATGCCGCGGTGGCCCACTTGTATACGCTGGGCCATCGCAAGATCGCCTTCGTGCGGGGCCCTAAAGCTTTGTCGAGCAGCAAGAACCGCTGGCGGGGCGTGCAACGGTTCGCCCGCGATACCGGCCTGCAACTGGACGAGCGGCTTATCGTGGATCTGCCTGACCAGCTAAATCCTAACATCGGTGTGGACGATGCCTACCGCATGACGCAGGAGCTGCTCAAATGCAAGCGCCCCTTCACCGCTTTGATGGCGTATGACGACATGACCGCCTTCGGCGCTTTGCGGGCGCTGGCAAAAGCCGGGATCAAGGTACCTGGCAGTTGCTCCGTGATTGGTTTTGATGATGTGACCCCGTCAGCATTGTTCGTGCCTTCGCTCACAACGGTGCGCCAGCCTTTGGAATCCATGGGTACCGCCGCGGCGAACATCGTGGTGGAAAGCATTAACTCAGCGGCAGAGAATCGGACGATTCCCGCCATGCACAAAAAGCTCCCTTCAGAGCTGGTTGTCCGCGAATCTACGCGCGCGGTTTCCTAGTCAATTTGCCGCCCGTTCCCTAGCTCACCGAACAAAACCTTTGCTTGCGCTCAGCTCAGATGTGCGCGCATTCGAATAAGACTGAGGCGACTGCTCCTGCCGTCGCCTCAGCTTTTCTATTTGAAAGCTTCAAAACTCTGCGAGAACTGGAAATTGTTCTGCGCAATGCCGCTACATGTGGGTGAGGCAAAGCCCTGGTTAGGACAGCCTCCGTTATCGCGCCCGAACGACCAGAACGCCAGGCGCGTAATGTAAGTGTTCGATGAAGTGAAGTTCAGGACTGTATTGGCATCGGCCAGCTGGAAGACCTCCGTATTGGTGTCATTGATGCCAATCATCACCGTCAGGCCAATGTTAGAACTCAAGCCCGCAGCCATCGCCTGGTTATGAGTATTTTGGGCGGCCAGGGTTGCATCCAGCCCCATTTGCCCGTTGTTATCATTGGCCGAGCCGTAGTCCATGGCCATCACGTTGATTACGTCCGGATTGAACCCGTCCTTCGCGGCCTCGTTCAACACGGCCAGCCCGGTGTTGATCAGACCGGCCGGCAGCACCGGCAGCGTAAACGAGACAACCACGCCCGAGTTCGCGGCCTTCAGCCTTTTGAGAGCCTGGATCAAAGGCGGCAGCCCGGCTCCGTCGCCGAGCGTATCGCTGGCCTCCATATCGAAGTCGAGCATTTTGACGTTGTAACGGTTGATCACTCCTTGCAGGCTGGACTGCTACTGGCTTCCCTTGCCTCCAGCGGCCGTGGCTCCGGGTAAAGAAGCTCCCCGGAGCGCGATGCCCGGCAAAGTCACCGGCAATTTCCCTCGCGGCTTCAGTTCTCCGAACAAGACCTTGACTGCGCTGAGCTCTGAGCTGGAGACATCGGAGAAGGTGCAGATGTAAGTCTGGATATCGGTGAAGTTCTGGGCAACGTAGGGATTTCCCATGGCGATCACGGCGGTCTTGGCTGCCGCCGCGTCCAGAACCTGCCGCAGCAGGGCTCCGGTAGCTTCTTGCAGGCCGACGCTGTTAACCAGCTTGCCGTTGATCATGATTTGCTTTGCAGCGGTGGGTGCAACGTAGGCGGCCACCACCACGCGGCTTGCATCTTTCACCGCCTGGAGAATCTCAGGAGATAGCGGCGCCGCCAGGTCGTTGTCGACGTAAAAAACAGTGGCGTCAGCCCGGCGTGCTCTCAATGCGACCTCAAACCCGCGGCCCCAAACTCCGCGGACCGAGTCGGTGATGATGATGGCGACAACCTGCGTGCTGCGCCGGGTGGGGTTTTGGAAGGTCTCGCTTTCCGCCGGGGGCGCCTGGAATCTTGATAGGGGGAGCACTTGACCGTTGTCACGTACCAGGGTTACGGCGTCGTCGGCCACCTGCTGCGCAAACTGCATTTCTTCCTGTTTGCTGACCACATAGGGCACCTGGGCCAAATCGACCAGACGTGCCTTTTGCAGGCCCAGAGAAGCTTTCATCTCCAGAATACGTTTTACAGATCCATCGATTCTCGATTGCGAAATCGCGCCTTGTTTCACCGCATCCACGATTCCGCGGAAAGCGCCGTCCAGATCCGCCGGCATTAAGATCACATCATTGCCGGCCTTGACCGCGTCTACCGCCGCCCGGCCGGCCGGGTTTCCCTCCCCCGGCGGATATAGGGCGGTGAGGCCGCGCATCTCCAGCGCGTCAGTCACAATGATGTTCTTGAACCCCAGTTGTTCCCGCAAAACTCCGTTCACCACATTCTTGGAAACGGTGGCGACTTTGTCAGGGTCCGAGTCGAGTGCAGGCACCGACAGGTGGGCGACCATCACCGAATCTACGCCCGCCTCGATCGCCTTGCGGAACGGCGGCAGTTCGACGCTCTTCAGGCGATCCAAGTTTCCTTCTACCTTGGCCACACCCAGATGAGAGTCCGTGCTGGTGTCGCCATGTCCGGGAAAATGCTTCGCCGTGGTCAGCATCCCATGGGCCTTCGATCCCCGGATAAAAGCAGCAACCATATCCCCGACGCTTGCGGGATCTTCGCCGAAGGACCGCGTATTAATGATGGGATTGTCGGGATTGCTGTTCACATCCGCTACCGGAAAGAAATTCCACTGGATCCCCAGCGCGCGGGATTCTTCGGCGGTAATGGCGCCGAACCTTTCCGCGTAAGCGGTATTGCCGGTCGCTCCGAACGCCATCGCCGCGGGGAAGACCGGCACGGAACTTACGCGCATGGACAGCCCGCGCTCCAGATCGGCCGCGATCAGCAAAGGCAACCTGGAGTCGCGCTGCAGCTGGTTGGCCATCGCGGCAACTTCCAGTGGCGGGTTTTTTCGCAACGTGCCGCCGTCGACGTGCACCGTGAGCACCACCGACCCGATGTGGTATTTACGCATTTGGTCGCGGAATTGCCGGTAGCTGTCGCTGTCAAAGTTCTGGAAGTCCGTAAAGTAGCGGATGCTAAGCATCTGCCCCACTTTCTCTTCCAGCGAGAGCTTTTTCAGCGTCTGCGCGGCCCAGCGGCGTCCGTCCTTGGTGAGTTGCGCGGGACCTGGCTTGGAGTATTGCTCCGCGGCAAAGCACGGCATGGCCGCCAGACAAAACAACAGAATTTTCCGGAGAACTGAGTTCATGATGGGAGACACGATAACAGAAGAATATAAAAGTTGCAGAAAACTCCGCAGAAGACCGGAGGACTTTATACTTACTTTTCATCGCTGCGCCTCTGACTGCGGGAAGGCGGGCCGGCGCTGCGATGCTCGAAGCGAATTTTGCTCAGCGCAGATTGTGGATCAAAAATGAAGACAGTCATCACCGCGGCGCATCTCATTACGCCAAGCGAGTGGATTGAATCACCGGCCATCGTGATTGAGGACGGGCACATCGCTGCTGTTGGTTCCCTCGATTCCGTCCAACCGCCGGCTGGCGCGCGCCAAGTCAAGTTTCCCGGCCTGGTCCTGGCGCCCGGATTCATTGATCTTCATGTTCACGGCGGCGCCGGGCACGACGTGATGGAACCGGACACGGCCGCCCGGGCCGCGTTTGAACGTCACATGGCCAGGCATGGAGTGACTAGCTATCTGCCAACCACGGTTACGGCTCCTGCGGACCGGATCCTGGCGGCGCTGGAGTGCTTAGGGAGGTCAACGGCCGCGCGCGGCGCGGACAAGGACCGCGCTTTCCCTCTGGGCATTCATCTGGAAGGCCCGTTCATCAGCCACGTCAAACGCGGAGTCCACCCACCCGAAAGTTTGCAGCGTCCTTCGCCGGACACGCTCGATCGCTTCTGGCAAACCTCGGGAGGGACCTTGCGCATGATCACCATTGCTCCTGAGCTGCCCGGCGCCGAAGAGACCATCCGCCACGCGCGGCATCTGGGAATCCACTCCAGCCTCGGACATTCTGACGCAAGCTACGCCCAGGCAAAAGACGGCATCAACGCCGGAGCGGAGCACGCAACGCACACCTTCAACGCCATGCGCGCCCTCGACCATCGTGATCCCGGCATCCTGGGCGCGGTCCTCACGGAAGACTCGCTTACCGCCGACATCATTGCTGATGGCATTCATGTGGATCCCAGCGTAGTTCGCCTCTTTCTGCGTGCGAAAGGCCCTGAGCGCGCCATCCTGATCACCGACGCGATCGGCGCCACCGGCATGCCCGAAGGGCGATACCGGCTGGGCGACATAGAGGTGGATGTGAAAGGCGGACGTTGCGAATATCACGGCAAACTGGCCGGCAGCGTTCTTACCCTTGATCGAGCGGTCCGCAACATCATGGGATTTGCTGGATGGAAGCTGCAGCAAGCTGTCCAATTGGCGACCCTGAACCCGGCAAGGCTGTTGGGAATCACCGGCGAAAGAGGCCTAATTGCCCCTGGACGGATCGCCGACATGGTGGCCCTTACTCCCGAAGGCAACGTTGTGCAGACAATTGTCGCCGGCCAGTGCGAATGAAGCTGACGCCGGGCGCAGCCTGTTCCTCGGCAAGCCGCGTTAGTTCTTCTGCTGGCCAAGTCCCTTCATGTGGGGGGTAAAGGTCAATTGCAGGCTGCCGGTCACGTCCCGCTGGGCCGTAGGATGCAGTGCGGGAATGAACCAGCGCTCATATTGCACGAAGGCATTTACGCTCCAGTTAGGACGAACCTGCCACAGAAGACGCGCGCTGGCATCACTCTGCGTGCCTCCGCCGGGCAGGAAGCCATTGCCGGTTTTCGTGTCGCGATACCCGAATTGCAGGCTCGTGACCGCGGAAAAATGATAGGTGCTCCAGCCCTGGTAGGTTCTGCCGTCGCGTCCGGTTTGATTGCCGAACAAAAATCCTTTGTTGGTGTTGGCATCGTGATAGTTGGTATTGAAATAAAAGAAGCTGCCGCCGCGATCTGTGGCCGTAAGCGCCTGGGTGGAAACGGCCTCCACGCGCAGATCGAGTTTGGGTATAGCTGGAAAGTGCGACAAGTAGAGTCCCGGATTGATCCCCGCCCGCCTCGGGTTGGCCAAGGGAGACGGATCATCGTCGCTGTAGAAGTCACTGTAGAGGGTAAGCCAGTTGCGCAGCCCCGGCAGACGATAGGAAAAATCGAAGCCTGACTTGCGGTCGCCGGGATCGCTCGGATCTCCATACCCGCCGCTGGTGTCTCCCAGGTCGAGAAAATTCCTCTCCAACCTATGCGCCGTAAACGTGTGGCCCACTCCCGCCCACAACGAGGCTCGCGTGAATCCGATCTCCAGGTTTTGCGTGGGATGAAAGCTGATCTTCTGCAGATTGAAAAACGGCCGGGCCGGAAACTGATGGCCGGAAAGCTTGGCAAACAGGAACTCGCCCCTGATCTCGCCCAGGTGACGGAGAATTCCCGGCAACACCAGCGGTGAAGTGCGAGAGAGTCGCAGCGTGTACATGGGATCGGCGTTATCGCCGAGCATCAAGGGGCCGCTTTCACCGGGCCCCAGCCATAGGCTCTGTTTGCCGAAGGTCACTGCGTACTCGCCCAACTGCACGCCGGCATACATGTCCAGCGGGTAGAAGCGGTCGATGGTGGAAACTGGACCTGGCGGCGGCCCCACGGGGTTCGGGGCCCCAGTGTTTGCGTCCATCGTATTGACCAAATTCTGCTGGGCCGGGCTCAGGGCCGCTCGACCCGGAGCATGCTGAAACTCCCCGTTCGCATACCAGAAGAATCGTCCCGCGACCGCGCTGATGGAAGCTCCAGTATAGATGTTGCTGCCCCGGTCATACGGCCTGCCGAAATCGTTCCAAATCGTCTCGCCAAAGTGGTAACTGTCGCGCAGCGGGCTGCCGGCGATGTTGGCATACCTGGTGTAGATGGAGTCCACGGAAAAAGTCTGATAGTGCTGCCCGTCTTCCCTGAATTCTTCCCGCAAGCGCTGGATGGTCTGAGCAACGCTCGACTCTGCCGGCAGATCCTGGGCGAAATACTCGGCTTCATCCAGCTGGCGCAAGCATTCGCGGCGGGTCCACGGCCGCAGACCCGTGAATTGAGTCTTGATGTAGCCCAGCGCGGCCAGACGTTCCAGAGCCGGGTAGATCCAACTATCCAGCGGAACGAAAGTCGAGCCTAGTTTGGATGGATCAACTTCCTTCGGGTCGGGAAGGAATGAACCGTAGCCGGGTCCTTCGAGCGCAGGGTCGTGGTGCGCCTTGTACACTTGCCGGCCGATGAACCAGCCGAACGCTCCTCCCACCACCACGTCGGAGGGAAAATGCTGGCGGCCGGTAACTCTGCTGATGCTGACCGCAGTAGCTGTTCCGTAGGCCAGAATTTGGGTCAAAGGCCCGGGATATTCATGGGCAATTACCGAAGCAGCCGTCCAACTCAGCATCGAGTGAGCCGACGGGAAGGACGCATTGCTGATGTCACTGAAGAACTTGCCTTGCCCATCGGTCAGCGTCGGTCTCTGCCGCGCAAAGACCAGTTTGAGGGCTTCATTGACCGCCAGGCTGTTGACTAAAGCTTCTCCGGAGAGCAGGCCCGTCTCCCGTTCCTTGGAGTTCCCGCGCCAACTGCCCCAGGCATACATCAAGGCCGGCACGCCTATGATAGCGGCTGTGCCGCCATTGGCAATATTGTTGCTCCTGCTCACCGCAACTGCGTTGGAGCGTTCCCGCTGCATGCTGTGCTGGTCGCTTCCGATCAGCACTCCCGCCGTCCCGAGCATGGGCGCCAGCCATATGGAGTCGCGCGCGTGCACGCGGAATGGGCTGGTCCAGATCGCTTTCTGGTCTCCGGGCAGGTTCGCCAAGACTTTCTTGATGGTGACGGTATCATCAGCAGGCTCTTTCTGCCCATCAGCGCTTCCGATGGCGGCAGAGGTTGAGGCCGGTACGGTTCCGCCATCGGAGACACAGTTGTTCTCTGCGCAGGCCTTTTTCACTGAAACTGCTGAGTCTGAGACGTCCGCACTTTGCTGAAGTCCAGTGGCGTTGTTATGGACGAACAATACGAATAGGGTGGCGAGCAGGGGTATCCGCAAAACAGAATGAATGCTCATGGTATAGGAAACTTAGCAACCAGCATATTAGCAGGTACTCGGGTTCAGCTATGGCAATTTTCGAATCAGTAGCGGTCAAAAAAGTTCGGTCTTATTGCGTAGTACGCGTCCCGGGAGAATCCCCTAGATTGCCGGCGACAGATGTTCGCGATAGAGATCTTCGTATTGATGGACGATGGCGGGGAGAGAGAATTTGTCTTGGATACGGCATCGCGCGGCGGCTCCGAGTTGTCGCCGGCGTTCGGGGCCGGCAGAGATGAGCTGAAGGATGGCTTGGGCCAGAGCCTCAGGGTTCTTGGGGGGAACGCAAAGACCTGTATCGCCAATGATGTACGCGCTGTCGCCAACGTCGGTGACCACACAGGGAACGCCGCAAGCCATGGCTTCCCCGGTAGCCAAGGAAAAACTCTCTCCCCAAGCTGACGCCGAGCAGGCAATGTCGAGCGCCGGGGTAAGCCGCGGCATGTCCGGCCGTTCGCCGAGAAGCAGTACATGGTCTTGCAACCGCAGTCGCGCCACCAGCGCCCTCAGAGCCGGTTGCTCTTTTATGTGGCGGCCGATGAGAGCAAAGCGCGCTGAAGGATGCGTTCGCGCCACCAGGGCCGCGGCCCGAAGAAACCCGGCATGGTCTTTCATCGGATGATAGCGCGCAACCAAACCCACCAGGATCGTGTCTTGCTCCACTCCCAGCTCGCTGCGCACTTGGAGGCGCGCTTCCCCGTCGGGAGCAAACATCTGGCAATCGAGTCCGTTCGGAATCACCACGCCCTTGGATGCGTCATAGCCGAACGCCTCATGCTGCTTTTTGCTGGTCGCGCTGACATAGATGATGCGCGTTGCCTGGCGTGAGATTAAGGCGTCCACGCGGATGACGACCGCTGTCAGCCACCGCTCGGTCGAGAGACCATACAGGGACTGGTGAATGCCCCATATCACCGGGACATGATTGTGCTCCCAGCGAGCTGCAATACTCGCCATCAGGTTGCCGTGATACATCCATCCTTGAATGAGCTGCGGGCGAAACTGCCGAATCAGCCGCCGGATGGCGAGAGCACGCAACGGGCTTGGCGCTGTCTTGCGCAAGCCCAAACTGTGGATCGGAACGCCCAGGGCGGCGATGCGCGCACCCGCAGTGCCCTCATCCGTCAGTGACACCACCGCCTGGGAGTGGCGGCCGTTGCTGGACGAGAGCAGCTTCAACAGCATCATCTCGGCTCCGCCCGTTTCCAGCGCGGTGATCACGTGCATGATACGAGCCATCGAAGTGTCCTTACATCCAGCCTTAGGTTCATCGCGGTATTTGACCCATTGGGGCGGGTTGTAGCTTGTAAGGCCAAGATCAACTTACACGCTCTCGCCTTTTCGCAACGGAATTTACGTCACCCTTGGACAGGGTGGTGTCTTAACGATAAGACACTACCGTTTGACAGGACGTGCATTCGTGTACCTCCCGGCGTTCATCATAAGAATGATGCCGAGGCTCCCCAAAATCTTTTCCGCTGTTTCGAGTGCAGAGAGTGTAGCTGTCGATTGCGGTTTAATTCAAGAAAAGTTTGCTGTATTCACCCACAGCATGCTGCAGATCGAACTTGCTCAGGTCCGGTTGCGTTCTTCCCCCAAATTCACGCCAACCCTTCGGCCTGCGGCAAACCGAAACGATCGCCTCCGCCAGCGCTTTTGGATCCTCCGGGCGGACCACGACCATTTCGTCACTGCAATTCTGAACTTCTCGTATCGCGCCAGGACAGTCTGCGGCCACCACCGGCGTTTCCAGAGCCAGGGCTTCGAGCACAACGTTGGGCAGTCCTTCGTAGCGCGAGGGAAGAACAAACAAGTCTGCGTGCCGGAAGTATAACCAGGGGTTTTGCTGAAAACCCAGAAAGCGCACGCTTTGGCCCAGACCAAGCCTTTGCACTTGCTCTTCGAGTTTGGCGCGCAGCCTACCTTCGCCCAGAATCGCGAGCTGGGCGTCGGGCAGATGCTCCCGCACCGCAGGCATGGCATCAAGGAGAACATCAAATCCTTTTGCCCGGCAAACCCGGCCTGCAGCGACCAGGTGAGGACCCGGTCCACAGAAGGGGTTGCCGCCTGTCTGTGACAATTGCCGCACCCGTTGGGTGTCGACCGGATTATAGATGCGAACCAGTTTCTCTCTGGGAACGCTGAAATGTTCGACCATCTCATTCATCATCGCATCGGACAAGCACACGACCTTGTCCGCTCGCTTGTAGAGATGGCGATAGAGCCAACTCCAGATACGGGGATGACGAGTCTCCTCGGGAAGAAGCATACTCGGGGTCACGGTTTCACGGACAAGCAGCCTTGTGCCGCGCGGCAGCAGGGCTTTCGCTGAGATCAGGACCATATTCAAATGTCCCAGGGTTGACAATATTGCCCGAGGTCTCGTTTTTCGTACCAGCTTGACGATGGCGGGCAGCGCGTAACGCGCCCTGGAAACGTTCAAGTCGTAGATGACCACATCTTCCGGTATATCGCTCATGTACGGGCCTTGGGCCTGCAGCACGGCGAGATGTGGCTCGAAGCAACTCCGGTCCAGATGTCGCAGAAGGATAGAAAAAACACGTTCCGCGCCCCCGCCCACGAGGGTCGGTATCAGGAAGAGGACTTTCTTGCGCCCAGAGGTCATTTGAGCAGCCGCAGCTCTCCGGCCACGGCAACGAGCAAGAATCGAACCGCGTTGATTGCCGATTGGATGCGCATTTCGACAGGCATCTGAACCCCGTTTCGGACAGAAGTCCGGCGACGCCGCAGGCGAAAGGCCTCATGCTATCATGCAGCGCATGATTCCAGGCTCAACTGCCGCGAAAGCCGGCGAGAATGAGCATTCAAGCAGTGCGACAGTTGCGTTCACGAACGCGCCGAGCGGCGCCTCCTGGCGTGACCGTACGCGAAGCATGGGAGGTCTTCTGGGGTCGATCTTCTTGCTCGGGCTCGCGGCGCACATGCTGTTTTTTGCGCACTCTCGTGCCTTCTATGCTCCGGATTCCTCGGCATACGTAGCTCGTGCCTCGAACTTGGTTGCAGGACACGGGTTCACAACTCCCTCCGGCGAAGCTGAGACTCTCCTTACACCCGGCTACCCGCTGCTGATTGCGCCTTTTCTCTGGGCCGGTCTTGACTTGCAGTATTTGGTTCTCTTGCAGCACCTCATGCAGGTCCTGCTGACGGTGGCCACGGCAGCTTTTGCCTTCCGGTTTACCGGAGGCCGCAGGCAGGCCCTCATCACAGGAATCCTGCTGAGCGTTGACTTGCCGATGTTGGAAGCAGCCAACACTATCCTCACTGAAACTCTGTTCACGGTAACCTTGGCAGCGGGGTTGTGGCTGCTTTGGACTGGATCGCGGCAGCCGGAGCAACCTTGGACAGGGCGCTTGTTTCTCTCCGGTCTATTGACCGGAGCATCGGTCTTGATCAGGCCGGTAAATATGTTCTTCTTTTTTCCGGCGGCCGTTTACCTGTTGCTGGTCCTAAAACGCTTCAGGCTTCGCGCTGTCCTCGGCTTTGCCATAGCCTTCGCCTGTTTCCCTCTTATGTGGGCGGCAAGGAATTATCATGAAACCGGTTACTTTACCGTTAGTTCAATCTCCGGATGGGAACTGCTTCGCTGTCGCGCCGCGGGAATCATGGCCCTCAATGACCCGGGAGATTTTAATAGCAATCTCGCGAAACGCATGGCCGAATTACAAAACAAGGCCTGCGATGACTTGAAAGCCCTCTACGGAAGGAATTGCTCTGAACTAAGTTTTCCCCAGAAATCGGCATATTACATGCGGCTCGGCCGCAAAATCGTGGTGCAACACCCTATCGGTTATCTGAAACTTGCCCTGCGGGGCGCGGCCGTCATGTGGCTGGATGGCGGTCCCTCGAGCCTGGAAGAAATGACGGGAATCAATCCTCACGTGGGGATCAGGCTCCTTTTGATCTATACCGTGCCGGCGTTCTGTTTCGCGCTGGTTGGCCTATTGAGACTCTGGAACACGAACCGCCAGCTCTTTCATCTCATCTTCCTGACGATTGCCTATTTTGTGGCGCTATCGTCCGGCGGAGAAAGTTACTCCAGGTACCGAGTGCCCGTCGTGCCCCTCTATGCGATCTTGATCGCCGCGGGAATAGACGCCATTGTCAAGCATTTTCGCGGCAAGGTCCGGGTGTGATTGCCCGCGCAGCCGCTCCATCAAGGTCTCGTTGATTGCCGTCGTCACAGTGGCTCGCGGCGCGCTGCTATTTCTTCCTTAGGCGAAGCAGGCTCAAAAAGAAGCTGGCTATCGAGATCTGCAAACCCAACGTCATGGAAACGGCGGCGGGCAGCGTAAGCCGGAGCATATGGGAGGAATCCAGAGGGCCGAAGTGGTGCGCGCGCCACGAAACCATGGCATAGACCGACAATCCCAATCCGGCGGAGAAAACAAGTACGCCGGTCACCAGGCCATTCTCCAGGTTGGCATAAGAGAAGAACCTTTCGAGCTTGCGGTCCGGGGGCAGCAAGCCTTCAGAAATGGCGAACACTTTGGCAAAAACGGCAACCGTAATTGTTTGGAAGCCCAGGAGAATGGAGGTCACAGCGTACACCAGGGTGTCCACGCCGAAGCTGACCCCGCCTACCTTCTGGGGACCTCTGATCATCCAGCCGGCTAATAGGAGGCCCGCCAGCATCAGCACGATGCCCGGGTAGAGAAACAGCCAGCGAGGGCTGTACAACAGAAAGAAACGGACGGTCCGCCAGCCGTCCCTCCAGGGACGCAGGTGTGGAGGCCGGCTGCGGCCATCGGGAGACATCGTGGTGGCCACTTCGGAAATCCGCATT
>WNFJ01734355.1_pt1 | contig 13190 bp, 14 predicted proteins | sample 5400461 | NCBI WGS metagenome assembly WNFJ01 (sample SAMN13153349, study PRJNA577476) | soil metagenome | isolation source: 115 cm saprolite on Douglas fir-dominated hillslope | place: USA:California | collected 2013-09-17 | reverse complement strand
GAGGCGCGATCCCCGGCTTGAGGTAAATGTGATCGATTTCCTCCTCAGGCGTGGCTACCGGTTCAAGGGCACCGCCAAGCTCCGCGGGGACGGCGACCCTGTATACGCGTGGTCCCGCCAATGGGTGCTAGACACCCACGGCCCCGGCTATCCGTGTCACGAGGCGGTACTGATCCGGGTGGAACGGGCATTGCCGGTGGAGTCGCCCGCCTACACGTTCGGGCACTGGAGTGAAGACGACCTGAAACGCGCCTGGTCCGCCACATACGGTCTGACGCCTGGGTAACCGCGTCACCGGGCTGCCCCTAACAGTCACCGCCGCATACATCGACGCCACCGGCCCAGCGAGCCGGATCCACGTCGGGAAGCTGCCCCAGACGACCAAGAACGGCGACCTGTTCGTCAGCTGGGGCGGGCTGTCATACTTCTCCGAGTTCAGCCCGTCAGGAAAGCTGCTGTTCAACGCCAAGCTCCCCGACGGCGTGGGCACCTACCGCGCCTGCCGGCTGCCGTGGAATCCGGGCAGCTAGCGTGCCACCTGCCAGGCTGCACATCGATCTGGTCAGTCAATCGACACCACTGATGCTGCCGAAGCTCACCCCACATCCCCGCGCTTACGAAGGTGGCGTCACGCCAGATCAATCCTTCTGCGCGCCCGAGATGATCGGCGAACGGACTGTTGAGATCGTGCATAAGGAGGCGGCTCGGCGAGCGTTCTCCCTGAGTTCCCCGTCACTCACCGTGATGCTGCCGGCCAGACCACCGGGAACAGCGGATGGTCCATGGCCACCCCGGCGGGAAGCTCGGCGCGCAGGTCATCGAAGGGCGGTGACGTGTGCCAGGTTCGCGGTGCGTGCCGGGCATCGGCCGACAGGTACCGCAGCGACAAGATCCGTCGGCGGGCCGGGTACGGGAACCCGGGTGCTGCGTGCACGGTCAGGAAGTCGAAGAAGATAGCGTCGCCCGCCTGCAGGGCGAATCGGCGGATGTCGAATCCGCCAGGGTTGGCGTCGATGTCGGGCAGTTCGGCCAGGCTGCCCTCGGGGAACCAGCGTGCCTGTTTGTGCAGGAAGGTGCGGGGCATCAGCCACGGGCCGCGATGCGAGCCGGCCACCAGCTCCAGGCCCCCGCCCTCGGGCACCGGGTCCACCGCGATCCAGGCGCTCACGCCATGGCCGTCGACGTTGTAGTAGGGCTGGTCCTGGTGCCACGGCGTGCGCTGCCTGGTCCTGCCCTCCTTGACCAGGACGTGATCGTGGTAGAAGCGGACCTGCGGTGTGGCCATCACAGCAGCGGCCAGGGCGGGGACCCGGGAATACCGGGCCAGCTGCTCGATCTGGGGTATCTCCCGCCACCGGCAGAAGTCCTCGGTGAAAGCGCCGGGGTCATCGGCGCCGCTGGCCACCTGGGCCAGCGGGCCCGGCCTGGCCAGGACCGCGTCGATCGCCCCGGCTGCAGCAGCCACCTCCCCGGCGTCGAGCACACCGCGCAGGCACACCACGCCGTCCCGGGCGAAGGCCGCAGCCACGCCGTCGTCAGCGAGCACCCGACCCCATTACCGCACTGTAGCCGCGGCACCCAGCCACAAGCGCCATCACCCGGAGCCGAACACGCGCACTCTGCGGCATTATGCGGGCAGTGCCTGTAGCAGCTGGCATGAATATTCATGCAGTCCGTCCGGCCATCACCGTGCCAACGCTTAGGTGCGGGGCGTCGTACCCCTGCCGGGTGAGGCCGGGGCGGGGTCTGGCTGGGCCGCCGTCGGCTCGCTGGCGCCGGCCAGGTCGGTGCGGCGGACCCGGATGGCGATGACGGCGGTGGCCAGGGCGAGCAGCATGACCAGGGCACCGCCCAGGAAGGCGCGGGAGAATCCGGCGGCCAGGGCGTGGCCGTAGGAAGCTGGGGCCCGCAGGCTGTGGGCGACGACGGTCCAGGCGACGGTGCTGCTGCGGCCACGCTGCTGCCCTGGGGATGTGCTTGTGCAGCACTGGTGACCGGTGGAGGTAGGAGATGTACCCGGCGGCCACCCCGCCGAATGAGAGTGCCCTAACAGGGACCGTCATAGCCACGCACCGACAAGCACCGAATCGCAGATCAGCCGCCCTGGTGCCGCCCCGCCCTGCAGCCCTACGTCAAGAGTCCTGGGCCCGGCGGCCCGGCAAACCGCACAAGCGACCCCCAGTGCACTGAGTTCCACGCACCTGGGCCGCGCCAGGCTTCTACGCCCAACCCGCCACGGTTTCGAGGAATGCCCGGCCGACCGCGCGCCGCTGCCTGGTCGTCGCCTCACGCCGAGGACCCTCGAATGGGACGAAGAAGATGTGGAAACGCGGCCGCATAAGGTCGATGGCCGCGAGCGCGAGCGGATACGGGCTCACGTCGCTTAGCAACGCCTGCTCGTCTCCACGCCAGATCCCAGCGAAGTCGTCGTGCAGCGCGAGGAACGGCATCGTCGTCACCAACCAACATCCCTCGCCGCACTCGGGCACGACGGGCACCTGATCCGCAAGCAAGCGTTCCGCGGCTGACAGATCGTGATCATCTCCCCACCGAGACAGCACTGCCCCCAGCCCGGAGTTGAGTCTCGCGGGCAGCTCCGTCGCCAACACATCGACGGCCTGCCTGCTCGCCTGGCTGCGCAAGTAGGCCGGCGGGGTGGTCGGCACCGCCGCGGCAAGAAGCCTGCGCACGGCCTCCGGATTCTGGTCCGCGCGGGCGAGGTACTCCTGGTAGTTGCGCCACGCGGGGATCGGCGAGATCGAGAAGGTGTCGAAGGTGTCCAGCAAGGCGAGCGTCGAGCGCGCGTCACGACTCGGCTCGCTGTGTTCCGGTCGGGCGAGTACCTCTAGCGCAGGCCGCGCCCCGCGCAGCCAGGCGAAGCAGTCGTGGTCGTCGGCGCACGGCTCGCCCTTGGCGCCGCCTTCGCCTCGGCTGACGGCAATGTAGTCGAGGTTGGGCACCGTATCGAACAGCGTCATTCCCTCGACCCCATCGGATGTACGGGACAGTTCGTACAGTTGGGACGCGCATCGTTCGAGGGCGGTGCAAGCGGCGACGACTGCGTAGTGGTGCACGACCCACCGGTAATGCTGCGCGCGCTGGATCACCAACGTCTCGAACGACGACACGGCGCGCGCGCCGAGCCCGACGATCCAGTTGTCGGGTCCAGCGCGATGCAGCTCGAGGCTCTGCAGCAGCCGGGCGGAGTCGATGCTGCCGTACTCGGTGCCTGCGGTGTATGCGTCCCGCATCAAGTAATCGAGCCGATCGACGTCGAACTGCCCATCGACGATGGAGTGCAGGCTGTGTGCCCAGCCGCGTCCGGTCCGGTCGGCCAGCACCAAGCGGATCAGCGACCTCGGCAACGCGGCGAACACGTCGTCAGGAATGGAGTCGAAAATCCGTAGGCCAGCCCATTCGTGGAACTGCACGGGTTTGGCGGACGCCTGGCGGTAGGCGTCGAATTCGTCCTGCGCCTGTGCGCCGAAGATCTCGGTGACGCGGCTGCCGTAGAACGGCTCGAGCACGTGGGAGAACGGCGGGTGACCTACATCGTGCAGCAAGCCGACGGCACCGACGACCAGCCCGATGCGACGCTCGAAATCGGACCACAGCATGGATTCCTGGGCGTCACCGGCAATCCAAGCAGCCGAGCATGCGTCGGCCGTTGGAGACGCGCTCACGCCGGCGAGAACTGCGCGCTTGAAATCGTCTTGAGTGCGAACGCGGTCTGCTCCTTCGGGCGCAACGGTGTTCTGCCAGCAGCTCCGCCACGCCGCCAGAGCCAGGTGCATCGTCCCCAAGGCGTGCTCGTAGCGCGTGCCCGTCATCGACGGGAAGCCGGCAACAGCGCGGGCGTTCTGGCCGATGTTGCGCAGTCGCTGCACGGCGGCGCAGCGCACGAGCGCGTCGAGCTCGGCAGGGACCTCGACGTAACCGTGTACGGGATCGCGGATCACGCGGCCACCCCGCGGCGCGCTAGGCACGGCGTGATGGACGGCGGACGTGAGTTACTACCGCAACCGGCATGCAGCCATTCTGCACCCTCCAAGTCCGGGCTGTTACCGCGCGATTCGGGCAATGCCGTCGAGCCGACCTGTCGCGGTCTTTCTGCGCACGATGTGGTGCCCTATCCTCGCCTCATGCTGACGGTCGAACGTGTCGCCCACCTGCGCCGCGTCGAGCTGTTCGCGGCAACGCCGGACCGGGTGCTTGCCGGTGTCGCGACCGTGCTGGACGAGGTGACGTTCGCGGTGGGCGAGGTCCTGATATCGGCCGGCGCCATCGAGGACTGGTTGTTCATCGTGGTCAGCGGCGCGGTCGAGGTGGTGCGGTCCGATCGCACCGTGCGGCTCGGCGCTGGTGCCGTGGTCGGCGAGCTGGCGGTGCTGGACCCACAAGAGCGCGCGGCAACCGTAACTGCGGTCGAGCCGACGCTTGCATTTCGCCTGACCAAGCCGGCCTTCGACGACGCGCTGCGGGCCCGTCCCGAGATCGCATTGGGCGTCATTGCCGAGCTGGTCCGCCGGATTCGCGAGACGCATGTGCGCCCGACGCCGCGATGAGAGCCAAGCTGGCCGTGCTCGCAGGCCAAACAGTGTCACTCGGCCTGTTCTGCGCCTTCCTCGTCGTGCCTGCGAGCGCGCTGTTCCTCGAACGCTATGGGGCCCGCGCGCTGCCGTACGCCTATCTCGCCGTCGCTGCTACGGGTGTCGTTGTCTCTGCTGCGATGCGACGAGCCCAGGCGCGGTTGGCGCTGGGCGCGCTCGCGGTCAGCGTGGTGGGTACGTTTCTCGTTCTCGTCGCCGCCGCTTGGGTGGTCCTGACGGTCAGCGACGGGATCTGGGTGACCTTCCCGCTGCTGGTGCTGTTTCCCGTCTCGATCCCGATCGGTTTCGTGCTCGTCGGTTCGCAAGCCGGTCGGCTACTGGACGTGCGGGAGATGAAGGCGTACCTCCCGCGGGTCTTCGCGGGCTTCTCGGTCGGTTTCGGCTGCGGGGGCCTACTCGCCGCGTGGCTCGTGCATGTCGTCGGCGCCCCGGTGCAGTTGCTCGGCTTCGACACCGCCTCGGCCGCGTGCTGGCTGCTCCTCGTCGTCATCTCCGCGCGGCGCCATCCCGCCGAACTCGGCTCTCGTCCGGACCGGGTCGTCGTCTCGGCGATCGAGCCGACCGGGGTCCCGTCGCTGCTGCACAACCGCTTGGTGTTGGCGGTGTTCGGCTACCAGGTGCTGTCGGCCGCGGTCACTCAGTTGCTGGACTTCATGGTCTGGGAGCGCGCGGCCGTGCATTACCCGCACGCCAGCGCGCTCGCCCGCTTCCAGGGCATCTTCGGCGCCATCCTCAACCTGGTCGCTCTCGCCTTCGTGGCACTGCTCGCCGGGCGGTTGCTCAGCCGCTTCGGGGTGCGTTCAGGACTGTCGGCGAATCCGGCAGGCGTGCTCGTCGTGCTGGTGGCCGCCACCGTTCTCGGCTTCGCTGGCGGCCTGGGCAGTACGGCGTTCTTCCTGGTCATATGCGCCACGCAGGTCACCGACATCACCCTCACCGACGGCCTCACCCGAACGTCGATCAACGCGAGCTATCAAGCGCTGCCCCAGGAACGACGGCTCGCGGCGCAAACCGGCGTCGAGGGTGCGGGCGTCCCGCTCGCGCTCGGCTTCGTCGGCGCGCTGCTGCTCGCCCTTCGCGCCCTGTCGCTCGACGTGCGCGCCGTCGCTGTGGTGACACTCGGGCTCACCCTGGTCTGGTTCGCGCTAAGTCGATGGGCGGCGCATGAGTACGCGACTGGCTTGCGCGACGTGTTCGCGCACCGCGCCTGGGATCCGCGAGCCATCCAGGTCGGAGACGCGCCAGCGCAGCGTGCGGTCGATCGCCTGCTGACCAGTCCCGACCCCCGCGACGTGCGGGTCGCCATCAGTGCGCTCGTGAACAACGCCGGACCCGCCGCCGCGCAGCTGACCTCCCTGCTGAACGACCCCGTGACCGACGTGCGGCTCGGCGCGGCCGCGGCGCTCGCCGGCAAGGACGGCACGACGGGACGAGCCGCCCTGGACGCCTGGCGCGCCGCCGTGTACAGCGACGATGTGGCTCTCGTCGGTGCCGCACTCAACGCCGCGGCAGCCGCTCCTTGCAGCGTCTTCGTCCCAGACCTGATCGCCGTCGCAGGGCGGCCGACACTGCCGTCGACACTCGCCGACGCGCTCGACGCGCACGCCGAGTTGCTCGCGCAGTTGCTCACGGCACCGGACGGACCGGCCATGTCGCCGCTCGCGCGAGAGCGAATCCTCCGATCGGTCGGCGGAGCTCGCGTTCCCTCACTGCGCAGCCTGCTCGTATTCGAGCTTGGCCATCCGAATCCATCCGTGCGTGAGGCGGCGGCGCACTCGCTCGGCGCGACCTCCGCACGCGCCGGCCTGAATCGCACAACGCTGCCGGCCCTGCTGGAGCTGGAGGCGGATCGAACGGCGCGAGCGCTCGCCGTATTGACCGTCCTGCCCGACGCCGGTCTTGCACTTCCGCTGCGCCAAGGGCTGCACGACGAAATCACCGCTGCCGCAGAGCAAGCAGCCGGCGTCCTCGCCCTGGCCGGTGACGGCCTGGGAATCCGCCGCGCGATCAGTGCGCTGAGCACCCGGACGGACCGAGCCCTCGCCCTCGAACTCATCGAAGTCACCGCTGGTCAAGCCTGCGTACGCCTGGCGCTGACCCTCGTCGACCCGTCCCTGGACGACCATCAGCGCCGCACGCAGCTCTCTGCCTTCGTCCCGCCGGCCGCCGACGCCGGGCAATGGTTGCACGACATCGTCATCGACTCCGGTAACCGCTGGGGGCGGCCATGGCTGAGGGCCTGCGCCCTGTACGCCGCACCGGACGTTCTCGATCACGCTGACTGCCCTGAGTTCGCAGCACCCTGGGTCGGCGACCCGGATCCGATCGTCGCCCAAACCGCGCAGTGGACTGCCGACCACGGTTGATGTCCGGGTCGGGGCGATGGGAGCCCACCAGGGCCGAACGCCCCATGCCGCCACCCCGCGGCGCCGCCACGCCGGTAAGAGGCACGTTCTCACCGATGTGGCACGACGTCCTCAGGTCTCGCCGAGCACCGCCGGGCGCAGCACCTCCACGCCCCGGTTGGTGATGCGGCGGCGCGCACGTCTTTGACGACGATGTCGACCTCGGATCCGCGCAACTCAACGCCATCAAACGATATCTATGCGCACCGCCGTTGGCGAAGAGGCGTGCTGCTGTACTTCTACTGCTGTACAACGCCGTTTCGGCGCACGAAATAGAACCCCGATAACTGCTGGAGGGCCCGTATTTCGCGGAGCTTCAAGGCGATCACGCGGGTCATATTGCCGCAAGCGGAGTCACGGCCGGCGCCGATCTTGGCGGCGTCTATGCCCTGCTCGTCGGCGTGGTCGAACAGCCAGCGGACGACGTACTCGATTTCCTCAATCCGGGTGGGGTACTTCGCTTCGGGCGCGAGCTGGTATTCGACGATGTCAGTGACGATCCCGGCGCGCTCGGCGATCAATCGCATCGGCACCTCGAACTCATCCAGGGTGCCGTAGGTGAACCCGACGCCGTGAATGTAGATCAGCGCCCGGCCGGCGTGCTAAGTTAGCCGACTTCTGCGGCGTGTGGCAGGATTCGTCGGGATCGAGCCGTTTGGCGCATCCCGCCAGGCGGAGGATCACCATCAAGGCCCAGAGAGGAGTGTTGGCCCGCACCGTGGCGTACCGTCCGCCACTCGCCCGGCGTTGCGGGACCGCGTGATGGCTTGCAGGATATGGCCATGACTGGTGGGCCCTCCCCGGACGCAGATGACCACGACGCCGCAGCCAAGCCGGAGCTGCGCGCCTCGCATGAAGACAGGGACCGGGTCGTCGAGATCCTGCGTGTCGCGGCTGGCGACGGGCGTCTGACGGCAGCTGAGCTTGACGAGCGCCTGGAGGCGGCACTGACCGCCCGCACCGGTAGCGAGCTGGCGGTGCTGATCGATGACCTGCCGGGAGTGGCCGGCGAGCGGGGCGGGGTCGCGCAGCAGGCCAAGGATTTGGTGCGGATCGACTACCAGGGCGGGAACACCAGGCGAGTCGGCGGCTGGGTGGTGCCGCAGCGGATGCAGATCCGCGCGGTCGGCGGCACGGTGAGGCTCGATTTCACCGAGGCGGTGATCACCGAGCCCACGCTGCAGATCGAGGTGGAAGTGCGGGGTGGGAGCCTGGTCCTGGTGACGAAGCCCGGCATTGAGGTTGATGCCGATGAGGTGGCGGTGCGGGGGGGCCGCATCAAAGTCGGGTCAGGCACAGGCTCAAAGCATCCGGTGATCTTGAGGGTTCAGATATCGGGCGAGACCCGCGGCGGCAGCATTGTGGCGCGTCCGCCGCGGCGGACATTCTGGCAATGGCTACTGCACAAGCCAAGGCCGTACTACGGGTCAATCACGACCTGATGACGCCCGGACCGTCCTGCATGGTCGCCTCGGTCATGCCGGTACGGGCCTGATGGGTGGCGGGCAGGTCGGCATAATCATAGGGTTTCGAGGAAGGCGAGGAGCTTGTCATTGAAACTGTCTGAATGCCTCAGCCTGGACGGCTATCCCCAGAAGATCGCGGTCGGGTCACGGTCGATCTCGTCGAGCAGGGCGCCGATGTCGGGTGACGGCTCGATCTGGTCATAGAGGTGGAAGCGCAGGTTGCGGTCGCGCCAGTACAGGGTCCAGGTCCTGGTGGCCTGGGTGTAGCGGAGCCGGGCTATGGGAAACCGCGTCCATTCCGGGCCGATGCCCTGACGCCAGGGCGGACGGCACTCGACGATCGTCAGGTGCCGTGGGCCGGTGTCGCATTCCACCCGGGCCTGGTCGCGGGCATGCTCAGGGACGCGTTGCTGGCACCAGCGGCGGACGCGGGCGATGTCGAGTTCGGGCAGTCCTGGCATCTGGTCAGTGTTCCAGGCGGGCACCGACGTCGGCGGCGTAGACGGCCCAGTCCCCGCCGGATATCTTCTGCCACTGGATCGCCGCCTTGATGTGGATGCCCAGCGTCTTGGCCAGGATCGCGGCCGGGACGTCGGCAGCCAGGGTGAATAGGGCGGTGTTACGGCTCTTGCGCGGGCTGATCCCGAGAACGTGGAGCCGCTGGGCGAGCGCGTCTTCGGTCAGCGGGCTTCCGGGCCGGCGTACCGGGAACAGGGCTCGGACGTGCCGGCCCTCGCCGACCGGTGCGCCCACCCGGGCGGGCCACTGCACCAGGGAACGCTCAGCGGCGCCGAGGACAACCCGTGCGTCACCTGCCCCTGGCACGGCATTACCTTCTGGCTTTCCGACGGGAGGGTCGTGCACGGGCCCGCGCCGGCTCATCGCCGGGCTGCAGACACCCGAGATCGTCCGGGCCTTTCTCGTGCCGGGGCCGACGATCGCCCAGCGCCTCGTCCGGGCGAAGCAGAAGATCCGGGCCGCCGGCATCCCCTACCGGGTGCCCCGCGACGCGGAGCTGCCCGACCGGCTTCCCTATGTGCTGGCGGTCGTCTACCTCGTCTTCAACGAGGGGTACACCGCCTCGGCCGGCGAGGACCTGCTCCGCTCCGAGCTGTGCGCCGAGGCCATCCGCCTCGCGAGGCTGCTCGCGGAGCTGATGCCGGACGAGCCTGAGGTGCTGGGCCTACTCGCCTTGCTGCTCCTGACCGGGGCCCGCGGCCGGGCGCGCACCGGGCCGGACGGCTCGCTGGTCCCGCTCCCCGACCAGGACCGCAGCCTCTGGGACCGCAACATGATCGCCGAGGGACAGGATCTCGTCCGGGCCTGCCTGCGCCGCAACGACCCGGGGCCCTACCAACTTCAGGCCGCGATCAACGCCGTGCACAGTGACGCCGCCACCCCGCCGCGGGCACGGACTGGGGACAGATCCTCGCGTTCTACGACCAGCTGATGGCGGTGGCGCCGACACAAGTAGTGGCCCTCAACCGCGTCGTCGCCGTCGCCGGGGTGCAGGGCCCGCCCTCGCCCTTGACCTCGCTGATCAGCTTGACCTCGACGGCTATCACCTGTTTCACGCCACGCGCGCGGACCTGCTGCGCAGGCTCGGTCGCCGGGACGAGGCGGCGGCCGCCTACGACGTGGCCATCGCCCGTGCCGCCAACGGGCCGAACGCTCCTTCCTCGTCCGCCAGCGGGATAACCTCTAGCATGCCGCCCGTCGGGGCGGGCAGCCGCCTGCCCCAGTGCCTCCAGGACCACTTCCGGGCTCATGGCGGGTTCCAGCTCCGACAGCACGGTGAGCAGGGCATTGACCGGATTGCCAGGAGCTGGCCTATCGGGGGTCTGGTCACTGGGGCGTCCCCGGTGATCCGCGACCGCTTCGGGCGCGTGACGCTGATCTCCAGCTCACCCAGCTCGGCGCCGCTGGAGGTGATCGGCCGCCGCCGCCAAGCCGGTCCTCGTCGCGGGCCTCGCCCTGGCCACGGCCGGGTTGGTGCTGCTGTGGCGAGCCCCCGTCCACGCCAGCTACGTAGCCGACATCCTGCCCGCGTTCCCTCGGCCTGCTCGTCGCACTCACCCTGCCCACGCTGCGAGCCTCCGGACACGACCCGGCTCCCGTCGCGCAGTGACGGGTACCGCAGCTGATCTGCCCGGAGACGGATGCGCTAAATGCCTGCGCTGGCCGACCGGCGCTATGAGACCCGGCCGCCGAAAAAGACCTGGGTCTCGGTGAGCTGGCCGTCCCGGACGGTGATGAACTCGGTGTTGCGGTGTCGTTCACCGGTCTTCAGCTCGTATTCGTACATGATGAATACGCCGTCCTGACCGGCCTCGACCAGGTACACGATCTCCTGGGATCTCAACCGGCCCGCGGTCGGGAAGCACTTGTCCAGGAACTCCTGCTTGCCGATGTGGTCGTCTTGCGGGCTGGTGAGCACGAAGTCCTCGGCCAGCAGCCCGGCTGGGCACCTGCCGACTACCCGGCCTCGCTAGTGCTGGTCATCCTGGCAGCCTCTGCGCATCGCTCCCCGTGCTGAGACCCCTCACAGGTGGCGAACTCATCGCGGCGGAGCCAGAGCACGCAGAACATCCTTTCTCGGGCTGCACCGAGGATTCGCTTGTGCACCGCGGCATCCGCGCCGATCGGCGGTTACACGTTCGACGGCGTCAGCCTGGGAGTGACGGAGCGCGAGGGTTTCCCCCGGGTGCGCACAACACCCTGGGGCTTGAGTGATCCACCTAGCTGATTCTGGCCGCCGTGAACTGCACCAGAACTGAACGGATCGACGAGAACGCAAACCAGCACCGGCCTTAGTCGGGCTTGTCAGACGGTTCGGTCCTCTCTTCCGGGACGCCCGGGACGACGAGTTCGCCGGGCTCGAAGCCGCCTTCCCCGGCCACGGCGGCCAGTTCGTAACCCAGTGACTCGCGCGCGGCAGGTACCGGCGTGCGCCGGCCCGTCAGCGCCGAGGCGACGCCCGCGATCAGGTTGGCCGCGATGGCGAACCCGAAGGCCACGCCGAGACCGGCGTGGAACGGTGCCGTGATCAGGTGCGGGAAAAACTCCCGCCCGGCCACGTAGGCCGCGTGCGCCGGGGGCAGATGATGCAGCAGCGGGCCGAGCAGTTGCCGCATCGGGTTGTAGCCGAGGAAGGAGGCGAACAGCACGCCGATCGGGGGAAGGTGCGAGATCGGCGCGGCCGTGGCGGCCGGGACGCCCTGCGCGGTCAGCCCGCTGTACATGGCCGCCGGGAGTTTGCTCGACAGGCCGGCCACCATCAGGGTGAAGAAGATGCCGATCGATAGCACGAACGCGGAGTTCTGGAAGGTGGCGATCATGCCGCCAGCCGCCCCGCGCCTGTCGGGCGGGACCGAGTTCATCATCTCCGCCCAGTTCGGCGAGACGAACAGGCCGGAGCCGAAGCCATTGAGGGCGATGACGATCGCGAACTCCCAGTAGGCGAAGTCCACCGGGACAAATATCAGCATCAGGAAGGTCGCTCCCGTCAACAGCGCGCCGCCCACGGTGAACGCCTTGGGGCCGAACTTGTCGGACAGTATTCCGGACAGGGGCGCGGACACCAGGAAGCCGGTCGTCAAAGGCACCAGGTAGATGCCGGCCCACAGCGGGGTCTGGCTGTAGCTGTAGCCGTGCAGCGGCAGCCAGATGCCCTGCAGCCAGATGATCAGCATGAACTGCATGCCGCCGCGGCCCATCGCCAGCATCAGGCTCGCGATGTTCCCGGCGGCGAACGCCCGGATCCTGAACAGCGAGATACGGAACAGCGGCTCGGCGACCTTGGTCTCGACGTACACGAAGATGACCAGCAGCGCGAGGCCGCCGAAGAGCGCGGTAAGCACCCACGGGTTGGTCCAGCCCATCGGATGCCCGCCGTAGGGCAGCAGGCCGTAGGTGATGCCGACCAGGATGGCGATCAGGCCGACGGCGAACAGCAGGTTGCCCCACCAGTCCATCCGCGCGTGCTTGCGCACCCCGATGTCATGCAGCATGAAGTACGCCCACACGGTGCCGAACACGCCGACCGGTGCCGAGACGAGGAAGATCAGGTGCCAGTTCACCGGGGCGAGGGCGCCACCGAGGATGAGGCCGATGAACGATCCGGCGATGGCCGCGATCGCGTTCACGCTGAGGGCGGTGCCGCGCTGGTTGGCCGGGAACGCGTCGGTGACGATGGCGGCGGAGTTGGCGAACAAGAACGCGCCGCCGATGCCCTGCACGACCCGCCAGACGATCAGCCACATCGCCCCCTCCGCGCCGTGCATCCAGGTCACGGTCAGGAAGACCGAGGCCACGCTGAAGACCGCGAAGCCCAGGGTGTACATCCGCACCCGGCCGAACATGTCGCCAAGCCGACCGAACGACACCACTAGCACCGCAGACACCACCAGGAACCCCATGAACATCCACAGCAGGTAGCTGGTATTCCCGGGACTCAGCGGGTTCAGCCCGATGCCGTGGAAGACGTCAGGCAGCGCGATCAGCACGATCGACTGGTTGATCGTCGCCATCAGCATGCCGAGCGTCGTGTTAGACAGCGCGATCCACTTGTAGTGCGGTCCGAGCGCACGGCCTGCCTGTGCTGGCGCGCCTGCCACGTCAGAACTAACCGTCATGGGCGGACATGCTCCCCACCTGAGACCCGGGTACTTGCTAATCCTCAACTAACAATGACAGACCAGACCACATCT
>WNFJ01702684.1_pt1 | contig 13191 bp, 10 predicted proteins | sample 5400461 | NCBI WGS metagenome assembly WNFJ01 (sample SAMN13153349, study PRJNA577476) | soil metagenome | isolation source: 115 cm saprolite on Douglas fir-dominated hillslope | place: USA:California | collected 2013-09-17 | reverse complement strand
ATTTGCTGATCGATCAACTGCAGCCGCTCCAGTTGTAACGCCAGCATTTCCCTGTGAATGGGCTGCTCTCTTCCCGTCAATGCATCCACCAGTTGCTCCTCGGTGCATTGCAACCGCTCATCTCCCAACTGCGCCAATCGCTTGGGGTCGGTCTCTCCTCTGGCCAAGGCCTGTAGAATGCGCAACCCACTGGCGCCCAGCAGATTGCTCACGACCATCGACAGCTTGATCCGCATCTCTTCCAGTAAACACTCCATCTGGTTCTGCAGGCGCACCCGGTCGCGAGTGAGCTGTAGCTTCATCAGGGTCATGCTGCGCCAAATACGCTGCTCTCCGTCGGGTACAAAACTCAAGATCAACTCGTCGGCGATCAGCCCCATTCCTCTGCATCTTCCATTGAGTGACGATTTTCCCATGCTCCCAATGGCTGGTGGCGATACGAACAACACCGGGCGCATCTGGAATCGGATCCGACACCTGCTTACCGCTGAGATCAATCGTGTAAACGGCCGTCGTTCTAGCTTCACCTCCCGATATTTTAAGAACATCGTCCGTCTGGTGGATCTGCTCCAGTGTGTATTCATGGTTGGCTGGCGGCGGAGGCGGGATTTGCGGCCCGGCGCTAGGCGGATTCTTGACCGGGAGGACCTTCTCCTGCGACTTCCCTGCGTCCACGCGCCACGTTCCTGAGAAACTCTGCAGATTCTGAGTATTAGCTATGGGGCGACAAACACACAAACGGCCACGGCACTTATGCGCATTGCCCCTCCTTCCTGTCTTTAGACTCCCAATCAAATGCAAGTTCCCGAAAATTGAACCCGAGAAAAACTGCGATACAGCAAAGGGATCATCACAGTCCCCTTGGAACTAGTGTGAAGTGATCGATTCCGATCTTTGCCCCTGCATCTGCCCGGTCAGCATCGAGGCGGAACACGATCATTACCTCGTCAAAACGCTGGATTGCGGTCTTCGATGGTATTAGGAAATTCAGCGTCTCAGTCGTGGGAGGTCGATCATCGTAGAGTTTCCACGGGCGAGTGGAGTTGACGATTGCCCGTCCTAGAGACTGAGATGGTTTTCCCGGTAAGCTAGTGTTAATAAGGACTAGTTCCAGAGAAACCGATTCAGGATAACGATCTGTATTGCGGATCGCGATCTGGATCCTTCCGCAGCAATTCAAATTAATAAAAGTGCCGAGATTCTGGCGTGCTTCCATAGACAGCGGACGTCGGTCCGTGGAGCGAATATTAAACATCTCGGGGCTGCCGTGCGCTTCGCGGGACTTTGCGGGTGGCTGTGAGTCGGGCGCCTTGAAGAACCAGTACACACCATAGAAGGGAATGATCAGCGGATTTGCGCGCTCATCGTTCCACAACTGTTGCCTTAAGGAGATCGGCGTCGGGGCAATCAGTTTCGTGTACATCTGTTTTTTTGGCCATAACACGATGCCGACATAAGCATCATTCACTTTTGCGTCCGTATCCTTCGCCAGCTCGCTCCGCGGCTGGCCGCGCTTTTGCTCGCGCGCAGAGCCATGATGTGAGTGGCGGCCGGATGGAACACCGAAACCACCAAAACCGTCCCTCTCGGGATATAACAGAAAGGCCTCAGTGAAAACGATGGCGAGCGCCTGGACGAGCAACATTCGCCACGTTTTCTGGCGCGAAAATCCTTGATAACTGCCATATGACCATGTCCACATCGCTGAACTGATCAGGACCAGCATCGCAGCGAGGACGAAGTGGCCGACTGCAGCGGCTAGTGCGCCACTTTGTGCGAACAGTGCGGTACTGATTGTGAGGCGTTGTCGCCAGAGCAATGGCCGCAGGAGAAGGGCGGCCTCGTCGTCGATAGAGAGGGTCAGCAATGGCGAAACTGGCGATCCGGCTATAGAGCTATCGACACCAAGTACTTGAAATTTGTTCCCAAAAGGGGTTGGCGGGGCGGCATGCCAAAGGAGTCTTTGGAGCTACTGGCGACGCAAACAGTTATCACGCATTGACGCCCCAACGGGCTCGTCCCAGTAGGGCGCGATGGTAGCGCAAACTAGTGAGAAAAAGAGCAAGAGTCGCAATCCAGATCGCACAGAGGAGTAGTGCACCAACAGAGATAACCTCCCTCTTGTGCTGAATCGGCCTATCATTCCTAAAACAATCAGTAGGAGCTTCGCACATGGCAACGAATCAGGTAGTGCTTTATTTCGACAAGCAGGAGGACGCTCTGCTTTTCACTGTCGCTGGCAGTTCAATCATGTCAGACGAAGGAACGTTCCCCGGCAGGGATGCCGGGGTCAGAGTTGCGATGGAGATTTCGAAGGCCAGTCGAATTACGACCGAGGGTGTTCTGAACGTTACGTGAAGGGTGGCACAAAAAGATGATTCGAAAAGCTACGCTGCGAATCGGAGTTCCCGCTCTGCTCGTCTGCATCGCATTGAATGCCTATCTTGTTGTCGATCATTTGAGACAGATGCAGAAGATGGCGGCGCTCACACTGGAAAGCTCCATGATGCAGGCGAGCATCTCTGGTGCCCTGAAAGATTTGACTGACATGGAAACGGGTCAGCGCGGATATTTGCTAACGAGCGATCAGTCGTACTTGCAACCCTACACCGCCGCGAAGGACAGGATCGAAACCGATTTCGCCACCCTGCGGGTAAAACTGGCTGGTCGGACAGAGGGCGAACGATCACTGGAGTCGCAACTCGAGTCGTTGGTTAAGTCAAAGCAGGTTGAGATGAAGCGCACGATTGATTTGCGCCAACAGGGTTATCGACATCGTTCATTCATGTTGGTGGATACAAACGAAGGTAAGGACTACATGGACGAGGCTCGCAGCATTATGTCGGCGCTCTCCTCCGCGGAGAGCATCAATTTCGTGAGATTCGACACAGAGCAGACTGTCGCATTGAGGAAAGTATTGTCGGTGACCATTGTCACTAATTTTGGCCTGCTTGTGCTGGCAGCATGTCTGTTTGGACTGATTCGCTACGATGGGAGACTGCTGGCAGAAGAAGCCGCCCAGAGCAGACGAATCCTGTCGGTGCGCGATTTGCAGCTAGCAAAACTAACGTCTGCCCTTTCCGGTCAAGCACGTTTCAACATCAGCGCGCTAAATACAAATTCCCGGCTGCTGCTCGAGAATTACGGGGGCTTTCTTCCACGGCAGGGACACGAATACGCCGAGCAGATGAAAGAAGCAGCCACACAAATGGAGCGGCTCCGACAGGATTTGGTCGGCAGCCGAAGCTCAGACGGTGATTGGAAAGCGGCTTAGCTGCCGGTGGACCGTCCGGCCCCCGATCGTTGGTGTTATCAAGGCGTTTGCACTCAAATCCCCGCCTTAGCCCTCATTGGCTCAGGCAAGTCCTCTAGACAGAATCAAGTGATTTTGTGCGTGTAGTAATATTTCTTCTCTTTGCCCCAGCCTAGGACCCTTGCTTGATGCAGCAGCCTTCGCTGTTCCGCCTCTTTCAAGTACGCTGAGCGGGACCTACTGATGAGTGCCGAACCTCCTCTGCCACTCGCCACACTGATGGCGAACGCCGGAGGATAATTGAAACAATTCCATGGAACTTTGGACTAAGAAGACCATCAAATCCGTTTTTCTCCCGGGCGCAGTCATTGTGCTCGGAGCTGTCCTACTGCTCGATACGGGATGGATTTCCCTGTCGCCCTCTGGCGTGAACTTTTTCTATTACGCTGTTTTCATAGCTGCTGGGCTTCTGGGGTGGCGGTTCCATTCCACACGTGTTCTGTTTCTTGTGATTGTGCTGCTGCTCGGTCACCACGCGATGGAGTTTTTCGCTCAGGGACACATGGTTTCGTCTGGATCCGGCCGAGTCGCTTTTGAAGCCGTGGCCCTTCTGGTCCCGGTGAATTTTATGCTGCTGGCGTTTTTTCCTGAGAAGGGTTCGGAAGGCCGAACGTTAGTCTGGTTTCTCGCGCTGCTGTTCTTCGAGTCTGTCTTCGTGGCCGTTGTTTCCCGGCCCGAACAACCCGCTCCCTCGTTTTTGCACTTTTCGCTGTTCTCGTCCTATCACGCCCGGCTGCCCCAGCCCGCGCTGCTGCTTTTCATCGCCGTTGTGTGCGTGCTGCTGGTTCGCTTGCTAAGGTTCCACAAGGTGACAGAAAGCGGGCTGCTCTGGTCCCTGGTTGCAACCTGGCTCGGTTTTCAGGCCGGTGGGGCAGGAAAAATCGGCAGCGCATATTTCGGGACGGCCGCTCTGGTGCTGGCCAGTTCCATCGTTGAGAATTCCTATTCGCTGGCGTATCAGGACGAACTCACCGGGCTTCCGTCACGCCGCGCTTACAATGACGCGTTACTGAGTCTGAAAGCCCCTTATGCGATTGCCGCGGTTGATATAGACCACTTCAAAAGTGTCAACGACACCTACGGGCACGATAACGGGGACCAGGTGCTCCGGTTGGTGGCTTCGAAACTTGCCCGTGTGGGCGGCGGCGGAGAGGCGTTTCGCGTCGGCGGAGAAGAATTTTCAATTCTGTTCTCCAATCGCACTGCAAAAGACGTGATGGACTACCTCGAACTGTTGCGTTTGAACATAGAAAGCTCCTCATTCCGAGTCCGAAGCGGGGAAGAACGCCGCAAAGTTTCGCGGGCTCCCGATCGTAGGCTTGCGCCGGCGCGCCGAAGAGCGTCCCGCGCGACACAAACTTCCCTCTCGTTGGCGGTGACGGTCAGTATAGGACTCGCGGAATCCCAACCGAAGCAGAGCGCTGATGAAGTAATCAAACAGGCAGACAAAGCTCTGTACCGGGCAAAGCAAGGAGGCAGAAATCGGATCGAAACCGCTGCAGTCCGGCGAAAGAGTGCGAAAGAAAGTAAACCTGGAAAATTGGCGCAATCCTAGTTTCCAGACGCTTTGTTGTCCGCCCGATTGCGCTCCATTGCCATTTCAACAATCTCTTCGATGAGCTGCGTGTAAGAGCGCCCGGATTTTTTGGCGGCCATGGCGAACTCATGTTTGCTCGAAAGCCAGGGATTCGGATTGGCCTCAATCACATAAACGTCACCGGCGGGAGTCAGCCGCATGTCGATTCGGCCGTAATCTCGCAGCTTCACAGCCTGATAAGCGGCCAGCGCAGTCTCGGAGAGCTTCTGAACGGTCTGTTCATCCAAATCTTCGGCGATCTGCGATTTAGTCAATTTGTACGCGCTTGAACCTTTTTCGAATTTTACGTCGCGGCTAGCGATTCTCGGGGTCCCCTCGGGCAATTTCGAGAGATCCAGCTCGACCAGCGGGAGCACTTCGGTATGTTCATAGCTGCCGAGGATCGCCGCATAAATCTCGCGTCCTTCGATGTACTCTTCAATCAGCGCCGGCGAGTCAAACTCGTTCTGCAGGTATTCAACTCGCTCCATCAACTCCTTCACGCTGTTCACGACCGCTTCGGCGTCGATGCCGATAGAGCCGTCCTCGGATTGCGGCTTCACAATCAGCGGAAAATTTACGTTGTGCGCATGCTCGCTGCGTCCCCGGTAGGAGGTCGCAAAATACGGCGTGCGAATGCCATGGAAGGCAAACATCTTCTTGGCGGTAGCTTTATCTTGCGCGAGAAAGTGCGCGTGCGGACCGGCTCCCGTGTAGGGAATTCCCAGCAGGTCCATATAAGCCGCGACGTTCATCTCCTTCGTATCATCGCCGGCGTAAGACTCGGTGAGGTTGAAGATCAGTTCGGCGCCACACTTCCCTAGGCCGTAGAGCGATTGCGGGCGCCCGTCCAGCACGTGATACGAAGGCTCGTGGCCGAGTTTGGTCAGAGCATCAAAAATTTCTTCGCGATCTTCTTTTTCTTTGCGCTTGCGCCCAGACTCTGCCGCCGCCTCCGACTCGGGCGTTTCCTCTTCGCCCCAGACGTCGTACAGCACAGCGACTTTCAGTTTGTCGCCCATTCCGCCTCCAGCGTAACCCATTTACGCCTGAAAAGCCTTGCCCCGTGCCAGATGATTCATCACCAGCGTAGTCACGAATACCGTGATTTCCGACAAATGTTCTGCTTCTTTTCTTCTGTCGATCATCAGTCCCAGCTCGATGCTTCTCTTCTCGATTGATTCCATGAGCCTACGAACCAGCGTGCGCGGCATCGCCGTCCAACTGGAGATGTGGTCCACCATCGCTTTCCGGTTCTTTTGCAAAAAGGCTCCTGCGGGCTCGGAAGTCTTGCGCTTTTTTGATGCATTGAACATCGTGGCAAGATCGCTGTCCAGCGTGACTTCAAGCAGCGGAATCTGCTCGGTCGAGCGGCGATAAAACTCGCCCACGGTCATCTCCATCTCAGAGACCGTAATGTCGGGTTCACCACGCTTGCGCAAAGGATCGACATTACCCAATTGCTTTGCGATCCGGTCCATGTAGCGAAGCTTCGCCATCGCGCCCCATCCGCGATACCGTTTGCGCCATCCTGAACGCGGTGTCATCCACACCGCGAAGGTTTCCGCAAAGTCCTCATCTGGATGTTTCTGCGCATACCATCCGGGCAAGTATCGAACGTAGTCCTTGGAAAACAATACCGGCCGGTAATTTTCGCGATAGGGCCGTCGGTAGGGGCCGAACAATTGTTTCCATTCCGGTGTGCGGTGCAACTTGTACGCGTAGTTGAACGCGTGCCCGGCTTCATGGCGCAGATACATCATGACCTCGCGATGATCTTCCAGGTCATTTATTTCCTTTTCGATTTGTCCGAGGTCCGGCCGCGCCAGATAAAACGGAATTCCAATTATCGGCTCTCCCGAAGGACATCCCCATTCGTCGGTCAAATAGCACGCTGGCCGGAACTTGGTGATCTTCTTCTCCTCCAGTTCACGATAAAGTTGCTGCACAAGCTTTTCGACCGCTGAACCCTCAATGGTCAGACCAAGGTCGCAGATCCGGGTGTTCTGAATCTGTGGCGGCTCAGGAGTCGCTAGTTCGATCGAATCCATCAGCTTTGATTAAAGTGTATTAAAAGGTTAACCGCAGCAACAGTGCGGAGGAATGGACGTGCTGCCGCATTCAACCCCAACATCGCGGGCAATGGTAAACTGTTCCCAACCCGCCGGAGAGATGGCCGAGAGTCTGAAGGCGGCGGTTTGCTAAACCGTTATACGGGCCAAAACCTGTATCGAGGGTTCGAATCCCTCTCTCTCCGCCACTCACTCAAAGATAGACAATTATCTACGCCTACTGCACGGAACTCTTGGGCTTGACGCTGCCGTCCGGAGCACAAGTGCTCGTTGACGGGGTTCTGAACGCAAACGCCTGATCAACAACTACCAATGCAGACGGCGGTGTCTAATAGGACATGAGCACACGGCTCCGAATCATCCTGCCGTCAGTAATGGGTATCGTCAGCCTGCCCCTGGTGCTTTGGGACATCCATAACGAACGCGTGATTGTGTCGATGGGGATGGCGTGGGACACGGGTGCGCCGATCTGGCCACATCAGACTTCTGACATTCTGTTGCGCCTGCTGAATGGTCCCGCTTATTTCGTCACCATGCCGTTAGCAAACATTCTCAGGTTAGTCGCGCCAAGTCATCATCTCCTCGCCTTTCCCGCCATTCTCCTTTGGTGGTGGTTCTTTGGACTTCGACTTGACCACGGTCTGGTGATAACGAAATCAAGATGGCGCTGGCCTGTATTCTCGGTCCTGGCCGCTCTCGCCGTGCTTCTGCTGTGGGCAGCAACGTCTGTTTCTGCAGACAGTTTCCGTTGGTGGTTCAGGTATGCAGAGGGCTTCACTTGGCTGAACGCGCTCTTGATGATGACGCGATTTCTAACTCCGGCAGCTTGGTGCCTGTTCATCGCACTTCTGGCTGTGATTGGTGCGAAGCGGGTTGCTACGGCCAGTTGACGAGTTGACGTAATATCCCGATTACGCTCATTGCCTGGGGATTTTGAGTGCAAACGCCTGTTTGCAACACTGACTACTTCCCGGTTGCATCTCAAGCGCCGAGAGTTGATACACAGCGAATCGCCTTGATGTCGTCATTAGGGTCCTGAGAATCACGGTCCGGCGTGACTCATTGTCCACTGCTGGGCGAAAGCTTCTCCCTGCGCAATTTGTTCGGCGGTCATCTGAGGCTTCAGCCAGTCGAGTCCTTGTTGGCTAGTCGTGTACCCGTTTCGTTGCGCCAGTAGAAGCCACATGTAGGCCTTTACGAAGTCCTTAGGTATGCCTGTTCCGTTTCCATAAATCGCGCCGAGATTGTTCTGCGCCTTCGCGAACCCGTGCTCCGCCGCCTTCTCATACCAAATCTGTGCCTGCTCTGTACTTTTGGGCACGCCGGCTCCAGCTAGATACAGGGCAGCGAGATTGCATTCAGCTTCCGCGTCACCTTGCTGGGCCGCCAGTTGCATCCATTTTGCTCCTTGAGCGACATCCTTCGGGACACCATTGCCAGTGAAGTAGGCGCCAGAAAGGTACTTCTGGGCAACGACGACCCCCTTCTCGGCAGCTTGTGTGGAGAGGGTTATTGCCTGATGTTGATCTTGAGGTACTCCCTTTCCGTCTCGGTAAAGTAAGGCCAAATTGTTCAGTGCCGGGGCAGAGCCATGCTCGACGGCAAGGCGATAATAATCCGCAGCCGTTACAAAATTGGGCGGTACCCCTTGACCACTCGCGTACATAATCCCGAGATGGAACTCTGCGTCCGCATTGTTCTGGCTAGCAGCTTTCTCTAACCACACCTTGGCTTCCGGGTAGTTCACTGCAACGCCGATCCCCTCACGAAGAGCGATTCCTACATTGGTCTGTGCCTCTGCCATCCCCTGTTCCGCAGCTTTCTTGTACCACTTGAAAGCCTCAGTCTTGTCCTGAGGGATGCCGAGTCCGTTCGCAAAGCCTGCTGCCAGTCCCAGTTCACCAGGTGCGTACCCCTGCTCCGCCGATTTTCGGAACCAAGCGGCGGCTTGTGTCTCGTCTTTAGGTACGCCGCGACCGTATGCGTATCTAACGCCCAGGTTGTACTGCGCCTTTGCACTGCCGTTTCCGGCTGCCCTTAGGAACCACAGCGACGCCAAGACATCATTTCGCTTTACTGCAATCCCAGCCGCGTAAAGCGAGCCAAGTGTGTATTGTGCTTCAGGGTTGTCCCTACCAGCAGCAGCGCGAAACAAACGCAGTGCCTCCGCACTGTTCTGCACGACACCTCGCCCCCTTAAGTACGCGTCTGCCAGCTTGATTTGTGCGTCCGTGTCGCCCTGGTTCGCCAGCCTGGTCAACGCAGTAATGTCACTTGAATTGGACATCGTCCCTGAAGTGGTCTGGGCAACACATGCTGAGGCGACGAGAAGAAAGACAATGCTACGCAAAATCATGCCTACAATTTTAAACTGCGACTCAAGTGGTGTAACATCCCATTGCGCTCACCGTGGTCAATGAGTCAAATCACCTGGTTTCGCCAACCAATGCCGTTTTATACTTCCTTCCCACGATGGAAAAATACATTCACAGCCGGAAAAACCGCGTTCAGGCGAAGCGACGGGACGTAATTGAATCTGCGATTGCCACCGTTGAGGCGGTCGCAGAAGGCCGCATTGACCCTTACGAAGGATGGCAGAAAGTGTGTGGAATTTCAAAATAATGCGGGTCTGGAATTCTCCCGTAGGCGAAGCCCAGCGGGTCAACCTTTAGGCAAAGCCCGCTGTGAACCTCATGTTTCCAACCCCTCGTATATAGACTCCTGTCCCCTCACCGCTTTAACCACACGGTTGATTAAACCTCAAGGGTAGAACGTGGCGGGAATCGACCATCGACCGAAGCGTATACCGTACCGACGAACACGACCGCACAGCGCTGGGGTTACTTCCGGTCATGTACAAAGGTCACTAACGCTGGGTAACCAACGCACAGGTTACGGTGGTACTGTCAGACTGGCCATGCAAGATACCAGATTCAGGCCATCAGAACAAACGCCATCGTACATTTGCCCGTACGGCGTCGAAGATTGTGGCAGGGATGCGGTGTACTGCCAACAGTGCAACGAAGACTACGAATGGTTTTTGTACCTCCTGAACGACGATAGATAGTTCTTAGACTCGCGGCGGGAAATCGAAGAATCTACACTTGCACACTGTACGCACTCACTTTGCCAGTGCCGCTTTTGCGACTGGTGAATCAACGGGAATTAACACACCCATTCCTCGGCACTCGGTGCATACGTAGTACGGCTGGGTTTCGACTCCACCACCCAGCATGAGGTAGATGATCGCAGGAACAATTCCGAGCAGGAACAAGACCCAGAAGACCAGCCCGAAGTGTCTGCTCGTCACGTTATCAATATTTGGATTGACGCTGTGGGAACTCCAATCGGAGTCCAACAAAAGCTCATGCGGAACGCTGACATCCGCACCACCATGAACATCTACGGTGACGTGGCATCGGCGGACATGCGCGAGGCGCACGGCAAGATCGTGCAACTGGCGCTGCAACGGCAGGTGTAACAGCAGGTGAGGATTGCAACCTACTGAAAGAATGGGTCCTCAGGTAGGACTCGAACCTACAACCCTCCGGTTAACAGTTGCACGGACAGCAAAACCGACAATTACCAGCAATTGCGATTGACTCTGAAAATACGTCATTTACTTCATCTTGAGGAGCGACTGACTGCTGCCAATTTCCGAGGAGACTCCCTCAAAAAGTCCCCAAAGTATTTTCCGCCTTCGCCTGGGTGTAAATTGCAGGGCTTTGTTGTTTGCAGGGCGTCGGCTCGCTCTTGGTCTGAGTCTGTGGCCAGTTTTGAGATTTGAGGCCTTCACGACGGCCCTCCCGGGTGCCTCAAGAACGCCATCGCTCACAGATCAGTTCGAACCGCATGCTCAGCCATTTTGGACCTTCCGCTGTTTCGCCTTCTGTCGTCTGGCGTTCGCCGCGGCCTTCGATGCCTTGATAGCGCTGTCTCTACGTTCTTTTTGGAGTGTCAATGCCTTTGCGCGGGCCTGTCCTCCGCGTCGCCCCCTACACCCTGGGAGAAGACGGCAAGCTGGTCTGAGGTGGTCCGTCGAATCTCAGCGCCAGTTCAGCGGCTCCCAGCCCTGCTCGGTCTTCACCCAGCCTTTTTTTGCTGTTGTTTGCAGACGCCATACTATCTATCCCTGGTCCATCCCTGCTCCATATTTATTGGCACGAAAAAGAGTACTTCCCAAAACCTAGATAGCGCGGGCTTCGCCTTTGCCCTCATTGAGCAGAGTCTTCGCCGGGCAAGCTATTCAATGTCCCGACACTCGCTTGCACTTCCAACCAGCCTAGGGAGAGAATGACGCTGTCCTTTGTTCATCGTCCACTCGCGTTCCAAGTGTCAACAGAAAGGAACTGCCGCATATGAAACTCCGATTCGTCTTCCTGGGTATTTTCCTGCTTGCGTCCTTCGCCACCGCCGCCGCAGACAAAACGAGTGGTCCGCCACAGCTCATTGATCGCGATGTAATCTTTGGCAATCCAGAAATTGCGGCCGCGCAGCTTTCTCCCGATGGCAAGTACATCGCCTTTCTGAAACCCTGGAAAGACACTCGCAATGTTTATGTCAAGGCAGTGGATGAACCGTTCACCGCTGCGCGCCTGCTTACCACGGAGACCAAACGGCCGGTCGCAGGATATTTCTGGACGCGAGACAGCAAGTACATCCTTTATGCGAAGGATAACGACGGAGATGAGAACTTCAATGTTTATGCGGTCGATCCTTCCGCGAAACCTGCCGCGGGAACTGGTGCGCCGCCCTCGCGTGATCTGACCGGACTGAAAGGTGTGCGCGTGGAGATATTCGAGGTGCCGAAGAGCAACCCGGATATCGTCTACATCGGTCTCAATGACCGAGACAAGGCTTGGCATGACCTCTATCGGCTGAAGATTTCCACCGGAGAGAAGACGCTGATCCGCAAGAACACCGAGCGCATTACCGGCTGGGTGTTCGACCTAAAGGGACAGCTGCGTATGGCGACCCGCAGCGCGGAAAACGGCGACACGGAGATGCTCCGCGTCGATGCGGATGGATTCACCAAAGTATATTCCTGCTCCGTGTTTGAGACATGCCAACCCCTGCAGTTTCAGCCGGGAGACCAGCGCGTTTACATCGAAACCAACAAGGGCACCGATTTGACCTCGCTGGTCCTGTTCGATCCGCAGACGAGCAAAACCGAGATGGTGGAATCCGATCCGCTGGGCAAGGTCGACCTTGGAGGCGCCCTTTTTTCTGAATCGAACGACGAACTTGTGGAAACCTGGTATATCGCTGCCCGCGTAAAGACTTATTACAAAAACAAGGCGTTCGGCGATGATGTCCACTGGATTGAGCACAAGTTCCCGGACCATGAAATCTTGGTGGTTTCGCGCACCAAGGACGAGCAAATCTGGCTGGTCACGGCAGTAAGCGACACAGAACCCGGCGAGACAATGCTCTTCGACCGCAAGACACATGTCCTGACGCCGCAATATAAAGTCTGGGAGAAACTCCCGCGCGCAGACCTGGCCCAGATGAAGCCCGTCACCTACAAATCTTCCGACGGTTTGGAGATTCCGGCCTACCTCACGGTTCCGAAAGGGATCCCGGCAAAGAATCTGCCCACTCTGATCCTTCCACACGGCGGTCCCTGGGGACGCGATCAGTGGGGGTACAACCCGTTGGCGCAGTTCTTTGCTAATAGAGGCTACGCTGTACTCATGTCCAACTTCCGCGGCTCGACAGGCTATGGCAGGAAGTTTCTGGACGCCGGCAACCTGGAGTGGGGCCGCAAAATGCAGGACGATTTGACCTGGGGCGTGAAGTATGTGGTTGCACAGGGCATCGCCGATCCCAAGCGCGTGGGTATTATCGGAGGCTCGTATGGCGGCTACGCCACCTTGGCGGGCGTTGCCTTCACTCCTGATCTATATGCCGCAGCGGTCGACATCGTGGGGCCTTCGAATCTGATCACGCTGCTGGATTCGATCCCGCCTTATTGGGAATCCATTCGCAAGATGTTTTACGAACGTATGGGCGACCCGAGTACGCCGCAAGGCAAATCGCTGCTGATGGAAGAGTCGCCCTTGAATTCCGCCGACAAGATCAAGACGCCTCTGCTTGTGGCCCAGGGAGCCAATGATCCGCGAGTGAACCGGCGTGAGGCTGAACAGATCGTGATTGCGTTACGCGACCGCGGTTTCCCGGTGGAGTACATCCTCGCACCGGACGAAGGGCACGGTTTTGCCCGGCCGATC
>WNFJ01434229.1_pt1 | contig 13193 bp, 14 predicted proteins | sample 5400461 | NCBI WGS metagenome assembly WNFJ01 (sample SAMN13153349, study PRJNA577476) | soil metagenome | isolation source: 115 cm saprolite on Douglas fir-dominated hillslope | place: USA:California | collected 2013-09-17 | reverse complement strand
CCCAACATGGCTGTGGTACGCAAAAATTGCATCGAATTGCATCGAGCGGTTCTCAACCCAATGCAACATTGTTACACGCTGGGGCGCCAGGTTGGGGGGCCTCAGTAGGCGTCTTGAATGTCGCTGATTCCAAAGGCATTCGCGCCGGATAGCATTTTCGCGAGGGACAAGACGGTGTCCTAAGGGATCCAACTACTGCGGATCGCGAGATATCCTTGGAATGAGTACACCGTTCGAGCCAACTATTCCAAAAGCACTTCTGGCTCTCGCTGAATTGATTCGGCCGGCATGTTTCGACGATCTGCCGAGAGCGCATCATTTAGTTCTGCCGTGGCGGTAGAGAAACAGCCTGCTGCACCGTAAAATCCAGCAAAGTCTCGCCGGGCACTTTGACTTGATCTCCCTTGGTGATGATCTCCGACCCTGCGCCTGCCGCACCTCCAACTCCTGCCCCAATGGCCGCACCCTTGCCGCCGCCCGCGATAGCGCCAATGATTGTTCCCACAGCCGCCCCGCCAACGGTTCTCTTTGCGGTGCTCGCCCCACGAGACTTGCCACTCAATTGATATTCTCCCGTTACAAGCGGCACCGTCTGCCCATTGACCACGATTCCCGTCAGCGCCAGCCTGAGTTCTGATCGGCCCGCGAACGTTCCGGACGTTTTCGATTCGGCCAAGCGGCCAAAGACGTCGGCGCCCTTGGCGACGACTACGTTGCCGTCTACCACCAGCGGTTCTTCAAGCGTGGCTTGAAAACGATCCCCGACGTGGTTCTTGGTCGAATCAATGGAATCAATCGTCCGGACTGAAACCTGTGTTCCTGCCGGGATGGTGATAGATGCAGGTGCGTCGCCAGCTTGGTGTCCTACCTGCGGCAGGTCATCTGCTGCTCCTTCCGAATCAAACTTCAACGAGATGATGTCCGCGACATTGTATCTCTGTACCGACGAGCCGACTTGGAGCTTGATCTCCGTTTCCGTACCGCCCACAAACCTGCCCTTGATCAGGCTGCCGTTTCTCAGTTCCAGAGTGTCTGCGTGGGCAATCGCCGCTCCGAAAGCGAGTATTAGCGCCAATGTACAAATCTGCCTGAGTCTCATAATGACCTCTCCAGTCCAATAGCCGTGCCGATGCTGCCGGATCTTGCAAGCCGCCTGCCAACGTGTGCTGGCTGCCTGCTGCAAACCGCTGAGAACACACCCGGATACACAGGCCGACTGTCGCCGAGGAGAGCCGGGATGCCGCAGAAGTTAATCAGCTAGCGCTTTCGCCAGAAAATTGACACTGACACCGTGCTGAGGAAACGCGCTGAAAGTGTGGGCCCACCGAAGCTAGGTGCAGCGTTGTGCTTTTGGGTTCGGCCCCAGCGAGTTCTATTGTTTTCGTGACGTGAGTCGGTGCAGGACGAATTCTTGTAGAACGTTGATGGCCACGCTGGTTCCGAGGGCGATGCCAGCGTTTTCGAAGGTTAGCGCCGCTCCGTGACGGTCTCTTTCGGGTATATACAGATTCGAAAGACCGCCGGCAGTGAGGTCGCCGAGGACAGAGGAATAATTGGGCTGCCAGCGTTGATTGTCCCCTTTACAAATGAAGGGTCGAGAGACAGCGTACAGGAATCGGGAACGCTTGGTACCGCTTCCCTTATAGAAGTACCGAGGATCCTGCTTGAGAATGGAAGGCAGGATCGCTCCTCCGATCCATAATCTGGAAGCAAAGTTTGCACAAGAAGCGCCATAGCGCTTGGCGTAGCCTTGCGCGCCTTGGCCATAACTGCTAAAGCGATTGGTGGCTTGTTCCACCCCGGCAATCGTAGCGACGGCTTGGTGGTAACGGGATCCGTGGTTGCTTTCAAAGCGAGTTCGAATTTCCGCTTTGGGCTCAAAGGGGCAGCTTCGCCAACGTAGCTGACGTAGAAGTTGGGAACAATGCCGAGAACGCGTTGCTGTTCGAGCTCTTTGAACTCCTCTTGCGCGATTTCTTCGGTTGAAGGCGAGACGCGCACCTCGGTGACCACCATGGCCAGGGACATTGTGATTGGGGGCACGACGTAATCTTCACCGGGCCGCAGCGTGTTGGAGATGGTTTGCGAGACAAGCCCTCCGCCATGGTAGTGAGTTGCAAGGGCCCGGGGGGGTACTCGGGCAAAGTCGAATCGCCCATCCTCATCGGATTGCACTTCCTGAATCGGGGATTCCTGGTCGCACCGGATTTGCACGTTGAGCCCAGCAAGGGCGTTGCCGTTTTGATCCACGACCCGGCCGCTCACAGTGCCATAGCTTTTTTGTCGGGGCTGCGCTTCACCTGCTAGCTCAGGCCTCTGGGCGCGTTTGTTTGTCCAGACGGGTTGTCGTGAGGATGCTGCGATGGTACGGGTGCTGCGGAACTGAACGAGTTGAAGAGCGCGACACAGAAAAGGAGGGTTGCGACTCGGGCAAAGCGGGAGACCGTCGGAGCCGACAGATTCAAGCGAGCAGTCCTGAGCAGATTGCCAAAGGTGCGCAACGCAAAGTGCAAGCTCTCTGGTGTCGTGCAGGTCTGACCGACGTGGGCGAGAAGTAACGGCTCGAAGCGTAAGGATGGAAAAGAACCGCCAGGTTGAGCAAGTGGGAAGACCAGCAATGACGGTGGGCGAGCTGGGAGGTCGTTGTAGGCAATCCCGGTCATCAAGAACTTCACCGCTTGCGTGTCCGTCCAGCCCTGCAGGCCCGCGATATTCGCGGATGTATCGGCCCAGGTGGGCCTCTCTTTCATAAGAGTATCCGGGAGGAACTTCGCACCCTTCAACCACTGCTCCTTTATGAACTCGCCTTTTTCGTTGCGAGGAGTATGGCAATTCTGGCATTGCACGGCGTCTTCGACCAGATATTTTCCACGCGCGATCAGGAAAGATTTTGCCCTAGAACCTAGAAGACTTCGGAGTCGCAGACATGGATGATGCGGGACCAACCACACTGAGAGCCAATGCAGTTCCCGAAACGACAAGAATAAGCAGAACTCGAATCCCCGCAACTCGTCCGAATTTCATTCTCAATACCTCCAAAACGTGAAAATTCCTCTGACATCAGCCACAGGAAATCACGCTCCGGAGTTTACGTTGTGCCCAAACCTCTGCCACCGGACCGGATCTTTCGAGATTCTTGATCTGCGAAAACGCACCGCAGGCGCACAAGCAGGCAAAGACCAGGTCCTCTGTCCCCCTCGCGAACTTTGGATGGACTTGGGATCAAGTACCGACCACGGGAATGTGGAGTGATACTTACAATTTTCGGCGTGGAAGTAGTGACGACGGAAAACCTTACCCACGCGACATCGTACTAGCACAGAAATTCCCGGCGATATTCGGTAGGGCTCGATCCGCATAATTTGCGGAACACGCGTGCAAAGTGCTGCTGCGTTTTGAAGCCGCATGCCACCGCGACGTCCAGAACGCGCGTCTCGGCGGGACGCAGCATTTCCTTCGCGCGCTCGATCCTCTCCCGGACAACGAATTGATGCGGGCTCAGGCCGGTCGATTGGCGAAACATCGTTGAGAAATGAGCCGGGCTCAACCCCGCTGATTCCGCCATTTCGTCGAGAGTCAGCTCATCTTCCAGCTTCGCGAGCACCAGTTCGCTAACTCTTCGCAGCCTTGCGGGGGCCAGTCCGCCGTGGTAGGTCGGCGCAGAGCGGCGCGGCTCTGCGTAACCATCGACCAGCTCCAAATCAAGGTGAGGTTCTTGTTGAGCTCGCGAATCCGATTCGCCTCGAGTGAGATACTCTAAAGAAGTCTCCACATGACTGCGCAATAGCAGTCCAGCCTCTTTCCCGTGCCCCTGCTCGAGAACGTCAACGATGAGCTCGTGAGATTCAACGACTTCGTGCAGATCTTTCGAGCTCTTTCCGACCGCTGCACGAATTCGCAGATCAACGGCCAGCGTGTCCCACGCCCGAAGAAGCACGTCGTTCTGCGCGGCCTTGATGATGTCTCTATGGAATTCCACGTCGTGTTCTGCATAGGCGTCGAGATCGCCATCCGCAACCGCTGCACGCATGGCTGCCACTTGATTGTGGAGTTCGCGGGTGTAGCCTTTGAGCACTGTCGCCGCGGTTCGTCCGGCAATCTCTTCGATCGCGGCCCGTATCTGATAGGCTTCTTCCATTTCTTCCAGATTTGGAGAACGGACGATCGCGGAGAGCCCTCCCGAAAGCGTAACCATTCCAAGGGATTCAAATTCTGCAAAGGCTTTCTGGACAGTCTCGTGGTCCAATTCATACTCGAGTGCAATCTCACACAACTGCACCGTTTGGGTCGGCCGAAAGCGGCCGCTAAACAGCTCTCTCGCCAATCGAGCCCGGCCCAACCCGGGCAGATGCCCCCCACCGTCCACGCCCACAACTGCCTTTCTGTCTCCGTCCTTGAACAACACTGCACCCTCCTTCTTAAACCGATTCTAGGCAAGGCTCACTGCCCTGACCCGAATTTGTGTATCCCCCGAATCTCGGGATGGCGCACTACGAATACCGGACCTTTGACCCTTCGCCCTCTATACTAGAAGCCCTTCGGAAAACAGGAGTGAAGCCCCTGTCGGGATTGTGTGGATTCTTTGTTCTAGCCTATGTCGCTGGAAACAAGTAATTTACACCGTCGCACTCGCAATTCTAGGCCGCCAAAGACAGTTGTACCGATGGGGGCCTAGAACTACTCTAATTCACCTGAGGCGAGATACCTTTCCGCCATCCAAACGAGTCAGGTTCGGTGAATGAAATCGTTCCAGGGATTCCGCCTCGATACAGCGAACCAGTGCCTTTGGCGAGGGCAAGAGCGGGTGGCCATTCCCCCGAAGCCCTATGACATGCTGCGGTACCTGGTCGAAAACCAAGGCCGACTGGTCACCCAGGACGAATTTCTCGAGAAGCTATGGCCCGACACCTATGTCAACCCGGAATTGATCCGAAAATACATTCTGGATATCCGAAAGATTCTGGGTGACCGGCCCGATAAACCTGAATTCATTGAAACGGTGACCAAGCGAGGATACCGGTTCATTGCGCCAGTTGTGGATGAGAGCGCAGCCGAGCCGGGAGAATTGAATCCCTTACAGACAAAGCCAGGGCACGAAATAGAAGATGGGGATCACGAAACGGCCCGTTTCGAGCAGGAAAGCTCGCCTGTCAAACGCGGTCTTTGGAAATTCATACTCCTACCACTGTTGGCTGTGGTTGCAGCAGCAGGAATAGGTCGGGAGTTTCGCCTCACACGAAATCGGCCGAATGTTCCTTGGTCGAACAACACATCGATAGCCGTGCTGCCCTTTGCGGACATGAGTCCAGGCAAAGACCAGGAGTATTTTTCGGATGGACTCGCCGAACAATTGATCGATGACCTCGCCAAAGTACCGCGCCTGAGAGTAGTAGGGCGGTCCTCGGCATTTCAGTTTAAGGGCAAGAATGAGGACCTGCGCGAGGTGGGGCGGAAGCTCGGCGTGGCCAATGTTCTTGAGGGAAGTGTGCGCCGTGACGGCAGCCATGTGCGCATCACAGCGGAACTGATCAAAGCGGACGACGGCTTTCAGCTTTGGTCGCAGTCGTACGACCGCGAGATCAATGACATCTTCGCGGTACAGGATGAAATTGCTGGGGCAGCGACCGAAGCCTTGCAACTGAAATTGCTCGGAACCAACAGCGAGCCTCTTGCCTTAGTATTGCGAAACACGAATGCGGAGGCATATCAGGCGTATCTGCAGGGGCAATACTTCAAAGGGCGGGGACCGAACAAGGAGGACCTCGTAAAGGCGCTCGCTTATTCCGACCAAGCCATTAAGCTCGATCAGAAATATGCACCCGCCTGGGCTTTGCGAGCCTCGGCGCAGCTCGCGATGACGGAGGGTGGCCTGAGCGATGTTGCCGAAGGGTTTAAAAAGGCCCGCGACGATGCGGAGCGCGCGATTGCGCTCGATCCTACTTTGGCCTCAGCCTATTTGGTCCTGGCGAAGACCCAGATCAACTGCGACTGGAATTGGGACGCTGCCAACACTTCCATTACCAAAGCAGCTGCCTTAGAACCGGGTAGCGTCGAAGTGCTCCGTATCCGTTCGTATCGAGCCAGGTTATTGGGCAACCTCGACCAGGCCATCAAGCTTCAGGAACAAGTGGCCGCGCTAGACCCCCTTAGTGCCAACTCTTATGCGCGTCTGGGATACCTACTGTACGCAGTGGGCCGATATGATGAAGCCCGGGCCGCGCTGCAAAAAGCTCTGGAGTTGAACCCGCAGGCCAGCTATGTTCATCTCACCCTGGACAAAATTCTCATCGCCGAGGGAAACCCTCAACAGGCTCTCGTGGAAATTGAGAAGGAACCAAGCGCGTGGGGCAAACTGACGGGCGAGGTTCTGGCTTATCACGCGCTCGGGCGTGAACAGGATTCGAATGCTGCTTTAGCTGAGCTAATCGCGAAGTATCGCACTACGGCAGCCTACCAGGTTGCTCAGGTGTATTCCTTCCGTGGAGAAGCCGACAAATCATTTGAATGGCTCGAGTATGCCTATAAACAGCGCGACCCTGGACTGCCTGAGATCAAAAGCAATCCACTGTTCAAAAAGCTCTACCGCGACCCCGGATATACCGAATTTCTCAAGAAAATGCGCCTGCCCACTTAGAGCAATCGGTTGTCTCGCAGCACAGACGCCTCCCAATTTCTGACGTGGCTTCCATGCTGCGATCTTTGACTCATCACGTCGGCGACTGTCCGAGCCGATCTTGTCTTGGGCTTTCGCTCCCGTCAGGTCATTCTGGACGCGCGAGTAGAACGCGACACGAACGATGTCTCTAGCTCGTGCTCGTTCCACAGGAACTCTGCTGCGCGCTCGCCAATGACAACGCAGGGCGCCATCGTGTTGCCGGTCATGCGCATACGCGTGAGGATGAATCGTACTTTGTCCTCTCTGGAGAACTGGAGGTCATCGTCGGAGACAAAACGTTCGTCCTCAAGCCAGGCGACAGTCTCGTGGCGCCGCGCGACATTCCCCACCAGTTGCGTAATTCTGGCGACGTCGAGAATCACTATCTTCTCATCTTCTGGCCTTCGGGGTTCGAGGGGTTTCTGGAAGCGACAGGCGTTCCTGCGCCGGAAAACGCGGTTGCTCCGACGGAACCACCTGCGGCTGCCATTCGGAATGTCCATGAACTTGCCGCCGAATATGGAATTCTCTTCGGTTGACTCATGGCAAAGTCACTTCTAGCATCTAGCAGCCCGGTTCTTACTTCGCGCTGTGATCGCTAACTGCATGTCCGAGGCGGTCGCACGTGCCATCGTCAAGATATCCCCCATAAATTTGCTCATGATCGTTATCGTCGCACCGGCGCTCGCCCTCCTCCGTGAGCCACTGCTGAGGAGAATCGTCAACGAGCTGCGCAGTCAGAGACACTATTACGGACCACTTCTTCTTGGGATGGCGAACCTTATAAATCTTATCCGTCGGGGCGGCCGGAACTGTCGATCTTGAAAATAACTCTGGCACCTCACACGCAACTTGAATGGCACAGTCATCCAATACCGAACGCTGCGTACAGCGTCGCCGGAGAACTCACACTTGAGAGGCAGAAAGATGGAAAGAAGCAGCATTTTTCCGCTGGACAAGCCCTTTCTGAAACGGTCGGCACAGTCCACAGGGGAGTAACCGGAGGTGAACCCGTTGTAATTATCGTTTTTTTACGCCGGAACTCCAGGCACGCCTGTCAGTCAATATTCATTCCAAAAATGAATCCACTTCGCGCTCTGTTGCAAGCAGGGCACCCAGGCGCGCGTCCACGAGCTGCCAACGCGGGCGCAACTCAACGTTGCCGCTCCCTCCATCGCAATCCGCCACGAGCGCAGCATCAGAAATGCCAACCGTTACATGGTCCAGTCCTCGGACCCAATCCACTGCTCCGAATGAGGCGTGCACAGTCTCATTTCTCCCGCTGCGAACGTAACCCGCCTCATCGCAGAACATCGCAAGCCCAGCTCCATGGAGCCGGGCCGCAGCAGCATGTCCAGAGAATTCTCCTGGTGCACCTGCAGATAGCGTTCCTTGACGGGTCCACGAACTTCGGCTGCAACCCTCATTCCAGTCTCACTCCTCATTACGTAGTTGGATGCTTCGATGGTCAGAACAAATACAAACGATTCGACCCAATGACCCACGTTCAGACACAACGCAATCTCTTCTACGTGGTTTCCTGTTTACGAAGACCACGACGGATAAGAACAAGCATCGTCAGTCAGCAGAGGGAAATGGCATGAGATGAGGTCAAAGGCAAAGTCGCCGTGATTACCGGAGCCACATCGGGAATGGCTTTGGCCACGGCCAAGCTTTTCGTGCAGGAGGGAGCCTATGTCTTCATTACTGGCCGGCGTCAGCAGCAGTTGGACGAGGCAGTAAAGGTCATAGGAAAGAACGTCACTGGCGTACAAGGGGTTGCTCCAACCTCGCGGACCTTGATCGACTTTTCGAAGATGTGAAGAGGGATAAGGCAAAATCGACATCCTTTTCGCCAGTGCGGGCTATGGGGAGTTCGCCTCGATCGAGGCAACTACCGAAGAGCATTTTGACAAGATTTTCGGACTGAACGTCAGGGGGACGGTCTTCACCGTGCAGAAGGCGCTGCCTCTCTTCAACAAGGGAGGTTCCATTATCTTGAACGGCTCAATCGCCACCGTGAAGGGCTTCGGAGGTCTCGGCGTCTACAACGCGAGCAAAAGAACCTGAACGGACTACGAAAGGAGAAGCGGAATGGGCAAACTAGAGAACAAAGTTGCTCTGATCACAGGAGACATGTGGGGAATCCCCCTCGCCACTGCCGAACTCTTCGTCGAGGAAGGAGGCCACGTGTTCCTCCTGGGCTTGGACCCGCAAAATTTGAATGACGCTGTTAAGACAGTTGGGAAGAACGTGACTGGTCTACGGGGCCAAGCTTCGAATCTTGCGGACCTCGACCGGCTCTACAACACCGTGAAGAAAGAGAGAGGCTGGATCGACATTGTGTTCGCGAATCCCGTTTCTGCGAAACACGTCGCACTGGAGGCCACAACGAAAGAGGAGCATGAATCGAACTACAACCACTGGATACGAGGCCCATCCTTGACGGTTCAGAAGGCCCTTCCCTTGTTGCTGGGCGGCGGATCGATCATCTTGAATACATTTCTCGCCGACGGCAGAGGTCTCTCACCGAATAGCGTTGATCGCGGTGCAACCGCCACCCTGCGTTCGCTCGGGCATGCATGGGCGACGCAATTAAAGGATCGCGGGATCCGGGTAAATGCAGTCAATCCAGGACCCATCGACAATTCAGAGAGGCTGAATCATTTGCACGCTCCCACAGCAGCGGAGAAACACCCCTCGACGATACCTTCTAAATCCCGGCAGCACCGCAGGCTTGGCACAGCACAGCAGGTCGCCGAGGCGGTTGTATTCCTTGCATCCGAGGACAGCAGCCATATCACAGAGACAGAACTATCCGTCGAGAACCTTTCGGATTTACGGGATTTTCCGCGCGGCCGGCTCGGCAAACCAGAAGAGATTGCGAAGGCCGTGGTGTTTCTCGCCTCCGACGCGAGTGGCCACATCACCGGCAAGGAATTGTTTGTTGGTGCCGGTTTGGCGCAATTGTAGCCCGCCTCAGTCAAGCCCCCTTCAAACCGCGGGGCAAAGAGAATTCAGAAAACCGCTAACTGCCGCCCGAATCGACAGGTGGTGCGGATACCTTGCAACGACAAACAGCAGGTCGAGCTTCTCGTAGCCGGCTTTCCAGTCCGCGGCCAACGACGAATAGAATGGAGCACCGGAGAATGGTTTTATCGAATGACGGAGAGAGGAAAAGGATTGCGGATGTGAGCCCCAGCGGGCACCTAGTTGCGTCAGGACGCGCACGCCTCGCAAGAGAAATCTTCAGTGGCCGTTATCAGCCAGGGCAGTCGCTGGGACTTCGCGAAATCGCAGACAACTACGAATTGGATGAGGAATTGGTCTTGAAGATATTTATGGAATTTCAAACGCTCGGAATGGTTAGTCTTGTCGGAAACTCCTCTGCCATCATTCGCTCTCCAGACCCGAACGAGATGCAAGAGGCCTACCAGGTCCGGGCTGCTCTCGAAGAGATTGCTGGACGAACCGCAGCTCCGCTCCTTAAAGGCAAGACCACCGTTCTCCAGAATGAGCAGAACGCCATGCGCGAATCAGTCCGCGATGGCAATCTGGACGGCTATGCGGAACACGATGCACACTTCCACAGAGCAATCCTCGCGGCCTCGGGGAATGACCTGCTGCTTCGGGTATGGGACACACTCGGATTAGATCTGCGAATTCGCGCCGCGATCGGCAAAGTCACGAAAGCACTGCCTGCAGTCGTCGAATCCCACCAGTCCATCGTTGATGCTCTTGAGAAAGGTCGCGGGAGAGAGGCTGGACTGCTGTTGCGCAATCATGTCGAAACGTTCCTGGAGTATCTCAGAAAATCGGAATCAGACTCGGGAGTTCACAGAGCGCTTCGACAGGATTTGGAAGGAGCAAGGCACGTACAACAAGCGTCCTCCGGAGAGTCTGTCGATTCCGTGTCTATCGTGCGCGGCCTTTTATCAACCAGCGCATGAGATCGGTGGCGATTACTACGACTTCCTCTCGTTGCTAGAGGGGCGATGGGGGATCGCAATCGGGGATGTGTCGGGTAAGGGAATTGGTGCAGCGCTGATCATGGCGAGCCTGCAGGCTTCACTTCGGGCCCAAGCTCTACATCCGCATCTGGACCCTTCCGCACTCATTGCCGACGTGAATCGCCTGGTTTTCGAGTCCTCACCCACAAACTTTTTTGCCTCGCTTTTCTACGCGGAATACGAACCCGCGACGCGAGTATTGAAATACGTGAACGCAGGCCATAATCCTTCCATCATCCAGCGCACATCGAACGGATCTTCGAAGTTGGTCCACTTGAAATCTGCAGGCATCCCGATAGGTATCGCCCCAGACTCCCGGTTCCCATCTAGGACCTTCCAGCTTGAGATCGATGATGTCCTCGTTGCTTACACGGATGGAATCACGGAAGCCGAGAACCGCGAGGGAGAATTTTGGGGGCAAAAGAGGCTCGAGACCGTGCTGAGGTCCTCCACCCACAAGACCGCCGAGGAAATCATGCAGGCCATTCTCGATGAGGTTTCGGTTTTTGTGGATGGCCATCCACAACACGACGACATGACGCTGCTCGCGTTACGCGTCCAGCCTGGCTGCTAGGCCGGGCCCTCCACGTCGGACTGAGCAGTTTGAAGGACTGCGGGCGATGTGCGAATTCAGGTTAATGCCCTGATGTGCAGGCGGCCGCCAGGGCACGATCAAGCGCTATCGCTTCAAGGGGGCTGAATCGGTTCTTATGTGCCGATACATATTTTCCAATCGCCCTCGCGATGTCGGTGCGACAGGACGCGCTCGCGCGAATCTCTGCAGTTTCCGCCAATTCTGCGATCAGTCCCTTTTCCAACTCATCCAACTCGGGGCGAATCGTGTCGGCCAGATTCACGGGCGTGTGATCCGGCGCTTTGCCGGCGCGGCGCCACTCCGCCAGGAGTGAATACTGCACGATCGCTGGTTGTACTGGTGAAACTGTGTCACCGCGATCTGCACGCCAGCGCCAATGTTGAAGTGAAGTCTCTCCGCGATTGGGAACCCGCCTAAAACAAGACCGGGCGTCAGGAAGACTTGCTTCTTTCCATCCAAAGCGCCGCCCGACCAAAACGTAGAATTCTGTTCGAGCATGGGCCAGATTTTTCCTTTTATTCGATAATCAACCGCGGCGTTGAAGAGGATCGTCCGGCCTAGAGTGTTTTCGCCGCTGGCAGGGAGATTCGCACCTATTGTGCTCTGAATGTCCCACGGTCCGAGCCCCTTGGCGGCTGCGAAGGTGGGAGAAAGCACTGTGTGGCCAAGACCGTTCGGTGGAGTACCAGTGGGGAACGAGCCACCGAAGAAAAATCCAACGAAGTAGTCACCATGGTCTTCCGTTGCCGAAAAGGCTCGGTACTTTATCTGGAACGACAGATCTCCAAATCCATCGGGTGTCCTCGATTGATGTACGAGATAGCCCGGGGGAAAAATGCCCACTTCTAGTCGCGCCACGGGAATGATTTCCAGACCTCGCGAGGCGCCGTAGTTTGAGGTTACCTCGCCGCCTCCAGGAAACCGAGTCCCGGTACCCAAGTTTCCGATTACGACAAATCGGGCACTAGCATCCCGGAGGGTCTTGCCAGCAACATTGCATAGTGGAAGGATGTAGCCTCATTCCTAAGCATCAAGGGGATCCCTACGCTCAGTGCAGTTTTCAGTTCGAGTAGGTATCATCCCCATCAGAGTAAGGAGAAAGTCGCCATGCGCGAATCGAAAACCTTTCGGGTTTGGTTCGGCGCAACACCCCTGATGTGCGCCGTCTTTTGTAGCCAAGTCTGTAGTGCACAGGAAAAGCAGAGCGCTCTATTGCAAGAACGCGTTTCTACAACTATGACGATACTCCCGACGGTATTGGCCCCTCTGCCGACGGCTTCCTTCCTACTTCCCCAGAACCCCGGAAAATCTCCTGCCCATTTCACTTGGCAGTTCGCGGGAAGTTATGACCGCGATCATAGCCAGGAGCCCCCTCCCCGGACCGAAAAAGTTAGGACATTGTTTTTCACGCAGTCGAGCCTACCCATCACCCAACTGTGGAGCGGACGGCTGCACCTGGACGCCTTTCAGAACACGCTTACCATTCAGAACCAACGTGCGTTCCATCTCTCCGGCCTCAGTGTGAGCTTTCACTTTGGCCAGGGCGCGAGGGCGGAACACCCCACCCAGTCATGGCGGAGTCTATCGCGAATCGTTCGCACCGCTCTAAATTGAATTGTATCTGCTTAGCTCAATTCTCGGCTATCCGACCGCCAATCGGAATCAACTCGCGATTAATGCCGTTCCCGTCCATCTCTAACAATGCTGGCCCGTGTCAAGTCCTTTTTTCTTTCTTTCCACAGTTTTTTTCTTTTTTCTATGCACACTTCACCATTCACTCCTGCGAGTGGTCTTGTTCGGCTTCCTTTGACCAACTGCATCGACGACCACGGCTCGCTCGTAATCATGGCTCTGGTTTACCCAGTTATCCTGGGCTTGGATCGCTTGGAGACCCGTCATGGCGTCGGCGATGGTTGCACGTGGGAGGTCGAAG
>WNFJ01176623.1_pt5 | contig 13193 bp, 12 predicted proteins | sample 5400461 | NCBI WGS metagenome assembly WNFJ01 (sample SAMN13153349, study PRJNA577476) | soil metagenome | isolation source: 115 cm saprolite on Douglas fir-dominated hillslope | place: USA:California | collected 2013-09-17 | reverse complement strand
TGACCCCCGCCACTTTTCCCTTCACCATCGCGTGACGACGACCTTCTTGCGCGTGTAGAAATCGATCCCATCGGTGCCATGTACGTGAAGGTCCCCGTAGAACGATCCTTTCCAACCGCTGAAGGGAAAGAAAGCAAAGGGCTGGGCGATGGGCACGTTGATTCCGGTCATTCCGGCCTCTACCCTGTCGCGGAATTCGCGTGCGGTGCGGCCCGATTGCGTAAAGATCGTCGCCATGTTGCCAAGGGCCGAGTGGTTCGCCTGGTCGATGGCATCCTCCAGGGTCGCGGCGCGGGCAAAAGACAGCACCGGGCCGAAGATCTCTTCGCGCCCGACAGTCATGGTGGACGTGACCCGGTCGAGGATGGTGGGTCCGAGAAAGAAGCCAGGCCGCGACATCTCACGCCTTCCATCGATAACAAGCTCGGCGCCCTCCGCCACTCCTTTCGCCACGTAACCAGCGACCCTGTCGCGATGCTCGGCTCGGATCAGTGGTCCGACCTGCACTCCAGGCTGGTCACCGGGGCCGACCACCATCTTGGCGGCGGCATCCCTCAGCGGCCCAAGGAGCGCGTCCCCAGCCCGACCCACCGCCACGGCGACCGAGCCCGCCAGGCATCGCTCGCCCGCGTTGCCGAATGCCGAGTTGAGGATCGACTGCACGGCGAGGTCCGGGTCGGCGTCCGGCATAACCACGATGTGGTTTTTGGCCCCGCCCAGGGCCTGGACCCGTTTGCCATTCGCCGCCGCGACCTCGTAAACATGCCTGGCGACCGGCGCGGAACCGACAAACGAGATCGCGGCGACCCTGGGGTGGCGCAGCAGAGCTTCGACCGTGTTCTGCGCTCCGTGCACCACGTTGAGCACCCCCTCCGGAAAGCCCGCTTCAAGGAAGAGCTCAGCGAGCTTCTGACCGCCGAGCGGGGTGCGCTCTGAAGGTTTGAGGATGAACGTGTTTCCCGCGACGACCGCGAGCGGGAACATCCACAGCGGGATCATCACTGGAAAGTTGAAAGGGGGGATCCCGGCACACACCCCGACGGGGAATCGGTACAGGTCCTGGTCGACCCCCGAGGAAACATCGCGCAGCGTGCGGCCCTGGAGCAGCGTCGGCGCGCCACATGCGAAATCGACGACCTCGATCCCGCGCCGCACCTCGCCTCGTGACTCTTCCAGCGTCTTGCCGTGGTGACGCGTGATGATCGCCGCGAGCTCTTCGAAGTGGTCCTCGAGCTCTGCCTTGTATCGAAACATGAGACGAACGCGCTCCATCACAGGAGTCCGCGACCATGCCGGGTAAGCGCGCGCTGCCGCTTCGACCGCCTGGTCCACGTCCCGCTCGGTGGACAGCGGCACATTCGCGATCACGTCCCCAGTTGCGGGATTGAAAACCGGCAGCGAGCCGCCGCCGTCCATAGGTGTCTCCCACCCAGCACCGATCAGGTTGCGAATCGTCTCCATCTAGATCCTTCGCCTCACGAGATCATTTTCGGACCCACGGCGCGCGCGGGTCATCGATCACAGGCCGCGTTCCGTCGCGGGACCAGATCTCGAGGAGCTCGGCGCTGACCTCCGCCAGCCGGGCGGCCCTGTCGCGTATCCAGGGCAGGTTCACAGTCACAAGACCGCGTGAGACCAGCATTGGATCGAATGTGGGCATGACGAACGAGCCGGATGGATCGCCGGGAGTGACCATCTCGCGCAGCAGGTTGACCACCTCGAGGCGGAGCATGTCGATCCTGGTCAGCGGCATGAACGTTCGGGTGCCGAATCCCAACGGACCCTCGCCGTCTGAAACCATGACACTCACGGTGACCGGCGCGCTCGCCGCGGGCATCTCGACCGTGACGGCGGCAGAGTCGCCAGGCCGGGCGGTGGCGCCGGCGATCCGCCATTCGTAGTGAAGGCCCTCGACATCGCCGAGCGGCGATACGTCGGCGACAAACTCGGCCTTCTCGCCCGCCGCGGCGAGCATCCTCCCCGCCACCGGGGGAAGGGGTCCGACCACGCGGACCGCCTTCAGCCGCAGGCCGTCCAGGACGTTCCGCGTGATCTGCGCCACCTTGTCATTGGACCCGACGAGCTTGGGCCAGTCGGTGGTGGCACCCTGGAACACGATGCCGCCGCCACGGCTCGTGAACACGCCCATGGTCGCGGCGGCTCCGTCGCGGAACTTGGCCCAGCCGGGACCGAGCTTGGCGACGCCGAGAATGAAGAAGGTGGACGGCGTGCCTTGTCGGCCGGTCGCGATGGCGATTCCATCGCGCATCACCATGTCAGCGCCATCTGCCTCGTAGCCGACGAGGGGGAGCTTTTCGTCGTCGCCGAACACGTCGCCCTCGGCCAGACCGCTGCCTTCGAAGATCCAGTGGCTGGAATGCTGGACGGTGTAGCCCAGGGTCTCGCGTTTGCCATCCCACCAGCCCCCGGCCGCGTAGTAGCTGACACCAGTCGTCCGGTTTTCGGGGTTGCCGGCCTGATTCGCGTCGCTCTCCCATCGGTCGAAGTCGTACGGGCCCGGGCCGACCTTGGCGCACGTGAACGCCGTGTCGTCGTCGTGAAAGTGGATTCGCCAGCCGTCGATGTTGCCGCTGAAGTAGGCAACATTCCCGCCGCGATCGACGAAGGCGTCGATGCTGGCGCGCATCTCGGGGCTCCAGTATTCGTCGTGGCCCACAGACAGGAGCAGGTTGTAAGGCGTGAGCAGCTCTCTGTCCTGATGTAGGTCGAGATCGGTGCAGTAGTCGACCCGATAGCTGTTGTCCTCGAGCCATGCGATGAACGGCGGATCCCAGTGGGCGAACGTCTGCCGCCGCGAGGCTGGATCGTAATAGTCCGGAGAGTCGCCCAGCATGACCACCCCACCGGTGCCCCCTCCTGGGCGCCGCGTCGTTACTTTGAAGCCTGGATAGGGGTAGTCGCGCGACCAGACCGCTTCGCCATACAGGCTTCCGTAGCCGGTTGCGTTGTAGGCGTGGAACGTCGCCCACGAGACCTTGTAAAGGATCTTCGAATCTCCGCCGGGATTGGAGCTCCGCACCACGAACAGGGCTTTCGAGTCAACTCCATCGGCCGTCGTGACGTCCGGTCGCCGCTCGTGTCCGGCTGCGTCGACGCCGACCATCACCGCGATGTAGCAGCCGGTAGGCCAGCCGTCAGGGATCGCAAAGCTGTAAGCGGGCCATCCCCAATCCTGATCGGTCGGCCCGGGCGGATAGTTGAGACCTCGAAAGCGATCTTCTTCGAAGCCGGACATTCGTGCCATGCCGCGCCCGACCCGATAGAACTCGACCTTGAAGGTCGGATCGTCGGTGGACACGTGGAGGGTGAGGGAGCCGCCGGGCAGCACGGTTGGATGCCGCGGATAGCCTCTGATCACCTGTCCACCTCCCGTCGTGACGATGCGGTCAATTCAGCTCCCCCGCGAAATGGCAGCGCACTTTTCGCCCTCCGTGATCGGTCTCGGGGGGATCGACCTCCCGGCACACCGCCTTCGCGATCGGACATCTCGACGCGTAAGGGCAGCCGGTCGGAATCTCGAGCGTGCTCGGAGGCTCGCCGGCGATTCTGGCCAGGGGTTCGCGAACATCGCTCCGGCGCTTGCGGTGATCCGGGATCGAGTCGAGAAGGCCCCGAGTGTACGGGTGAAGCGGCCGGCTGAAGAGCTCCTCGGCTGAGCCACGTTCCACCACCTTGCCGAAGTACATGACTGCCACATCGTTGCACAGGTAACGGACGACGCGGAGGTCATGAGAGATGAAGACGTAACCTACCTCCAGTCGCTCCTGGAGATTCAGGAGCAGGTTCAGGACTTGAGCCTGGATCGAGACGTCCAGGCCCGAGGTGATCTCGTCGCAGATGAGAATCCTTGGGTTCAGGATCAAAGCCCGCGCAATGCTGATCCGCTGCCGCTGGCCGCCACTGAACTCCGCGGGGTAGCGATCCAGGTCGATGGTCGGGATGCCGACCAGGTCGAGCATCTCCACGACGCGGGCGCTCCGGTCGCGCGGGGCGCCGACCCGGTTGATGACGAGTGGGTCCACGACGATGTCTCGGACTGTCATCCTTGGCGGGAGCGAGCTGTACGGATCCTGGAACACGTACATGACCGAGCGACGCAACTTCCGCCAGTCGCCCGGTCCGTCGACAGCCTTTCCCTCGAACTCGACGTGCCCTTCGGTCGGCTTCTCGATTCCAACGAGCATTCGAGCGAGCGTCGATTTGCCGCATCCACTCTCTCCGACGATCCCCAGGCTTTCGCCCTTTTCAGCGTGGATGCTCACTCCATTGACCGCATTGATCCGGGTGGTGTGAAACCACCCTTCGCTGAGCTCAAAGTGTTTGACGAGGTCCCTGCCGGCTACTACCGACGTCATGAGCTCTCCTCGAGCCGGGCGGCATGCATCGGCTGTGCATGCCTTGCGGCCACGACGTGACAGGCCGACCATCGCTGAGGAGAGATCTCCAGCCACGCCGGCCGAAGCTCGCGGCACGTGTCGATCACATCCGGACACCTCGGCGCAAAAGGACAGCCCTTGGGCATATGACCAAGATGCGGCGGGGCGCCCGGGATGCTGGGCAAGCGTTCCGACCGCCTCGTTTCGAGCGTCGGCGCCGACGCAAGCAGTGCTTTTGCGTAGGGGTTGAGCGGATCGTTCAGGACGTTGGCGACCGGGCCGAGCTCGAGCTGCTGGCCACCGTACATGATCATCACTCGCTCCGCGATGCTCGCGACGACACCAAGGTCATGACTGATGAAGATGATCGCGAACCCGAATTTCTCCTTGAGGTCCCACAGCAGGTCGATGATCTGCGCCTGGATCGAGACGTCGAGATTCGTGGTCGGCTCGTCTGCGATCACAAGCTTGGGGCGGCAAGACAGCGCCATCGCAATCGACACCCTCTGCCTCAGGCCGCCGCTGAGCTCGAATGGATAGGCGCCGAAGCGCCTTGTCGGGTCCGAAAATCCGACTTCGGAGAGAACTTCGAGCGCGCGCGCCTTTGCTTCTGTTGCGGAGCATCTCCAGTGCGTCCGGATGACATCCGACAGCTGACGACCGATCGTGAATAAAGGGTTCAGGCTGGCGTTCGGATCCTGGAACACCATCGCGATCTTGGCCCCACGCACCCGTCGCAGCTGATCGAGCGGCAGGGCGAGCAGCTCCTGGCCGTCGAACCTCACGCGGCCGGCTGTTATCCGGCCTGGGGGTGGCACCAGGTTGAGCAGAGCGAGCGCGCTGACCGACTTCCCTGAACCGCTTTCTCCCACGATTCCCAGACACTCGCCGGCGCGGAGCGTATAGGAGATGTTGTCGACGGCCCTCAGACGCGTTTGGCCAAACGCGAAATCGACGGTCAGACCGCTGACGTCCAGCAACTGGTCGTCAGCCAACCGAGTCTCGTTCGATGCGTGTGCCGAAAAGCGTCTGCAGCCCATCCGCGATCAGATTCAGCGCGACGGCGGTCAGCAGGATGCCCAGGCCCGGAAGCACCGTCAACCACCACGCGGAGCCGAGGTAGTTTCGGGCTTCCAGGATGATGCTTCCCCACGACGGTGCCGGGGGAGGTACCCCCATACCCAGGAAGGAAAGAGTCGCCTCGATCAGCACCATCGCGGCCATCAACATGGCCGCCAGCACCAGGATCGGCGGAAGGAGATTTGGAAATACGTACTTCCAGGCAATCCGGAACGGCGACGCCCCCAGCAATGTGGCGGCTTTGACGTAGTCGCGCGAGGTCTCCTGGAGCGCAGCGCTGCGAACCACACGTGCAAAGCCCGCCCAGCCCGCCAGGACGAGCAGCCCGATGACGAGGCCGACCGTCGGGCGAAAGGCGCTCGTGACCGCGATCGCAAGCAAGATGTACGGGAACGCGAGCTGCACGTCCACCAGTCGCATCACGAAGAGCTCGCCGAATCGACCGCTGAACGCCGCGACGCAGCCCACGGCTACGCCGATGACCAGCGCCCCGAGCATCCCGAAACCAGCCACCAGGAGCGAGATCTGCGAGCCGAAGATGATCCGGCTCAAGAGGTCGCGGCCAATCGAATCAGTGCCGAGAGAATGGCCGGGGCTCCCCGGTGGCTCGAGTATCTGGGTCAGGTCGAGGTAGGTCGGGCTGTGCGGGCTGATGATCGGTGCAAACAGCGCGGCGAGAATCGGGATCGCCAGGAGGGCCGCCCCGACGACCAGGCTTCTCGAAATCCTGTTCCGGAATCTACGCACGCCTCTTACGAAGCCGCCTGTCCAATCCGCACCCGGGGATCTACCACCGAGTACAGGAGGTCGGTGACGATGTTCAGGCCGATGAAGGCGCTGGATGTCAGGACGGTGATGCCCTGGATGAGCGGATAGTCGCGCGAGTTGAGCGCCAGCAGCGCGAGCTGGCCGATGCCGTTGTAGTTGAAGACACCTTCGGCCACGATCACGCCTCCAAGGAGGTAGCCCATGTCGAGTCCAACCAACGTCATCATCGGCAACACCGCGTTGCGCAACGCGTAGACGAAATTAATGCGCCATTCCGGTAGTCCAAAGGCGCGGGCAGCACGGATGTAGTCCTGTCCGAGAACCTCTCGCATGCTGGCGCGAAGGACGCGCAGCTCTGTAGGCAGGAGTCCGACGGCCACGGTGATGGTCGGCAGAATCAGGCTCAGCGGGCTGTCGTTGCCTCCGGCCGGCAAGATGCCCAGGCGGACCGCAATGAACGCGACCAGCAGCAGCCCAACCCAGAATGAAGGCGCGGACTGACCGAACATGGCAAGGGTTCCGGACAACGCGTCGATCCATGAGCCCGGGTGGCGAGCCGACTGTACGCCGAGCGTCACCGACAGAGTCACCGACACCAACAACGCGAGAAGGGCCAGCTCGATCGTGGCCGGGAACCTTTCCTGGATCAGGCTGCTGACCGGCTGCAGATACCTGAACGATGTCCCGAAGTCGCCGTGAGTGATGCCGACGAGAAACGTGATGAGCTGGGCGTAGATCGGCTTATCAGTGCCGAACTCCCTCTTGTAGGTGTTGATCACGTCTGGGTTGGCCGCCATGGGCGCCGCGATCCTCGCGGGGTCGCCGGCCGTAAGCCTCAGGATCAAGAAGACAGCAAGCGTGATCGCGACGACTAGAAAGAGTCCCTGCCCGATCCGCAGCAGCACGTAGCGAAACACAGCGGTCTCTAGACGCGATACGGGTGGTGGACGCTGACCCCTGGCCGTCCTCGATTGGCGGTGATGAGAAACGCGTGGTGGTAGGTCGCGTCCAGGGCCCCGGTGAGATAGTTCCACGCTCTCCATGCGTCGTCCTCGGAGGCCCCGGTCTCCTGCCACAGCAGTGTCAGGCCGATGCTGGCCGCCTCGAGGCTCTGCGTCGATCGAACGTAGACGCGGAAGTTGAGGTCGCCGAGGTCGGCCTGCCTCATCCATCGCACGATCGACGGCTCCTCGAAATCACCGAAGGCCTCGGCGTAGACGAGCGCCTGGCCCGACTGGGCGACGTGCTCGTCCAGCCCGAGCAGCACACGCTTCGTCACCTCATCTCCAAGCGGCCCACCGTCGCCGCACACCGGGAGGTGCATGGTCTGGGGCGCCGGCATGAAGGGAGGGTTCGCGACGACAAAGTCGAATTTCGGCTTCCGCAATCCCTGGTAGAGGTCACCCACCCGGATCTCGACCCTGGCGTCGAGGCCGTTGAGCAGTACGTTGAACGCGGCCATCTCTGCCGCCACGGGATCGAGCTCGACTCCGAGCGAGCTCTTTGAGTCTGCCAGGCAAGCCAGCAGGCCGGTGCCTGTTCCCACGTCGAGGACAGAGTCAAACGGTCCGGCGCCGGCCACAAAGCGGGCCAGCCAGAACGACTCGGCTCCCACGTACACGATGCCGTCAGCCCGACTGTAGGACCGGATCGATAGGGGGGCAGACGCGAGGAAAAAGCGATTGAGGTAGGTCGTGATCAGCCATCTTGCCCGGACGGATCCGTCTGAAATCGAAAGGATGCCGGCGTCGACGAGGTCGGTCAGCACCTCGCCGCTGATGACTTCCTCGAGCTCATGTGGACCGCAGTCTTCGCCGAGCATGAAAAGCTTGACTAGGACCTGAGTGAGAGGCAGGAAGGACCGCGCCGAGTCTGCGATCCGCGACTCTGAGTGCACCTCGACGAAAGGCAGCTCCAGGTGTCTCCGCCGGATCATGGCGTTCGCCAGTGCGTACCGGCCCTCCTCCAGCAAAACGCGAAGGAGGCTGGCCGAAGCCTCGGGGTCGGCGATCAACCGACCTTGATCGACCTCGAGGCTTCGGCGGGGGTCCAACATACGAGTTCCGCCTGGTATCAAACCTTCCAAGCTTGGGTCAGGAGCGATTCTCCGACGACGGGCGCCCGGGAATAGTTCTTGATCTTCGAAGAGACAATCGTGTACCAGACATCGTCAGCGATGTAGATCTGGGCCTGCTGCTCCCAAAGGTATTGCGCCATCGCATTCACCGCCGCCTTTCGCGCATCGCCAACCACGAAGCGCTGCCCGTCGTAGAGCGGCCCGAGCTTGGGATCCACCCACTTGAACAGGATCTTCGCGATCAGCGGCTGAAAGATGATGAAGATGGTGTCGGGGTCAGACCCGGTGCCGCCCCACGTGTTGTACGAAAGCGCGTAATTCCTCCAGTTCGTCCGGAAGGCGCCGGTCTCCAGACGGTCGACCTTGGCCGTGATCCCAACGTCCTTGAAGTACTTGTCTGTGACGGCCACGTCGATCTCTTGCTGGTGCGGCAGGAAGTTGGCCGAAGCGAACGAGAATGAGAGCCCGTTCGCGTAGCCGGCGTCTGCCAGCAGCTGCTTTGCCTTCGTCGGGTTGTACTCGAAGGCGGGCTGCAGCTGTTCGAAGTACGTGTTGGAACGAACCAGGCTTGACGCCGCCGGCTTGTCGATCTTCATGATGTTGTTGGCAATCGTTGTGCGGTCGATGGAGTAGGCGAGAGCCTGGCGAACGCGGGCGTCGCCGAGCGCGGTGTTGAACTCGGCGTTGTAGCACCCGTAGCTGGCCGGCGATGAGTTGTTCGTGTAGAAGCTCGAGTTGCCCTTTACCGTGTCGAGATCGACTGAGCTGCTCCTGGTGAAGATGTCGATCTCTCCACTCAGCAGCGCATTGCGGCGTGCATCGGGGTCACCGATGTACTGCAGGACGATCGTCTTCGACCTCGGCGCACCGAGGAAGTACGAAGGCTTGGCCTCGAGGGTCACCTTGTTCTGCGAGTAGCTGACGAAGTCGTAGGGACCCGTCCCGTTGGTTCGCTGTTTGAAGATGCTTGGATCCTTGACGTCCTTGGCCGAGATGATCGGCTGGATTGTGAGGTTTGTCTCCAGCGGACCATAAGGCTGGTCGGTCGAGATGTCGAACGTATAGGGGTCGATGACGTTCACGTGAGACGGCGGGTTGAGTCCCGAGAACGGAAGACCTGACTTGGGGTCGCCCAGGCGGTCAAAGCTGGCTTTGACGTCGGCGGACGTGAGCTCATCACCGTTCGGAAACTTCACACCCTTGCGGATCTCCACGTGGAGAGTCGTCGCGTTGGTGCGCGCGAACTTGGTGGCAAGGCGCCCGATGAGCTTTCCAGTCGCGTCCGGCTGCACCAGGGTGTCGTACGTAAGGGACCACGTCTGCTGGTCGGCCAGGCCGTATCCCAGGTGAGGGTCCCAGTTGGCGGAGGTGGGCGGTTCGGGGTTGCCTACGATGATCGTGCCGGTCGGCTTGCTCGGAGGAGTGCTCGACCCGGACGACGAACTCGGGCCGCAGGCGGCGAGCAAGCCGCCGATGGCGCTCATCGACAAGCCCGCGGCAATGCCGTATTGGATGAACTGCTTCCGTGTGATGCGGCCTTCCATCACGCCTTCCAGTTTTCGTTCTAGATCGCTCATCTCCCCTCCAGATCACCTCACCTGTGAGTGCACATTTGTGCATCGCACGCACTGATGTCCCGGCGCGATCATACATCGCCGCTGGAAAGAGTCAAGTCCTGTGGCCGGCGGGGATTACGACAGGGATCGCTTGGTGGTGGATCTTCGGTGTGCCGACCAGAAAGCTGCCGTCTGTCGAGCGGCGGTCGCATCGTCCGGCAGCGGCAGGATCTCGGACACGAGAGGTCCCACGAAACCAATGGCGTCGAGTGTGCTGAGAATCGCGTCGAGCGGCAGGTGTCCCTGGCCCGGGGCGCGCCGGTTGCTGTCCGCGATGTGCATGTAGCCGAGACGCCCGCCCGCCCGGTGGATCGCGCCGCTGATATCCGTCTCTTCGATGTTCATGTGGAAGGTGTCGAGGAGCAGCCGCAGAGACGACAAGCCGGGCTGCTCGACAAAGGAGAGCGCCTCGTCCACCGTGTTCAGGAAGTTGGTCTCATAGCGATTGATCGGCTCGAGGAGCGGTTCGACCTCGAGTTCCTCCGCGAATCGCACACACTCGGCAAGTCCTTCGGCAGCCGCCGTCTTCGGTGAGGCGCGAGTCGAGGCGTCACCTTCGAGGCGACCCCTGACGCCGCCGAACACGATCGCTGCGCCCAGCTCCGCGGCCAGCTGGATCTCGCGCTTCAGGTGACTCACCGTGGCGGCACGGACGGATGCGTCACTCGAGCTGAGACACAGGCCATCGAACAGGCATGCCTGTCCGGTGGCGATCGCGGACACCTTCAGCTTTGAGCGGGCAAGGGTCCTTGGCAGCCAATCGCGATCCACGTCGCCGGCGTCGCGCAGACTGAGCTCGATGAGGTCAAAGCCGAGCTCGCTCGAGAGCCGGATCCCTTCGGCAAGCTGCCCAGCGAACATCATCGGACCGAACGCCGTCGCACGCGGCGAGATCGCGACGCCGACCTTCCGTCCGACTACTACGCCACCCGACGGCCGGTCTGCACGATGCATGCCTGTCGTGCTGTCAGTTGAGCCCCAGCAGCTGGCGTGGGTTCGTCACGCACATCTGACGGACGTCCGCCTTGCTGATCCCGGAGGCCAGGAGGATCCTCACGAACAGCTTCATGCCCTCAACAGGTGGGACGTTGACCACGGTGCCCAGGTCAGACGCGATGATGCAGTGCTCCGGTCCGACGCGGCGAATGCATTCGATCACGAACTGCGAATCGCAGTTCGGGTTGTTGAAGTTCGGGATGTCGCCGTATGCGAACAGGCCGATAAAGGCGCCGAGCCGGCTCAGCTCGATCTCCTGCTCGATCGTCATCTTGGTCACGTTCCAGTTCGGATGCGTGATCATGATCTTGTCGACCCCCCGCTTGCGTGCCTCGCGGACGACGACGAATCTCTGCTTGGTTCCGGCATGACAGGGGTCGAGGATCATGTCGTGCTTCGCGACGAGGTCGAAAATGTCGTACAGGGGAGGAACCGGCCTCGCTTCCGCGTCCAGCAGCTCGATTCCGCCGCCCTCTCCCAGGACCCGGTTGTGGTGGGCTGAGTCATGGCTCGGCAGCCACACGCACTTCGCATCGAGCCGCGCCGCCATTTCGACGGATTCGGGATTCAAACCTCCGACATAGTTGTTCAACACGATCCCGCCATACGCGTGGGCCGGCCGCTTTCCGACGGCGCGCGCGTAATCCTCAACGGACTGGTTCACGAACGGCACCGTGGCGGCCGTCGGAAAGGTATGGGCCTTGAAGATCAGCCCGTGCATCCCGGCGTCAGTCGCGGCCTTCGTCGTCTGGATCTGATCCCAGCCGGTGTCGATGAGTGGGTCTGGATAGGCATGGACATGAACGTCGACCGCGCCGTCCAGGACTTCCAGCACGTCGTCTTCTTTGAGCAACCGGACGCTGGCGCCCATCGACTCGATGGTGTGGTAGGCCCGCCGCGTGTCCTCGCGCCACTCGGGCTCCATGGACAGCTCGTAGTCTTCGCTGCCTGGATCCACCGTTGTGGCGCGCTCACCCGTCTGTCGCGTGGTTGCCGGCTGCTTGGTCTTCATGGCACAAACACCACCTTCAAAGCCTCTGGCTCCAGGGATGTGTCCAACGCCTCCTGAGCGCTGCTCAACGGGAACCTGTGAGTGATCAGCTTGTCGAACGGAAAGGTGTTCCGATGGCGATACATCATGTCCATTGCGGCGTAGTACCCGTCATGAGGATGGTTTGAGTTGCCGTATATGAGGACGTTCTTGGCGGCGATGTGGCGGTGGATGTTCAGGCTGACGCTGCCTGTGTCGGCGAAATTCCCCGTCTCGAGGTACGTCCCGCCTCGGCGGAGCATCTCGAGGCCGACCTTGACCACGTCGGGTTGACCTACCGTCTCCACGACCACGTCCGCCCCGCGCCCCTCGGTTTCGTCGCGGATCGCCTGCACCAGCTCCGCGTCGTCGAGCCCGGTGATATCGATCCCCTTGTCGGCGCCGAACTCCGTTGCCAGGTTCAGCTTCACAGGTGAAGTATCGAGAGCGATCACTTTGCCGGCCCCAAGCATTCGAGCTTTGACGACCATCATCATGCCCACGGGCCCGGCACCCTGGACGACGACCGTGTCCCCGAAGTGGAATCCCTTGCCCGCGTAGGCCGCGTACTCCTTGGCGCGGTCGAGCAGCGCCGCGACGACCATGAGCTCGGACATGCTGGCAAATTCGATCGGGAGATACTCCGGGACCTTGTAGACCCACGCCTTTGGCGGCAGGTACATGTATTCGGACCAGCCGCCGACGATGTAGGGAAAGCGGTCAGAGGGATACGTCATCCCGATGCCCTGATGTTTGGCGCAGTAGGGATATCCATGAACGCTTCTGCAGTACCAGCATTCGCCACAGATGACGTTTGGACAGTTGGTGACCCGGTCGCCGACCTTCAACGGCTTCCCGCTGTACTCGATCTCTGAGCCGTCTCCGTTCATCTCCACGACGATGCCCGAATTCTCATGGCCGTGGACCGAAGGGAAAACCATGTCCTGCTCGGCTTCCGTACCGCCGTAGAGGGTGACCTCGCCCTTGAACGCGTGCTTGTCGGTCCCGCAGATGCCCGACATCTCGATTTTCACGATCATCGCACCCGGCTCGAGGTGATCCGGGTAGGGAAGGCTCTGGTACTCCATCCGCCCAGGCGCCACCATCACGGCCGCGTTGACGCGGTCGGGGCGAGACCCCTTGACGCTTTGCGGCGCTGGCCTGCTTTCCACTTTGCTCATGTGAAGTTCTCCTGGTGGCAGCTGCGCGCGCAGCCGCCCTTGACGGTT
>WNFJ01315591.1_pt1 | contig 13194 bp, 12 predicted proteins | sample 5400461 | NCBI WGS metagenome assembly WNFJ01 (sample SAMN13153349, study PRJNA577476) | soil metagenome | isolation source: 115 cm saprolite on Douglas fir-dominated hillslope | place: USA:California | collected 2013-09-17 | reverse complement strand
CACATCATGCGCTTCGGTCCGCGTGTCACAGGCAGCGCTCATCCTCCAGAGGCGGTGGAGGACGATGCCGGAGATGGTGTGCACCATGGTGGTGAAGGCGGCAACCGGCAAGACGTAGCGGGCGATTTCGATGGCGCGCTTCTCGGCGGAGCGCTCGATTTTCTGGAGGCGCTTGGGGTGGGACATAGGGCCAATGTGCCAGATGTCGTTGAGGATGGCGCGAGTATCACTGATCAGGAGCGAGGAAAGTTCGCGATAGGAATTCCAGGCGCTGGCGATGGCTTGTTCGTAGATGCCCCGGCATTCCTGGTTGAAGTAGAGATCGACCGGCGGGACGAAGGCTTGGGCGCGGTCGAGGCGGACGTAACGCTGGCTTTGCTGCTCGGAATTGTAGAAGGGATGCGCGTGGAGGAAGGACCAAACGAATTGGCGGCTGACGTTCTCGAGGCCGAATTCGAAATGGGCGTGCTGGTAGACGGTGTGATGGCCGCTGTAGAAAGTGGCGGCACCGATGTTGAGGCGCTGCTTGTCGGTGATTTCTTCCGGGCCAATCAGGCGGGGCGCGTAGCAGGTGCGGGCGGCGGCGATGGCGGAATCGAAAGGGTGCGCGAAGTAGTTGCGGAGCGTGACGCGGGGAGAGCCGGATTCGACGAGTTCGCCGGGGTGCGCGCCATCAAACATGCGAGATTGAGTAGCCACGATGGAAGTTCATTGTACACGGGCGGAAGATGGAAGGAAGTTGAAAGTCGAAGGTCAAAGAAAAACAAAAGATAACGCAGAGACGCTGAGGGGCGTAGAGGAGCGCGGAGAATTTAGGGAAGAATTCACAGTCGCGGAAAGAGGAAGAAAGAAAAAGGGACAGCCAGTAGTGGCTGTCCCACAATACGTGAGTGCTTTTACTTCTTGGCTGCTGCGGTTTTGCTGGCTTCGACTTTAGCGGCGGCGTCGGCGTACTTTTTGGTGAAGCGCTCGACGCGGCCGGCGGTGTCAATCAGCTTCTGCTTGCCAGTGAAGAAAGGATGGCAGCTCGAGCAGATTTCCACGTTCAGCTTGTCGCCCTTGATGGTCGAACGAGTAGTGAAATTGTGTCCGCAGGCGCAGTGCACCGTTACGGTGTGATAGTCGGGATGAATACCGGGTTTCATGAAGCTCCATTCTGTCGCGTCCGGTCTGCACGGCTCTCCGGCATGGCCAGAGGACTACAGCCGCGTCGCTAGGTCGCGAGCAATTCTCTATGATACGCGAAGTGTCAAATTCTGCCAAACAAGGGGGAAGGCAGGGTAATGATCAGTTCAGCAGAACTCGCTTCGATTCCAGAGAGTAACAAGCACTCGCGAACCCCACGGTAGCGGTCTCTAGTTGGTCTTTTTGACCTTGATCACTCGGGTTACGAAAGTCAGACGGGTGTCACCGACTTCGCCTGTAACCTCCCAGCATCCCTCGGTTGGGAAGATTAGCCCAGTAGCTTGAAATCCGGTATCACCGTAGCCATCTGGGATATCTGCACGCAAAGGCGGCGCTGATGCATCGAGCCTGTTGCCGTGTATGGTAAGTTTGCCTCGGAGTCCTGCTCCTCTCAACCACCCGAACTTCATGCTAAACGAGCCATCCGGCAATATAAATCCCGGCCCGCCCGGTTGAAACACTATGGTGCCATCCGGCCAGAGCCCGCCAACAAATAGAGCGCCGTTCCAATGCGCAGCCGCGGCGCCGAAAAGGCCCTGGGCCACGCTTGGCGCCCTACGAGGGAGCGTCACCGGACATGTCGCAGGTGCGGGTTTATTGGCAGGTTGACTTGCTGCCGACTGCGGTGCGGCTTTCGCTCTAATCGGCACGCACACGAGCAAAATAAGCAGCATCCTAACGAAAATCCGTCGAATCATAAGTACCCCTTCGCCGCGCCCGACCAAATTCGTTCACCCTCAACGCATGTATAGGAGACGGTTCGGTCCGGTCATGTGTTAACCGCCTGGGCCAATGGCGTCCAACGGCGGTACCGGAGAACCCTAGACAAGGGCAAATACAAACCTGACCGACGACCGAAGGCAAAGGGAAGTTTCGGATTGGGCTTTTAGGGATGGTGGAGTTTCGATAGATTTAGGCGGGAATTGATTTGGACGTTTCGGAGGCTGAATGGATATCAAGAGAAGGGTGATTTTAGTGGTGTGCTTGGTTGCTTTGCTGATGGCGGCGGTGGGCATGAAAGCTCGAACGACAGAGGAGTCGGGGCAAAAAGAGATTGAGGCATTTAATAAGCGGTATGTGGAGTTGCACCTCAAGATGGATACGGCGGGGATATTGGCGCTGTGGGCGGAAGACGGCATGGATCTGATGCCCGGCAACGCGCCGATGATTGGGCGGAAGAAGATTTCGGCATGGGTGGAAGACATTCTGGCGAAGATGCCGGGATACAAAGTGATGAAGCAAGAGATGGCGTTCCACGATATTCATGTGTGCGGGGAATGGGCCTCGGAATGGGCGACGGAGCATCAAGTCGTGCAGCCGCCGGAGGGGAAGCCGCCGATTGAAAGCTACGGCAAAATGGCGCTGGTGCTGCATCGTGAGGCCAACGGCGAGTGGAAGGTTCAGCAGGAGATGTGGAACGCCGCGCCCAAACCCTGATAGTTGCACGAGGAAATGCAACGGATTAGAAGTGCCAACGGGTCACGGCGTCGGCGAAATTTTCGGCGTGCTCGTCCTGGCCGAAAGCAGCCTGGGGTTGGACGCGGAAGACGCAGCCCTCGGAGGCCATAAGCAGGGGTTCGACGTCGCCGCCGTATTTCGCGTTGTAGATTTGAGCCAGCTTCTTCCAGACGGAACGATCTTTGATTTCCTCGACAACGCCTTCGAGGATGACGGCTTCGTCGGCTTTTTCCGTGCCGATGGCGACGAGAGGGTCTGCCGCGATGTTCTTTGCTTTTCGCGTACGCGGGCCGGTACTGAACCAGAAGGCGTCCTGCCACCAAATTCCCCAAACAACCATGAGATGAGGGCGGCCATCGGGGCGCGTCGTGGAGATCCAGTAGTTGGGGGATTTTTCGAGGCGTTCGAGAGCCCAGGGCCAGGGCTTGAGAGCACTCAGGTCTTTTGAAGGGTCTTGTACGGCATCGGGCCAATGAGGGCGGCTGGCCTTCGGTTCGATCATGAGGCCTCCTTAGGAGGGCACGGAGATGCGGCGGAATTGTATCAGGGCGGACGGATAAGGCTGAAAGGTTCGAGATGATTTCTTGGCGCGTTGAGGCTATCGGAGGAATTCGCGCGATTGCTCAGGAAACAAAAGCGCACCCGACACGCACGCCGCCTTGAGTGTTCTGCTGCTTCCACACCGGCTTCAGGTTCACGCGAACAGGCGGAAGAATGGGCACGTGCAAGACGGCCAGGAGATTCTCTGGAAGGTCTTCCAACGAATCCAGTTCTATGGCAACACCACCGAAGCCAAGGTCGAGGACGCGGGCGCGCCGGGCGCCTTGGTCTCCAAGAACGGCGTAGGCATTGGTCCCAACCATGGAAACGCGCTCGGCTTTGCGCTGGACGGTGAAAACCTTCGCCGGGGCTGTGGCGAGGTCGCCTGAAATCGCCGCGGAAGTTGCAGAAGCGGCGGCGGCGATGTTTGTTTCTGGTTTTTCTGGAGCGCGCTTGGTTTCGATAGAGATCGGTTGTGGCGCAGGGGCAGCACGCTCCGGGGCAGGAGCGGCCGACGCCTCCGGGGGAGCAGGAGTTTCGGTCCGAGCGACGCCGTTTGCATGCTTGTGGCGATAGAGGCGCTCATCGGCAATGCGAATCAACTGATCGGCCTGTTCGCTATCCTGAGGGAAAATGGCAACGCCGTGATCCATGCTGACACCGACGGTGAGCTCTAGGGGCTGGACCATTTCGGTAAACACAGCTTCGATACGGCGGCTGAGGGCAAGGGCTTGCGGAGTATCGGTCTGCGGCAACAGGAGCGCAAACTCATCGCCACCGATGCGGAACGCGAAGTCGGATGTGCGCAAAGCTTTCTTCAAGGTGGCCGCAGCGGCAAGCAATACTTCGTCACCGCGCGGATGGCCGTGCTTGTCATTTACTTCCTTGAAGCGGTGCAGGTCCAGAGTAACCAGTGCCAAGGGTTGAACGTAGCGCCGCGCGCGATTGAGTTCTTTTTCGAAGGTCTCAGCGAAGAGTCTGCGATTGTGGAGTCCTGTCAACGGATCGGTCACGGCACTGAGCTCGAGTTTCTTCAAGTCGTCGTACTCGATGAGGATGGGGACGCGCAGGAAACCAGAAGAGGTGAGAACATCCGTGAGCGCGGTTTTCAGAGAAACCTGACGACCGAGAAGAGCGGTAAGCTCTCGCCGGCGAACGAGCATCTCATCCCAGATTTGCACACTTTCGTTTTCGCGCAGATCGAGGTGAGCGATCGCACGGAAATATCGCTGTAGAAACTGGCCGCGCGCAGGCAAATCGAGGCTTTCGAGCGTATCGGCTAACAGCTCGAAATACGAGTCCTCAATCGGCAAACGCGGGGGCGCAGGGGCGCCGGGGCTGGGCATATCCGGTATAGACCTGACCTCTGCCTATCCCCGCGGGGTTTGGGGAAAGCGACTTAAGCTTTCTATATTTCTCTGTAGCAACCAAGAGTCCATTGGTACTGGTCCTGGCAAACCAGCCTGTGAATCCTACCTCCCAAAATGCCGGCGTATCCTATTACAAAAGAAAGGAATTATGGTACGGGAAAGTGAGAGACCAAGACGAAGGTTAAGCGGCGTGTAACAAAATTACCCAGGCGCGGGCGCAACCTTAGAAAATTGCCGCAAACTAGGAAAGAGGGCGGAGAAACTCGAGTCCAAAGAGGCGCAGTTGACCGGCCGATTCCTGGCGGAGAACCCTGGCAACGATGGGGGGAGTCTCGCTAGGAATAAGGCTGGAAGAGGCGGGAGCAGGCGCGGGGATCGTCAAATGGACGGTCTGATCTGGCCGAAGGATATGCGTTGAGGCAATGCAGGCTCCAGTAGCGCTGATATTGAGAGTTTTGGTGAGTTCTATGAATTCAGTGCCGGAGACATCAGTGCCCCTTAGGAACACAGGCACCTGCAAACGGATGCGTGGCGAGCTACGAGTTGACGGCGTTTCCACGCTCTGCCTCTTCTTGAGAATGTCCGTTTTCAATTCGCTTCCCAGCTTAGTACTAAGGAACTAGTACGGATATATGCATCTGGAGTGCCAGAGAAAGCCAAGCGATGATTCATTAAGTTCTTCATAATGAGTAAATTATGAGACCATGAAAAAGGAATGATTCGCTGAATCAATTAGATTGCTCGTGAAATGCACTTCCTTTCCTCAAATGTGCAAATGGAACGCTTTTACCATTGACTCTGCTGCCCCTCTCTGTAACGATGCGGGTTAGGGAAAATTTTTACCACTTCCACTAGGGGCGTGTCATCTGATGTCAGGACGGATTGCAATACCTCCCCTATCGGAAGAGTGGAATCGTGCGACTCTTCCCCTTGCTTTTGTCACCACGCTCCTCGACAAGATTGAGAAACCGCTGATCGTTGCAGAACGAAGCGGTAATTTGCTCCTGGTGAACACACGAGCCACACAATACTTGGAATCACGCGGAAACGCAATAATGCAGGGACTCAATCTGTTTAACGATGTTCTAAAGGTTGATTCGACGGAGATCTTCGGCAAGGTCGAAAAGGGCGAACACGAGGTTGACCTGCAGATAAAGGGTGGAGGAGAAAAATCCACTGCGCGAGTTCAATGGATGCCAGAGCCGGACTGGCTGGTAGTGGAAATTGAGAACAAATCGGAAACGCAAGCGGCGCCAGATCCCGCAACGCAGCTCACGGTGCAGGAGCTTCTGCAAGAACGCGAGATCACCTATCGGAATCTGTTGGCCGCCTATCTGAAATTACAGGAAGTAAACCGGCAGAAAACGGTATTCCTGGCGTCGGCGGCTCACGAGTTAAAAACACCGCTCGCAGTGATCAAGGGTTACTACGACCTCCTCCTGGCCGGGTCACTCGGCCGCTTGACGGACAAGCAACGAGATATCCTTGAAGAATCGAAGGACAGTTGCGAGCGACTGGTGCGTCTGGTGTCCATGTTCCTGAACTACTCCGCCCTGGAGAGTGGGAAACTGGTGCTGCAACTGAGGGAGAACGACCTGCGAGATTGTCTGGATGAGCTCTCCAAGCGCTGGTCGGAAGCGTTTCAGCGCAAAGGCGTGAAACTGGATGCCAGCTTTGACCCGTCCATCCCCGCATTCCGATTCGATTATCAGAAAGTGCAACAGGCGGCGGCGAATCTGCTGGACAACGCGTTGAAACATACACCCAGCGGGGGCAGCGTCACGCTGCGCGCCGCGCCGCATTTCTGGGAACGGCGTGTCGCTGCGATGGCTCCCGTGGAAGAGCGGCGCAGGTTCCGTTTGCCGCGCCCGAATAGCGTGGAGGTGAGCGTGGCAGATTCCGGGCCTGGAATCGCGGCGGAACATCATCAGGAAATTTTTGAAGATTTTGTCCGCGTGGACAGGAACACATCGGGAATGGGACTGGGGCTGGCTATCGCAAAGCGGCTTATCCAAGCCCATCGCGGAAAGATATGGGTGGAAAGCGAATCGAAGGCAGGAAGCAGATTTACATTCTTGTTGCCGATGGATCAGGGCTGAGGCATCGGAATTTTGATGATTACGAGGGAAAAGACGATGGCTGCGAAAGAAAAAATTCTGGTCGTGGATGATGAACCAAGCATTCGAAAGTATCTGCAGACACTGCTGGAGGTCGACGGATTCGATGTAGAGACCGTGAGCTCGGGAAGAGATGCACTCGAAAGAGTGAACAAAGGCCCGCGGCCCGATTTCATCATCCTGGATGTTTTGATGCCGGAAATGAACGGAATCGAAACGCTGACGGAATTGATGCAGGTCGACCGCAGCCTAAACGTGATCATGCTTTCGTGCTCGAACGAAGTAGGGACAGTGGTGGAGGCCATTCGGATTGGGGCGCACGATTATCTGACCAAGCCATTCGAGAAATCGGAATTGGACGCGGCGATGCTGAAATCGCGCCAGAAGAAGGAGTTGGCCACGGAGAATCAGGCGTTGCGCGATTACTGCGACCAGGTGACTGAAGACTTGAGTTTTCTGGCAGCCAGCCCTCAGATGGTGCGGATCCGGCAGCAGATCCTGCAGATTGCGCCCGTGGATGTACCCGTTTTTATCTGTGGCGAGAGTGGAGTGGGCAAAGAAGTCGTCTCGCGAATGATCCACCTGCGCTCGAAGCGGCGCAACCAGCCGTTCGTGAAAGTGAATTGCGCTGCGCTGCCGGGAGAACTTCTGGAATCGGAACTGTTTGGCTTTGAGCAAGGAGCCTTTACCGGGGCGGTTCGGAGCAAGCCGGGGAAGTTTGAGCTGGCCAACAAAGGAACTATTTTCCTGGATGAAATTGCGGAAATGAGCACCCACCTGCAAGCGAAATTGCTGCACGTGCTACAGGACCATCAATACTCTCGGCTTGGAGGGCGGCACCTGGTCGAAACGGACGTGCGGGTATTGGCTGCCACGAACATCGACGTTCACGAAGCGATGAAAACAGGGCGGTTTCGAGAAGATCTCTACTACCGGTTGAATGTTTTGTCGATCAATGTTCCGCCGCTGCGCGAACGAACTGCGGAAATCCCTCTCTTGTTCCGCCATTTTCTCCAAAAATACAGCGAGAAATTCGGAAAGGTGGCGCCAGGGCCTTCGCAGTATCTCCTGGATGCGGCGGTAAATTATCCCTGGCCTGGGAACCTGCGAGAATTGGAGAATTTCGTAAAACGCTACGTGATTCTCGAGGACGACGAAGGCAGTCTCCGCGAACTGGTGGAGATGTCGGCGACACGACGGCGCACTTCACCGCGTGAGGAGCCGGCGGCGCAGAAAGAGCAAGGGTTGAAGGCGCTTGTGCGGGGCTTGAAGGATGAGGCGGAAATGGAAGCGATTGCCGACGCGCTGGAGAAGACGCGGTGGTGCCGGAAAGACGCAGCAAAGATGCTGGGAATCAGCTACAAGGCACTGCTCTATAAGATGAGGCAGTTCAACCTGGACACGCCGCGGACACGCCGAACGGCTTCGGCCACGGCCACCGAAGATCCAGCTTCCGCCGTGGGTACCCGGAGCGAATAGCTATTCCGGCGCGTTTGCTTTCGAGGTTGCAGGCGTGCAGGCGCCAGTATGGGTTCACTGCCTGCTGCGTAACACTTTCTGTTTATTCGGAAAAAAGGGTTAGCGCAGTTTGCATGTTTGAGTTATTTTGTCGTGCAACAAATGTTGAGCGTCAGACTGTTCGCAAGCTTCGAACAAGATGGGCACGGAGCGTGAAGCAAGCTACAGAATAGAGAAGGGGACGCGGGCAAGCCGGAATTTCCGCGGAGTGAGCAGGAGGATGGGAGGAATGACGGAACGTCGAACAGCTCGACGCTATGACTTATCTCTGCCGATCATCATTCGCGTTCCATCGGAGCGGGCCATGGACTCGCAGCAAGGCAAGACCCGGGATATTTCAACTCGTGGGCTATATTTTGTGGTCGATCAGGACCTGCAAGCGGGCTCCGAACTGGACATCACGCTGACATTGCCGCCAGAAATGACTAACGGCACGGAAGTGTTTGTGCGCGCGCTGGGCAAAGTGATTCGAGTGGAGCAACGCTCGGGCGACGGCGATCTAAGCATGGGAGTGGCTGCCGTCATCGAGCGGTACGACATCATGCGGGGGCAAGCTGCTCGAGCGTGAAGCAGCCCTGCTGAGGATTTCCCATGTCAGACGTCCGTGTTGACAAGCTCGCGCCAACGCTGCAGCGTTTTTTTCTGGAAATGATTGTCCATTGTTAAACGATGGTTTTCATCTTGCATTCGCGCGAGAGTTGAGCTTACTATCGCGCCAGTCTGTTCCCCGGAGGGTCCAATGAAAGTGGCGGATCTAATCGGGTCCCGCAAGGAAGTATTCTCCATCACGGAAGAGACGAGCGTCCATCAGGCGGCGCAGTATTTGCGCGAGAAGCAGGTGCGCGCGGTAGGAGTTGTGAATGCGGCCGGCAGGATTGTGGGGGTGATCTCCCACAGCGATGTTTCCGACAAAGTGGCAGCGGAAAACAAATGTCCTGCTTGGATGAAGGCGTCGGACATTATGACGCGCGAACTGGTCACGGTAACGCCGGACGTGACCCTCGAGGACTGTCTGCGTTTGATGGATGAGAACACGATATTTCATTTGATTGTGCTCGATTCGGGACAAGTATTCCGCGGGATGCTTTCGGTCAGCGACATTTTGCGAGTGGTGGCCTCGGATGAAAAAGCCAGGGCGGACCTTTTGGAGTCTTTCATATTTCCGCCAAGATAGATTTGAGCCTGAAGTGGTCGATAGTAAATAGGACCGCTCTTGATCCTGCGATCCGCAAAAGGCTTAAGTAGAGAAAACTTTTTGCGCTCGCGGGAGAAATATTTAGTCTTCAGTTGCTACAAACGCCTGTCTGACCTTCAATCCAGTACTATAACCGGCTGGTCGGGCTTGCCTTTAAATTACTAAAGACAAATGATTTAGTGCGGTAGTGCGAAATTGGAGGTGTCTTAATGCTTTGGCAATCAATGGCCCACTGGGTGCAGTTTAGCACTCGTCAAAGTTGTCTTTTGGCACGAACTATGCCCGAGCCTAGACCCAGGAAGAGCACACATACCGAGCCAATCGACCTCCTTCCTCCGGATGAAATCGTTTTTGGCCGTTCACCGAAAATGACGGAGCTGCGGCAGCGAGCCGCAAAAGTCTGTGGAACGAGCGTAGCAGTGCTGTTGCAAGGTGACGGAGGAACAGGCAAAGAGGTGTTGGCGCGGTGGATCCATAAGCACTCACCTTATAGCAACGGGCAGTTCGTGAAGGTCAACTGTGCCGCAATACCTGGGACACTGCTGGAGAGCGAATTATTCGGTTATGAAAAAGGCGCGTTTACCGGAGCGCATGGGGTAAAACCAGGCCGAGTTGAGCTTGCCCACCAGGGAACACTCTTTCTCGATGAAATTGCCGATCTGGATCTAGGGCTGCAAAGCAAACTCCTGCATTTTCTTCAAGATGGGCACTTCTCGCGAATTGGAGACGAAGCAGAAAGAACAGTAGAGACTCGCCTCCTCTGCGCGACCAATAGAAACCTTGAGCAAGAAATCGAACAGGGAAGATTCCGTGCCGACTTGTTCTACAGGATCAATGTAGTGTGTTTGAAGCTGCCGCGGCTCTGCGAGCGCGGAGAAGACATTCCGCTTCTGGCCGAGTATTTTCTCAGCTTGTTTGAGAGAAAGTTTGAGAAAAAAGCAGAACCATTGACCAAAGGGATGATGCGCTATCTGCAAAATCTAGATTGGCCTGGAAACGTCCGCGAGCTTTCCAACGGAATCGCGCGGCATGTGCTTATCGGCGCGGAGGCCAGCATCACTCAGGAACCGATTTTTCGACAGCCTAGCGCCATCTCGGCGAACGCATTCGCCGCGGGCACGATTCCCCTAAAACAGATCGCCAGGGAAGCCATTCGGGAGAGGGAAAAAAGCTATATTCTGAAAGCGTTGCAGGCCAACAAATGGAATCGGCGCAGGACTGCGAAGGCATTGAAGATCAGCTATCGGGCGCTGATCTACAAAATCCGCAATGTAGGCTTGCTTGCACGAGGTGTTGAGAATTTGGCGTCGAGCCGAGAAAACGCGGTTGGCCCTTCTCATCCCCCCGTGAACTGACAAGCCAGTTGCCGACCTTGCTTTCGCTTCAAAAGCAATAAGTGCGACCACTCAGAGTTGCCGCCATCACTGCGGCGCCGCGTGAAGAATTTCGCGCGGATTTCGAAGGGTAATAGAACCCCCCGAACGAGGTCATCAAGCCGAGTTTAGGCAACCCGACGCAAAACAGTGGAAAACATTTGCATACAAGATTCCTGGAGGGAAAGCGGAGGCTTCGATGCGTCTGATAACATTTGTATTATGAATGAGATAGAAGCAAGAACTACTGGCTCAGGATTCATGTATTTGGCACGCTGATTGCAGACCTTCACGTTGGCGTAGCGTCAGAGACGTGTGAACGCGGAGGAATTGTGAAGCGAAACCTAATCAGTGCAGCGATAGTGGTGGCGCTGTGTTTCATGTTCGGGGGAGCAGCAAAGGCAGATAATCTGCACCTCTGTGACATTAACGCTGTCTGCAATTCCGGTAGTGTCATCTCCATATTGCCGTCCGCGACAGTCGCATTTGCGAATGGAACCTCGTACGCGGGCGGGACTCTGTTCCTTCTCGTTTTGACACCCGCCAGTGGTAACTCAGGCGCGTGGAATGGTGGCAACCTGTGGAACGTCGTTTTAGGGGTTTCGCCGCAAAACTATCCCACGCTGGCTAGCGCAATCAGCCAGGAACAGATTGGAACTGGGATGGTGGTCAGCAGCTTTAATGTCCAGAGCATCAGTCAAGGTGCAGGTGTGTGGAACGGATCAGCTACCGTCAATCTACCAGGTGGCCAGCCGATCGGCACGATCTACATGGCGTACGTTCTGGATGCCAGTGGCAATCTCGTTGCGGTTTCTCCGTGGAGTTCGAGCTTGATCGTCAGCAACACCCCTCCTGTAAGCACTCCTGAACCGTCAAGCCTGGTTCTGTTCGGGGCTGGATTACTTGCATTGGGATTGGCTAGCCGAAAACTGATGACCGCGTAGCTCGAATCTGCTCAAAGCCAAGATCTCAAGACCCGGCGCGTGTTTCAACCGTCGGGTCTTTTTTTGTCTGCGCTGTTTTTTAATCCCTACGACTTGCTTTAGCGATTGTTTGGTCGCAAAGTTCGACCTCCAGAACAACCCCGCGCAGCAGGAGCAATAGCTAACCTCACTTGTACCATCGGCCAATTAGTCCCCTGACCCTCTGACAGTGCGCACACCGCACATGAATGCATTCCTCCCTGCACTAAAACTGTTCTACGTACCAGTAGTAATGGACGCTATCTCTTTCTATCCTTGCTATGAGTTCGGGCAGGACTGAGCAGCCATTTCCGCGGACCCCCACCCCCGCCCCAGCTAACGAGCTGACTTAAGCCCAGAGGAAGCGAGAAACGTGAAAACCAGCACAAGAGGATGGGTGTGTGCGGTAGGTGCAGTGATCCTGATTTCTTCTGCCGCGTTCTTGAGCGGCTGCTCAGGCCTGGTTAGCAGCGCCAACAGCACTGGCAACCCGCCTCCGCCGTCGACACTGGTCATCACAAACCTGCAAAGCGGACCAGTTACAACCTCAAGCTCCCAGGTAACTTGGACAACGAACGTCCCTGCCGACTCCTCGGTCGATTACGGAACCACCAGCGCCTACGGAAATAGCACGCAAGTGGATTCGGCGATGGTTACGAGCCACCAGATGACGGTTTCCGGTCTGGCTGCTGGCACGACCTACTATTACCAGGTTAATTCGACCGACACCAAGGGTAACCACGGGCATGGTGGCAACTCTTTCAAGACTGCAGGTTACAAGATGTCCGGCACGATCAATCCGACGGCGGCCGGCAATGGAGCGACAGTGGCGTTGAGCGGAACGATGACCGCCAGGATCACAGCGGACAGCTCGGGCAATTACGCATTTACCGGACTGCCTAATGGGCCTTACATGGTTACGCCGAGCCATAGCGGCTATGCTTTCACGCCCGGCAACCAAAGCGCGACGGTGAACGGAACAGACATCACCGGAGTAAACTTTACGGCGGCCCTGGTAGCGCCACAGATCAGCGTGAGCCCGACAAACGTAAATCTGGGTACCGTCACGGTGGGAAGTACAGGGCATGGTGCGGCAACGGTCAGCAATGTTGGCGGCTCCAATCTGACGATTTCCATGGTCAGCGTGAGCCCGGGACCTTTTGGAGTTTCCGGAATCACTACCCCGAGCACGATCCTTCCCGGCGCGAGCGTCACTCTAAACCTGACGTATTCACCCACGATAGCCGGGAATGATTCCGGCTCAATCACGATTACGAGCAATGATCCGCAGATACCCACGTCCACGATCTCGATGACGGGAACAGCGACTGCAGCAGCGGTAGCGCCGACGATCACCACGCCGCCGGCGAACCAGACGGTAACCGCGGGACAGACGGCGAGCTTCTCGGTGGTAGCAGCAGGGACGGCACCGCTGAGTTACCAGTGGCAGAAGAACGGTGTGAACATCGCGGGAGC
>WNFJ01169650.1_pt2 | contig 13196 bp, 11 predicted proteins | sample 5400461 | NCBI WGS metagenome assembly WNFJ01 (sample SAMN13153349, study PRJNA577476) | soil metagenome | isolation source: 115 cm saprolite on Douglas fir-dominated hillslope | place: USA:California | collected 2013-09-17 | reverse complement strand
GCTCCAACTGCCACCCGTTCTTCACCGGCAAACAAAAGCTGGTGGATACCGCAGGACGCGTGGAGCGCTATCGCCGGAAGTATGAAAAGGCGAGCAAGAAATAACGGTCACACAGGATTAGAGCTTACAGGCCTCCTAATCGGGGGCTTTTCCTTTGAATGGAAAACCGTGCTCCAATGTTGACGGCGCATTATGTGGATAAAGCAGATCACTTCCTGCAAGGAATGAGGCTCCTCGCTGATGACTTCGCAACATATCGGACCGGCATTGGGCTTTTGGCCATCCACAGCGCCATCTCGCTGAATGACGCTATCCTGGCGGGCGTCACGGGTGAACGTAGCAAGGCAGAGGATCACTCTGCTGCCGCTCGAGAACTGGAAAGAGTGTGCGGCGAGCTGAAGATCGAAAAGACGCCGGGTGTCCGCCATTTCTCATTTCTGCTGAGAAGAAAGAGTGACATTGCATACGGAGATCAGCGGATCGACGACAACGACGTGAAGTCCGCAATCGACAAGGCAGAAAGGTTTACGAACTGGGCGTACACTCACTTCAAGGAGGTGCTCGGTGGTAGAAGGCCTTAGCGCATCTCAGCTCGAAGGACGGCTCAAGAACGCAGCTGCAGAGTTTTTGCAGCAGCGATTGATTGTTCCCAAGATTTTTCTAGAAGCAGCATGGCCGAGCTACCGCCGCATCGACGTGTTGGCCGTTGACAGAGCTGGCGCAGGAGACATTCACGTAGTAGAAGTAAAAGTGTCTTTTGAAGCAATTTACGACGCGGTATCAGACCTCATGTCCATACCAGCTCATCACAAGTACGTAGCAATTTTTGAGAACGCCGCCTTGCAGCGAATCGACGAATCACGTTTATTTGCCCTCGATGGAATTGGGCGCGTGGGAGTTATCGCCGTGACCGAACGTCCTGAAGATAGAAGTCTTTACGCACGCCTTGTGATCGCCCCCGAGCGATTCCGGCTCGAAGGCAAATACTGGAAAGAGGTCGATACGTTTTTGGCATCATCGCCACCCGACGTCGAAATCCGTGACAGATAGTGCACAAATTCTGGGAAAATCCGGTCGAGCCCAACGCAGCCCCCAAAGGCGCGAAGGTGCCGGAGTCTCTCCAGATCGGCGATGTCCAAATCGCCCCAGCCACAATCCTGGCTCCCATGGCGGGTGTGACCGATACGGTCTTCCGCCGCTTCATCCGCAATGCCAGCTTTATGCAGAAGCCGGAAGCGATTATGTCGGCTCCCGGCGAAACATCATCGGCGCCGCCAGAACAATCCGGCTGTGGCCTGCTCATGACCGAGTTCACCTCGGCCGACGGCCTGTTTCGCACGCGTGAATCCAAACGCAAACGCTACTTGCATTTCTACGAAGACGAGCATCCCATTTCAGCGCAGCTTTTCGGCAGCGATCCCTACACCCTCTCCGAGGCGGCGAGGATCGTCGAAGATTCGGCCTTTGATCTAGTTGACTTGAACCTTGGCTGTCCGGCCAAGCGCGTAGTGAAGTGCAATGGCGGGTCGGGCCTGCTGAAAGATCTGCCGGTGATCAAGCACATCTTCGAGGCGGTTCGCGCCGCCGTGAAAATTCCCTTCACGGTGAAGTTTCGCATGGGCTGGAACGACGACAACATAGTCTGTGTAAATCTGGCGCAGATGGCGCAGGACTGTGGCTTGAACGCGGTGGCTTTGCATGCCCGCACCCGTGAACAGGGTTATAGCGGCAATGCCCGCTGGGAATGGATTGCCGCCATAAAAGACGCGGTGTCGATCCCCGTGATCGGCAACGGCGACATCCGCACTCCCGAAGATGCCATTGCTATGGTCGCAAAGACCGGTTGCGATGCCGTGATGATTGGCCGTACTGCAGCATCGAACCCATGGATCTTCCGCCAGATTCTCCAGCATGCTGAAACCGGCCGGTACGACCAGCCGTCCGAAGCCGATCGCTACGAGATGATTCGCACTTATTTCAAGATGTTGCTGGAAGAAACCATCCATGGTTCGCCGGGTAAGATGAAACAGTTTGTCGCATGGTTCACTCACGGCGTTTCCAACGGCGGCGCTCTGCGCAAAGCTGTCTACTCTGCGAAAGATGGTCCGGAAATCCTGGGCAGCGTGGAAAAATTCTTTGACGACCTTCTTAGCGGACGGATCAAGGCAGAATCCGCACCTTGCTCAAACGTAGAAATGGACTTGCTTCCCGCGTGTGGTGACTAGAGCGTATTTCCAAAATAGAACTTGAAAGGGCACGGCCTCAGCCGTTGCTGGAAAACTCCAACGATGTGAGGTAGGGCTGGTCGTAAATCTGTCCCTGCGATAGCTCCAGCGCCGGGGGCGCGAAATGAGTTAGCCCAGCGCGTAAAGCGCTGGGTAAAATGCAGTCGAGCAGTGAGCCCCGGAGGGGCGACACACGATCTGCATAGTGTCGCCCCTCTGGGGCTCAAACTTTTTTCCACCTTACCCAGGCCTTCCGGCCTGGGCTAACTCATGCCGCGCCTCCGACGCTCTGGAGTTTTTCCGCGACCTCTTCAGCCGTACCGTAAAGAGGCCATAAAGATGGTGCGCTTCAAGCCCCCGTCTGAGCACCGTACGTTTAGGCGTACGTTTAGGCTCTGAACACATTTATGAAACACGGCTGTAGTCTCGAAGCATCCCGCGGTAGCGTGGCAAATTCGAACGACTAAACCGTTATCCTCTGGCTTCTAAGTTCAACTCCTAAGCCGGCTTAGCGAAACTATTGCAAGACATTCCCCAGAAGCCGTTCTACAATGCGGCACAAGTTTCCCGCACTTGTAGAACTCAAAACTATGGCACCTTTAATTTTTCTTTTGGCTTTAGTGGCTTGGGTGGTTGTGTGCGCGCCTGCGCTGATCTATACCGCCATCATCGAAGGCAGGCGGCGTCGCGATGTGGCCGCGCTCGACAAAAAGATGGCCGCCGTGCAGCACGACTTTGAATTACTTGAGCGTCGTCTGCAAACAGTGACCAGCGCGAGTGCCGCCACGACGCATGCCGTGGCTCCGGTTCCATCGCCGGGCGGCCACGTTGTTCAACCTGATGTGCGTCGTCCAACAGCAACACCTCAACCGCAGATTGCGGCTGCGGCTCCGCCTCCCCCAGCGCCCGAGGTCCGGATACTTCCGCACCCAGTCGGACCATCGTCTCCGGCGGCAGCAGCGCAGACCGCGCCTCCGGCGGTTGCTCCACTTGTGGCCCCAAAGATGACTTCGCCAATGGGAGACAGGACGGCGCAGCCTGTGGCTGGGAACGAACCGATTGCACCGCCTCCGCCCCTCATAACCACCAAGCCGGCGACGGCGCCGATGCCTTCGACAGCGCCCCAGGAGTCCAGGCCATCGTCGCCGCCTTCTCTGGTGAAACCCCAGATGTCTCCCGCTTCAACTTTGCCTGCGGCGTCCGGCGTAACGGCTCCCACCGCGGCTTCGCGCGTCATTGCTCCGCCGCCGAGCACACAAAGATCTATATCGGGAGGAGGCGGGATTCCCGCTTCGCCCGCGGCAAAGCCGGTCAAGCGCTCGCGCTCGCTTGAGGAGACGATCGGCACCAACTGGGCGCCCAAAGTCGGCGTCGTGATCATAGTCCTCGGCTTGGGCTTACTGACGGCCAGAGAGTGGTCTCACGTTACATCTTGGTGGCTGTTCATAGGTCCATGGTTCCGCGCGCTGATCGTCTTCTTGGGCGGAGTGGCCATGCTGTTCGGCGGCATCGCTTTCGAGAAGAAAGACCGATACAAAATCTTGGGCCGCGCACTAATCGGCGGCGGCTGGGCGACTACTTTTCTCATCGCCTACGCTATACGTCATGCTCCCGCCTTCACGGTTCTTTCTCGCGATTCCGTGGACCTGGTCATACTTTTGGCCGTGGCCGGAGCGATGGTCTGGCATACGCTGAAGTACAACTCCCAAACGGTAACCGGGCTGGCGTTTCTCTTGGGCTTCGCGGCCGTAACTCTGAACCCTGACCCGCCTTTTAATTTGATAGCCGGCGCGCTCTTGATCAGCGGCATGACCGTCATCGTGCTGCGTCGCCAATGGTACGCACTGGAAGTCTTCGGCATTCTGGCCAGCTACGGTAACCACTTTTACTGGTTGTATTCAGCGTTCCACACGCAAATGAAATTTCCCGATCACACGGCTAGCGTTGCTTTGATGGTCGGCTATTGGGTGATCTTCCGAACCTCCTACCTCTTGCGCAAGATTTCGCGGCCGCAGCAGGAAAAAATTTCAACCGCCGCTGCGTTGCTCAACCCGCTTCTATTCCTGGGCGTGATGAAGTATCAGTCGTTCCATCCGGAGTGGGCTTTTCCCGCTTTGCTGACCATGGGCGCCATCGAGTTCGTCTTGGGACAGCTGCCGGTTTCGCGGCGCCGCCAAGTCCCGTTCCAGATTCTCTCCAGCTTGGGCGCTACGTTGATGGTGATCGCGGTGCCAGTCAAGTATGCGGGGAACGCGAACACGCTGGCACTGGTGTGGTTAACAGGCGCCGAGCTCTTCCTGATCGCCGGCATCGTGACTCGAGAGAGGCTGTTCCGCGGCTTCGGTCTGATCATCTCGTTCCTGATCGCGCTGTACGCTTTGCCGGTTCACATTGCGCCTCTCGCTCAGAAGATCCTCAACCGTCAGCCCTACCACGACGCGCGGCTCAGCATTGTTCTCGGTGTGATGGCGCTGGCTTGGTATGCAAGCGCCCATCTCACACGCCGTTTCTGGCGACAATTGTTTGAAGACAATCCAGAACGCCAGTCGTTAACAGTGCTGTCCTACGTTGCCAGCGTATTCGCCACAGGCGCCGTCTATGCTGCAGCTCCGGAAGGCGCGGTTGGTGTGGCCCTGGCGGTCTTCGTGCTCTTACTGACCTGGACCGGCAAGCGGGCTTCGATCTCGGAATTGATCTACCAGGGGCACTGTATCGCGTCGGTCGCGATCATCGAGGTTACGGTCACTGGAAGCACGCTCGCGACCAAGTGGCTCGGCGTTCCCGCTCGCATGTTGAGTTTCGGCCTGGTGGCAGCCGCACTCTACTGGAGTTCACGCTATGTGCGTTTGTCGGAGACCGCGAACAAGATTCTCTTCTCTGCCGCTTACGCCTGGTCGGCGACCGCTTTGCTCACGCTGCTGATTTGGTTCCAAGGGCCCCCGTGGGCTGTCGCAACCCTATGGATCGTTCTCGGCTTGGCGCTTTCTCTAGTCGGTCAAGCCTTCGAGCTAACCGATCTTAAATGGCAAGCATTTGTGCTGGTATGGTTATCCGCAGCTCGCACTCTGGCCTTCAATTTTGATCTGTCACAGCCCTTCTATGGATTTCACTCACTGTCGACGCGCCTGATCACGGTGAGCCTGGTGGCGCTCGGCACCTATCTTCTTGCGGTATGGGCGCCGCGTGTACAGATGCGGGCCGTCTACACGGTGATCGCAACCGCGCTGCTGGCGTTCCTCGTCTTCAAAGAAACGCCGACGGCGTGGATCGCGGTTGGCTGGATCGTACTCGCGCTTCTGTTGACGGCTGCAGCGCGCTGGATCCCACGGTTGACATTCAAACCGGAAGAACTCAAATGGCAAGCGCTAGCTTTAGCAATCTTGTCCTTTGGGTGGGCATGGCCATTCAATCTTGAACTCACGCAGCCGTTCTACTTCACTTCATTTCGCCTTGTGACCGTCAGCTTGATAGCCCTCGGAATTTACCTGCTGGCACGCTGGGCGCCGCTCATTCAGCTCCGGCCTGCGTATTCGCTCATGGGAACAACGCTGTTGGGCGCGCTCGCCTTCAGAGAAACGAAAGCACCATGGACAGCTCTGGCCTGGATAGGCCTGGGTCTCGTGCTGGGCTTGGCGGCGCGCTGGTGGAAGGATCGCGCGCTGCTCTGGCAGACACATGCTCTGGCTGCCCTCGCTACCGGCTGGACGCTATATGTAAACTTCGCGCAGGAGTATCGAGGAAGCCGCACGCAGCTGGTAAGCGTTGGCATCACGGCCATCTTGCTCTATGTCCTTACCCGGATCACGAACGTCATTGGAGTAATCGAGGACTACCGAATGACATGGGCATATCCTTGGGCAGGATCGCTGTTGCTGAGCTGGCTGGCCTGGTACCAGATCGATGCGATCGGCGTCTCGCTGGTTTGGGGCGTCTTTGGGTTAGTGCTGTTCGAACTACCGGATCTGGGCAAGACCTTAGGGATCGACGCCGGCAAATCGGCCGTAAACTGGCGGGCGCAAGCCTATGTGGCTTTGTTCAGCAGCTTCGCTCACCTGTTTTATGCAAACTTCAATTCGCCCGCAATTGGCAGCTTCATGCAAGTCTTGATTGATCCACGCCTGGTGACCGTGTATCCCCTGGTTCCGCTTTATTTTGCGGTCTACTGGCGCGTGCAGCGAGACGTGGGGTCCCAAGCTCCACCCGAACCCCACGCAACTGCGAAGGCGGTGAGCGCATGAGATCGGCAAAAATGCTTTTGGCATACGCCCTGGCGTGTTTGGGCACAGGGACCGTGGTTGCGCTGGTACGCTTTGAAGTCGAGCCGGAGATGGTTGTCGTCGGATATGCACTGATTGTTTTCGCGTTACTGGTTGCAACTTGGCGTACCCGGCACGAAATTTTTCTCTATCAGGCGCTGGTAGTCCTGGGACTTGCGGCCTTCCGCATCGCCATGTACAACTTCTACCATCTGCGCGAGCCCTTTTCTTCGAACCTGCAAGGCGCGTTGTGGGCGATCGTCGCGCTTGTAGCTTGTGTTCCGCTGGCATTCCTGATTCGCGCGGAAACCGCCAAGCTGGCAGCGCGCTGGCCGTGGGCGGCATTCCTGCTGCAACGGCCAGAGCAGCCCATGTTCTTTGTGCCGGTCGTCTTGCTGGCTGTGCTGTTGTTCCTGAAAATGTCGGGTGGCATGGTCACCTTGGCTTGGGGCGCGGAGGGAATCGTCGTGTTCGTCCTGGCTCTCTGGGCCAAAGAACGAAGCTTTCGCCTCACCGGACTCGGTTTGGTAATTCTAAGCGTGGGCAAGATCGGACTGTGGGATGCCTGGCAGTTTGCCGACTCGCGGCGTTACCTCGTGCTGATCGGTGTCGGAGTTATTCTGCTTGCGGTGTCCTTTCTTTACGGGAAGAACCGCGAAGCCCTGCGCGAGTACCTATGAGACGTTGGCTGACGATGGTTGTTGTCCTGGGCGCCTGCGCTGCGATTCTCTTCTACGCGCAGCGCCACAAGACTGAAACTCATGTGGGGCCGGAGGCCATGTTGAACGCGCTGGCCGATACCCAGCGGGAGATCAGCCGCCTACCTGCCGGGTTAGCCCGGCTCTCCGACCGCGATGAAGTACGCGTGGGAGATGCCATGGCCCAAAAGTATGAGGTACGCACCGGAGTCCTTGGGGCCGCGGAAGCAGAGGTGGAGGATTATGTCAACGCCGTCGGCCACTCTGTGGCCGCGCGCGGCCGCCGCAAGCTGGAATACAAGTTTCATTACATTCCCGATTCTGGCTTGGTCAACGCTTTCGCTCTTCCCGGTGGGCACGTGTTTATCGGCAAGGGACTCCTCTTGCTGGTGCAGAGCGAGGATGAACTGGCAAGCGTCCTGGCCCACGAGGTGGAACACGTTGAGAACTACCATTGCAATGACCGAGTCGCTCTGCAAGCGCGCCTGCGTCACATTCCTTTGGGCGGGCTGGTCATGCTTCCCGTCGAGCTCTTTCAGGCCGGCTACACCAAGGAACAGGAGATGGAAGCCGATCGTGATGGTCTCGCCCTGGCGGTCGAAGCCGGATATTCGCCGCAGGGTGCGCTCCAACTCTTCCAGACCTTTGCCCGCCTGGAGCCGGCGCAGGTGTCTCATTCCTACAGCCCAGACCAGGAACTTTCGAAGGTAGCGCTCGAGGGGATCGCGGGATACTTCCGCTCTCATCCGCTTCCTGCGGAGCGCGAAGCTCAGGCGCAGCGACTGATGCGAGCTCAACACTGGCCGGAACCGGCCTTGCGCGCCCTGCGCGTGCGCCCGGTGCAAGCCGCGGCTGTGAACCCGTAAGCGCACGAAGCCCGGCTCTTCTGCTTGGCTTGCGTTTTCTACTTAACTGCTTTTCCCAAGAAACGAATGCGCCCGTTCAGCGTGCGATTCCCCCCGCCGAAGAAAGTCAGAAAGGTTCGGGACTTGGTGTTGAAGTCGACCGTATCAGGGTTGGAGCGGTCGGTGATATTTTCGATGCCGATGCGCGCAGCCCAGCGGTAGCCCTTGAAATTGAACTTGCGCTCCACCGCCACGTTCAAGGTGAAGAAGTCGGGGAACCGGAATTGACCTGGTCCGGAGACGATGCGGCCGAACTCATCCACGGTCAAGAACGGGAAGCCCGAGTGCCAGATGGTGGAGTAGGCAAGGTCGAACTTCTTGAGTTTCCAAAAAAGAGGCATTGCTCCCCAGGAAGTGAGCTGGTTGGGCGCATCCCAACGCAGCGGCCCCGCCGACTGATTGCCCACGATAAAGCTGGCCAGGGAAAAGTCGATGGTCTCATTCGAGCGAGCATGGGAGCGCGTGTAAGACACCAGGAAGGGATAGCCGCGCTTGAATTCCTTGCGCGCCGTGACCGTGACCGCGTCGTAGCGATCTTGTCGGTTGGTGAGGAGCAGGAAGTCGCCTCCAGGTTGAGGTTCATTAGCCCAGCCATGGACGCCGTGGCGTCTGATGAATTCTACGCGCGCATAGACTTTGGCAGGCAGCCGCCTTTCCAGCGCCACGCTCCAGTTCGTGAACTGAGGCATGGAGAGGAGCCGCGGATCCACCAGGAACGACGTGGAAATGATCATTGGGCTGGGCGTAAAAAACTGGTCAGTGAGCCCACCCTGAAAGGCCTCGCCTACAACGCCAAGGTTCGTGCGGTCATAGTAGATGCCGAAGCCCGCGCTCACCTTAGTCTCTGTGGCGCGGTGCGCGAGAAACGTGGCACCCAGACGAGGCGACCACATGTCCCGGCCGAGAAAGCTGTCGCGGTCCCAACGGCCGCCGGCCTCGAGCAGAAAACGCTCGGCCAAGGACCACCGATCCTGCAGGTAAGCGCTCGATTCCAGCGTGCTGAGGCTGAATGCCGGCGCGTTCACAAATGTGATCTGGCGCAGGACCTGGGTTTGATCGGCGAGACACGCCGCACTGGCGCAGAATTGGATGGGAACTCGCGAAATCCGGGCGTGGTACATCACGCGGTCCACGCGCCCGCCAAGAGTGAACTGATGGTTTCCGAATTTCTTCCAGGGCTTAAGGTACAAATTGGAGAAGCCCTGAGTCCGCTCCGAAAAACTTCCTGAGGTCTCAAAGAAATTGCCCTGGTTGCCGCCGGGAATCTCCACAAACGGCGCGAAGCCCTGCGGGACCGACGTGGTGTTGGTGCGTTGGTAGCCGGCGCCAAACTCGATCAAAGTGTTGTGGGCGATGGTCTGCTGGTCCTTGAGCGTCCACAGATACAGACTCGTGTGCTGGTCGGTCGAGACCGAAACAGGATCAAAGGCGTCTATACCGGCTTGATCGGAGTGCTGCAAGTTCACCAGCCCGCTGGCGGTCAGCACGTTGCCTTGGGTGAGATTGGTGCTGAGCCGGGCCAGATCGGCGGTGCGCCAAACGTTGTTCGTGTCGGCTCCATCGGGAAGCTGCTTCACGATGTCGTGATCAATCTCACTTTCCTGCGAAAGAAGAAACCAGACTTTGTTGTGCATCAACGGCCCGGAAAGATAGGCACGCGGCGTCCAGTTGTTGAATTGAATGCCCTTGACGTTCTGAGCCGTGGGGATGAAATCCGTGGCGTTAAAACGCAAATGATTGTCACCATCCTGGATGGCCAGGTCCGTGAGCCCACCCGAACCTTTACCGAACATGGGGGAATAACGCGTGCTGAGGACGTCAATCTTGCGCAATGAGTCGGGGTTGATACGAATCGCAAGCGAGCCGAAGGCCGGCTGGCTCACTTCAAAGCCATCCAGATAATCCTGCACCTGCTGCGTGCTCGATCCAGCCACATGGATTTGTCCGAAGCCATCTTGAATCACACCGGGAATGTAGGGCAGCACGTTGCGGTAGTCGCGCGCATCAGGGTAGGGGATGGTGGCAATGTCGCTGGCCGTTAGAGACTGCGAGCTAGCGATCTGCTCGGGATCGATCGGCGAAGGCTGCGCCGTGACCTCAATTTCGGTCTGGTATTCGCGCACCGGCTGTAGGCGCACTTCGATTGGCGCTGCTTGTCCGGAGACGATTTCAACTTTGTCCACCGAGGCCGCATAAAAGCCCGGCTTCTCGATCACTACAGAGTAGGTGCCAGGCGGAAGCCGGGTGAGAAACGCGTTCCCGGAAAAAGTGGTGCGGTCCTGGGCAACGGTCTTTCCATTTTGCTGGACCTGCACAAACGCGGCCGGAAGCGGTTGACCGTTCACGTCCACGACGCTGAGCTGCAGACTGCCCGCAGGTATTGTTTGTGGCGCTTGCGCGCAGGCGAGACGCGCACACATCAGGATGATGAGCAGCCCTGACCTTTTCGCGAGCTCTTTCCCTGATCCGAGCATCAGAACCCAGCTGCTAATGTTACGCGCTGCGGAGATTCCGGCTTTAAGCCAGACGCGCGCCGACATGTGCCTCTACTCCGTTTGCGTGTGTGGGGTAGATTCGATCACGATCGGCTGAGCTTTGCGCAACTCAGGCTTCGCAGCTTCCATCTTCGGTTCAATGCGCTCTCCGGGACGGGCGCGTTCATCGAATTTACCAAAAATCATTTTTCCTGCAGTCGTTTGCAAAACTGAAGTCACGGCGATGTCCACGTTCTTGCCGATCAGCTTGCGTGCGTTGTCCACAACCACCATGGTCCCGTCGTCGAGGTAAGCCACACCCTGGTTGTATTCCTTGCCTTCTTTCAGAACGAACACACGCATGGTCTCGCCAGGTAGGACGATCGGCTTCAAGGCGTTGGCCAGCTCGTTGATGTTGAGCACCTCCACGCCTTGAAGCTGGGCAACCTTGTTGAGGTTGAAATCGTTGGTGATGATCTTGGCTTCGTATGCCTTGGCCAGCTCGATGAGCTTGAGATCGACTTCGCGGATCGTGGGAAAATCATCTTCGACGATCTGCACGTTCACGGTGACAATCTTCTGCAAGCGTTGCAAGATATCCAGCCCGCGGCGGCCACGGTTACGTTTGAGCGAGTCAGCGGAATCGGCTACCAGTTGCAACTCGCGAAGCACGAATTGCGGTATCACCACGGTGCCGTCGAGAAAGCCGGTCTCGGCGATATCGGCGATACGGCCGTCGATGACCACGCTGGTGTCCAGGATCTTGAAGCTCTTCCTCCCTTGTTTCTCCGCGCCGAAGATGCCGCCCAGCGCTGCCAAGTTGAGCAAGTCGCCTTTGTTCGCGCCTACGATCAAGCCGACATAGGACATCAGCAGCATCACCATCAACTGCAAGAATCTCTGCGTTTCCGGATGAGTAATGCTGTTCTTGAGGACAACACTAAACAGGTAGGCGCCGAGGATGCCCAGGATGCTGCCGATGACAGCCCCGATCAGCCGCTTGAGGCTGACAATCCGCAGGCGGATCTCAAAAGCCACCACGGCCGCGCCCATGGCGATTCCGACCGCGACAGCAGGGATCCCATTTAGCCCGAAAGGATGCAAAACCCAGCAGGCCAGCGTAACAACAATGATAAAAGCAATACGAATAATCAACAGGTCCATACGGACCCTCCCGACCGGACAGCGCGGGTCAAGGTAAGAAATCTACAAATCAATATTCCCGGTACCCCAACAGCCAGCTGCCCCCACAGCTCAGGCGCGAACTTAGATAACGCATTTTATGAGGGGTTCCGCGCCTTAAGTCCGGCACAGTATACATCAGCTCCGGGCCATTCAGACGATCTTGTTGGTTATCGATTCAGTAAATATCGGCTCGCGGTTTCGTGTTGACCGCGATGCCCGGGCACGTCATCTTGGAAGGAGTCTTTCGCGGAAAGACGCGCGTCCGCGAGCCAGTTGGCCGATGTAGATGAGCGGCCTGATCCTCCTGCGACAAGCGGGAGGATTTTAGAAAGCCGGCGCTGAAAATCTCGGGGGAGAAAAGGCGCCGGTTCTCTTTACTTCCTCTGCTTCCTCGTTTCCTCTTTGTTGTTGAGAAAAGAGTTAACCCCCCATTCGGCGGAAAACCCCTCAACACGGAGGAAAGGAGTAAGCGGAAATCCCGCGATCGGGCCATCGGATCATCGGGCCATCGGAGAGATCTCCGCGCGTTTTCAGATCACCCGATCGCCAGATCACCCGATCTGATTCCCTCCTTTCCTCCGTGTTGAAGGGTTTTCTGCCTTCCCGGGGGTAACCGTTTTCGACAGCACCGGGGTAATGTTGCTGAGAGTGCACTGGATGTGCGACAGTATCGGTTTACCTTCCTTGGCAACAGCAGGGAGGTTCCGGTGATCCAACCGGCGATAAGGTGAATCAATGGCCAAACAACCCCAGCCGCGCACGTACGAAGAAGCTGTGAACTGGCTTCGCGAGCACGGATTCGACATTCTCGACGCACCCGGCACGGAGAATCGCGTGTTCTTAAAAAAGTACAACTGCTCCGCCGCGATTGAGCGCACCAACGAAGGGGGCGTCCGCCTCTTTGCCAAGCCAGGCTATCTGGTCGCCGGCGAGATTTCACGCCTGATTGACAAGGGCTATCAGAAGTTTCTCAAGACTTCCAAGGCCGAGATTCCGGCCACAGCCGATCACTTGAAAGCCCTGCACCAATTCTCCGAGGAGCTGCGCGAAGGCTTAGGCGAAATCAGCCTCTATAACGAATCATTGGGCACGGTCAGCGACCGCTACGTCTACGATCGCGTCGAAGGACGCGACCTGCCGGAATCACAACGCCCGCAGCGCGCCTGGGAATCCAAGAAAGCCGCCAGCCGTAAACCTGCCTGATTGGGATTGCATGAACGTAGCGATGCCCTACTCTTTGCGCAGCAAAGGCGGGCGGTCACTTCTTCGCCGCGCATCCCACCTTTCTTGTGGATCTCAAAGAATGGTGTATACCTACAGCAAGGAAGCACCAAGAGAGAAAGTGTCATCCTGAGGCGAAGCCGAAGGATCTGCTCCCGCTGGCTTTGGGCGGAGCCGATTTCTCGCCTACGGCTTCGAAATGACACGGCGGTCGTTTGTCTGGAATACGCGA
>WNFJ01599975.1_pt2 | contig 13197 bp, 10 predicted proteins | sample 5400461 | NCBI WGS metagenome assembly WNFJ01 (sample SAMN13153349, study PRJNA577476) | soil metagenome | isolation source: 115 cm saprolite on Douglas fir-dominated hillslope | place: USA:California | collected 2013-09-17 | reverse complement strand
CACCATCTTCAATCCCGCCAGCCGCAGTCCCTTGTGCTCGAAGCGCTGGATGATTTCTCCAATTAAGCGCCGCTGGATGCAATCCGGCTTGAGCAGGATCAATGTCTGTTGCATGGAAATGATTCCCTTAATGCCAAGCGAGGGTATTGTTGACAACGCGTTTTCATTTTATGGGGTGCCCATGAAAAATAAATCGATGCTGGTCGGGAGACAGCCCGGACCGGACGGAATTCTTGCGAATTCCGCTACATCTTGGGACGCGCGCGCTTGTCTTTTCGCCCGGCTTCGGGAATTCCCTTGATCGGGCCGCGACTTGTTGTGAAACTCAATGGTGTGGCCCAGTTGTAGGGTGGGTCGAGTCTTCGAGATCCACCGACGAGAACGGTAGTTGCAGGCTTTTCTGGCCTTTTTCCGGTGGATCTCGAAGACTCGACCCACCCTACAGGATTTTCCCATGAAGCTCTTTCTGGCACCGTGCCTGATCCTGTCCCTCGCACTTGGGTTTCGCTCCCTTGCCGGCGGCTCGGCCAACGATGTCCGGGAAAGCCTTGCAGGATTACATCGGCGGCTGGAAGGGCAACGGCACTTCGGAAAAAGACCGCTCCCTCATCTGGAACGAACGGGCCAACTGGGGCTGGCGCTTCAAGGGCAAGGACGCCTGGCTGACCCTGGATTTACCCAAGGCCAAGTATTTCCGCAGCGGGGAAATGCGCTACCTGCCCGCCAAGGAACGCTACCAACTCACCCTGGAGGACGTGAAGAAAAAGAAGCTGATCTTTGAAGGCCAGTTGAAAAAAGGCCGGCTCATGCTGGAGCGCCTCGATGCCGATTCCAAGGAAACCCAGCAAATCATCATGAACACCGCCGCGGATGGGGTCCGCTTCATTTACACGTATTCCGTGAAGCCCGAAAATCGCACCCTCTTCTACAAGCAATACCAGGTCGCCTTCACCAAGGAAGGCGAATCGCTTGGAACCGCCGGCGAAAAGAAGCCGGAATGTGTCGTCACCTTTGGCCTGGGCACCATCCCGGTGTCCTACAACGGCATGACCTACTACGTGTGCTGCACCGGCTGCCGCGACGCCAGGAGTACCTGGCCAAGAAGAAGAAGGGCAATTAGGCGGTCTTGGGCCGCGGTTATCTTTTGGTCACTTCCATGAAGATGATGTTCTGATTTTCCTCGGCGAAGATGCGCAGGTCGCGGATTTGGTCCTGGCGGATTTCCTCGGCGAGCTGCAACATTTCATACCTGGAACGAAAGAGGAGTTTCCAGGCCATGTAGGACTCCATGTAACCGATGTCCGGGATGCCGGGCAAGAAATTGGCGACCAGGAGCCGGCCGCGCGGCCGCAACATTTGAAACATCACCCAGGTCAGGCGCTGGGCGCTGGGCAGGGCCAGATAATCGAACAGGCCTGTCGAATGGATAAAATCAAAAGTACCCAGATGGCACTTGTCGGTCAAGAGCTGGCGGATGGTGCCGGAAGTCGGTTCAATGCCAAAACGGCCATAGCAGCGGCTAATCTCTTCCAGGCTTTGATTGTCGGAATCCAGGGCCACATAGCGGCCGAATTTTTGCCGCTTGACGGCGGAGCAGAGCAGGGCCTCGCGCAAGTGCCCGGCGGCGACGGCCAGGATGTGCGCGCGCGGGATTTCATCCACAAGACGGGACACCATGTCGGCAATGAAGCCGCGCCGGGCCCGGACCGCCTCGCACGCCGAGCTGCGGGTGGTGAATTCGAAAAGTGCGCGGCCCAGCTCCGAGGTTTCCTCCGGGACCGGCCAACCCTCCTCCCGGCCGTAAATGAAATCCAGCAGCGGGGCATCGCCGGGGTAGCCGCGCGGCTTGGCAAAAGCCCGACAAGTGAACGGGTCCTTGTGCAATAGGCCGCGCAGAGGGTGGTCCAGGCAAACCCCAACGAACTGGGCCCATTTTCGATCCTGCCAATCCAGGCGGCGCTCTTGCAATGCCGGCAAAAGCTCCATCATGCCCTCTTCCACCTGCCCCTTTTTCAGGCGGTCGTGGACAGCGTAAAGGAATTCAACCTCGAAAGATTTTTGTGGAATCGTCTCGGGTAGGGCCAAGCTTTCCTGGGCGGTAATCATGGTTCTCTTTTTTCTTCGCACAACGAGATTGGTCAGCAGACCGCCTCTGGGGTTCCATGGTTTAGGGCGAAGTGACGGAAGAGAGAGATTGGTTGTAACCGAGGCGGAGAAATGGTTAAAGCTCAGTGGTGAAAAAAAAGGCAAATCAGGCGCAAAAAATGGCAAGGTCTTCTTGCCAGCCAAACCTTGAGGAGCAGCGAAAGTTTGCCGGCGCGGAAAGCTTTTCGCAATGCCTTTGCGAAATGCTTTTTTTGCTGTAAGGGTTCATTTTTTAAGGAATTAGGGTGACCAAAATGAGCATTTCGCAAAAATTTGTATGACACCCCCCATTGCCCCATTTAGCATGGTTCAAAAAGGTTTAATTTTTGGTTTCAGGGTGGGCGGTAATACTTTGTAAAGTTGGCGGCCAAATGGCCGCCAACTTTGCATTTCACAAAAGCTTGCATACATTGATCTTGCGTCGATTGTTTCGAGTTGGCGGCCAACCTGTAAACACCACGGACGAGCCTTTTATTTGTCACCTAGTTGAACTATGCCAAGCATTTCCTTCCACGGCTGAAAACAGATAACTCATTTCATTGACATAAGTTACAGGAAATTTTCCCACATTTCAATTACAGCGATTTTGGTTGATTAAGTTAATCAGGGTGATTAGGATAACTAGGTAAATAAGCTAAAGTATCCTTAGATTATCGTTCCAACTTGCTTGATTGGGGCACGGGCTTGAAACTGACTTGTGCTGATCCTGCCGCCTGGGCTGCGCCGACCGAAGAAAAAATATTCGGGGGTCGCTATCGCATTCACCACTCCCTCAAGCGAGGAAACGGCGTCGAAACGCTTCTGGGCACGGACATCATCGAGGATCAGCGGGTGGTGATCAAGGCCACCATTGCCAAGTCTCTGCCGGCGGGCGTCCACATGCGCCTGGAACACGAAGCGGGAGTGCTGCGCCGGATCCACAGTCCCTTCATCGCGCCCCTGCTGCACCTGGGGCGCGAAGCCGATCTGCTCTACCTGGTGATGCCGTTTCTGGAGGGCGGCACGCTGGCTGATCGACTAGTCCAGGGCCCCTTATCGGTGAGCGACACCATCACGGTGGGGCGCTGTCTGCTATCCGCCTTGCAGGAAGTTCACGATCAAGGCGTATTTGAAGCCGGCCAATGTGATCGTGGATGGGGACCAGCCAATAGAAAAAGCCACGGTCATCGACTTCGGCCTGGCCCGGAGCGGTTACCTGGATGCCTCCATCCGCGACCAGCCGGTGGGCACGGCCCGATACATGTCTCCGGAACAAGCCGGCTTGCTGGACCTGGACACGGACGAGCGCTCCGACCTTTACTCGGCGGGAGTGGTTCTTTTTGAGTGTCTGGCCGGCTGGCCTCCTTTTCACGGAGATAGCGTCGGCGAAGTCCTGCACCAGCACATGACGGTTCACCCGCCGGAGCTGCGCAGCCTGGGCTTGGCGATTCCGCGGGCCCTGGATGAAATCATCCAGCGGCTGCTGCGCAAGGATCCGCGCGACCGCTATCAATCGGCGGCGGGCGTGCTCACCGACCTTGGGAAACTGGCCGATGCCATCAAGCGCGGGGTCAGCGATCCGGCCCTGGTGGTGGGCCTGGGGGACCGCCGCCGCACTCTGACGGAGCCCGCTTTCGTGGGCCGCGACCGGGAGCTGGCCGCCCTCGATCGGCAGCTCGAACGGGCGGAGTTTGGCGCCGGGGGCTTGGTTTTTCTCGAGGCGGAGTCGGGCGGCGGTAAGACGCGGCTGCTGGTGGAGCTGGCCCAGCGCAGTGCCCGCAAAGGCGCCTGGGTGCTCCGCGGCCAAAGCCTGGCCCAGGAGGCGCAGCGCCCCTTCCAGGTTATGGCCGGCGTCGCCGCCGAGATGGTCAACGCCGCCCGCCTGGACCAGGCCCTCGGGCAACAGATTCGCGAGCACCTGGGGGATCAGTGGGAAGCTGCCTGCGCCGTGCTGCCGGAATTGGCCGAATTCCTCGGCGCCCCTTCGACCGAAGCGCTCGGGCCGGAAACCTTCGGCCAGGTGCGCAGCTTGCAGGCCCTGGTTGGCTTGCTGGACGCGCTCGGCTCCCCGAATCGGCCCGCGGTCGTCCTGCTCGATGATTGTCAATGGGCGGGCGAGCAGACTTTGAAGCTTCTGGAGCAATGGCAGCGGCGCCGGGACGGGGAGCGGGAGCGGCACGTGTTGCTGGTGGTGGCCTATCGCTCCGAGGAGGTAACAGCGGACAATTTGCTCCGTCGCCTTCCTTCGGCTTTGCGTCTGAAGTTGGCTCCCTTTAGCGCCGAGGACTTGCGCCGGCTCGCGGAATCCATGGCCGGACCGTTGCCGGCGGAAGCCCTCGCCGTTGTGGAACAGCTCTCCGAAGGAAGCCCGTTCATGGCCGCCGCCGTCCTGCAAGGGATGGTCGAATCGGGGGCCCTGCTGGCGGAAACCTCCGGCTGGCGGATCGATTCATTGGCCATGGCGGACGTGCAGTCCTCGCGGCATGCGGCGGCTTTTTTGGCTCGGCGGATCGCGATGTTGCCGCCCGGCGTTTTGGCGAAGGAATTCGATCTGGATTTTGCCGCCGGCCTGGGTTGCCAGAACACGGCCAAGGCCATCGCCGCCGTGGACGAAGCCCGCCGCCGGCAAATCGTCTGGGCCAAAGCACCAAACCCGCGCTGCACCTTCGTCCATGACAAACTGCGGCAAACCTTGTTGGAACGCTTACAACCCGAGGATCGGGCCGACCTGCACCGCCGCGCGGCCTTGCACCTGGAAAGCGCCAATCCGCGGCGCCATTTCGATCTGGCCTATCATTTTGATGCCGCCGGACAAAGCGAACGGGCCTTGCCCTATGCCCTGGCCGCCGGCCAACAGGCCCGTGCCCAACATTCGCTCGAATTGGCCGAGCGCCTGTTCCGCATCGCCGCCCGGGGAGTGCCGGAAACGGACCAGGCCACGCGTTTTCGTATTTCCGAAGGTCTCGGAGACATCTTGATGCTCCGGGGCCGGTATGAGTTGGCCTCCCAACAATTCGAAGCGGCCCTGGTGTTGGCTCAGGGAAATGCAGCCCAGGCCCAAATCGAGGGCAAGATCGGCGAGCTGGCCTTCAAGCGCGGCGACGTCAAAAATGCCGGCGCCCATATATCGAACGGGCCCTGGGCATGCTTGGCCGCAAGGTGCCGCGCTGGCCGGTCACCTTCTTTTTGCTGGTCCTTTGGGAAGTCCTGGTGCAGTTCCTGCACACGTTGTGTCCGCGGCTCTTCGTTGGCCGACGCCGATTAGGGAGTGTCGGGTGCGTTGCCGGTCCCGACACCCCGCTTGATTCCAATCAAGCTCAGGGGACCGGCAACGCACCCTACGAGGGTGATGACAGGCCCCAGAAAGAGTTGCTGGCTATCCGCCTTTACAGCCGCTTGGCCCACCTGTACTGGTTTCACCGCGGCACGGTCGCCTCCCTGTGGGCTCATCTGCGCGAGCTCAATCTGGCCGAACGCTACCCGCCTACCCTGGAGCTGGCACAGGCTTACTCCGAACACGCTCCGGCCATGAGCCTCCTGGCTTATTTCCGCCGCGGCATCGCTTATGCCGAAAAGTCCCTGGCGATTCGCCAACACTTGGGCGATCTCTGGGGACAGGGACAATCGCTCCATTTTTACGGCGTCGTCCTGTACGCCGGCTCGCGCTTCCGGGAAGCCATCGAAAAGTGCCGGCAAGCGGTGCGCCTCCTGGAACAAACCGGCGATTACTGGGAAGTGAACATTGCCCGCTATCAAATCGCCGCCAGCCTGTATCGCCTGGGGGATTTGGCCGGCGCCGTCCGGGAAGCCCAGCGCATGCACCAGTCCGGACTGGACCTGGGCGATGCCCAGGCATCGGGCATCAGCCTGGACGTCTGGGCCAGGGCGGCGCTGGGCCGCTTGGCCCCGGAAACCATTCAGGCGGAGATCGACCGCTTCACCGGGGATGTGCAGCGCACGGCCCAGGTCCTGCTGGCCCAGGGAGTGCATCTGCTTAATAACGGCAATCCCCGGGAAGCCGCCGAAGTATTGGAACGAGCCTATCGGCAGGTGCATCTGGCGGGAGTCAAGAATGCCTGGGTGGCGCCGCTCTTGCCCTGGCTGGCCACGGCACTGCGCGAGAGTGCGCTGGCGCAAGAGCGCAAGAGCGCAGAAGGGCGCTTTGCCTGTCCGCGTGCCTGCTCTTCGGCGCTGCTGCGCCAAGCTTGGGCGGCGGCCCGCCGCGGACTGCGCCTGGCGCGGAAATTTCAAAATGAATTGCCCCATGCCTTGCGCGAATGTGCCTTGCTGTGTGCCCTGCGAGGCCGGCCGCGCCGTGGCCGCCGTTATTTCGAGGAGAGCCTCGCCGTCGCCGAACGCCAGGGAGCCATTTATGAGCACACCCAGTCGTTGCTGGCGCGGGCTCAGGCCGGCCTGGGGCCGGCCAGGGCCGGCGCGGTGGACGAGGTGGCCGAAGCCCAAAACCTCCTGGACGCCCTGGAGGCGGCCGCCGGCGGCCAGGCCGCTGCCAGCGACAAAACCGGCGCCGGCCCCGTCACCTTGTCCCTGGCCGACCGCTTCGACACCGTGCTGGATGCCGGCCGCCGCATTGCCTCGGCCCTGTCGCGCCAGGCGATTTTCAGCGCCGTCCGCGAGGCGGCCTTGAAGTTACTTCGCGGCGAGCGCTGTCTGATCTTGAAAGTGGACGGGGAAGCCGGCAATGAAGAGATAACGGTTGCTTCCGGGGAAATTCAGGCCGATTACAGCCGCACCCTGGTGCAGCGCGCTCTGGCTGCCGGCCGCGCCGTCGCCTCCGTCGAAGGCGATTCCAACCATTCCAGTGAGAGCGCGCTCTTGACCGGGGTCCGCTCGGCCTTGTGCGCTCCCATTTGCGTGCGCGGCCGGGTGGCCGGCTGCTTCTATGTCAGCCACCGCCAGGTGGCATGCCTGTTCCGGGAGGAAGAAGAGCGTTTAGCCGACTTCATTGCCACCCTGGCCGGCGCCGCACTTGAAAACGCCGATGGTTTTTCCGAGCTCCATCGCCTCAACCAGACCCTGGAGCAACGCATCGCCGACAGCAAACGCGCCGAAAACCGCATCAAGGAACAAGCCGCCCTGCTCGACAAGGCCCGCGATGCCATTACCGTTGTGGACCTCGACGATCGCATTCTTTTCTGGAATCAGGGTTGCGAGCGCATGTATGGCTGGACGGCCCAGGAAGCGGTCGGCAAAACGGTGACCGAGCTGCTCTTTCAGGGCCCGTCCACGCCCTACCAGGACGGCCTCCGGGCCATCACGGAACGCGAGGAATGGAGCGGCGAATTGTGCCAGGTTCCCAAAGCCGCCGATCCGATCATTGTCGAAAGCCGCTGGACCCTGGTTCGGGACGATCATGGCCGGCCCACCTCCAAGCTGGTCGTTAATACCGACATCAGCGAGAAGAAAATGCTCGAGGCGCGCTTCCTCCGCGCCCAGCGCCTGGAAAGCCTGGGAACTCTCGCCGGCGGCATCGCGCATGATTTGAACAACGTGCTGACACCCATCCTCATGGGGGCGGAGATTCTGGGGCGAGACCTTCCCACCGAGCAACGCCAAGGCCTCCTCGCCGGACTTCTCGCCAGCGCCCAGCGCGGCGCCGATATGGTCAAACAAATCCTGTCCTTTGCCCGCGGCATGGAAGGACACCGCGTGCCCTTGCCCTTGAAACCTCTCGCCCTGGACGTGGAAAAGATGCTGCGGCACACCTTTCCCAAATCCATCGACATCCGCACGGCGCTGGCCGGCAATCTGTGGCCGATCCTGGCCGACGGCACCCAGCTCTACCAACTGCTCATGAACCTGTGCGTCAATGCCCGCGATGCCATGCCCGAGGGTGGGACTTTACGCATTGCCGCCGAGAATGTCCTGCTCGACAACCATGCTGCCCGCAGGCACCCCCACGGCAAACCCGGCCCCCATGTTCTCATCACCGTGGAAGACACCGGCAGCGGAATTCCCCAGGACGTTTTGGACAAGATCTTTGATCCCTTCTTCACCACCAAGGAATTCGGCAAAGGCACCGGCCTGGGCCTGTCCACCGTCCTGGGCATCGTCAAGGGGCACGGCGGCTTTATCAACGTCCAGAGCACTGTGGGCAGGGGCACCCAGTTTTTCATCTACCTTCCGGCGGCGGCCACGGCCCAGGCCGATTTCGGCAACGCTGATGCAGCCCACTTGCCGCGCGGCCAGGGCCAATGCATCCTGGTTGTGGAAGACGAGGCCTCCATCCAACAAATAACCCGGAAAAATCTGGAAGCCCATGGCTACACGGTGTTGACCGCTCGCGATGGCATTGAAGCCGAAACCCTCTATGCCAGGCACCAGAACGACATCCAGCTGGTCCTGACCGACATGGCCATGCCGCGCCGGGACGGCAAAGCCACCATCCAGGTCTTGAAAAAACTGAATCCCCAGGTCCGCATCATCGCCGTCAGCGGTTTGAGCGCCAGTCTGGAAAGCGCCAAGAATGCAGGCGCGGATTTCCACGCCGCCTTGCTCAAACCCTACACCGTGAGCACCCTCTTGAAGACGGTGGCTGAGGTTCTGCAAGGACATTCTTTAGTCCTTCAATAGAAAGTTCCTGCGAACGCGAAACGATCAATCGGCTTGATAAACAACTCGATTTTTTCATTTCGCGCTCGGAAAAATACGGCTGCGAACGTGATTGGATTCTTCGTTTCCAGGCAAATCTGGTAGAATGACACGCATAGGAACCAAATGATAGATGGGAGAAGGGTCATGGCAAAGAAATCAAACACGAGGCCAAAGCGCCTCAAGCTTTCCGAAAAAGAATCCTTGAAACGCATGGAAGATTTTCCAAAACGAAGGGAGAAATTTATTGCCGCTATCCGAAAAGGCAAGAATCGAAGTATTTCTGCCTGATCATCCCGATACCGCATATCATAATTTGCCGGCGATCTTGGATCAGGAATTTACCTATTCCTTTGGCGGCTGTTCGATCATACGGGGTTTGCAGGGAAGTTATCTCTCCCATTCCGGCTTACCCATCAGCGACCGAATCAACCTCATCTTCACCGACACCCCTCTCACCCTGAATGGCAACTTGGAAAAAATTGGCCGCTACGGCGAGCGCTTGCGCAAGGCGATTCATGACGGGCTTCCCGAAGAGGCTATTTTGGTGGTTATCGTGCGGGTGTTTCATGTGGAATAAAATCCCGCAAAGATCCAGACAGGCGAGCTCTTCGGCGCTTACCGCGAACACCCGGCAGAGGGTCGGCCACCTCATTCCGGCGCCACGATGCTGCCTTCGACGGTGACGCTCACCGATTCGCGGTCCAGGTCGGTGCGGATCAGGAGGAGTTTGCGCAGGTCCCCGGCCTGGGTGGGCTCGCAGCGCAGGGTCAGGATGTGGCTGGTGGCGGCGCCTTCGGGGACCTCGACGGTCAGGCCGTTCGCCAGTCCATCGACGCCGAGAACGCGGAAGGGCCGCGAGCCCTGAACGATCACCCGTTTCTCCATCTTGTCGCCAATTTTGAGAGACCCCATCTGGACGATGCTGGGGGCGACGGCCAGCGATGCCTGCACCGTGCCTTCGACCGCCACCGTCAGGGTGGGGCTGTTCGGATCGTTGGTCTTGAGGATGATTTCCTGCTTGAAAGCCCCGGGGGGAGCATTAGCCTTGAGAACGCAATAGAAGCGATAGCCGACCCTGCCGGCCCGGAAGCGGCTGGGCTCCTGGCGATACAGTTCCTCGGCCTTGACTTGGAAAGGAGCCGAGGCGTTCTTGACTACTTCGTCAATGCGCCAGTTCAGGTTGCCGGAATACTCGACGTCGAGGATTTGCGTGGGAGTCTGGCCGCCTTGAACGATGCCGAAATCGACCGTGCCGGGATTGAAGACAACGTCTTGCCGGGCCACGGCGGCAACCTGCAACGTGGCGGTGGATACGTATGTGGGCCCGACAGTCACATTAATGGACACGGTTTTGGGGCCCTTGAACAGGCGCGCATTCATGTTGATGTCGAGATAACTTTCTTCGTTGGGTTTGAGGGATATGGGTGCCGTCACTTTCTGCACATACTCAGTATAACCTTTTGGCTTCAGGGTGACGCAGCCGCAGGACACGCTGATGTTGGTAATATCGAGGGGAACCTTGTAGATATTCTTGATGAGGAAGCGATGCTTGAGCTGGGCGCCGCTCGGCACGGTGCCGAAATCGTGGCTGGTGGTTCCCTTGGCCAGAAAGAGCTTGTCCGCCCAGGCTGCCTGGGCACAGGCCGGCGCGGCCGACACGATCACCAGCCCCAGGGCCAACACCGCGTTCCTCATTAATCTTCCCCTTCCGTTCCCAAAATGAAAACGCCTTCGCACCGGTCTCCTGGATATTAACGATTCGAAGCGTGGGGGTGAAGGCAGGTTTGGCCCATAGCAGTATTTGTTCAGTTATCGGCGTTAGCCTGGGAAAACTGGAGAAAAGATCATGGCAACCCCATTTGTGTCGCTGGCCAAGTCGGCCTTGATTAACGAGCTTGGCCAACTGCGCGATTCTGTCAAGGCGCTGGCCGAGCCCTTGTCGGAAAAGGAACTCTGGACCAAGCCCATGGAACCGGGAAATTCCATCGGCCATTTGGTCCTGCACCTGACCGGCAACCTGAATCACTTCGTAGGCGTCCAGCTCGGTAAAACCGGCTACGTTCGTGACCGAGAGCGGGAATTCAGCGAGGCTAATCCGCCGTCAACGGCGGAAACCCTGGCCAACCTCGACGCCGCCGTCGCCACCTTTGGCCGCGTCGTGGACGGCCTTTCCGAGGAGCAATTGCTGGCCCCGCACCCGGAAACCCGCTTCGGCCCCGTCTTTGGGGCCCTGCTGCACCTCGTCGGCCATTTCGCCATCCATCGCGGGCAGATGTCCTATATTTTGCGCTTCCTGCAGGAAGAATGACAAGGCTGTAAACGCAGCGGCTTTTAGACTTCTCGCTAGACGCGACAATCCCCCGGCAAGGAGATTAAAGCAAGATGAAAAAAATTCGTTGCATCACACCCCCCCCAGACACCCCCCTTGCAACGAATTTCTGATGAACTCCAGGAAACGGCATTACCCACAAACAATGTAGTACCAAGATGTTAGACTTAAATTGTGAAGGCCAGCAGACATGAATTCGTTGCGAGGCCTTCTCCCATTGCATTGAAATGACTGGCTGGCCAAATGGTCGCGTCCAGCGAGGAGTGCCCATTAAACGCGGTGGCTATTGCAATTTTCGCGTCAGGCCTTGCAACTGGACCGCATCGAAGAGGACACGATAACCATCCAGGATAGCCTGGTCTGCGGCCAGCCAGCGTTTCAGGCCTTCCTGGTCCATCAACGGCCGCCAGCGCGGATCGTCATAATTCATGGCCACCAGGGAGGCGGTCCAACGGCGGCCCAGGTCTTCGGGAAAGTCGGCCAGCACCGTGAAGTTGCAATGACAATACCCTGGGGAAACCCAGAAGGGCTTGATCTTGTGGGCATCAACCCGGCCTTTGGCCAGCTGATGGTTCCAGGTGCCGTCCCCGAGGGCGCCGGCATCGGCTTTGCCCTCCTCCAGGGCGGCCAGGACCTCAAGCTCGCTGGTCCCGGTGTCGCCGTGCTTGCCCACGTCCAGGTCAAAGCGGAGCAGGCGGCAATCCCGCTCCGGTTGCAAGCCTGCTTGGCTCAGAAAGTGGATCGGCAGGATGGCGGCCTGGGCGGAGTCGGCGGAGCCCAGGGCCAGGCGCTTCCCTTTCAGATCAGCCAAGGTGCGAATGTCGCTGTCCGCGCGGGCGACAAACAGAGTGGAAAAAACGGCGTCCACGTCGCGCATGGCCAGGGCCCGGCAAGCCCCGTGGCTGCGCTGGTGCACCTTCACCCAGGCCAGGTTGGTGTTCCAGGCCATGTCAATGTGACGGTCCAGCAGGGCTTGCACCTGCCGGTCATAATTGGAAAACAGGATGTAATCAATGGCCGGGCCAAGCCCGCCAAAATAAGCGCGCATGCCTTCCCAGATGGGGACCACGCGGGCATCGTAGGCCACGGCGCCGATGCGTATGGTCTTTTCCAAGGTTTTTTCTCCGCAACAACTAATCAAACAGCGGCAATCCTAACAATGTTCTACCGATGAAATCGTATAGCACGTCGGTGGTCGGCGCCATGACGGCGGCGGCACGGGCGTCGCGGAAATTGCGCTCAACGTCGAGGTGGCCGCTGAAAGCGGCTCCGCCGCAGGCGCGCATGGCCAGGTCGGTGACCTCCAGGGCCGTCTCGGCGGCCGCCGCCTTGATTTCCAGCACGGCCAGCAGCGTGTCCGGGCCGGGGTGATTCATCAAACCGGCCACGTGATCGAGGAAGGCACTCTGCCCATCCACCAGGATTCGCATGCGCGCCAGCCGGGCACGCAGGTTCATGAACGACGCCAGCGTCTTTCCCAGGTGTTCCAGCTTGGCGCCGAGCAGGTGCTGCCGGGTCCCTTCTACCGCGGCCCGGGCGATGCCCAGCGCGACGGCGGCGCTGCCCACCTGGAACCAGGGCAGGACGATGCCCAGCATGACGTTGAATCCTTCCCCTTCCAGACTGACCCGGTCAGCAGCGGACACCCTCACCTGTTGCAGGCTCATGGGAGCGCTGGCGTTGCCGCGCAGGCCCAGGCCGTTCCAGGCGCCGGCGCAACTTAAACCGGCGGCGCCGCGGGGCACGAAGTAGAGCGTGCTGGCCGTCGGTTCGGAGCGCCCGGCAGCGCGCGTGGAAACGATGTAACTGTCGGCCAGGCCGGCGCTGGTAACCCACGACTTCTGGGCCGACAACCGATAACCATCACCGTCCACGACGGCCTGGCTGACCGGGGCCCAAAAGTGGCTGCGCGAACCTTTTTCGCTGAAAGCCAGGGTGCACAGGTGGCGGCCCTCGGCCACGGCGCGGAGCACTTCCTGGCGGCCAGGGAAAGCGGCTGCCGCGGCGATCACCTGGGCGCCGCAAAGGTGCATCAGGTAAATCATGGCCGTGGAGGCGCAGTGCTGGGCCAGGATGCTGGTGACGGCGGCAAAGATCCCCGGCCCCTGATCGCCTCCCCCCACCTCCAATGG